>Ga0099364_10005741_pt1 | contig 18332 bp, 16 predicted proteins | sample TergutTh196P3_FD_73070 | JGI IMG/M metagenome (GOLD analysis project Ga0099364, IMG submission 73070) | Microcerotermes parvus P3 segment gut microbial communities from Pointe-Noire, Republic of the Congo - Th196 P3 | ecosystem: Host-associated > Arthropoda: Insects > Digestive system > Gut ...
AGATGGATGATCTGTTTTATACATAGACTGTTGTGTTATCCTATACTCAGCAAAAACAGCAAAAAATATGCGATTTATGCTGAGTATAGCTTCGCTGAAATCTTCACTCATTCGGTCATGCCCGAGCGAGCTCGAGCGCGACCCTCATTTCGTTCGATTATAGCTTCGCTGAAATCTTCGCTCGCCGTGTAATATATTAAGAACGATTTTCTTCAAAAAGCTATTGACAAACAGGTGTGAAACCTGTTACAATCCATAAGTAATTAGTTAATCTAACTAATTACTTATGGATTGTAACTCTATCTATACCGATGAGAGGTGGCGGATAAATGCAATCATTCACAGAATCTCTAAATGATCTGCTTGTGGCGGTATTTCATAATATTCTACGTGTTGAAGAAGAATATCTTCAAAAAGGCATCGGGCTTGGGCTTACAATTCGCGAAATGCACATGATTGAATATATTGGAAAAGCAGCAAAAGAAGGCAGAACACTTAGTGAAATCGCAGACTTTCTAAAGGTAGCACGGCCATCAGTGACAGTAGCTGCGAGAAAACTTGAAGGTAGAGGTTACCTCATCAAAAACGGTTGGGCACAAGATGGGCGTGTGATTCGTGTAACGCTGACGCGGGAAGGACGAAAAGTGTTTATGCATCATATGCGTTTCCATGCTTTGATGGTGCGGGAGTTGGAAGAAGGGGTCAGCGAAGACGAGAAAAACGTACTGACGCGAGCAATAGCAAAACTTGATAGATACTTCGACAGGAGCATAGAGGTGGTAGTATGATTATTTTCAGTACTACTCGTCTGTGAGCGGGTGATTAATATAATGAGTTTCAAGATATTGGGCACAGGCAGTTGCCTACCGGTAAAAACTGTTTTGAATGAAGAGTTATCACAGTTTCTTGACACGTCTGACGACTGGATAGTTCAACGTGTTGGAATCAGTGAACGTCGCGTATGCACGACAGAGACAACAGCGGAGCTTGCGAGTAAAGCAGCTATTGCGGCACTTGAAATGAGTCAAGTCGAGCCAACCGAGCTTGACATTATCATTTGCGCGACTGTGAGCGCAGACAACGCAGCACCGTCTCTTGCCTGCTCAGTACAAGCTCAGATTGGAGCAACATGCCCTGCAATGGATATCAATGCTGCTTGCTCGGGGTTCATTTATATGCTTGAAACTGCAGCCGGGTTCTTTGCACGGGGAGCCAGACGAATACTGGTCATTGGAGCGGAGCGATTGTCTGCATTGCTCGATTGGAGCGACAGAGGAACAGCCGTCATATTTGGTGATGGTGCGGGGGCTATGGTTTTGGGCGAGGGAGATGGATATCTGGCATCAAAGCTCTATGCCAAGGGAAATGATACGATTCTGAGCATTCCTAATAATACAAATGCTTCCCCATATTATCAGAATAAGCGCGATGAGACAGGTATTAAGATGAACGGTCAAGAGACGTTTAAATTTGCTGTCAATGCTATGTGTTCTGATCTTATCGATGTCATAAATACTGCGGGGTTGAACCTCAAAGATATTGACTGGATTATTCCACATCAAGCTAATGCGAGGATTATCGATGCTGCTGCTAAGAGGATAGGTATTTCGCAGGAGCGGTGCTTGAAGAATATTGAGAAGGTCGGAAATACTTCTGCTGCAAGCATCCCAATACTAGCTGATGAGTTATTTAGGTCCGGCAGAGTATGTGATGGCGACTATATCGCTATGTGTAGTTTTGGTGCAGGTCTTACAAGCGCCGCTTGTATAATAAAGGTATAATGAAAATCAATAATGGAAGGGGATTATAACAAAATGATATTTCAAAAAATAACCGCGATTATTGCAGAGCACACAGGAGGCGATCCTGCGAGCATTACAATGGAAACGACATTTGAAGAGCTTGGTCTCGACTCGCTGGACTCGGTTGACATTGTGATGGCTCTCGAAACCGAACTCGAAGTTGAGCTCGAGATGGAGGGGCAGTTTGTCACCGTCAGCGATCTTGTGACGTTTGTAGAGGGAAAGGTCAACGTATGATAAGAACTCCCATATGTGATCTTGTTGGCATCAAGTATCCTATATTTCAAGGTGGTATGGCATGGATTTCGGATGCAAAACTTGCTGCGGCTGTGTCAAATGGCGGAGGGCTTGGTATTATATCTGCTATGAATGCCGACGCTGATTATCTTCGTGGACAGATAACTCAGATACGTCAACTGACTGACAAACCTTTTGGTGTGAACATAATGCTGATGAGCCCATATGCGGCAGATGTCTCACAGGTTGTTGCAGATGAAAAAGTTCCGATTGTGACGACCGGTGCAGGTAATCCTTCGAAATATATGCAAACCTGGCTATCTGCCGGGATTATTGTAATTCCGGTTGTCGCCTCTGTTGCAATGGCAAAGCTGGTCACACGTGCAGGAGCGTCTGCAATCATTGCAGAAGGCGGGGAAAGCGGCGGTCATGTCGGAGATACTTCGACCATGGTGCTTGTCCCTCAAGTCTGCGATGTTACAGCTCTGCCTGTCATTGCAGCAGGCGGCATTGGAGACGGACGCGGAGTTGCTGCGGCTTTAATGCTGGGGGCAGCAGGGGTTCAACTGGGAACGCGGTTCCTTGTTGCTGATGAATGCTCCGTTCATGAAGTTTACAAGGAGAAGATTATCAAAGCAACAGACATTTCCACTACTGTCACCGGTAAACGACTCGGGCATCCCCTTAGAAGCTTAAAGACGCCTTTTTCGCGTGAGTACCAAAAAGCTGAGTATGATAGTACGATTTCCGATGAGGATTTGGAAGCGATGGGTATAGGCACTGTCAGGCTTGCTGCTGTTGAGGGAAATCAGGAAAAAGGCACTTTTCTTGCAGGTCAAATTGCCGGAATGATCAAAGAAAGATTACCGGCTGCGGAGATTATATCTCAGATTTTTGAAGAAACCGAATTGGTCTTAGGTCAAGCCGGCAAATGGATAAATTAGAAATGACGATATTCTGAATGATTACCTGTAGTGCAGGGGCTCTGCTCCTGCAGAAAATGCATAATGCAAAAATGACGATTTCCGAATGACTATCTGTAGTGCAGGGGCTCTGCTCCTGCTGAGAATGCATAATGCAGAAATGACGATATTCCGAATGATTACCTGTAGTGCAGGGGCTCTGCTCCTGCAGAAAATGCAGAAATAATGAAAATTCGGAGTTCGGAATTCGGAATTCGAAAGGATTGATTATCGGTTTGAATACTGTCTTTATGTTTTCAGGACAGGGAGCGCAATATCCGTCAATGGGGCGTGAATTATATGAGCATAATAGTGCAGCTCGCGCTGTATTTGACATGGCTGAGTCGATTCGCCCGGGTACAGTCGAGCAGTGTTTTTTAGGAAGTGATGAGATATTGCAAATGACTGAGAACACCCAACCTTGCGTGTACTGTGTCGATCTAGCCGCAGCTGAAGCGCTTCGCGAAGCGATGATTGTTCCTGATATGTTAGCCGGATTTTCGCTCGGCGAAGTAGCCGCCCTCGCCTTTTCCGGAGCGGTTACATATGAGGATGGATTTAAACTGGTGTGCAAAAGAGCGAAGTTCATGCAAGAAGCATCTGAGATGGTTGATGCCGCAATGGTTGCTGTATTAAAGCTGTCCGATGATATGGTAATTGATTTATGTGGTGAATTTAGCAAGGTTTATCCTGTAAACTTCAACTGCCCGGGGCAGATTGTAGTAGCTGGAGAGTCGAGTGAACTGGCGGCATTTGTTAATCGTGTTAAAGATGCCGGTGGCAGAAGTATAAAGCTGAAAACAAGCGGTGGCTTTCATAGTCCATTCATGGACGAAGCATCAATAGCATTTGCGCAAGAGTTAGAGAAAGCTGATATATTGTCACCGAAAACTATATTATATTCAAATACCACGGGCAGACCGTATGATGGTAATACTAAGGAGCTTTTGGCAAAGCAGATATGCTCACCTGTCAGATGGGAGTCAAGCATTAGGCATATGCTGGAAAATCACGTTGATACGTTCATTGAGGTCGGTCCGGGTAAGACATTGTGCGGTCTTGTGCAAAAAATAGCTGATAATGTGGAAATTTTAAATGTTGAAGACATAAAGAGCTTGGAAGAAACGTTAAAAGCTTTACGCCGGTAGAGTCATTCTTCACTGTGTTCAGAATTACAACCATTGAATACTTAAGATTTTCGCAGATACTCACATAAGGAGTTAATGAAATTGATTTTAAACAACAAAGTAGCTGTCATTACAGGGGGATCGCGAGGAATTGGCAAAGCGATTGCTATAAGGCTTGCCGAATGCGGAGCTAGTATTGCTATAATATACTCCGGTGACGCAGATAGTGCTGCTGATGTATGCTCACAAATTACGGGTGCAAAAGCATATAAATGCGATGTATCTGATTTTGCCGCTGCGAAGGAAACGGTCGCAGCGATTGTGTGCGCTTTTGGCACGATAGATATACTTATTAACAACGCAGGTATAACACGCGATGGACTTATAATGTCGATGAAAGAAGACGCGTTTGATAGAGTTATCGATATAAACCTGAAAGGCGCGTTTAATATGATACGCCATTGCGCTGCTGTCTTTGCGAAAAAAAGAAGCGGAAAAATCATCAATATAAGCTCAATAGCGGGGATTATCGGCAACGCAGGGCAGGCAAACTATTCCGCATCAAAAGCAGGGCTCATAGGACTCACAAAAGCAACAGCAAGAGAACTCGCATCTCGCAATGTTTGCTGCAACGCGATTGCTCCGGGATTCATAAGCACTGATATGACAGCAGAAATAGGCGAAGACAACCCGCTGATGGCATCAATACCACTATCAAGAATGGGAACTCCCGAGGAAGTAGCGGAATTAGCCGCGTTTTTATGCACGGCAGATTATATCACCGGGGAAGTCATAAGAATAGATGGAGGTCTTGCAACATGAACAGGGTTGTCGTAACCGGGATGGGTGTTGTCACGCCTGTTGGAAATGACGTAGAAACAATGTGGGAGAGCATCGTCGCCGGACAGCATGGGATCGGAACAATCACAAAGTTTGATATAACCGGATATAAAGCGACGTTGGCGGCACAGGTGAGCGGATTTGACCCGCTTGATTATATGGAAAAAGCAGAAGCGCGCCGTCAAGACCTCTACTCACAATTTGCCGTCGCAGCAGCGGAACAAGCCATGCTTCAAAGCGGCTTATCGGGGAAAGTTGCACAAGACAGGCTTATGGTGTGTTACGGATCGGGTATTGGCGGGATTTTTACATTTGAAAATGAGCATGTGAAACTCATTAGCGGAGGACCTCGCAGGGTATCGCCATTTTTTATCCCTATGATGATTGGAAACATAGCTGCCGGGAATATTGCAATACGCTATGGAGCAAAAGGCTCATGCTTGCCTGTCGTGACAGCTTGTGCTACCAGCACCGATGCTATCGGGCAAGCGTATAGAGCGATCAAGCATGGTTATGCAGATGCAGCCATTGCAGGAGGCAGCGAAGCGGCGATTACACCTATGGGTGTGTCGGGGTTTTCAAACATGATGGCACTGAGCACATCCGATGACCCGGATGCCGCTAGTTTGCCATTTGACAAACGTAGGAGCGGGTTTATAATTGGAGAAGGAGCTGGTTCTCTCATACTCGAGGAGTATGAACATGCCATAAACAGGGGAGCAGATATTATGGCGGAAGTCGTCGGATATGCTTCAACATGCGATGCGTATCATATTACCGCGCCATCACCGGATGGAGAATCCTCTTCTCGTGCGATATCTCTGGCATTCCAAGAAGCAGGGAGTCCCAAAGGCACGATCTATATTAATGCTCATGGCACAGGCACTCCGCTTAATGATGTCGCTGAGACAAATGCCATAAAGATGGCTTTGCCTATGAACTCGCACGATGTTCTTGTCAGTTCGACTAAATCAATGACCGGGCATATGCTCGGAGCGGCCGGAGCTGTTGAGGCTGTGATATCAATTCTGGCGTTGAGAAATGAGATACTTCCACCGACAATCGGTCTTAATGAACCTGACCCGCAGTGCGATCTCGACTATATTCCGTTATTAGCACGAAAAATGTCCGTGTCGCTGGCTATGTCAGTTTCACTGGGTTTCGGGGGACATAATGCTTGTCTATCACTCCGAAAAATATCATAATAGAGGAGGTATAGCCACCACATGAACACTAAAGACATCAGAGAGCTCGCCGCGCTTATGAAAGAAATGGGGTTGACTTCGCTCTCGTATAGGAGCGGTACAGACTCAATAGAACTCACAAGACCCGGCGGAAACGTGCCGGTGACTGAAATCCCACTGTCTACTTATAATGAATCGCATGGCAGCGAGGAGCCAACTTCGGTTAGTGGGTTTACGGTGAAATCACCGATGGTGGGCGTCTTTTACCGCGCTCCCGGTGCTGATGAGCAACCATATGTGTCGGTTGGCGATGTGGTCGATGCGGGTGATGTACTATGCGTAATTGAGACAATGAAAATAATGAATGAAATCACAGCAGAACGCGATGGAATCATCACAGAAATTTGTGTTGCTAACAAGGAAGTAGTCGAATTTGGCCAGCCCCTATTTAGGATAGGATTACAAGATGGATAAAAATCATATAATGACCATACTCCCGCACAGGGATTCAATGCTGCTGATCGACGAAGCCGATTCCGATAATGGCATTGCAAGAGGAAAATACACCGTTCGTGGCAATGAGTGGTTTCTAGATGGACATTTTCCGGGAAACCCTGTTGTACCCGGAGTGATACTTTGCGAGATACTCGCTCAGTCAGTCTGTGTTTTACTCGATGACCAAATAACAAAAGGCGCTACGCCATATTTCACGGGAATATCAACAGCGCGGTTTAAGTCACAGGTAAAACCGGGAGATACAATTGAGACAGAGTGCAGCATCACAAAGTCAAAGCCGCCATTCTACTTTGCATCAGGCAGCGCGAGCGTAGGTGGCAAACAGTGTGTAAAAGCAGAGTTTTCATTCGCAATCATCAAGGGTGAGGAGTAAGGCCATCAGGTGTGTCGCCACTGTCATTCTGCGTGAAACGAAGAATCTTGGCGGCGACTCGGGATAGATTATGTGAAGGATCATAACCATTATTATTGCTGAACTCTAGTGAGTAAGATTCTTCGATAAAGCTCAGATATGACATTTTTCAATCCCTAATGAGGAGTAAGCAATGTTCTCAAAGATATTGGTAGCAAATCGAGGCGAAATCGCAATAAGAATAATCCGCTCATGCAAGGAAATGGGAATCTCGACAGTTTCTGTCTTTTCAGAAGCGGACAGGGATTCAATGCATGTCGCATTAGCAGATCAGAGCGTTTGCATCGGAAGCGCGTCGCTTGCTGACAGTTACTTGAACGCAGAAAGAATCGTCAGCGCTGCTCTCGCAACGAGTGCTGAAGCTATTCACCCGGGATATGGTTTCTTGTCCGAAAGCCCTCATCTTGCACAGTTATGTGAAACTTATCGAATTGCATTTATCGGTCCTTCATCTGATATAATCAAGAAAATGGGCGATAAAGACGCAGCAAAACGGATAATGTCAGAAGCGGGCGTACCCGTAATACCGGGCAGCGGAATTCTTGAAGATATTGAGTCTGCTTTACTTGCAGCAGAGCAAATCGGATATCCGGTGATGATTAAGGCAAGAGCCGGAGGTGGAGGGCGAGGAATCAGGCAGGTCAAAACTCCTGATGAGTTTGAAAACGCATATATGACCGCTGCACACGAAGCTAGAGAAGCATTTGGAGATGGCGCCTTATATATCGAAAAGCAAATATTCCCTGCGAAACACATTGAAGTGCAATTGTTAGCAGATGAATATGGTAAAATAATCTGCCTTGCAGAGCGGGAATGCTCGATACAACGCAATAACCAGAAACTAATAGAAGAGTCCCCTTCACCGGTTGTTGACAATGCTTTAAGAGATAAGCTCACGGAAGCATCAATGAAAGCGGCTATGGCAGTTGGATATGTAAATGCCGGAACAGTGGAGTTTTTACTGGACAAAGAGGGTAATTTCTATTTCATGGAAATGAATGTTCGTCTCCAAGTCGAACATGCCGTGACTGAGCAAGTTACGGGGATCGATCTTGTCAAGTGGCAGATTCGCATCGCTGCAGGTGTTCCGCTTGATTTTGAGCAGGAAGATATTGTGCTGATGGGGAACTCGATTGAATGCAGGATTAATGCATCAGCACCCGGTCAGGTTGAATTCTTCCATGTGCCGGGAGGTCCTCGTGTCAGGTTTGATAGCGCGTTATGGACAGGTTATACTGTTCCGCCGCATTATGATTCGCTGCTTGGTAAGTTGATAGTACATGCATCTTCGAGAGAGGAAGCAATTCGCAAGATGCACGCTGCTTTGTGCGAACTGGTAATCGACGGGGTTCCGAACAATATCGACGAGCAACTGGAAATTGTCTCCGATGAGCGGTTTCAAAAAGGCGAATACTATACAGATTTCATTAAAGGATTGAATTGATATGCCATTTAGTGCAATGTTTAGAAAACCAAAAAACGAATTGGAAAAAGGAGGCCGTGAGTCTTCGATATCTGATGAGATTGTGGAAGAAACACTAAAATGCTCAAAATGCAACAAGGAGACAACTATCAGCGAGTTGACTGATAATCTGCACGTTTGTAGTTGCGGATACTGTTTTCGATTATCTGCCAGACAGCGTATTGGTTATTTAGCAGACAGCGATAGTTTTACGGAGCTTTTTGCTGACATTCAGAGCGCTGATCCCATTGAGTTTCCGGGATATGAAGACAAGCTGACGCAGAGCAGGGAAGCATCCTCCGAGGTTGAAGCTGTTATATGCGGAGAGGCGATGATCAACGAGAAATCCTGTGCGTTGTTTGTAATGGAACCGAATTTTATGATGGGCAGCATGGGGGCTGCTGTAGGTGAGAAGATAACACAGTTGTTTGAGTATGCTACCGATAAGGGGTTGCCTGTTGTCGGTTGTACAGTTTCGGGAGGAGCCCGTATGCAGGAGGGTATAGTATCGCTTATGCAAATGGCAAAGACGAGCGGCGCTGTAAAGAAACATAGCGATGCGGGGAATTTTTATTTAGTGTTGCTGACTGACCCGACTACAGGAGGAGTTACTGCCAGTTTTGCCATGCAAGGTGATATTTTGATTGCTGAGCCCGGTGCTGTAATTGGTTTTGCGGGTGCTCGCGTTGTTGAGCAGACTGTCAGAAAAAAGCTCCCGCCCGGTTTTCAGAAGGCGGAAGTCATGATGGAGCATGGGTTCCTTGATATGATTGTCGATAGATGCGATCAGCGGCGGATTATTTCTTCCCTGCTTGCAATGCACTCTTAGATGCTGGAAAGGATAGGAGTATTCACATGAAAACTGCATATGAACAAGTCCAAGCGGCACGAGGGAAAGATCGCCTGACAGGACTGGATTATATTAATGGAATATTTACGGACTTCGTCGAACTACACGGAGATCGCCGATATGCCGATGACCCTGCAATAGTCGGCGGGCTGGCATACCTTGGAGAAATCCCCATGACAGTGCTGGCAACAGAAAAAGGCCGCGACACAAAAACGAGGATAAAAAGGAACTTCGGGACTCCGAATCCCGAAGGGTATAGGAAAGCCTTGCGGCTCATGAAACAAGCAGAAAAGTTTCACCGTCCGGTTATATGCTTTGTTGACACAGCCGGGGCATATTGCGGTATTGGAGCGGAAGAGCGAGGACAAGGTCAAGCAATAGCTGAGAATCTCGCAGAAATGATGGCGCTTAGAACTCCGGTGTTATCCATTCTTATTGGCGAGGGCGGGAGTGGCGGCGCCCTGGCTCTGGCGGTTGCTGATGAAGTATGGATGCTGGATGGAGCAGTATACTCCGTCATCTCTCCCGAGGGGTGCGCAAATATTCTCTGGCGTGATCCGGATAAGGCTGATGTGGCTGCGCAGTATTTAAAGCTCACGGCTGATGAGGTGCTGCAACTCGGCGTTGTGGAGAGAACGATTTTTGAGGACAACGACAATGCTGACAACACAGTTGCGAGATTGTCGTCGGATATCGCTGCGTGGTATGAGAATATTTCACTTTTGTCATCCGGTGATTTGACGAAGAAGAGATATGAGCGGTATCGCAGAATAGGGCGGTGAATTCGGAATCTCATATAATCATTAGGTCAGATTACTACATCGAAGATACGCCTGTCGGTACAGTTTCCGGCTTTCACATCTCCGTTATTGTACCGTCTTTCATGCGGTACTCAATATCTGCTTGTTCAGCGATGTCTGCGTTGTGGGTGACAACTATAACCAAATAGTCATCTTCACGCGCAAGCCTCAATAGAATCCCCATTATCATGTTGCTGTTTTCAGTGTCGAGATTGCCCGTGGGCTCGTCAGCCAGTATGATCTTGCCGCCTGCCGCGAGGCACCTTGCAACAGCGACCCGCTGCTGTTCACCTCCGCTCATCATCTTAGGGTACTTCCTGTGAGCTTCTTTTGGGATGCCGACTTTTTCAAGGAGTTCGGCAGCCTTTGCTTTGCGCTCTGTTTTATTTGCATGATTGAGTTCCATGGGTAGCATGACATTTTCTGCCAACGTAAGCAAAGGCAATAGGTGGAACGCTTGATAAACGACCGATGCACTGCTCTTTCGGAAATCATTCCGGTTTATTTCGCGCATATCCACATCGTCCACCTTGATTTCTCCTTCATCCGGCAGGTCAAGCCCCGCAAGCAGCGATAGAAGGGTGCTCTTCCCGCTGCCGGACTCCCCGGTTATGGCATAGAGTTTTCCCTGATCAAACCTGCACGTCGCATCCCTGACGGCATGAACTGTCTGATATCTCGTCCGGTAACTATATGAAACATTATCTACAATAATACTCCCCATATTCGCTCCTCCTGATATACTACACGCATTCCAAAACAAAGGCTTAATGATGGTATGACGAGGTCAATTATCTGCAACGCATATTCATTGGTCATCATATACTTCGTATTTGCGCATGATGGCTGCTAAATCTCCATTTGCCGCAGGCTTGCCATTATGCCGGTGCGAGCCATTCGCAATAACGCGACGACTCCCCCCAAGAGAAAGCACGGCACAAACAGCACAAGCACCTTGCTCACGGTATCCATCTTTCCGATGCCCATTGGTATTGATGCCGCTATGCCAAAGAGGCTGCCTACGATTGTTATGATGACAATCTCAACTAGGTACATCAAAACACATTTCGCTCCGCTCATGCCGAGCAGCCGCATCACCGTGTACTCGTCCCGTCGGCTCTGCATTGCCAGGTATGCGACGAAGTAACCGATTGCCGCGAGAGCCGCGACAACAACCGGCAAAAACCTTCTCAATAAGGTGAGCGAGTCCATTAAGCGCGTTGCCGCGTTTATGAAAGTGGCATCATTCACAATCAATGATCTGCCAAGGTGCTCCGACATCATTATCTCGCCCGAGTATGAGGTTCCTGATAGCCAGTTAGCTTTCATTTCTTCTTTGAACATGTTTAGTTCAAGCGGGTCGCTAACGAGAAATGACGCGGAGGCAGCAGTGAAGCTCGCATCCTGCTCATTGAAGATTTCTCTTTCCGTCCCTATCGGGATTATCACGCTTGTGAGCGGCACACCGGCAGCGCTACCCCACGAGCCGGCCTCTGCGACGATAAGGAACTCTTTGATCGCCAATGGCTCAGATACGAATGTGCCCCAATTCCTGTATACAATATAGTAAAGGTTCAATCGAACAGCATCTCCCAGTTGCAGTCCGTTGCTAGCCATAAAACCCGCGCTTGCCATGCAGACTGTTTCACTGCTTGAAAAAATGCTTGAATCATATCCGGGCATCCAGGCAATCCCTTCAGGGTTGATGCCCTCAATTGCATCGAGCGTATTCACGCCGGCAACGGTAAAGGACAGATTGCCTCTTTGCTCTTCCGGGTGAAAATCTCCGATGCCCGCCCGCAAGATGGTCGTGAGTTGCAAATCCTTAACATGGGATGACCTAATCAGCCCATCTACGATCATCTCATGGATTTGCAGGCCTGTCGAGCGCGACCCGTCTTGATTCGTGACGCGGGCGCTCACCGGGATTGCTTCCGGTAGCATCAGCATCTGATGTTCGGTACTGCTGATTGCGCCGATGTATGCATGAACGGTCAGGGCGGCGATGGCGCATATCAGCATAAACAGCAGCCATCTTCGCCAATGCCGCCTAATGTTTTTTGTTGCGCTCGATAACACATACATATAAATGGTACCTCCCATGCAAAAAGCAGCGTTTGAGTTTGCGGTCAACGGCTGCCAAGCATTTTCAACGGCTCTTTTCTTAAGTTGCTTAACATATAGCAAACGGATGCAATAAAGGTCGCAAGCAGCATTGAGAAACCTATGGCGAATGGCAGGAGCGGCGATGCGGTTTGCGCATCCAAGCCCTCGATCTCCTGCCCCATGACTCCTGCCGTGTAAGTGGTGTCATAGTAACCCTCGTTAAGCAAGCCATTTGCGATTGTTCCCTCAAACCTGATGCCGACAAAGACCCCGACTATGACCGAAACGGCTGCCGCGAGAATGAAACATAACAGGAGCGACGTGATGCATTGCATGTTCGTGTAACCTAGGGTTCGTTCGATTGCGGTCCGTGTTTTATTCTTTGCCACGAATACATGGCAGAAGAAGAACACGAGGGCTATGGCCATCGCTATGCCAATCGCCATCAATAGGGTTGATGCTCTCCTGATGTTGTCAAGCCCCCTTTGGAGCTGGGTATACCCCCGGTCATAGAACGTTATCTCCAGCTCATCGTGTCCCTGCGACAGCCACCGCTCCATGTATACTTCGATCGCGCCGTTCGGTATTTGGAACGATGTCGTCTCGTCGCGCATCCTCCCGCTGTCGATAATGTTGCCCGAATCGCTCTCTTCCACCGATGCCGACGGGATTATGACCGTGTTCGCGCCGAGCGCAAATGCTGCATCGGTGTTTGTGCTGCCCCCATATATGCCCTTTATGACATATTCATGGTCGGAAAAGACCGGGTACGGCTGACCAGACGCATTCAATGGCGCGCCGATGCTCCATCCAAACCCATATGATATTCCTCCGTTCATTATGGCATCATAGTCCGGCTCCCAAAAAAGCTCGCTTGGCGTGTATCCGTAGTTTGCGAAGTATAGCTGCAAGCGGATCGTGTCCCCCGGAGCGAGCCCGTTCATTCTAGCGAAATTGCTTGATATTATGCACACTTTTTCGCCATCCGCGTACTCTTTCGCCGTTATGTCGCTGCCTTCCACGATATACGCCATATAGTTATGAAATGGCAGCAGCAAATCTGTGGCGTTCGTCGGCAGTACGGGTATCGTCCTATAGCAGTTGTACAGAGATGCCGCGTACTCGAGCCAGAGCGACCCGGTTTCAGTTTCAAAGAAATCAGTGCCGATTTCCTGGATGTAAGGTAGCGATATTCCGCTCCCAATGAGTCCCCCATCGGGGGTGCACTGGGCGGAAACGGTAAATGTCGCGTTCATCCTTCCCAGCACCCATTCCATCTGCTCTTGTCCCAGGTTGTTCGGGTTATGGACGCTGCCGGGGGTGATGTGCGCGATATAGGTTTTGCCGATGGAAATTGCCTCCGGCGAATCGTTATAATGGTCGCATATCAGAAGTGTCTGCCCTTCATCCGGCAGCAGGCTCCAGCCAAGTTCGCTCGGGCGGTTGCTAATCACTTTTTCAAGCTTGACCTCGATTGGCTGCTCCAGGATGCCTTCCGTGAGCGGCGTGAAAAGCACTACGTGCGATTCTGCCGTGGTTACCATTGTCCCCGACAAGTCAGGCAGCGTCGCTAATCCATCAGCCAATGAGCCATATACCGGGCGTTTCTCCGGTTCATGGATGTAGTCGGCTCCTTCAAAATCGAGGGCTGTTGCCGGGATCTGTGGCGAGTAGCTCGCTCCGCTGTACGATGTGTATGCCTTTTCCCACGCATCCCACCGTTCCCACATCGCCATCGAAGTAGGTTTTTGACGCACCGTCCCTATTGTAATGAATGCATCCTCGTATGCCTTTACCGCAGCTTGGTTTCGCGCCCAGAGCGCCGCCCCGCTGCACATGATAAATGCTGTGAGTGCAAACAGTATCACAAACAGCGCAGCCAAGACGGGTGACCGCAAAAACTGCTTGATGCTTATACGGAACATCGTTGCTAATCCCTCCTACATGCGTATTCAAGAGCCTCTGTTTACATTATATATATTCCATTTTCATATACAAAATGGGACAGGTAATACTTAAAAAAGTAAAATATATTGAAAATTATCAAAATTTCTTTATTTATCAGTCTAAATCAGCTATATGTTGATACGAAAAGACTGAAAACGCATTGATCTAAGTATCGTCCGAATCAATGTTGCTGTATGAGCAGCCTCACTCCCTCACCTGCAATAGCTCCAATGGTGGCTTGCGCGTCGCAAGCGCGGAGCAGATGATACCGCAGACTAAGATCATAACGAAATAATACGCGGCGAACAGCAGCGGCTGCCCGAGCAGCGACTCGAAGACCAGCCTCCTCGCGGCAAGCATCGCACAAACGCTCAATAACAACCCTGCTGCGCATAATATGGACTGCTCCACAGCGAGCATCGCCCGCGTGAGAGCCTTCGTAGTACCAAGAACCCTCATTATAGCAGCCTCCTTCGATGACTGCAAAATCGCGAGGCAGCACAGGAAACCGCCTATCAGGAGCGCGGCAGCAACCGCCATCGGATAGAGCATCTCCAAGAGCCTCCGCGAGTTCCTGATCCCCTCCAGCTTGCCTGTATCCATTACCATTTCTATGCCCTGCCCTACATACCCTCTCGCAAGAGCCCTGAAATCGTCCACCCTCTCATTGTCCGCCAGTATCGCCTCCAGCGAGTCCACGGACTCGAATATCGTGGGAGTAGCGCGGTTGCCGGGGGTGTATATGGATGCGAAATACCCTTCCTGCCTCGTCTCGATAATCCCCGCCACAACGTAGTCGAACGTCTGCCTCTTGACCCTCTCAACCGTCTGCTCGAAATACATGAAAAACAGCTCTGAGTCCGTCAAGCCGTCGTTCGGGTTTCTCAGCCTGTGGCTTGCTATCGCCATGCTCATCAGCGTGTCGAACAAGCCATTGAGCGACACCCCGACGATATCGCCAAGTTCCAAGCCGTATATATCGGCATACTCCCGACCGATGACGAGGCTTGCTCCGAACTTACCGATGCTCTCCGAATCATATCCATCGGCAAATGTTACATCCACCTCGCTGCCCCAGTGCCGCGATATGTCGTTCGTCACGGACAGCGTTGCCGTATTTATCGTCATATCATCGCGCTTGATGTCAACAAGCCTGCTTAGACCCTCGTAGTACGTCCCGGAGACAAGCCCCGATGCCTCTATCTGTGCAATCATTGACAGCGTTATCGTCCCGGCGAAGCTCGCGGATATCTTTGTGCCAATAAGAAGGTTGTCATATGATTTCCGCAGCTCTGAAAGCTGCCCTATTGCGGCGAACAGCAAGACCGCCGTCAGCACGACGAGCCCTGATTTCACCGCAGACCTCCGAATATGCCTTGATATATATCGGAACAGGAGAACTGTTTTTGATGATTTATGCGTTTGGGATGAGGAAAGCGTAGCCCGGTGATGGGAATAATCCAAAGAGTCAGATTGAATGGAATTTCCAATGCCATCTATTGTCATGCCTTGCCTTTGAGCAGTCGCTGCATATAAGCCATCCGCACCATAAATACTTTGAGCAGCCTTCGGGCTTGAATATTCAGTATTCCGCAAGCTCCGATCCCCGTCAGTGCCATGCAGCAGCGCCAATGGCGGGAGTTTCCCTATGCGGGATAGCATCCACAGCGCGGAAAGCAGCAGGAGCAGCATCTGCCCTGCCATGCAAACCACGACGATGCCAATTGGTACCGATGTTTCGACCATATGCTCCTCAAGCAATACCAGCGCGTTGCCGTGTTCAACCGTCTCTGCCGTATATATCCACGCAGCGGCGCCTCCAGCGATTATTGCTGCCGCCGCCAGCAGCAGCAAGGGATACGCGAGGGCCTTTGCCGATTCCGCCCTCACCGTGCCAAGCGACCTCATGATCGCGTAGTCCTTCTTCCTGCGCGAAATGAACATATATACGGCGAGCGCGGTCGAAGCTACGACCGACGCTGCGAACACCCCGATCTTTATAATCGACAGCCGCCCAACTGCGCGGAACTCCTCTTCTATGCCGAGCCATCCCCCGTCGTCGAATACGAGAGTCAAGCCCATCCCCTCCGCAAGAGTCTCCGCGGCATTTAGAAATGCCCTAATTTTCCTTGCGTCGCCAACAATGAAGCTAAACTCCCCGGGTGCGTACTCGTGCCCTTCGAGCTCCGCCTTTCCAACAGGAAGGAGAGACCCCGGTACGAATATCGCATTCACGGAGTACCCATGATGCGGTCTCAGCTTTCTGGCGTTCGCGCCGTCCATGTTCCTATATATCCCCACTATCTCAAGCAGAGCCGATGCGACCGGGGGTGCGTGCCTTTCCCTTGTCCCGGCTATCGCGCCAAGGTTCAGGTACTGCTCGAACAGCAAGCCCCCCAGCTCTATCGGTATCGTGTCGCCAACGGACAAATCATATGCCTCCGCGAGTTCCCTACTGATGACGCAGACGTTGGCGGCGTTCTCGCTGTCCTCCCTCGTGATTGCCCGGCCTTCCATCACCGACATCTTCCCATTCTGAAAGCGCGGTATCGCCGCCAAGTCGTCTGTGTATACCATGTCGAAAGTATGGCTGTCTGCCCTCATTATCTCAACGAGCTCTCGTAGTGCGGCGTATTCTTCCTGGTCCAAGTACCCTACCGGCGCGCCGTCCAGCGGCCATACCGCGCCGCACCATGGGTCGGAAAGGTAGTCGCCAATTTGATACGACAGCCGGTCTGATGGGTTAAGTGGATCAAAATTTAGGACAAAGGCATATCGGCTGCCAACCCCGAGGTCCCATATATGCTCTTGCCCATATGAGTGGCCGCCAATAAACATACCACTTCCTCTGTGGATGCCATACACATTACCTGATGCAAAAGAACCTTCCGGCATCCCGCTCACGATATCAGATGCAAATAATCTTGTTTGGCCATCTTGCCCTATTTGTCCGAAGTCATGCTGTTCTCCTGCGAGGACATTAGCATCTAATATGTCGATCCATATGTCCCTATAGCCGCCTTCGTAATCTATCTCAAAGGATGCAACCGTTGCCTCCACAACGCATCGCGCCGTGAAGTTGAAGAAGTGATCGCCGTCGTCTAGCCGGGCAAACTCGCCGGAAAAACCCGCCGTCATGTGGCGGGCGTCTGCGGACGTTACATATGGCAGGGCAGATATCGCGCCTATCTGCTCCTTCGATAAAAGCTCGTAGCGCCCCGTGGCTGTGCCGTCAAGCGCAAGATGATGGGGAAAGTCCGTGCCTGCATTAAAGGGTACATCCGGCGGCGAGGCTTCCAAGTACCCCAATCCCTTGTAACTGCCTGCGGCCTTGCTGACTTCCCGGCTCAGTATCGCGTACTCCGCAGCTTGCGAGAACAGCGCGAATGTAGCCATGCCAAGCAGGAGGAACGTCAACGCCGTCCGTACCGGCGACCTGAAAAGGATTGCCACTGCAAGCTGTTTTCTCATCTCCAAATACCTCCAATGTCCGGGTAGTATGAGAGTATGCATTAGCTACATTAATTATATTATACACAACGCATAAATTATATCAATAGCGAATATTCGACATAAATCGACTTTCTAACTATCATTGATCTTCAAAATCTACTCGCCATGTAGTTTACCACTTTTCGCCGATATGCCGACATAACAAATTAAAGTGACTATTCTCACTCCCTCGCTTGCAATAGCAGAAGAGGCTCGGCCTTGATGCTCGAACGAGCGAAAACGCCCGCAATCAGGGACGTGGCGACAACCATAATAAGCCCAATGGCCGGGGCATATAGCGAGGATACCGCAACGATCTCCACCTCAATAGCATCCTCTTCGACCATGCCCATTGTGAAGGTCGTGTCATAATACTCCTGCCCTTCCAATCGGCTTATCACAATGCTTTCTGCTCGCGCGCTCAGCGCGCAGCCGCATATGATCGCAGCAAAAGCAATAATGAAAAACCCGGAGAGCAGCGATGCGGCGCATTGCCCTTTCGTGAAGCCGAGCATGCGCTCTATTGCCGTGCGCAGCCTGTTCTGCGAGATGAACACATGGCAGAAATACAGCAGCAGCGCCAGAGCCATCGCAA
>Ga0099364_10005742_pt1 | contig 18331 bp, 28 predicted proteins | sample TergutTh196P3_FD_73070 | JGI IMG/M metagenome (GOLD analysis project Ga0099364, IMG submission 73070) | Microcerotermes parvus P3 segment gut microbial communities from Pointe-Noire, Republic of the Congo - Th196 P3 | ecosystem: Host-associated > Arthropoda: Insects > Digestive system > Gut ...
TCAAGAACTCTTTATGCGCTTACTACAAGCATGTGTATCTGCTAAATCCATTACATATAAACAGATTGTATATGGACTTGAGGTAGATTGATAATCACAATGTTTAATATGCTCCCTATGGCGGCGCGTTGACTTTCACCCGTGTCGGTCATGTTGACTATGTTTGCAATATCCATAAGCCCCGCCGCCGATATTTCGCTTTCCACCATTCCCGCGATACGCACACAAGGCGGGCAAAGATTGAAGCCCTCGGGTGCGTTGTTGCCGCATAATTCGCAATCAACAATTTTCACGCAATCCCGCCCCCCTTATAAGGCTCTCGCGGGTCGTAATCCCCGCCGAAAACCTCGGCCCATGCCTTATTCACGTAATCAAGGAACAACACAACCCCCGTAAACCTCACGCGGTACGGTTCTAAGTCCGTCGCGGTGACATATTGCCGCCCATATCTCAATTTCATTTCCCGCCATGCGTTCCACGGCACAAAATAAAACTTATCGTCTATGCCCGCGCATACCGCCGCGACCGCCCCTAATTTGTCATGACAGATAAGGGCTTCTGCTTGCGCGTCCGTAACCACCCCCTGCTTTAATCGGTCGGTGGCGGTGTATTTCGCCTCAAAACATATTGACTTTCCGTAGTTCAATGTCCCTTGAAAGTCGGGTTGAGCAAGCGCCGTAAACCGCCCCGTAAAAACGCCGCCGCCGTGTTTTTGCGTCACCCTGAACGGTTCGGGGGTCTTATCTATAGACGCCCGCCCATGCAATCGGTAATATTCACAACCAGCCTTGATGTAACCCTCAAAGGCTTGCCCTTGTAAGTTGTTTATGGAGTTTTGGAGGATACTACGGACGGTTTTTTGGTCCATCATGCCGTCCCGCCTGTTTTAAGTTTTTGTTTAAAACTTTCATAACTCTCTCCTCTTTCGCTGGCTTCTAACCACAAATCAAACTTACTTTTGTAATTTAGGCGGGGGTCTTCCCGCTTAGTAATCCCCAAGCGGATAATCCAAGAGGTGATACAGGGCGCACATGCGGTGGGGAAGTCCCGGTCGCATACATAGCCGCCGTAATGTGTACAAAAGCCCCCCTCTACCATTTCTGCCACTATTTCGGCGCGTTCATCAAGCGTCATATTCGAGCTTCCTCCTTTCGCAATATACCCGCCATGTTTCTTTCCTGAATAACCCGCTATATACATAGCGCTGGGCAAAATCCAGTTGGGCGCGATTCGGCTTTATGCCCTTGCTGTCGTTTCGTTCGGCTTGCGCGTATATCCTTATGCCCGTAAGCTCCCGCAATCGCTCGACGCGGCGGGCGGCGTCGTCAATGTCTTTCGTGACGAGCATATAAACAAGTATTTTGTGGGGCTTTATTCCGTACTCCGCAAGCAGGGCGGCGGCGCGGTGTATTGCGTCTGTTTGCGGCAAGGTGTCGCAACTGAACCGCACGTACCTTATCCACTTTAGCCGGGCTATTATTTCCGCTATGCCCCTATCAACAAGCCTCGCGTCCATCCCTTGATTGAGGTCTAAGGCGTACCCGCTGCCGATAAGGCTCTCAAGCTCCGATATGCCGTACTCGCAAGATAAGATGTTGTTATCCATTAGTACGAGCTTGTTACTATCGGGGCGCACAAGCGCCCGCCACGGCGCGTAAGGTTTTATATCCCCCTCTTTTTCGGGAACAACGCACCACCCGCAACTATTGGGGCAACCTCGCGTTATGTACCCTATGGCGTACCCGCAATCGGGGTATATGGAGTAATCCGGGAACATTACATCAATGTTGGACGGAAGTTCCGCCTTAATGTCGTACCCCGTTCCACCCCGTATAGCTCGCTTTGGCAAGTACGGGTCTTTGGGCGCAAAGTCGAAAATCTTTGAAGAATAGATAATGTCATATTTTTGATTTTCGAGCGCGGCCCACCATTCAACAGAATCGCCGCGGGCTTTGTGGTACGCCGATATTTTCATGAGTGCATAATTAGGGAAGGTCTTACGCTTCATGTAATCCTGCTCGGCGTCATGCAAGGCTATAAGCAATCAAAACCCCCCTCGTAAAATTTCGTGGCAAAAATTCGCCTGGTTGTTTTTTGCCACGAAAAATATCTATTCACCCTTGCGGCGCATTTTGATATACAACGCCCAACCGCGCCCCTCGCTGTATACCGCCTCATATCCGTACCCCTCACCCATGAGCGTATAGCCGGGGTATCTGCGTTCCCAATATGCCGGGTCGGGCGGGTCTTTCCCGATTCTCTCAACCTCTTTCCGGCTGAAGCTGTGATCGTTGGTTCTGCTCCACGGCTTTTTGAGGTTCGCCGAAGCCGAAAAGCGGCTTGTATTTTCTTGCGGCGGGTCGTTCTGGTCTTTAACCTCTTTTTCCGGCTTATCAAGATTCTGTGAACTGCTCCAGCGCTTTTTGCCCCCCGCTTGCCGCGCAAGATATTCACAAAGAGCCGCGAGCCCGTTTTCCTCAGGTTGTAATCGGTCGGCGTTTGCGTACCCGATTTTGTCACCCCTTTTTTGCCCCTTGCGCTTGCGCTTGCGCCACAAGCTCTCGATTTCGTCCCGGTCAAGTCCGCCGTTCATAATGATGTGGTGATGTATACGGGCGGGCGTTACACCGTCTTTTTTGTAGGCACAAGCCGGGATTGATATATATTTCAGCGGCGGAAGTTCCTTTTTTTCCCTCATGTACGCCACGCGCCGCAGGAAATTTTTTTCTTCCCTCTCCGCGCCCTCCCGTGTCGGCGGCAAGTTGCTGTTGCTGTATGTCAATGTAATGTGCATGTCATCTGTGTTGAAATTTGTATGCACAAGCTGCACGAAACGGCGGCGGCTGTTTCGCTCGTTCCAGTCAATTTGCTTTGGAGTGCTTTCAACCTCTTTTTTGCTCCGCCGTCCCTTGCGGGCCTCTTGTTCGGTTTTGGTGTAGTTGTAAACGTCTACCTCTAAATAGTCCGGCCCGCAATATATTTTTTTCTCCCTTACGAACGTCCGCACTTTTCCGCCCCCGGGCCGCCGCGCCTGCCCGAACCCCTACATGCCCCCTGCCCGAACTCCCCGTGCCCCGTTTGCCGAATAGCCCCCTCCGTTTTCCCGATAACAGGTGGGCGGGAAAAGGGGGGGCGGGGTGTCGTGATAAATCTTTTTGACTTTTGCTTTTTACTCATTGCGTTCACTCCCTCGGATATGGCCCGGTTTCGCTTGAAAGTTAAACACCATTACAAGCCCCGAACCCCGCACTGGCGGCGGTTTTTTTGCGTGAAAAATCTTGACAAATCCGCCGAAGGGGTGTTACAATCAGTAAGGTTTTTAATCGTTGTAAATGCCCTTCGGGGATAACGTCCGCGCCTGACGCAAACAGGCGCGGGCGTTACTTTTTATTCAGTTTTCAAGGTTCACAAGCGGTGTGTCCTACCGCTTGAGTAGCTTCTGCAAAAAATTCTGTATCGCGTTGTTGCGGGCGGGCGTCGTTTCCCACATATCCGCCACAAGCTCCATATTTGCCACGTTTACCGCCTTATCGTCAATGTAAAGGTCTGCGTATACCTTCCGCCCCGGTCCCGTGCCGTAAAGCTCCGGGAATGGGTTTGACGGGTTTTCGTTGACCGCATATAGCGGGATTTCATGAGCCGCGCAAAACTCCACGGCTTCATCGAGCGCGGCGCGTTGCGGTAGGTTTTCCCGGCAAGTGTGTAATACTATTTTTGTACCGCGGGCGGCATGGTGTTTAACAAACTCAATCACAACGGGTTTCGGCGCTCCAATATCGGGGAAGCGGTCCTCGCAAAGCGTCCCGTCAAAATCAACCGCTATAACGTCATAACGCTGGGGCTTGTTCTCCACCGCCCGGGCCGCCGCGCCTTTTTCAAACGGTTTCATACCTCCACCCCCTCCGCCAAATTGATACGGGAATCGCCCCGCCCTATAATGCCGTTCTGCATAAACCATGCGGTAATACAAGGCGCACACGCGGCGGGAAAGTCCTTGTCGCACACAAAGCCGGGATAATGCGTACAAAATCCGCTTTCAATCATTGCCGCTATCAGTTCGGCGCGTTCTTTAAGCGTCATCCCGTTTCGCCCTCCGCGTTTAGTTGTGCTTGCCATCCTTCCTAAAGGCAAAGCCGCCATAAGCCGGATTGTCGGGAAAGTCTGCCCACGCCCGTATGCGCGGCGGTTCTCGGTGCTTTCACAAAAGTCTGAATCGTTTTTTAGCCGTCCTATCGGGAATACGCGCCCACATTCACACACAAGCGCAAGCTCCCACCCGAACCCGCTGCCCTCACCCGCCGCGCTGTCCCAATCGCAATCATCGAAACAAACTTGCAGGTCAAGATTCCCGCCGCAAGCGGCGCACGTTAGCTTGTTCTCGTTTTTCATGTGTTCCGCCCCCTCTAAAGGTCCAGTAATAGCCGCATTTCGCGCTGTAGCTCAATGCGCCCGTTATACTCGCCTTGCTTTAACCCGTACACGTAACCGATGTAAAATGCGTCAAAAATTTCCTGTATGTTGGCTTCGTTGGGGGACGTTAAAACCGCGTTATATGCGTCATACGTCCCATCAAGAACCCTGTACCGCTCCGACGCCGCGCTATATTCCAAGTAAAAATCCGTATCGCCGAACTTGCGTAAACCGTTCGCTGCGTCCTCGGTAAGTAATTTAGTGTTTTCCATAGTCGGCCACCTCTTTTATTCGTTCTCCGCAATGCGGGCAATACTCAATTCCGCTAAACGTTGCCGCGCATATCGGGCAGGTTTCCCAATCTTCCACACGGTAAAGCTTCAACACGTCGCCCTTCGGTTCTTCACCGCCGCCCCAACCTTGATAGCCGCCGTCTTCGCGTACCGCTACAATCAGCGCCCAACCGCCGTGAAGCCGGTAATCCTTCCGCATTTCCTCTTGTAATTCCGGTATTGAAATTTTCCCGCGCTTTTTTATCGCAAGCAAAATGTCGTTTCCGTGGCAATCCGTTTCCCATTCGAATTTAAACGCCATCCCTCTACACCTTGCCCTGCTTTTCCAACGCTTTTCTTTTTCGCATTTGCATAGAGAAAACCGCCAACGTGTCCTTTGTTAATGCCCTGATTGCCTTTTCTTCCTCATGGGTGAAGCCCGTTTTCAAATTGATATTTTCCACGTCCTCTAAGATGTAAAGCGGAATCCCGGTCTCTTTCGGCGGCATTTCGCGCCCCGCTCTTTTTGCCTCGTAGCGTTCACGCGCCGCCTGTAGCCCGCCTATCTTGCCCGCTAACACAATCCGCTCGTTTTTCTTGACGTTAGCAACTGCGGCGGGGTCTGCAACGTCGTCAACGCTGACGATCACATACTGCGGTACGTTCGGGATTATCGCGCCGCCCGGGCCGCGAAGCATGGCTTCACCGGCGTAAACAAGGCGTTCATTTTTTTTCAGCTTTATCACGGCGCAACCTCCCTTCTTAATCTGAGCGGGGCGGGCTGTGCGCCCCGCTGCGTGTTTGTTGCTATCTGGCGCTTACTTCCTCAAACGCCGCCGCGAAAATATCAATGTAATCCTGACTGTCGCGCCCTATGTACGGGCTGTTGTTTTCCTCGGCGATTTTCCGAATTGCGCTAATGATGTAAATCGGCAACTCCCCGAAAACTTTCCAAATCACTTGACAACACGCCTCCGCCCCATCCTCAAGTATTGCCACCCTCGTGTAGTTGTACGGCTCTCCGCTATCTTCGAGTTTCTTTTGCGCGGCGCGTTCCTCGTTTGCCCGGCGTTGGAGGATCAGGGCTTCACGAATAGCTTGTTCCGTTACCTCGTTGAGTAATTTGTTTGTGGCAAGCTCTACCATGTCCTTCATTTCCATTACCTCCGTTTGGTTTTTAATCGTTGTGCGGCTTATACCGCCGCCTTGATCGGTATCTCTATTTCAGCCGCTATTGCGTCCAGTCTTCCTTTGATGTAATACTGGATTGCGATCTGATCCATTGCGGGCAGTTTTTGGAAAACGGCCAACGTCTCTGCGAGTTGCCGTAATTCTTCCTTGCTGATAGTTGCTTTGTCTTTGGGCATTATCATTACCTCCTACGTGGTGAAGCTTGCGTCATATTGTTAATTATCTTTAATCAATATTTTATTCCCTTAAATCTAATTTGTCAAGCCTTTTTCTTTCCAATTTGACTCAAGGGAATTTTTGGTGTATCCTACCTACGGGGTGATATGTATGGACACAATGGGTGGTCGCCTGAAAGCGGTTCGCAAGGAAGAGGGGTTGAGTCAGACTCAATTCGGTGAGCGCCTTGGGGTAACTGTCACGGCTATATCGAAATTGGAAAAAGGCGAAAATAAATTCACTGAGCAAATGATTCTAACCATATGCCGCGAGTTTAATGTTAATGAAGATTGGTTGCGGACGGGTGAAGGCGGCTCGGAGGCGATGTTTGAGGAAACCGACGAAGAAATTATTGCCGCTGTCATATCTGAATATAATCTTGACGAATTAAGCCGCATTATCTTGAAGGCTTATGTAAATATGTCGCCAAAAAAGAGGGCGGCATTTAATGGGTTTGCCCAAGAATTGGCCGACAGGATTATGGCGAAAAACATTCAATTAGCGCGCGAGGGGGTAACGGAAGCGGTTTCCAAAGTGCTTGGCAACCGTAATGTACCCGACTCGGTAAAGAATGAGTTATACGGGGATATATTATCAGCGTTCCATGAGTCTTTCCCGTACATTGGCGTCGGGAATTTAGAAGAAGACGAACCGGACTTATTAGCGGATGATAAAGATCGCATTGGGGGGTTAACCGAAGAAGAAGCCGTTGAGCTTGTGCATGAACGCTACGCAAACAAAAAAAGGGGCTTGCCCTCGTCTACGACATCAGGGAAGCTCGGGGCTGGTTAAGCTCACCCCCCCCACCCCCCGAAGGGGATAAAAAAATAAGCCGCCCGGTTGAACAAGTGGCGGCGTAAGAGGTGAAATGATATGACTGTGATTGAAACGTACAAAAAAGATACAATAGACCTTACTCCTGACGAGTTCATAAGTATGAAACAAGAATCTCCTGAAAAGATTGAGTCGGTTCAAATATTATTACCGCGGCTTGGTTCGAGTGATGGCTTCGGAAAATTCCGGGTAAAACTTTTATCTCCCAAGTATGAGATAAGGCTATGACCGAACTTGAAACATTTTTCGAAAATCAAAAAGAGGAACTCTCGATAAGGAAACAGGAACTTGAGCTCGAGCGGGAAAAGAACCTTATCGCCGAAAAAATGGAGGGGGAACAATTAACTCTCGCAAGGGAGCATTTAGCGGCAATAGAACGTGATCGGCAAAATGACCGGGAATACCGGAAAACCCTCGATAAAAAGACTTTTGGGATTGCCATTATATTCATTATTGCCGTTACGGTATTTCTCACAGTTGCCGTATTGAAAGATAAAGACGCCATGATAATCGAACTGGTAAAAGCTGTGGCATACGGCGCGCCTTGGGGTATCGGCGGTTACGCGTTCGGTCGCTTTAAAAAGAAAAACGGCGTAGAGGATAATTAATCCCCACGGGCGGCGTAAGGGGTGTATATGGGAAATGTTTCTTATGAAAAAACGCTCGAAGAATCATCGAAATCTGCCGCCGATGGGAACGATGCGAGGGAAACGGATACTTAGATAACCCGCTTGAGCGGCAAGTGTAAAATAAGCCGCCTTGGGTGGTGACAGGGGGGGGTGATAATTATGGATTTTGGCTTGTGGAATAGCGCCACACACGAGGACGGCGCACAGCAAAAACGGATTACCTCGGCAAAAAAAGCGGATACAACGCCCGCCTCAGTTGACCGCGAAAATAAAACTGCCACATTTAAAGGGTCAGGGAAATCTCCCTATACAACCACTCTTCATTCGTGTACCTGCCGGGATTTTCTTACGCGAAAATTGCCCTGCAAGCATATTTATAGGCTTGCGCTTGAATTAGAGGGCGCGGATATTCAAGAGGGTGTAAATAAAAACGACTTTATAGATCACATATTCGCGTTCCCACCATCAGTGCAAGAAGTACTATATCGTTTGATAAACGATTTTAAAGATGTTGAACACGTTTCGACTGTTTGTGTGAGGAACGAAAATCACAACGCTTTACTTCAAGCTGGACTTATAAATAAAACGATTATAAATATTGATTATCTTTTTGCTCTTGATATTAATACCTTAAAATGGTTTATGTCCCCTTTTGACATATGCGCTGATGTAGTCGGCGCAAGAGTAAAAAATAAACGCCAATACCTTTGTGATTGGATTTCGAAGAACGAACGCGCCATTGTCCCATTGATTCAAAAACACTTCATTGTTTTAGAGTTTATTGAACAACTGGACGGTTTAAAAAAACAGTTATATGCACGTTTTCGTAAAAAATTCATCCGAGTTACCGAACCTACGGAATATTGGGGCGGCGATGTCGATGAAAATGACCGCCCAATAATGGAGTGGGATTATTTCGAAACTCGCACAGTTCTAAGGGAGTTTTTTTCACAAGAGGGGGTAAATACGGAAAAACCCCAAGAAGAAAAAGAAGACGATGGTGAATGGATTCGCAAATTATTGGAGGAATCATCGAAATCTGCCGCCGATGGGAATGAAAATGAAGATTGATTACTCTAAAGATGCTCTCAAGTATTTGGAAAAGCAGAAAAAGAAGTCGGTAAACAGAATCAGAGGGGCTATAGCCAAACTAACCAAAAATCCGCCAGAAGGCAACATAGCTCCCATGAAGGGGTATACAGACGGGAGAATGAGGTTAAGGATCGGCGGTTGGAGAATAATATTCAAGCACATCACGAGCGGCAAAGTTGAAACCCTCTGTATAATCGACATAGGCAACAGGGGCGATATCTACAAGTAAGAAAGGAGAATTGGTATGTCTACTCTCGCTATGGATACAGCCAGAATGATTGACATGCTCCCGGATGAAGACCAGCGTTTTGCGTATGAGTTTGTGAAAAAGCTCGTGCTTGCATGGGACCCGGATTTTACCAAGGTGACGCCGGAAGAGGCGAAACGAATCAAAGCCGCAGAGGAAAGCGGTTTTATATCCGACGACGAGATTGATTGGGATAAGATTGGGTGTTGATGGCTTGAAAGCTCCTGTCGTCGATGGGAACGATGCAGAGAATAACCGCCCACAGGGGCAAGAATTGTGATTTCGTCGTTTACGTCAAAAACATTACGGTATTCGCTGCTTACGTGGGGCTTCGTCCCCTCGTTGCTCACGGGAGGAAAAATGGGAAATTCGTGTGATTGCTACCGCAAAGAATTTTCGCTTTTCGACTCCGCTTTCAGATGGTCGTTAAGCGTTTTTGCAAGCTCCGCGACGGTGCAGTCCCGGATTGCGCTTTCGGTTTTGATTATGTCCGATAGCGATATACGCTTTGCGACAAGCGGCGCGATTTGCCTTATCAGCATTGCGCTTTTTCCTTCTTCAAACGTGCCGAAAAAGTCAACAAGCTCTCTCGGGTTTCCCTTTATGGTGATTTCTATTGTGTCGCTCATGGCGCACACCTCCTGTATAATTATTCGACTATACCGCCTCTTATGCGCGGAAGTCAAGACGTAGACGGCTTCATTTAATCTTTAAATCAAACTAAGGAGGAAATACTATGAAAAAGATACTTTGCGCGGTAGCAGTGGTTGTTTGTTTAGCGGTTGTGGCGGGGGCGGTCAACGTGAGTTACGCGGAAACAGCCAGCCAGAGAAATGCGGTACGCGCCGCAAGAAATTATTTGGACTTAACCGGTTTTTCAAGGCAAGGGTTAATACAGCAATTGGAGTATGAGGGATACTCAAACGAAGATGCCGTATACGGCACAGACCAAATCGGCGCGGATTGGAAAGAGCAAGCCGCAAGAAAAGCGGAAGAGTACAACGATTTAATGCCGTTTTCAAGACAAGGGTTAATAGAGCAGTTGGAGTATGAGGGATTTACGCACGAAGAAGCCGTATATGGCGTTGATTCTATAGGACTTTAATGGAATTATTTGAAAACATTAAAAGGGGTGCATTATGGGACTATTGTTCGTTGTCGGGATGGTTTCGCTTGTGCTTGCTTTTATATTTCCAATCTTCGCTCTGGTTTCGCTTCCGTGTCTTTTAGCGTTCCTTATTCTTTATATTAAAACGCTTTTCACCAAGGGGGGCAAAGCAACAAGTCGTGTCATCGCCGACAGCCCAGCCGCTACTAAACATGACGACGCTACAAATACATTTAAACACCCTACCAAATCAAGCGTGAAGGAAATTCCCCCAAATCCACGGTTTTATAATGTCGGCTCAACTACTTTTCATAAGTCAAAGGTATGCGACGCATTTTCGATACTCGATGAGTGGGACGCTACCACGGAATCAGAAGTCCTACAAATGGGTTTAGTTCAATGTGAAAGATGTGGGCATGAGATAGTATTTGTCTATCCAAGAGGAAGGGTTTATCACAAACACCCCTTTTGCTCTGATTCAATGTCTGAACCAAGTCAGATGAGCGAAAGCGAGGCCATCATAAAAGGGCTTTCAAGATGCAGTAAGTGTTATTAAGCAAAACCGCCCGGTGTAACGGGGAAGGGAGTTGAATTGTATGGAAGAGAGGGTAGATGTTATGACGGATTTTCAGTTCAAGGCACTGATGGAAATGGTGAAAGATATAGTTCGTGAGTTGAAAGACCCTGACAAAATTATCGAACGTATTGAGCAGATTCAAGATGGTGAATTCGGGAAAAAACAAAAATAGAGCCGTCGCGAAAATTAAGCATATAGAGGAAAAAGGCGAACTGGTCAAAAATTTTGACCGGTTCAATAAAAAACGGTGATTTCATGGGCGCGGCACGTAAACTGAAAAACGATAAAGAACAGGCAAACGCCGTTATATATTGCCCGATACTCAAGCCACGGACAACAAGAGCAGAGTGAGGTGGTCGAAAATTTCGACAACCTCGGTAAGTTAGGGATGAAATTCTTGCTGATATAAAGTGGCGTAAGAGGTGCATGTAATGGACGATATAATCAGTTACAAACAAGTTGAGGAAAAAGTATTCGAGTTGCGAGGGCAAAGCGCAATACTGGATAGTAGTGTGGCGGAGCTATACGGCGTTGAAACAAAGAGAATTAACGAAGCTGTGTCTAATAACCCCGATAAATTCCCGGAGGGGTATATTATTTCACTTACATCGGACGAGTGGGGGAACTTGAAGTCGAAAATTTCGACTTCAAGTTGGGGCGGTAAACGCAAACTACCTAACGCATTCACCGAAAAGGGATTATACATGCTTGCCACAATCCTTAAAAGCCCTGCGGCAACTCAAACGACAATCGCTATCGTTGAAACTTTCGCCAAAATCCGCGAGCTGTCACGGTCGATAAGTCAACTTTCTGAAACGACGGAAAAGAGTCAGCAAAAAGCGCTACTGCAAAGAAGCGGGGAAATACTCGCGGACGTACTCGACGATGCCCTTGAAGTATCCGACGCTGAAACTACTCTTGAAATAAATCTTGCTCTCATAAAAATCAAGCATACTGTAAAAAGGGCTCGGAAAAAGCCGGGTAAGGCGGCGAGCGACAACTGACCATTTTGCTAACGTCGGCAAAATGGTCATAAATGGGGTGATTTTATGGGCGCGGCACGTAAACTTAAAAACGATAAAGAACAGGCAAACGCCGTTATATATGCCCGGTATTCAAGCCACGGGCAACAAGAGCAGAGTATTGAGGGGCAACTGCGGGATTGTCATGCTTTTGCGGAACGCGAGGGAATAAAGGTTGTCGGCGAGTACATAGACCGCGCTATATCCGCCAAAACGGACGCCCGCCCGGACTTCCGGCGTATGTTGGCGGACGCTGCAAAAAGGCAATTCCAGTATGTTATTGTCTGGAAACTTGACCGCTTTGCCCGCAATCGCTACGATTCCGCCATCCATAAAACGACGCTCAAGAAATACGGCGTTAAAGTATTGTCGGCAATGGAGAATATAGCGGACAATCCCGAGGGCGCGTTGCTTGAGGGTATCTTAGAGAGCATGGCGGAGCATTATTCCGCCAGTCTTTCGGAGAATGTCAAGCGCGGACAGCGTGAAAGTATTATAAAAGGCAGTCACCTCGGAAGCATACCGCCGTTCGGCTTTAAATGCGTTACGGTCGGGGATAGAAGAAGACTTGTCGCGGACGAGGAAAAAGCCCCGATAATTCGATATGTTTTCGAGGAATACGCAAAGGGCATATCGAAAAAGAAAATTTTCGAAGAATTAAGCCGCCGGGGATTACTCAACTATCGCGGACGGCCCATTACGATTTCATTCCTTCAATTCGCCCTGCGGAACACAAAATATATCGGTAAATATATGTTTAACGGTGAGGAAGTGCAGGGGGTTTGCGACGCCATAATCAGCGAGGAATTATTTAACGCCGTACAAAATAGGCTGGATGAAGTAAGACGCGCCCCCGCCGTAAGTAAGGCGCGTCGAGAATATTTATTACAGGGCAAGGTGTTTTGCGGTTATTGCGGGACTCGGCTTGTCGGGGAATCGGGCGCAAGCCGCAACGGAAAAGTACATAATTACTATGCTTGCGGCAAGCGGAAAAAACATCATAATTGCGACAAAAAGAACGAAAAAAAAGAATTCCTCGAATGGTATGTCGTGGAACAAACGGTCGAATATGTCCTGTCTCCCGAGCGCATGGAATGGATAGCTGAAAGAGTTGTGGAGGCATACGAGGACGAGTTCAGTAATAGGCGAATAAGAGAGCTTGAGCGGCAAATCACTAAACTCGATGCGGAAGCGGATAATCTCGTTGATATGATAGCGGCGGGGGAAAATAAAAAAGCCGCCGCGCGGCTCTATGAGAAAATAGAGATTATCGAAACACAAAAAGCCGATATTGAATTAAATCTCGTTACCCTGAGAATTGCAAACGGGCATAGATTCACAAAGGAACAGTTGGTAAAGTGGTTTAAATCGTTTTGTACGGGCGACGAATTGGACGAAGGGTATCAGCGTCGGATAATTAACCTGCTCATTAACTCCGTTTTTTTATATGACGATAAAGTTGTTATTTATTACAACGTAAAGGGCGGCAAGCAGGTTTCATACATTGAGATGTGCGATGACATGGAGGGGCTTACTCCGCTTGACGAAGCCGCAAAATCCCTGCATAATAAAGATAAGGGCGGGTGTTCGTATTCGACATATCCTCGCCAGCCAGAGAAATTCGGGGGAAGTCGCGAGGCTTCCTCATAATATTGCCTCGGCTGCCATTCACCGGAGGGAGTGTAATTAAATGAGCAATCAACCTCAATCAATGGGCATACTGATCCTCGCGGCGGGGCGTGGGGTCAGGATGCACAGCGCCAAACCCAAAGTGCTCCAATCCATTCTCGAAGAACCGATGGTTTATTACCCTCTCAGAGCCGCCCGAGACGCCGGATTTGAAAATATTGCGGTGCTGGTAGGTTATGAGGGGGAACTTGTAGAGGAATATATTAAGCGCGAATGGCCCGGAGTCGAGGTAATTTGGCAGCATGAGCAGCTTGGCACGGGACACGCCGTGAAATCCGCCGAGCACTGGTGGAAGAAGTTTGATGATTTGCTGGTGTTGTCGGGGGACGTGCCGATGGTGCGCTCCGAATCGTTGTCGGAGATGGTAGGCATATTCCGCAGTTCCTGTCTTGGAGCCGCTATGCTGAGTTTCGTGGCGGATGATCCCTCCGGGTACGGAAGGGTCGTCAGGCTGGCCGACGGAGGCGTGCGGATTATCGAGGAGAGCGACGCCTCAGTGGACGAACTCAGAACGAGAGAGATAAACTACGGCGTTTATCTTTTCAACACAAGCGCGCTCTCGGCAATTATCAACCAGTTAACAAATTACAACTCTTTAGGCGAATATAAAATCACGGAAGCATTTCAACTGATCGACGAGACGGAGAGCGACGTTTGCGTCATAACCTGCAAAGACCCGACTGAATTCGTCGGCGTCAATACGCCAAACGAACTTGCGATGGCGTCCGGAGAATTGAAGAAGAGAATACTGGACGAACATATGAAAAACGGGCTCAAGTGCATGGATCCGCAAACCACATGGATAGGGCCGCGCGTCGTGACCGAGCCTGACGTTATCCTGGAGCCGGGGGTGCAGATATGGGGAAAATCGCACATTTCCGACGGATGCAGGGTAGGCGCCTGGTCAACGCTGCGCGGGGTCCGTATGGAAGCCGATTCAAAGGTCCTGGGGCTTTCCGTCATTTCCGACGCCGTAATAGGAGAGGGCGGGGAGGCGGGCCCCTTTGCCTTCATACGCGGCAACGCTGTGATGAAAGCCGGGGCGAAGGTCGGGCGTTTCGTGGAGGTAAAAAACAGCACTCTGGGCGAGGGCGTAAAAGCCCTGCATCTGTCGTATATTGGGGATACCATAATAGGGCGGGGCACAAACATAGGGGCCGGCACCGTAACATGCAACTACGACGGAGTGAAAAAAAATACTACAATAATAGGCGAGGACTGTTTCGTCGGCAGTGATACGATGTTCGTGGCGCCGGTTTCCATCGGCGACAGGGCTATTACGGGCGCCGGTTCCGTAATAACAAAGGATATACCGGATGACGCGCTGGGGATCGCCCGCGGGCGCCAGGCCAATTTGAAGGACTGGAGCGCCAGAAAGAGTCTCGGGGCGAAGCAAAAGCGAGGCGAGGAGGGTTAAGTCATGGAGTCTGCCTCAAGAGATATAAAGATTTTTTCGGGCAGCGCCCACGAGGAGTTTGCAAAAGCGATATGCTCCAATTTGGGCATTCAGATTTCCGGGCCTAAGCTATTCCGTTTCTCCGATGGCGAAATCGGGCTGTCCCTCCAGGAGAGCGTGCGCGGCACTGACGCGTTCATAGTTCAGCCTACCTGCGCGCCGGTGAACGAGAACATGATGGAGCTTCTGCTGATAATCGACGCCATGAGGCGCGCCTCGGCCGACAGAGTAAACGTGGTGCTGCCGTACTTCGGATACGCGAGGCAGGATCGCAAGGCCCGCGCGCGCGAGCCAATCACCGCGAAACTGATAGCGAACATTCTGGAGACCGCCGGCGCGGACAGGGTGATTACCGCCGACCTTCACGCGGGGCAGTTGCAGGGTTTTTTTGACATACCGGTGGACCATTTAACCGGGATTCCTTTGCTCGCCTCACACTTCAAGAGAATATTAAAGGGCGCGTTGCAGGAGCGCCGGGTCATAGTGGTTTCTCCGGACATAGGCGGCGTCGTGAGAGCCCGAAAATTTGCGGAACAGATAAACACGGAGCTTGCGATAATAGACAAGCGCAGATCACACGACGTTGTGAATCAGAGCAGGGTAATAGAGATAATAGGCGAGGTAAAGGGCAAGATAGCCGTACTGGTCGACGATATAATAGATACCGGCGGGAGCATAGTGAACGCGGCGAACGCCCTTCTCGAATACGGGGCGGAGAGTGTTTACGCTTGCGCCGTTCACGGTGTGCTGTCCGGGAACGCGACGGAGAATATCCGCAATTCACCGCTGGTGGAGATGGCGCTGACCGACACTATCCCGCTTCCGCCCGAAAAACGTATGGAAAAAATCACCACAATGTCGGTAGCTCCGCTCTTTGCGGAAGCTATCAGAAGGATACACCTCGACCATTCGATAAGCATACTCTTTCAGCCGAAACCAAGGAGGAGAGAGAAATAACCGCAAAATTGGATTTCCGAAAAATTTAAGGAGGCGTGGTTTATGACAGTTAAAATAAAGTTCGCGAATCGTACGGAAGTGGGAAAGGGCAAGTGCCGCAAGCTGAGAGTCAAGGGCAGGGTGCCGGCCGTTTTTTATGGGCCCGAGTACAGGGACAGCGTCGTCGGGTCAGTGGATATTAAGGAGTTATCGCCTGTGGCCAACACCCTGAACTGGGAGACGAGCATGATAGACCTCGAGATGCCGGACGGACGCGTCGAAATGGCTTTGCTGCGAAGCGTGCAGCGTCACGCCATCACCCGTAACATCCTGCACGTAGACCTGTATCAGCTTGTGAAGGACCAAAAGGTCAAGGTCGCGATACCGATCAGGATTATCAACAAGGAAATAACCGTAGGAGTGAAGATGGGCGGAGTGCTGGAACAGCCGCTTCGCGAGGTGGATATTTTCGTCCTACCGAGGGACATACCCTCGGAGATCGTGCTTGACACAGCGCAAATGACGCTCGGCGATGAAATTTTCGTCCGCGACTTGGAGATGCCTGAGAGCGCGGAGCTCGTTACTCCGGTGGATCTGCCCGTCGTGATAATCTCCCGTCCTAAGTCGATAGCCGAGACGACGGAGGAGGAGACGGAGGAGACGACCGAAGTCGAGGTGCTGGGCAAGGGCAAACGCAAGGAGGACGGGGAATAGTATTGAAACTGGTTGTGGGGCTGGGAAATCCGGGCCTCGAATATTCATGGAGCCGTCATAACGCCGGTTGGCTTATCATAGATTCATACACGAGCATGAAAAACCTGGGGGAGCCCCGCATGAAATTCGGCGGGGCTTTTTGGCCTGCTTCGCAGTTCGAGGGGGAGGGCGTGGCTTTCCTCAAACCGTATACTTACATGAACCTGAGCGGTAAGTCGGCGTCCGAGGCGGCGAGATATTATGATATAGCTCCGGAGGATGTGCTGGTTGTGTTCGACGACGTGGCCATACCTTTCGGAACTCTCAGGTATCGCGCTTCCGGTTCGGCGGGCGGGCACAAGGGAATGATGTCCATAATAGCGGCGTTTGACACGCTGGATGTTCCGCGCCTCCGAATAGGCGTCGGCGGTCCTCCGGCGGAGATTCCAATTCGTAACTGGGTGCTGGGAAGAATATCGAAGGATCAGCGCGACGCGTGGCAGGAAATCGAGTCGGCGGCGCGTGACGCCCTGTCGAAATGGCTTGCCGGCGCGTCGGATGGGTTCACTTTAAAAATAATCGGAGCGTAATCCATGAAAGCCGATATGCGGCCCGTCCGCGTTAGTATGCTCGATTCCTCCGACTGGCGCGGGAATATTTTGCTTCATCTTCCCGTCGCCGGGGCGGCCCGCCCGTGGATATGCCGGGGATTTACGAGACCTCTGCTGGTGATTTTGCAAAACTCAAGGTTTGTACGGGACTTTGCCGAGGACGCCGAAGCCATCCGGCAATATGCCGAACTGCCTCAAATATCAATTCTTCCCGAATTAGCGATAGCTTCAATTAAGGATGACCCTGGGATATACGATACTGCGATTGCGTCCCGCGGCGAAGTCATGGCGCGATGGATGGGGCTGGGCGGTATTTTGCTCGCGGCTCCCGGCGCGTTAATGGGGCCTATCTCAATCGGTGGGGACAGAATACATATAGCGAACGGCCCCGGCGTGGGGCGTTCGCTGTTATTGGAGTGGCTGTCCGCTCACGGATACGAAAAGACCGATATAGTATGGATGCCGGGGCAGTTTACATACAGGGGCGGAATAGTGGATTTCTTCGATCCGTCGAATTCATGGCCCGTGAGAGTCGAATTTTTCGACGATGACGTCGAGAGCCTCAGGTACTTCGCAACCGATACCCAGAGAAGCGTGGCGAACTTAACCCGCATCGAGATAAGAGCGTTGTCCTCAAGGCATAAGGCATCGCTCGAAGATTTTTTCCCTCCCGACATGCACGTTTTATTCGTGGAGCCGGCCGAACTGGAAAACGCGGCTGATAATTACGCCTGGCTTCTTGCGAGTATCGAGGACGGGGATGAATGTTCGTACGGTTGGCGCGAGATAGAGCGTTCCCTTGCCCTGTTTCCCAGAGCGCGAATTTCGGCGGGTATATCGAGGGCCGAACGAAGCAGCGGCATAACGGGCCTGCCGAATTTCAGGGGACGCAGGCGCGACCTTGAGGCTTATTGCGATGAAATGACCGCAAGGGGCGTGTCAATACATGTAATTTCCGAAACGGAGCACTTCAGAGGATGGGCTTCGGACAGGGGATACAATTCCTCTGAGGGCTCGATATCCGAAGGATTTTATGATTCCCCGGGTAAAATACTTTTTATCGGGGACCTTGAGCTGTCCGGCCTGGTCGCTTCGGGGCCGTCGAGCGAAACGCGCGTTCCGCTCGATTGGGGAGACCGCCTGCTGCCGGAGCAGTGGGTGGTTCATGAGGACTACGGAGTGGCCCGGTACATGGGATCGGAACAGATGGAGACAAGCGATGGCGTTCAGGAGTATCTTGTTCTGGAGTACGCCGAGGAACGCAGATTAAAAATACCGGTCATGCACTTCCATAAAATATCGCCATACAGGACTTATCCGGGGACTGAACCGGTCGCCGACAATCTGC
>Ga0099364_10005743_pt1 | contig 18330 bp, 4 predicted proteins | sample TergutTh196P3_FD_73070 | JGI IMG/M metagenome (GOLD analysis project Ga0099364, IMG submission 73070) | Microcerotermes parvus P3 segment gut microbial communities from Pointe-Noire, Republic of the Congo - Th196 P3 | ecosystem: Host-associated > Arthropoda: Insects > Digestive system > Gut ...
CCGGGCCGAATATCACATCAAGGTCTTCCTGTATGAAGTACGAGCCTGCCGCTTTGTCTGCAACCGTTACTATGGCCGGATCTTCCTCATCATCGTTTGCGTTGTAGGTCAGCGTATATGTGTCCGCGTCCTCGGAGATCCACTGTGCATACAGCGTCATGTCCGCATCGCGCATCACCAGGATACTTCCGGCTGCCGCCGCTTCGCCGCTTCCGTCTTCTTCTGAATTCCAGCCTGCGAATACCATGCCCGCGGGTGCGATAACATTAGTCATGCCTGCAACCGTAAAGGTTTGACCTTCTTCGAGTGCATCCTGCAAAGGCACGGCACCCGTTCCGCCGTTTAGATTATAAGTAACAGTGTAGGTTTCCGGATAGAATTCTTCGTCTTCCCAGATTGCGTACAGCGTCAGGTTTTCTGCACCCATCGTTATTTCATCGCCGGGAGCATAGGCTGTTCCGGTTCCGTCGCTTTCGGTGTTCCACTCCTTGAACTGTTTGCCGTCCGGTGCAATAATATTAGCTATACCGGCAGCCGTAAAGGTTTGATCTTCTTCGAGAGCATCCTGCAATGGCACAACACCGGTTCCGCCGTTCAAATCATAGGTGACGGTGAAAATATCTGCCAAGAGTGTCCATCTTGCAGTTAAAGCTATATCCTCGTTAATATTTGTGCTGAAAACGAACGCTGCGGATGAACCGTCTGCAAACCAACCGTCAAACCTATAATCGTCCTTTTCGGGAGCAGGATTGGGAGCGGCGGTTCTTGAGCCTTTGTCTATTATTCTCGGATTTGTGTTAGCGGTTGTAGTTCCGCCGTCCAAATCGAAAGTTACCGTAACCTGTTCAACCCACTGTGCATATAAAGTCAGATCATGCAAGGGCATAAATATCATTTCATCGGGATAATATTCTGTGCCCGAACCGTCGCTTTCAGTATTCCAGCTGTTAAATCTGTGTTTTTCCGGAACATTGAAAGTATTGTCCTTTATCGTGAACATTTGCCCGGCTTCTTTCGGCGTTTCGGCCGGTGCTGTTCCGGTTGCCCCATTTCCGTCATAAACTATATTTGAAACAGGAATAAACCACTGGGCATAAAGTATCAGGGGTTCCGCAGGCATTGTAATAATAGCACCCTCTGCATAGGATATACCCGAACCGTCCATTTCGGTATTCCAGCCGGTAAATGTGTGGTTTACCGTGGGTGGATTAAAGATGTTTTGTTTTGCTTCGAATTTCTCATTTTCTTTTTTTCCGGTTTCGGTCGGTGCTAGCCCTGTGCCGCCATTTCCTGAATAAATAACGTTGTAGCGGATGACCGAATCCAGAAACGTTTCGATAGCGGAACTTAGCGCATCTAATGCTTCTATAAGCTCTTGTTCACTCGCATTGGTATTATTGAAGACTAATTCTGCCGCTGTTATCGCACTATTTAAAGCGTTTACAGCTTCTTGCGGATATTGTCCCGGAGCACTCCCTATAGATGCGTTTCCGACCAGATCCTGAGCATCGAATATTGTATCGCGAAGCTCGGTTAAGGGATTATCTTCTTTTTTAAGCGTGAATGTGTCCACAAGGGTAGTTGCGGAGGTTGTATCATAGTTATTTATCGTGAAATGATTTTCGCCGATATCCAGTTCTACAAACTGGTATCTTGCTTGTGGGTAATGAAACGCCACCCACGGAAAAACAGTATTTACCGCGGTGCGCAATCTTCCGGATGCTGAACCGCCCGCAACGTATAAAACACCGTCAGGGTTAATAACCGCGCCGTCACCGTCCACAACCTGATTAAGCTGCGGCGAATTGTTTTTCATCAAATGCGAACGTGCGTAAAGGTGTTCGTGTCCGGTCAAAGCGACATCAAACTTGTACTCATCAAAAAGGTTGGTAATTCTTCCGCGCAGCCGTGCCGGTGATATATCCGCGAATTGGTTTTTTTCGGAATGTTCGCCTACACCGTAAATATTGTGGTGCAGCATGGCTACCTTCCATTTTGCATCAGGGTGGGAAGCGATCGCCCATTCAATGGTTTTTCTCCACTCCGCCATGTTTTCCGCCATTTGGGTGTTGATTATATCAATATTGCTTTGTGAACCCATATGACGGTTTGAGTTTAACGCCACATACAATGTGTTTCCGTAGGAGAACCAATAATCACCGGTTCCGCCCGTGACGTTGTGCCTTGTCATGTTGGGCATATTAAATTGATCGTTAAAAATCGGTTGATTCCAGTCATGGTTCCCTCTTACCGGAGCCATGGGCAGGTTTTTCATTCCCGGAGCGGATTTCAATATGGAATATCCGTTATTATTAGTGGACTGGTCACAGGTATTATCACCGCCGGTTACGATATAACGGGCATCAGGAACTTGTATTAAAGCTTTTGCCATAGTATTATGCCACTGCGCGCCGTCCTGATCAATACCGTTACCGCTCCCGAACTGCATATCCGTGACAAACAGCGCTTTGTTGGAAACGCCGCCTACCGTAAATGTTTCCGTTTCACTCCACTCGTCTTCGTCCTCTTCATCCTCGGAGTAGTTGCCGTACCTGTAAATATATGTAGTGTTCGGCTTCAGGTTTTCCGCCGTTGCTTTGTTTACATACATATTGCCGGATACAGTTCTCTTCGCAGGAAAAGAGATCTTCGCTTCGGTAAAGACGGTTTGATCAGGTTCGGTTTGCTCTTCGACTTCCACAAACGAGACATCAGCGGTTTCCCCGTCGCCCGTCGAAAGCCGCACACTGTACAGTAAGCCGCCCCATCCGTTGGCTGTTGTTTGATCGCCAATACGGAAATAAACCTGTTCACTGTTCATTGCAAGATACGGTGACAGATCGAATTCGGCAAAATGACGGTTTCCCTCACCGACTTCGCCTACTCCCACCAGAGCGGGATCCGCATACAAGGGGTATACGTCATTCCAGCTGATTCCGTCTGCGGAAAGTTCTATGGTATAGTTAGCGGCTATATCCAAATACAGAACCGCACCGGCCTTTGCCGGATCCAGCGGTATCCTGTAAATGCTTTTGTTGTTACCGTCATGGAATCGTCCGCCCGCGCCGTTGATTTGTCCTTGTTTTTGGGTTATGTATATATCTTCCTGATCTGTGTTCGGGCGGAAGAATAATTCCCCGTCACCCAGTGTAAAGGGCGATTGCCAGATAAAGTTCATTTCGCTTTCGTTTCTGCCCTGAGTCATGCCGAAATGCCTTAGATTTGATGGCTTGGGCGGCTCAGGCGGCTGTTCCTTAGTGCTGGTCGTCAATTTTATATCAGCGTAAAGGTCAGAGCTTGTTGTTGTATCATTTAATACAAGCAAAGTAATCGTGTTTTCGCCTTCTTTAAAGAACGATTTAAAAAGTACCACGTTTTCCTGAACAGATCGGCTGGGATCGCCGTTGGAAAACGGAACGTTTACTACGCTTTGCCGCCGGTAACCGTAAGCTACGGTGCCTGACGGAGTATTATTTGCGGTGGCGTTGAGCAGTGCCGCTTCTTTGCCGTTGATCAAAACGACTAATCCGTCGTCTAAAACCGCATTGAGCAAAATCGTGCCGATATCGTCTAAGCCTGTTATGTTAATATCACGCTGAACTACCATTGTACCCGTACTGCCGGCACCCGGCACAACTGTTCCCGCGCTATGCACATAAGGAATGTTTGCCACGGTGTCGTAAGCGTTTGTGGTTCCGCCGTTATTAATGCGGTTTGTAATGGTTGTGTTACCGAACCCTATCGGAAGCCCTGCAGCAGCAGCCGTCCATGTACCGTCGATCGCCGGAAGCGGAACCGGGACGGAATCACCGCCTATACCTTGTTTATACCACCAGTCGGAACTTCCCCAATCAAGCAGGACGTCTATTACCGGCGGTTCACATTCGCACGGTTCCTGGCCGCATTCAAGACAGGAAGTATCCTCGGGCGGACCGTCATTTAAATATATGACACGGGAATTAACGTTGATCCCTCTCAGAGCGTTGTTGGCGATAACCGAACCCAGATCATCATATACCGCCAGCCTTAATTTATCACCCTCGTTAAGAACAAAGCTATTGCCTTTAAAGCCCGGCACATCAATCTGAGATAAGTTGGATATTGCTGTCGAACCGACAGCTGCGTCGATTACCTGATCAAACTTTTCTTCGCCGTTAATATTTATCTTTAATGTTTGTCTGGCTGTGTTGCCGGTGGTCGAATTATATGCGGCGCCAACATTGCCGAAAGAATATACGCCGCTTGCGGGTGCTGTGAACACGGATGCCACTGCATAATCAGGGGATGCCATAATTCTCATTGCGGTATCTGTGGCATTGGTTCCGCTAACCCGGACCGACGGGGCAAGCATACTTGAATCTCCGCTGCCGGGTGCCGGATTGATCGTCAAATCATCCGAAACTATGGTTTGTCTGCCGCCGGAATCAATACCCCACAACATATCGCTCCAAGCCGCGTATTGAATGTTCCAGGGAGAAGTGGAAGTGCTGCCGCTGGGAATAAGTCCGGGTGACGACGGGTTTCCGGTGGATAAAAACGTGCCGTAGGCACTTGAAGCCCATGAAGTCCCGTAAAGTGCACCCGCCGTACAGCTGATCGTCGATCTCACGGAAAGACCCCGTGAGTTGTTGTTGGCGATAACCGAACCCAGATCATCAAAAACGGCAAGCCGTACCTTATCACCGGCATTTAGCTGCATATTATTGCCCGCGAAACCGTCCGATGTGATTTGTGACAGATTCGAGATATTTGTTGTGCCGGCTGCGGCATCAATTACCCGGCTGAACATTACTCTGCCGTTTATAAATATCCTGAAAGTCAATTTAGCCGCTGAACCGGATGCGTAATATGAAACCCCTCCGGTTCCGAATGAATATGTTCCGTCCGCAGGTGCGGTAAACACCGATGCTACTGCGTATTCAGGCGTTGCCATTATTCTTGTTTCGTCGTTGGAACCGCTGACCCTGACAGCAGGAGCATACATACTCGCATCGCCTGTGCCGGGTGCCGGATTAATGCTTGTATTATCCGAAACCAAGGCTTGTGTTCCGCCGGAATTTACTCTGTACAGCATATCCGACCATGTTAAATATTGTGTGTTCCACGGCGATGTTCCCTCCATCGGAGCGTTGGACAAAAGATGCCTTGTGCCTCCGCTGGGGATCGCGGCATTTCCTGAGAATGCACCGTTACCCGCAAGCCATTGCCCGAACAGTCCGGATGAATACTCTGTTCCGGGATCGGGCGCATTTGCGTGTGCCACAAGTGAAAACCCCGGGACCGCCAAGATGCTGAACAACAACGATAACACCAGCAAAGAGCTGACTATCCTGTTTCTGATCATTCGTACCGATTTCGTTTCCATAAAAACCAATCCTCTCAATTCTTTATTTTTAACGCGGATCAAACCTAAAGATTCCAAAGATTCCGCAGTTATTCATATGCTACCATAAAAAACAATAAAAATCAAGTCCGTTTTAATGGAATATTTGTAAACATTTATGAACCGGCTCCGGATGCCGGTTTATTTCGTCGTCAAACTGCTTATCGTCGTTAAGCTGCTTATCGTCGTCAAGCTGCTTAAATTAATACATTAGTGGATTTCAGCAATTCCGGTGTCATAATAACCAGCAGATAAGCGTACCCCTTGGAGTCAAAGGTCAGACTTTGGAACTCCCGTTTAGAATTATAATTTATGTAAGAAATATCCGCCGGCTTTAGACTGCCGAGCTTGTCAAGCGGAAAATAAGCTATAGAATCGTCACCGACCAGATACATCTTGTTGTTGTATGCGTTATAACTGAGACATTGTAATCTTTTAATACTTGCCCCGTACCTCATTTTCTGCATCGTCGTTACGGTGACTTTGTTGTCTTTTATATCCAGCCTGAAGATCGTTACCGCTCCCGCACTGCTTCGGATCGCAGTATAAGCGGCTCCGTTTTTGTCGAAAGTCATCACCCTGCCCGGCAGCAGAATCCTTCCGTCCGGGGTTTCGCAGGAAAACCTCAGAGCCTTTTCCGGCTTCAGGGTTTTGGCGCAAATCTGCTGAATAACGGTGCTTTCACGATAAAGCTCTACACCAAAGCTCGTTTCATTGTCCAGCAGTATCCAGAGCTGTTTTGTTGCGGGATTGTAGGAAAGTGTCTGACCGTGACCCGTGGGAATTTCCGGTCCGATCTTGATATATCTTGCTAATCTTCGTTGTCTTTTTGTTCTCTTTTTTTTATTGTTTCCATTTTTTCCAGCGTTATCATTATATAGTTTGAGTGAATGAGCTTTGCGCAAATCAGAGGACCTTCTCCTTATGTTCAGCTTCATTTTGCTCAGCGCACGGTAATCGTAACGGATAACCCGTCCCCTGTTCGCTCCCGTTCCGTTTATGGACAGGGTATAATAATATCTGTTATCCACAAGTACACCGGCTTGCAGGTTTCGTATCCGTCTGTCATAATTTCGGTCACGGTCAACGGGGAGCAGCATTTCGGTCTTGAAGCTGTAACCTCTGCTGCGGCGGCGGCGTACAGGCTTGAATCTGTTGATTTCTTTGACGAATCCGCCTTTTTTGTTGTATATATTCGTGATTTTATAATAGTTTGGAGGTTCTCGGGTAAATGCGTTGCGGTTGTTAAGGTAAGGGATGTTAACATGACTTTCCTGTACCAGCGAATTGCCGGGCGTTACTACTGCTCTCACCCCGGAAGCGACAGCAACGGAAGCCGTCATTATTTCCGTTATTCCGGCTAAAACTGTGTTCACGGATATTACGAACGCAACCAAAACTGACAGTATCCTGCGTTTGTTCATTCATCTTTCCTTTCATCATCGAAGTTCCATAGCTAAACGGGGATAACGCTAACCCTTAACGCGTATTTTAGCGGAATATTTGCTGTATATTCTTACGCCGCCAACTCTTTTATACCGTCTGAGTCTGAAGAAATATGTTTGTCCTTCGCCCAGGTTCCTTGCGGTAAAAGAGCTTCCGGACGTTCTTTTTATCCGTTTGAATCCCGAGGAAGATCTTATGGTTGAAGATTCGATTTCATATACATAACCCGAAAAAGCTCTCCAGCTTAATTGAAGCTTTCCCGTTCCAAGCTTTCGGGTCCGGATGCCCGAAGGAGAAGACGGAGTTTTAACATAACGCGCATAAATATTCTTGTTTGAGCTTATCCTGCTTTTAAAGTTGAATTTTTGCTTGAATCTTGACCCTGTGTACCAGCCGGCAAAGGTGAAACCCGCCTTTTTCGGGGCTTTTACTTCTCTCACCCTTGTGTTATAATCAACCCTTACTTCTTTTATCACCTTGCTCTTGTCTTTGAATCGGATGCGATATGTCCGTATTTTCCATTCAACGTTTACTGTTGTGTTTCCGCTGATGTTTCTAAAACTTCTGTCCCATTTCCGCGTATATCCCTTTTTTGCCGGCAGCACGGGCGTGGACGGAGAATTGCCGCGGGTTACGGTTTGGACGGAAACGGGATTGCCGTTATTCAAAAAAACAACGGAATATGCGGGCGGATCAGGAGGGTCGAGTTTGGAAAAATATGCTCGCGGATCGGGTATTGACCTTATTTCAAACCACTGGGGAGCGGTGTTGTCCCTGGGAAATAATTGAAGCTGAGTTTCGCCGTTTGCACCCGCTGCCGCAGGGGCGTTTGTAATTACCATCTGCGGAGAATTTTGGGGGGAAATCATAAACCTGCTGCCGAATTTTTCGATTCTGAACCGCTGACTGTCGTTTCCGGTAAATTCCGCAAAACGGACAACCGACCCGTTCCTCGCTTTTGATTCGGCAGTTAACGCGAAGCCGCCGTCCGGAGAAGCTATATGGTAGGTTCGGTCGTCGGCATTTCTTATAAACCGCATGATTTGTGTTTCGCTGAAATTTTCGGTCTCCATTACGGCATCAGGTGCGTTGTTGGTCAATATATTACCGCTTACAACAAGCGAAGAAAAATTGTTTCCGATATTATCCGCTTTGGTCGCAAAAAACAAATTTCCGCCCTTGTTCAGGGTTTCGCTCGTCCATACTTCTTTACCCGAACTATCAAGCGCGGAAAGGTTTCCGTTGTTTCGCATAACCAGACGGACTGCGTTTTTTACACCTGCGTTCCAGATATCAGTGCCGCTGCTGTTTCCTATTACAATGTTACCGCTTGTTGAAATTTTCGCGTATGCCCCGTCGTTATACCCGGTGAAAGTGTTCCAATACGCTAAGCCCGAACTGTACAAAACAAAATTACCGTCGGGTTGCATAAGAGCGATAAATTTACGGTTAGTGCTCATTAAAAACTCATTTTTCGCCAAAACCTCGCCGACTTTAAGTGTGTTTCCTTTCCACACCGCCCCGATCACCTTGGGTAGGAAATTACCGCGCACAACTGCAGAATTTATTGTATTGTAGTTATTGGCCCGTATTATGTAGGATGGAGTTCCGGAATAACCGGAGCCGTAGCTTACCCTGTTGGGACTTCCCACATTAGAATGATAAAATTTGTTGCCGCCTAAGTACACCGCAACGTGTTTATTGTTCCACACAAAAAGATCGCCGGGTAACGCCTGGGATTTTTTGATGAGTTTTGTTCCCGTCGGAGCCTTATTATTATACATAAGGACATCATACGGTATTCCGAAAATATAAAAAAAGGCGAACCGCGCAAATGCAACGCAAGTCCACCCCTGAACCATTTTCTGGGTTTGGTTATAACCCATTTTTTTCATATTTCCTGACAAAGAGCAGTTGTTGCATGTGCCTAGTGTGCCGTGTGTACACGCTTTGCCGTTTACGCTGAAGTATGAGCCGTCCGGATAGAGCGCGCGTAAGCTTTCTATTCGTGTCTCTACATTTCCTTTAGGCGATGCGGGGACTGCGCCGACATCTTCAGGCGGCGTTAAAACTGTCCCGAAAAACATGATAAATGTCAGGAGAAAACATACAGATTTGAGCGCAAACCTTTTTTTCAACACGAACCACCTTTGTCTTTAAGTTCGACTGTTTTTTATAAGTCTTTGTTATAATAACATACTTGACAAAAAAAGACAAGAACACAAAAAAAGTTTCTTTTTTTGTGTTCTTGAAAGAGAGTGCTGAAAGCCAATACATATTTTGCCTTTGTAAAGAACGGTTTTCTTTTCGTATATTCCGCTATGCTATAAGCCGCTCGTTTTTCGTTAAGGTAAAAACGAGCGGCTTATTTTTCAATTAAATATCAGTTATCCGCCTTTGCCTGCTATAAGTTTGAGGATTTCGCTCGCATCTTCTGCGTTCACAACGCCGTCCATATTTACATCCGCCGCCAGTAACTGCGCATCATCAAGCTGGATCCGTCCGGCAACATACAGCAATACCAATGTCGCATCGGTCGCGGAAACCTTACCGTCACTTCCTGCATCGCCGAACATATTAACGCCGGCTACAACAGTACTGTTTTCTGCCATGAACGGTACGGGTACCGATCCGTCCTCTTCATCGTCTGCCCTCAGCTCCAGTACCTGAACAAATACAGGCAGGGAGCTTCCCGAGGACACATCCGGATCAACCTCAAAGACAATTTCGAATAAAATTCCGTCGGCATCAACGCTTCCCGTAGTTTCCCCGCGGACTAATATCTGATTTTTGCCGTAAGTAAGATCGTATTCAAGCAGGGTTTCACCTTGCCATATTCCGCCCTTATTCACCGTGGTTGGTGTGAATACGCTTGAATCATAGGTTATAATTACCTCGAATGCGGACAACCCCGAATTATTGGTGACCTTTACGGGAACCCTTGACCTTGCTCCGATTTGTCCGTAAGATTTCTCCGCCGTTAACAACAGAGCTTCATTTTCCGCCGCTTCTCTCCAGCGGGCGTACAATATTAGGTTGCCCGTATCTGTTTCGGTGACCGCCATCACTTCACTGCCGCCGGTTGCCGCACTGTACCATCCGTCGAACACAAATCCATTACGGTTTTCGGGTTTTACCAAATCTATTCCCTCTCCGCTGATATATGTGTTCGGGTTGGGGTTCTTTGCACCGAGCAAGCCGGCATAACTTATCGTAAACACGTTCGCATTTTCTGTCCATCGTGCATACAAAACTATCGCTTCATAAGCTTCTTCAGGTATTATTTCCACTTTGTCCCCGCCGGTCATCGCAGTAAACCAGCCGTTAAACACATACCCCGCACGCGCTCCCGGCTCTTGCAGCAGCAACGGTTTACCCTTGATATACACGAAAGGATTGGAATTCGCCGCTCCTTGCAGGTTGATATAAACTATCGAGAGTAAATCCTCATTTTCCGCCCAGCGTGCGTAAAGCACTTTGTTGCCTACATCGGTTTCCGTGATAGCAACGACTTTATTCGCGTCTTCTTTATCAGAATCAAACCAGCCGTCAAAGACGAACCCGGCACGCAAGTCAGGATCTTGCAAAACGACCGAACTTCCCGCCGTATATCCGCCCGGATTGGGATTCTCCGCTCCGTTCAGATTATTGTAGGTCAGCGTGAACGCATTTTCGTTAGCCGTCCAGCGCGCATAGAACGTCTTATCGCCGGTATCATCATTCCGGATAGCTGTTACTCTGTTTCCGCCGGTTGCCGCCGTGAACCAACCCTCAAACACATAACCCTCGAGCGCATCCGGATCTTGCAATACAACGGTTTCACCCGCGGTATAGCCGTTAGGATTCGGATTATCCGCTCCGTTCAGGTTGTTGTAGGTCAGCGCAAACGCGTTTCCGTTTGCCGTCCAGCGTGCATAAAGTGTCTTGGCTTCCTCCTGGTCAGGCAGGATCGCCGTTACCATGTTTCCGCCGCTTGCCGCATCATACCAACCGGCAAAAACGTAACCCTTACGCCGGCCCGGATCCTGCAATGTCAAGCCTGCTCCGGCAACGTAAAATTCCGGATTCGGATTATCTGCGCCTTCCAAGCCCATATAGGTTATGCCGAAATACCCTGATTCCGGATCCGGTGTCCAGATCACATTTATCGTCCGGTCTTCGGTAACTTCGACGAAACTTCCGTCCCAGCCGCCAAAGATAAAGCCCGGTTTGGTCGGCTCTTCGGTAGGCTCGATCGCATCCTGTCCATGCTCGACAAGCTGTTCGTCTATTATTTCGTCTCCGTTTTTAATCGTCACTTTGTGCTTGCTGACTTCCCATATCAGGAAAACCGCATTCTCGCCGGTCATTGGTTCTGTTACTCGGGAGAAGTCTTTACTCCATTTCCAGGTAAAGCCCGGTTTTGACGTAACCGCCGGTGCTGAAGCCGAACGTCCCCAGTCCACTGTCCGGTTCGCCAGTAAGGTTTCACCGTCCATGAAATGCACACTTAATCTGTGCGCACGATAAAGCGCGTGTACTTCTATGTCGCCTAAAACTATGAGATAGTCGTCCGTATCCCAGTTTGAGAAATCATGTCCCTCTTTAGGCGGAAGACTGCTCGGTGCCGTAGCTGAATTTCCGTGCAGTATCCTCTGCGGTTCTCCGAAAGGTTCGTTATCCACCATAAATTTTACCGTATAGTAATTTTCTAATACGTTGATTCTGTAAACGTTGGTGACTTTATTCGGTCCTTTTGAGGATACCGCGACATCAACCGCTGTTATTCTGTTGGATTTCGGTATCGTTACCCCGACATTCGGGCTGTACCGCACTTCTCTGCCGTTGACATAAACATTGGTTCTTTCGGTATCATTATTTACCTTGAAGTCCAGGTTAACCCCGTCGCCTTTATTATCCGGCGTAACAGCATATTCTTTTAGGTTTTTATCAATTTCATTGTCAATTTCACCGTTGTTTACGATTATATCTTCGATTTGCGGATTAGTTACCAGATCCGCATATTCTTCATCCACACCGAATACTTCAACTTCGGTAAATCCTGCCCAATCGTTTGAGCCCGTACCCGTAGAAACGCAATGAAATTTCATAATTTCGGTCGTTATTCCGCCGAGATCAAAATACAGTGTGTCCGCTGTAGCTTCGAGCGCACCCAGACTTTTCCTCGAACCGTCCGAAAATTCAACCTCGACATTTTCAAAGGGTTTGTCATGCGGGAAATCAGCTCTTATGGAAAGCGCGATCTTGTTGGCTCTCACCGGACGCCCGAAATCTATTTGGAAGTACAGTCCGGTTACAGCCTGATGCGGTCCCCAGGACTGCACGGGATAGCCACCGTGCCCCTTGTTGTTTTTAAATCCGTCGATAGCGTTCCTCGCTCTGTACTCACTTTGGCTGTCATATTCGCTGTTAGAGGATGCCCGCGGGAAATAATCAACCGTTGTACCTGCCAAATCATACGGATTTAACGCCAGATTTTTTTCGGTCGCCAATTCCTCAACCGAGGGCAGCCTTGCTGAAATTATCGGGAATCTGTCGTCGCGCAATGTGAACGGCATTGTGTTATTTAATATCGTACTGCTGGGTACGGTATATTCAAACACCCCGCTCGGCGCATAAATCAACGCTTCCTTCAGCCTTGTATTTAGGTTGAAGTAAAAATACTTATGATTCTCGGGCAAGGTCACGCGTATTCTCCGGTTCGCCGTAGTCAGCCTTTGCTCGGCTGCCGTTACTCCTCCGTTTCCGAGTGCGAGCTTAACCAGCCCCGTGTCCTCCGCCGATGATACAATGCTGTTGTTAGAGGTGTTGATCCATTCGATTTTCACCGAACCTTGCACCGGATCCGTGCCGCCGTTACCCAGCCGCTTTTTCGTCATTGCATCCGCCATGTCGTAATAATTCCGTTTATTAAGCGCTTCTTCGCTTTCACGGACGGCATTGGTCGCCCAATTGTGACCCTCGTCATAAGCTCCGCGCAGCGGTACTCCCAAATCCATCCACGCTCTTAATATATACAAATCCTCTTGTGTAAGATTTCTCGGTCTGCCCGAATGTCCTCCGTTTAATATTCTCATAAGCCGGCTTCGTGACGAACCGTACCTGTACGGCGGCAGCATTTCCGGCTGTGACATACCCGAAATCCAGTTGGCAAACCCCGTTGTTTCCACATCCGCGCCAACCTGATTACCGACGGTCATCGAAGGAGCCCCTCTAAACTGGTCGTTATGCCGTATTGAATTGGTAAGCACAAGATAGGACAAGGTGTAAAACATTTTTTCACGTTGTCCCACAACAGCGTTACCCATGAAAGATATCGGGCTGCTGGAGGAGCTTTGTCCCTCGATTAAAGTTATATCGAACCCGATATACGCTCCGCCCGATGTATTATTCGCCCGCACCGCAATGGTGTTAGTTCCTTCTTTCAAATTTTCAAACACATTACCCGTAATGTCAAAGTTTTGATACGCTCCGATATAACCGCTCGCAGTCCATACCTGCTGTCCGTTTATATATATAATCGGATTTTCATCATACGCTATGTTCAGGTTAAACCGTATCGTACTGTTTTGCAGTGAATTATATTGAGATTGCGTAAGATTAAAAGTATTGCGCAGGAATATAAACGAATTTGACCCCGCGTTCCACGTTGTATTCTCTCCGCCCGGCGGTGTGTCGGCTGATGCGAAAGGTCCCCTTCCGCTCGACCAGCTGCCGTCGTTAAAGTTTTCGTTCATCCAGGTTGCAGTTGCCGAATTCGCGGATGTACCTGTCATGTATTTGAATGTATCATCTCTTTTAATCAGGGTATCCAGCACAACTAAATCCGCAACCTGAGCTCCTGTCCGGGTTTCGGCGATTGAAGTATTGTTGTGACATTCAACGCAGCTTTTGTCCAGAATAGGCTGTACCATCTTCCGGTAGCTGAAGCCCTCTGCATCCTCATAAGAATAGCCGTAATATTCAGGACCCGTCATCCAAAGATCCGCTCCTATTTCCTGCGGCCCTTTCTGCATTGCCATTGTTACGGCTGTTTGTACCGGGGGAGCTGTGTTTTTAGGCTCATGACAACCCACGCAGGAAAATGTTTCGCCGGGCATGAGTGTCATCCAGCTCCGCATGGACTGTATCATTTCTCCTCTTTCATTTAATACCTGATAATATATCGGCGTATCCGCAGGGACTTTAAACAACGCCGATCCGTCCGCTTCGATAGGCACAACTCCCAGCGGCACTTTTACATCCCAGGTTCCGTGGGCTGTGGACACCGGCGTATAAGGATCCGATGTGTTTTGATTCATACCAAAATGTGCGTCCCTGTGCCGTCCCCCGTCGGAATTCTCGTCACCCTCGGATCTATTTATACCTATTGCATACGGGCGGTATTCCAACGCCACGACCCGGATATATTTTGCTTCATCTCTGGAAATGTCTTTAAGCCCGTCGCCCTCATAAACATCGCCGATATAAACCGTTCCGGTTCGCTGGGAATAATCCACAGCAGCCGGTTTGTTTTGCATATCGCGTGAAGTTATCGGTACTATCTGGGAGGCAGGTCTGCTGGAAGTGCCCGCGCATATTGTCATATTCAATGCCGTATTTTGCCTATTGATATATTGGATGTTAAAATTATCACCGTCGCCAACCTGACCGCTGCTGCCTACGCGCCGCGATACCAAAAACTCGTTTTCGTTTATCGCCACCGGATATTTGCTGACCAATCCGTCAACATTTTGAACGTCTATATTATTTCTTCTGTCCAGCCCGTCACTGGGAACCACCAGTTCTATCGCACTGCCGTCGTTTCTTTCTATAGCGGTGTCCAGTATAACCAGCTTACCCGCCTGACGGTTATGGTGTCCGCTGGCTATCGAAACATACTTGGAGGGAGAACCCGGGATCCCGGCGGTATGCAGAAGCGTAGTCGGAAAGTTGGAATTATTTCCGAAAAGCTCAGTTTGGTTTGTCCCGTCAGGATTCATCTGCATTACGCCCTGCACAAACATCTGTGTCCGGTCGTTGTAGTCCCATCTTGTGTACAACACGCGTCCGTCCGCGGTTACGGTGGGGTATGTGGTATGAACCTGGTCAAAACCCACACGCCGGATATTCCCGCCGTCCGCGTCGCAAATATATAGATTGGATACAGGGGTTTTCCAGCAGTCTACCGTTTGTATATCACGGGTCGAGCTGAAAACAATGCTCCCGTCGGGTAAATATTTCGGCTCTGTATCCGCAACACCCGAACCGAAAGTCAGCTGTTTTATCGTACCCTGCATCTGATCTTGTGCAACCGTAAGATCCATCGTATACAAATGATAATCGTCATAATCTACATTAGCGCTTCCTGTAAGAGTGGCAGCCCCTCTTTTCCACGAAAACACCAAAGTTTTTCCGTCCGGCGAAACATCCGGGTCACGGATCACGCCGTCACCTGAATTTAATATAGTATATGTCGCTGTGGATATGCTCGAGCCGCTCGGCGACACGGTAACCAGCTGCATATCCGTTCCTGCCCTGAATGCATCTCGCGATTCGTTCTCCTCGGGTGCGAATGACCTGTCGTCACTTACCGCTTCGGTATACGCGTAATGCGAACCACCTAACAATCTTTTGCGCACAACTATGTATCTTTCAGCCAAATTTAAAAGGTTGGCGTAGGGGTGATCATCCGATGCCGATACTTTTTGCACTGAAAGAAACAGCGGCGCGATCGCGGACAGCGTTAACGCCAGCGACATCAACAGCGATAAAATCTTTTTGTTGCGATCTTTTGTTCTCATAATAACAATCCTTCCTGATCAATAATTAGTTATCTTATTTACTTAACCGAATAACATCAGCTTCCGGGAGTTTTTATATTATCCATATTATCTGTGCATCTGTGCACCCGTGCACCTGTGCATCTATGCACCGAAAATTCTCCCGTCTGTTTAGGGTTTAGGGCGGCTTAATATGTTATTTTTAGGTCTGTCGCCAATTTCCCGCCGCTTGCGGAATCCGTTATTGATATGATGTAGTATGATCCTCTTTCCATGTTTGTGGGTATGTTCACATTTTCCGGTGTAAGCTCCGCCCGCTCTTTGCGTTTCATGTTGCTTTTCAGCGTTGCTTCATAGGATGCTATTTCGATTCCGGCCGGATCATACAGCTTGAAAGAAACCTTCGCCGCTTTGTTTGAGCCCGATTGATTGAAAACCGTAATTTCGGACAAGTCATATCCGGGTTCCGGTTTGAAGTAGGAATATTTATCCGCCGTGTTTTTAAAAGTCACGGTATCTACTCCGAATTCTTCATCTTCGATGCCGATAGATCCGACATAGTTGGTCAGATCATCTATCTGGGCGCCTGTCAAGCCATGACCATCCGGCAGGCTTTTTTCGATCGCCTGTTTAAGCGTTCCGGACGAACCCTCATTCATCCACGGCCCGTAACGCCATGTTTCCACCAAGGTCGGAGTGTCATATTTTATGTCGGAATTTTTCTCCCAGTTGTCCGCCCTTGAATTCTTGTTCGGCGGGTGCATTTTCATGTCTGTAAAGAACGGCGCGGGATGACACTCGGCACAGCCTTGCTCTTCAAACAAAGTTTCTCCCCTTTGCGCCGATGCTGACTTTGTTCCGTCACGGTTGAGGTACGGGCTTTGCAGCGGAAACATATACTTGACATATTGGAGCGCCGCATTATACTGCGCATCAGTGTAGGTATTATAGTTGTTGAACATCATACTTCTTCTCACATTGGAAAAAGCGTTCTCGCGTGAGCCGCGTACCAATACCGGCGGTGTCCTGTCTGAAAATATCATAGACTTTGTGTTGGTGTGGGGCTTGCTTGCGCCTGCCCAGCTTAAAGCGTCGGTTCCCCCTTCGGGGTGACAGCTCGCGCAACTCATCCACTGCTGATACGATGTAGTCGCATCGTTCCACAATACTTCGCCGTACCGCACCCGGTTCACATTAAACGGCTCGTCATTCAGGTTTATCACCGGACTGTTGCCTATACTTATTGTTTGGTCGGTAAGCTGAGTTTTGGCGGACACATCAAATACCGCTATATTTTCCGAAAAATACTGACATATGTAGGCTTTGTTTCCGACAATCTCAATATCGCGCGGTCCTATGCCGTCCAGTCTTACCCGGGTACGGGAGCTGCTGTCCAGGAAAGGCAGATAATTGGGAATATCCTTCATCGCCGTAACAAGCCTTGGATTTTGGTTGTTTTGAACCCGCGTTATTTCATTATGCATCTGCGCCAGATTTATCGTCATTACTTCGTTTGTTCCGGAAATTGTCGCAACCAGCGTTCCGTCCGCCGTACATTCAAGTCCCCAGGGGTTGGATGAGCCTAATTCCACTTCGTCGAGCGCGACTGCCGTTAACAGCGTTTGGTTCGATGTATTGATAATGTTTATCGCGTTCGATAACATCCACGCGCGGTCGGTCTGCGTAAACGGATAGGAATAACGGCCAATCGTGCTTGAAACATACACAAAATTGCCGTCGGGCGAAGCGCATATATCGCTGACGATCGAAGTACCGTTTATCAGCTTTATAGTGCGGGTTACCGTATTGTTCGCAGGATTGATGACCAGCACATCCGCCGCATTTGTTGTGGTTGTGGTTTTGAAATCGCCGTCCATAAACCGACGCGCGACATAAATATTGCCGCCTGCTACCGTCATCGCGAAAGGTTCCCGTCCGGCTTCTATCGTAGCTGTTATTTCCAAATTCGTAAGGTTATGCACCGTTATCGTCGAGCTGAAGCGGTTGGCAACATAAATTTTGTCGCCCACAATGACCGCCGCCGTCGGAGTATGCCCGGCGTTTTTGGTCACAACCGATCCCGCTGTCAAATTATTATCCAGCTTTGAAATTTTACCGTCAAGTCCGCCGGTAAGTGCGTAAACGTCACTCCCGTTCACAATCGCTCTGTTGACCTGTGCGCCCGCATCCCAAGTTGCGGTTATGTTCCCGCTCATTGATGCTTTGTAAAGTTTGCCGAGGGTTACATCCGCCACAAAAACCGAGTCGCCGGAAACAGCAACACTGTTCGGGGAAGCGTAGTCCTCACTGAAGCTCTCATACTCTATCGTCGAAGCCGCCGCGTATATCGCCATAAGGGCAATAATCGCGACTATAGTTAACCCCGCCGCCAGAAGTTTGAACTTATGTTTTTTTACCATGCCGTTTTCTCTCCTTTGTAATTTATTTGAAATTTTGTATTTATTTTTTATATTCCGTGGGGATACAAGGTATACAGGGTATAAGGGTATAATTGACGTTGATAATTATTTAAACACGCCCCCACTAGTCATTATATACTACAATGAAATAAAAAGCAAGTGCAATTTGAAATAAAATATACAAAATTCATAATTTATTCTCGAATTTTAAAATATGTTGATTTTTCGCCGCCTTTGTTATATGTTATTAATAGACCTCCCCTAAAGTTACTTCGCAGCGCATGAGCGGACATAGACGGAATATTTTTGTTAAAAATTG
>Ga0099364_10005744_pt1 | contig 18329 bp, 16 predicted proteins | sample TergutTh196P3_FD_73070 | JGI IMG/M metagenome (GOLD analysis project Ga0099364, IMG submission 73070) | Microcerotermes parvus P3 segment gut microbial communities from Pointe-Noire, Republic of the Congo - Th196 P3 | ecosystem: Host-associated > Arthropoda: Insects > Digestive system > Gut ...
ATTGAAGCGGCGGCATACACCGCCCCGTTTGTGGCGGTAACAAACATCACCGGAGTGCCCACCATGGCAACAGCAGGCACAGCGCTAATACTTACAGGTACGGTAGCGCCCGCCAACGCCACCAACAAAAACATTGTGTGGAGCAGAGTAAGTTCCACTCCCGAAGGAATTGGTTCTATTTTGCATAGCTCGATGTCAGGCATTTATACGCTCAATTCGGCGGCAGGTACGGTAACGGTGCGGGCAACCATAACCAACGGCGCAAGCCCGACAAGCAACTACACAAAAGACTTTACCATTACGGTACGCGAATTTAGCGGCAGCGGCACAAGCGACTCGCCCTACCTGATTAGTACCGCCGCCGATTTAAACAAACTGAGCGACCTGATTAACGCAGGCAATGCAACTTACGCCGCCGCAACCGTGTTCTACCGCCTTAACAACAACATTACCATGACAGGCAATTTTACGCCAATAGGGACGTATAGCCCAGATAGACCGTTCCGCGGAACCTTTGACGGCAACGGCAAAGTAATTACCGGTCTTACCATTAACACTACCTCAAGTTTTGCCGGACTGTTTGGTTATGTGGACGGCGGGAAAATTTCAAACCTCGGCTTGGCTAATGTGAGTATTACCAGCACCGCAGGTTATACCGGCGGCGTGGCGGGTGATATTAGAGGCAGCGGCGCAATCATATCGGGCTGCTACGTTAGCGGCACGGTAAGCGGCACGACCAGTGTCGGCGGCATAGCGGGTGATGTTGATAACAGCAGCGTCACCATAAATAACTGTTATACCACCTGCTTGGTAAGCGGCAGCACGAGTGTCGGCGGAATAGTAGGGTCTAACTACGGTACCGTAAATAACTGTTATGCGACAGGCGCCATAAGGGGCACGAATAGGTGCGGCGGAATAGTAGGGTATAATTATAATTTTGGCGGAACTGTAAATAACTGCGTTGCGCTTAACCCAAGCGTTAACAGGGCAAGCGGCAGTACCGAAACGGATTTTGGGCGCGTGGCGGGCTACAACTACGGCGGCAGCGGGCTAAACAACAACGCTGCATTGCAAACTATGTTAGTGTTGGGAATTGCGGTAAGTAGCGTAGACGGCAAAAGCGTCAACGGCGCAAACATTTCCGCCGCCACCGCCACAACGCAGAGTATCAATATCTACCAAGGTACGCTTCTTTGGAGCTTCAGCGGCTCCACACCTGTATGGAAATGGGGCACCGGCGGCTACAATCTGCCTGTACTGCAATGGCAAACAACGATGCCCGCCACCAACTTGCCACTGCACCTTTATTAGTGGTTAGTGGTATAGTGGTTAGTGGTTAATGCCAATAATGGTTAATGATAAATGGTTAATGATTCAAAGACCGTAAGATTGTTTTTTTATTAACCATTAACCGTTAATCATTAATCATTAAAAAAAGTTATCTTTGCGGGGTGGAATTTAAAAACATCAATAGTTATGGCAACATATCAAATAACGATAAACGAAAAGATGACGCTGGGTAAAAGTCTTGTTACACTTTTGCAATCAGTTCCGCAAGCAGTTACCTTCGAAAAGTCGAAACAGAAAGATGCAAAAAAAAGTTGGTTGTGTAACGAACTCGAAGAAGCATTTAATGATGTGCGGCTGATGAGGGAAGGTAAACAACCGGAAAAAACGGCACAGGAATTTCTTGAAGAGATACGTAGCGGAAAATGAACTATAAAGTAGTAACAACCAAGAAATTTGAAAGAGAATTTAAGCTACTTTCAAAGAAATATCATTCATTGGATAATGATTATGAAATTCTGATAAAGGAATTAGAAAAAAAACCAACAATGGGCTATGAATTGGGTGGCAACATTCGTAAGGTTCGTATGGCAATTGCCTCAAAAAACAGAGGCAAAAGCGGCGGTGCAAGAGTTATTACTTATAATCTGTTGGTAGATGCAGAAAATGCAAAAATTTATCTTTTAACCATATATGACAAAGGTAAACAAGACAGCATATCAAAAGAAGAAATCAAGTTTTTGAAAACAATAGGCATAAAAGTTGGTAAAGACGTATAGACTAATTACCGACAACCAAAGCCTGCGCGAGCAGGTTTTTTTGTTTTAGTGCGCAATGAAGTTTCTATTTGGCACGATTTTTGTGGTACATTATATATGACGCCAGTTGCATTGTGACTGACGATGCGTGAGCTATGGGTTTTTGTGCAGCGCAAATTTATGGATAGTTGCGTAGTCCGAAGGACTAAACCTCCAATGAAGCGTAAGGAACGCCTGTCCAGAAGAGGTTGAAAGAGTAGAGGCGTATGAGATAAGTTAATGTACTATTATTATCTTTGCAATCATTAACAATACCCTATTTTGATTTGGCAGGCAGATTCAAACATATATTGGTTTTTTGGATATGTTGCATCATTTCTATCCATACTGACGGACAGGAAGTTCCGTGGATTGCCGGAAGTGTTGTTCATACAGGTTTCTTGGTCAACCATCACAACAATATGAAAGTATTGAACGAGAAAATACCGTATATTTATGAACTCTACATTGCCAAAACAACAAGCGGAGAAAAAGCGTGGCACTCGTTTTACCGTAATCCCCGGTATGGCGTTTCATATATGCTGTTCGATTTGGGCAGTCCGTCATATCTCGGAAAGGCGCACGGCATTTATCCGTTTATGAATTTTCTTCTGACCCAATCAGGCAAGCGGGCGAGTTTGAATATGCAAATCGGCGGCGGCATTGCATATATGGAAAAAATATTCAACCGTTTTGACAATTATAAAAATATAGCCATAAGCAGTCGTTTCAACGCAATTATTAATTTTCGCATGGAAGGCAGGGTTCAAGTTGCAGCCCCGTTGCATTTGTCGGGCGGCTGGGCTTTATCGCATATATCAAACGGCACCGTAAAAAAACCCAATGCGGGTTTAAATTATGTTACGGTACATGCAGGGATAAATTATGCTTTTGGAAAAGAACGATTTGCGGAAGCGGCTGATGCTTACAGTTATGAGATAGACAGAAAATGGCATTATACCGTATATCTTTCGGGCGGAGTGAAGAGTTACAGCATATACGACAACGCAAAATATGCCGTTTCGGGCTTGTCGTTTGAGGCTTCGCGTTCGCATCTTGCTTTCACCCGTTTCAGCGGCGTATTTGATTTGTTTTACGACTCGTCAGATTATGCTTATCTTGTCGATAAAGAAGTGGAAATCAGCAAGATTCAGACCATTAAACCCGCTCTTGCAGCAGGTTATGTTTTTCTTTTCGGAAACTTATCGGCAAATGTGCAGATGGGGAGGTATCTTTACGCCAAAAACCAACAATATGGAGCGTTATACCAGCGATTAGGATTGGGCTACTCGATTAGCGACCGATTAAACGCACGTTTCGGATTGAAAACACATTGGTCGCAGGCTGATTATATTGAATTTTCACTTGGATACAGGATCAATTAATGATTTAAAAAACAGATTGTTATGAACATAAAAATCAATATCAATGGAAATAAGCGCTCATTATTAATTGTTAATTATTCATTATTAATTATTTTTTGTTTTATTGCCGGTTGCGACAAGGAAGATGCGTGGGATTTAGTCAAAACGCGGGGCGAGCATATTATTGAAGCGAGAGCGGTTTCCGCTTTCCATACAATTACCGTAGAAAACGGCATCAATGTTGTTTTAACTCAGGGCAATAGCTATGCGGCGACCATTGAAGGCTGGAAAAATCTGACTCCTAAAATCCGCCTCACCGTTGAAAATGACGGCGAATTGGTTATTGAGGACGTCAACAAATACAATTTTATGCGCAGCAGAGACAATATGACTACTGTGCGCCTGACCATTGCAGGTGAATTAAATAACATAAATTTTTCGGGAGATGGGGATATTATAACGAATGATACAATCGTTACATCGGGCTTGACAATTATAACTACAGGCTCGGGCAATATCGACATGAATGTTAAGGCGGAGGGCGTTTATGTAGGCGCCAATCACAAAAATATCGCATCAATTACCATCAGAGGATTGGGCTACAGCGTTGGAGTAACCAACTGGGGATATAGTCCAATAGACTTATCGGGTTTTAAGGCATCGCACGCCGGCATAGCCCAACGAGGTCCGGGAAACACTTATGTTAACGCCTCAGAATCTGTTAATGCAGTGTTTTACAGCAGCGTAGGCGATGTGCATTATGCGGGAAATCCATCGTCTGTAACATTCTCTCGTGAAGAAAAAGGTAAAGGTAATTTGTATAAAATTGAGGATTGAAACCCTAACTCCGCAATTTTTCAGTGAAGCACATTTTAAAATATTGATTAACAGCAGCCTCTTTTCGGATTTCTTTTTTTGAAATAATTCCTTTAATTTAACTACCTTTGCAGAATATTTTGCAAGAATTATTATATGACTGACTATAAAAATATTCAAGGACAGTTTGGCGAAGACGCCGGATTGCCTGACGTAACATACCACCCCGGAGCAAATAAACTCGATGCTTTTAATTGGCTGAAAGGCGTGCCTTTAGACGCTAATGAAAATGAAATTGTTGAAGTCCGTTTTAAAAATACGCGAAAAGGATTTTACAAAAACGTCAATGCGCTGAAGTTTGAAATTGGCGATATTGTTGCGGTTGAAGCCTCGCCGGGGCATGACATCGGAAGAATTTCAATGACCGGACATTTGGTCAACGAACTGTTTAAACGATTTAAAATAAATCCATCGACAGAAGATTTTAAAAAAGTTTATCGCAAAGCCAAAAGCGTTGATGTTCAGAAATGGGAGGAAGCCCGTAAACTTGAAACTCCTACAATGCTCAGGGCAAGAGAAATTGCCGAAAAACATAATCTCAACATGAAGATTGGCGATGTTGAATATCAAGGCGATAAAACAAAAGCCATCTTTTACTACATTGCTGACGAAAGGGTTGATTTCAGGCAGCTGATAAAAGTTTTTGCCGAAGAATTTAAGGTAAGAGTTGAAATGCGTCAGATAGGAGCGCGTCAGGAAGCAGGAAGAATAGGCGGCATAGGCTCATGCGGACGAAAACTTTGCTGCTCTACGCACATCACCAGCTTTATGTCTGTTTCCACCACCCATGCTAAATATCAGGAACTTTCGCTCAATCCTCAGAAATTGGCGGGGCAGTGCGGCAAGTTGAAATGTTGCCTGAGTTTTGAATTTGACTGTTATGTTGATGCGCAGAAAGATTTTCCGCCAAGAGATATTCCGCTTGAGGCGATGGATTGCACTGCCTGTTTCCAGAAACTTGAGGTTCACAAAGGCACATACTGGTACTCAACCGATCAAAGCTCGTCAACCAACCTGATTGCAATTCCGGTAGAAAGAGTAAGAGAGATACAAGAGATAAACAAAACGGGTAAAAAAGTAGAAAGACTTATAACTGACGGCTCTGATTGGCATGCAGCTCCCGCTTCAGACGACCTTTTAAAAGACAATAGCATTACCCGCTTCGACCGCACCGAAGACAAGAGAGACCGCCGGCATAATAGACAAGGTAAAAAAAGGAATAAAAGATTCAATGACAAGAGAAACAAATAGATATATCTCCCTGCTTGCAGCGTTATTTATCGTATCCTGCGGCAACAATATAACATATACCGAAAGTTATTCAATGAAGGATAAGATTTGGCAGCTCATGGACGTCAAATCGTTCAACGTTCAAATTACCGACACTGCCGCTTTAAGCGACATCTTTCTTACAATAAGAACCGGCTCCGATTATCCGTTCAGAAACATTTTTCTGTTTGTTTCCACACTTGCTCCCGATGGAAATAGTCTTACCGACACCCTTGAATATTATCTCGCAGACGATAAAGGCGTTTGGTACGGCAAAGGTTTTGGCGATGTGCGCGAATTGAAGCTGCCATACAGGTCATACGTCTATTTCCCGCAAAAAGGCGGATATGAGTTTAGAGTTCAGCATGGTATGAGAGCCGAAGACCTTAAAGGCGTTTACGATATTGGCATGAGAATAGAAAAAATAAAACAATAAGTTTTTGAGATGGGAAAAAACAAGTTGGCAAGATGGCAAGAGCTTGACTCGTTTACCAATGTAATCCAACCCGAAACCGCCGACATTGCAGGAAAAGACCACCCAATAAAAGGAAACTGGCGACACGATATTTTTAAAAACGACAACCCGATTATCCTTGAGCTTGGCTGCGGAAAAGGCGAATACACCGTAGGTCTTGCAGAAATATTTCCCGAAAATAATTTTATAGGAGTCGATATAAAGGGAGCCAGAATGTGGCGAGGCGCAAAAACGGCGAATGAACGCAAAATGGCTAATGCGGCATTCCTCAGAACGCGGATTGAATTTATTGACAGATTTTTTTCAGAAGATGAAGTTGACGAAATATGGATAACATTTCCCGACCCTCACCCCGGAGCGAGCAACTCAAACAAAAGACTGACCTCGCCATGGTATTTGGATAAATATATTAAGTTTCTGAAAAACAACGGAATAATTCATCTTAAAACAGACAGCGAAGAGCTTTTTAAATACACTCGTTCCGTCATAAAAACGCACAATCTCGAAGAGCTTTTTTCGAGCGGCGACCTCTATTCAAGCGAACTGAAACCTGACGATATAATAACCGGCGTTTCCGATTCGTTAAGCCTGCCCAACGAACAACAGTTGTTTTTTCACAACATACTGTCTATAAAGACCTTTTACGAGAAACAATTCCTTGCAAAAGGTATGAAAATTACATATCTTGCTTTTAAATATAAATAATATCTCACACAAAAGCCCATAGCTCACGCACCGTCAGTCACATTGTAGCTGCCGTTATATATAATATACTACAAAAATCGTGCCAAATGGCAATAATATTTCGCAAAAAAGTGGAACAAATTTAATGTATTGACCCTGTTGGGCTTATGCGTCTGAAGGTAACAATACCTCTTTTTTTAATTTCAAAATGCACAATAGCTTTTATTTAAAAAAAAGTTTTAACTTTGGCGCAAAAAAAACATGCCACAAATATCAGCGGTACTGATAACTTATAATGAAGAAAACTTTATAGGTAAATGTCTTGATTCATTGAAAGGAATTGCAGATGAAATTGTAGTGGTTGATTCATTCTCAACCGATCGTACGGAAGAGATATGCAAACAACATAATGCAAGGTTTTTCAAACATTCCTTTAACGGTTTTAGCGACCAGAAAAAGTATGCTTTGCAGTTTGCAACCTATAATCATATTATCTCTCTTGACGCCGATGAAGCCCTGAGCGAAGAACTGCGCAAATCAATACTGGAGGTCAAGGAAAATTGGAAATATGACGGCTATTTCGTAAACAGACGAAATAATTATTGCGGAAAATGGATAAATCATTCAGGCTGGTATCCCGACAGGCAGATGAGATTGTTCCGCGTTGAAGCAGGCGCATGGGGCGAGTTGAATATACATGAAAGGTTTATTTTGCATAAAGGAAAGATTGCGGGAAGATTAGAAGGCGATCTTTTACACTGGTCTTTTGTAACTGTTGCAAAGCATGTTGAAAAAATAAAACGATACACTGAAATAAGCGCTCAGGAATATCATAAAGCAGGAAAAAAATCCTCGTTTTTTTCGCCGTTCATACATGGTTTTTGGATATTTTTCCGCACATATATTATAAATGCCGGATTTCTTGACGGCAAAGAGGGTTATTTTATATGCTCCCTGAATGGAAAATCGACATATAACAAATATAAACGTCTCCGTATTCTGAATAAACAAAAAAAGGCTTCTCAAAATAACACGAATGATTTTTAACGATGATATTAACGCTGCTGTCGCAACATTGAAGAATAAAGGCATAATCCTTTATCCTACCGACACTATATGGGGCTTAGGCTGCGATGCGACAAACGATGAGGCTGTCGAAAAAATCTTCAAAATAAAGGATAGAGACGAAACTAAAAGTCTGATAATTTTAGTAAACAATGAGCAAATGCTTGAACGTTACGTTGATGACATACCCGCCATAGCCTTTGAACTTGTGTCTGTCTCCGAGAGTCCTCTTACTATTATTTATCCAAAAGGGAAAAATCTGGCAAAAGTAGTTTGCGCCGCCGATGGCTCAATAGGCATACGAATATGTCGCGATGAATTTTGCAATCAACTTTTGACACAGTTCAGAAAACCGCTGGTTTCAACCTCCGCTAATTTCAGCGGCAAGCCTTCGCCGGAGTTTTTTGAAGATATTGAAGCGGATTTGGTAAACATGGTTGATTATTCGGTAAAATACCGCCGACATGAGAGGCAAAAAAATGCCCCTTCGGCTATTATCAAGTTAAATGCCGATGGAACAATAAAAGTAATAAGAACCGGTCGTACATCTTGACTCACATTAGTTTGTAAGATGCCTGAAAATCTCTTCAAGGTTGTTTTGACGTTTATTGAGCGATAATACGGTCAGATTGTTGTCGACTGCAAATTTGAAAATTGCCGGACGAATATCTTCCTTGCCCTCTGCTTCAATTTGCCATGCGTTAATTTCTAAAGGCTTGACGGAACTTACCGTTTTAATTTTTGAAAGTTTAGACGAATCGGTTTCCTTGTCAAATTCTACAATTATAACTTGTTTTGTTTGATTTATAAGCGAATATATCTTGTCTTTCTCTTCGTTTGCCATGATAACGCCGCGGTCAATTATTATCACTCTTTGGCAAATCGCCTCCGCTTCCTGCATTATGTGAGTAGAAAGCAATACGGTTTTTTCTTTTCCGACCTCTTTGATAAGGTTTCTGATTTCTATAATCTGATTGGGGTCGAGACCTGAGGTCGCTTCGTCTAATATTAAAACGGCGGGATTATGGATAAGAGCTTGCGCCAGCCCCACCCTCTGTTTGTAGCCTTTTGAAAGCGCTCCTATTTTTTTCTTTTGCTCGGGAGTAAGACCTGTAAGTTCGATTATCTTGTCTATAAGTTTTTTGCGCGGCTCATTAGAGTTATAGAACGATGCGACAAAATCGAGATATTCTCTCACATACATTTCGGGATAAAGAGGATTATTTTCGGGAAGATAGCCGATTTGCTTTTTAATTTCAATATTGTTGGTTTCGACTTTGAACCCGTTAACCAAGACATTTCCCGATGTAGCGGGAATAAATCCTGTAATTATCTTCATAAGAGTTGATTTTCCCGCGCCGTTTGGTCCAAGAAAACCGACTATCTCTCCGGTTTTTACTTCAAAAGAGATATTATCAAGAGCCTTTTGAGCGCCATACAATTTTGTAACGCCATCAATAACAATCGACATACAGCAACAAAAATTTACACAAAAGTTACCAGCCCATAACTTGCCCCATCTTCGCAAACGAAGTCCTTGGATTTACGCAACACACGGGAATTTTCGAGCTGTTGGCAATTATATATTGCTCTGAAGCGCCCAGCATATAATCGGCAAATGTTATGTTTTTCGTTGTTACAATAAGTATCAGATCGGCGTTTATGCTTGCGGCAAAGTCTAATGTTTTTTGCGCCGAACTGTTTTTTACCTCATGTACTTCATACTCAATATTGTTCTGAACAAGGTATCTGACGCCGAAATTCAGATTGCTTTTTGTTTTCTTTACCAAACGGGAATCTGTAACTTCGGTAACAAGCAGATGAACTTTTGATTTGAAATATTTTCCCATAAAAATAGCCATTTTCATCTTTTCCTTGTTTTCCGACCTGAAGTCGATAGGGAAAACAATATTGCGATATCGCTCTTGGTCGTCAGGCGGATCTTGCACTACAATAAAAGGAACTTCCGATTTAACGATTACTTTCAGCGCCCAGCTTCCGGTAAGTTTTTGCATTCCTTTCATTCCGTGAGTTCCCATTACAACCAAACTTGCCTCTTTATCATTTACAAACTCGGCAATATCGCTGAAAATACTGCCTTTCGCTATTTCATATACGATAACGGCGTTATATTTCGCACTGTTGGCTTCGATTATCTTCTGCAAATTGTTTTTTATAGTCTTTTCTTCCGAGGTTTTTATGCCTTTATCGACAATATGAAGCAGGCAAATGTCATTGCCGGTCATATAACTTATTTTAACTGCATGAGCCAACGCATGCTCGGCAACTTGGGTAAAATCCCACGGCACAACTATTAATGTTTTGTTCTCTTCCATAGCAAAAAAAAGTTTAAAATAAAACATTCAAATTTATTTAGTTTTTTGAAAAATGCAAACGAAAATAAAAACTCTTTTATTTTTTTTTTAATTTTCAATCATAAATCAGCATAAAAAAACAGATTTTTTTCACAAAACCCTACAGCTCACGCATTCGTCAGTACCATTACCCTTGCTATATAATATTCTTAATATAAGCCAATTAATTCACTGTTTTTCCCCAATGGGTAACGATTTAGTAATGAGCGGTTTGCCTTTCAAATAACTCTTTTCTGCTGCAAATATATACTCTTTAAGCAAAATATTAGGACACGCAAACATCAAAACCATTCAGATTTATGCCAAAGTCATTGACAAAAGCAAGCGGGATGCAGTGGATAAATTAGGCGGACTGACTGGCGGATAGGTTAATTACACAATTCATTAATGTATCAATCTGTGGGAAAATCCCTCGCCTTTAGGTGAAGACTTTAGTATTTTATTGGTAAGATTTTCTCAATAGGATAACCATTGTCGAAGTTTTTTTCGTTGTCATATGCATGGTAGGGGATATTTTATACATTAAGCTGATGTTAGTAGAAACCAATCTTAAGTCGGCTTTAGCCGATCCCAAACCCTTCGGCTTTTAGCCGAGGGTAGTTTAGTTAGCAATGCTAAATATTTTTATTCCTGCGACAGCGCAACTATTTTAAGAATCTCTTTGGCGGCTTTGGTTACAGGGGTTCCGGGACCAAAAATTGCAGCTACTCCCGCATCATACAAAAACGTGTAATCCTGCGGAGGTATTACCCCGCCGGCAACAACAAATATATCATCTCTTCCAAGTCTTTTCAACTCGTCAATTACTTGCGGCACAAGCGTTTTATGTCCAGCGGCAAGGCTCGACACGCCAAGAACATGAACATCGTTTTCGACAGCCTGCTTCGCCGCCTCGGCAGGAGTTTGAAAAAGCGGACCAATATCAACATCAAAACCGATATCGGCATAGCCGGTAGCGACAACTTTTGCCCCTCTGTCATGACCGTCCTGCCCCATTTTCACTATCATAATTCTTGGTTGCCTGCCCTCCTTTCGAGCAAACTCCGATACTAATGCCTTGGCTTCTTTATAATCATCATCTTCCTTATACTCTGATGAATATACGCCTGAAATTGTTTTAATCACTGCTTTATACCTCCCTACAATTTTTTCACATACATAAGAAATTTCGCCTAAAGTGGCTCGCTTTGCGGCGGCGTTAACGGCAAACTCAAGAAGATTGCCTGAGCCAGAACGGACACACTCGGAAAGGGCTTCAAGAGCCTCTCTGCACTCCTTTTCATCTCTTTCGGCTTTGAGTTTTGCAAGTCTTTTTATTTGTGCTTCGCGAACGGCGGTATTATCAATTTCAAGAGTTTCAATAGGATCCTCTTTTTCAAGCCTGTACTTGTTCGTGCCGACTATGGTCTGAATGCCGGAGTCAATTTTTGCCTGAGCCCGCGCCGCCGCCTCTTCTATCCTCATTTTCGGGATTCCCGCCGCAACCGCCTTTGCCATTCCCCCGTATTTTTCAATCTCTTCAATATGTTGCCACGCCCTGTGCGCAATCTCATGTGTAAGCGACTCAACATAATACGAGCCACCCCACGGATCTACAACCTTACAAATATTTGTCTCGTCCTGAAGATAAATCTGAGTGTTTCTGGCAATACGCGCCGAAAAGTCTGTCGGCAGAGCAATAGCCTCGTCAAGAGCGTTTGTATGAAGGCTTTGCGTATGTCCCAAGGCGGCAGCCATAGCCTCTATGCAGGTGCGACCGACATTATTGAAAGGATCTTGCTCGGTAAGGCTCCAGCCCGATGTTTGACAATGAGTTCTTAAAGCGAGCGATTTTGGATTTTTCGGATTAAATTGGCTGACAATCTTAGCCCACAGCAATCTTGCCGCCCGCAGCTTGGCAATCTCCATGAAATGATTCATTCCGATACCGAAAAAAAACGAAAGGCGCGGGGCAAATGCGTCAATGTCGAGACCCGAATTGACACCCGTGCGCAAATATTCAAGTCCGTCTGCAAGCGTGTAGGCAAGTTCGATGTCGCAGGTAGCGCCGGCTTCCTGCATGTGATAACCCGATATGCTTATCGAATTGAATTTGGGCATCTTATCGGAGGCGTACCTGAAAATATCGGAGATTATTCTCATCGAAAAATCGGGCGGATAGATGTAAGTGTTCCTCACCATGAACTCCTTTAGTATATCGTTTTGTATTGTTCCCGAAAGCTCGCCGAGTTTAGCTCCCTGCTCAAGGGCGGCGACAATATAAAACGCCATTATCGGAAGAACAGCACCGTTCATTGTCATTGAAACCGACATTTTATTGAGCGGAATTTGGTCGAACAATATCTTCATATCCAAGACGGAGTCGATTGCCACGCCGGCTTTGCCTACATCTCCTGCAACTCGCTCATGATCTGAATCATATCCCCTGTGGGTGGCAAGGTCGAAAGCCACCGACAAGCCCATTTGTCCGGCAGCCAGATTTCTTCTGTAGAAAGCGTTAGACTCTTCGGCAGTCGAAAAACCTGCGTATTGCCTTATAGTCCAAGGCGTCATGGCATACATTCCCGAATACGGTCCTCTGAGGAACGGAGGAATTCCAGCCGCATAATCAAGATGCTCAAAATCGGCAATATCCGACTTATCATATACTCCCTTCACGGGAATCATTTCGGGCGTTATCCATGAGTTTGACGGTATAATTTCTTTGCGTGGACAACCTTTGCTATTTGCCGAAAATACCGTAAAATCGCTGTATTCAAATTTTGGTCTCATCAATGATGATATAATAAATACAAAAGTATTAAATAATTCTCATAAGAATTATGGGAACTCCTAAAAATTTTATGTATATTTGCCTGATAATTTTTACAACATAGTTCATTATGAGTTTTCTTGAGGCTATTGTTCTTGGCATTGTACAGGGATTGACGGAGTTTCTGCCTGTGAGCAGCAGCGGACATTTAATTATAGGTAAAGAGTTGTTGGGCGTTGAAGTAAACCCCGATGCAGAAACAACTTTTGAAGTATTGGTGCATTGCGCCACGGTGCTGAGTACGATTTTTGTTTTCAGGAGTGAAATCTTGAAGTTGCTGCAAGGCTTTTTCAAGTTTCAATTGAATGAAGAGACGCAATACATAATCAAAATCTGCGTTTCAATGATTCCAGTATTGGTAGTAGGCGTTTTCTTCAAGGAGCAGGTAAAAAATATATTTGGCGAAGGCGTTGTATTGGTGGGATTAATGTTGCTTGTTACGGCTATACTGCTGACACTTACACATTTTGTAAAATTCAGGCAACAGAAGGAAATATCGTATTTAGATGCGTTTATTATCGGCGTCAGTCAGGCGGTTGCGGTGTTTCCGGGGCTTTCGCGGTCGGGAGCTACCATTTCCACAGGTTTGCTGCTGGGTAACAAAAGGGCGGAGATTGCCAGATTTTCGTTTCTGATGGTGCTTGTTCCGATTTTGGGCGAAACATTTTTGCACATTTTGGGCGGAGATTTTGCACCGGAAGTTTCGGGAATACCTATTGTATCTCTGATAGCCGGTTTTTTGGCAGCGTTTGTTTCGGGCTTGATTGCCTGTAAGGTGATGATTGCCATTGTGAAACAAAGCAAATTGATTTATTTTGCCGTTTATGTTGCGATTGTTGGGATTTTTTCTTTTCTGCTGGGTTTAAATGTCTTCTGAAAAACTGTCTATATTTGAAGAAGGAGAGGTTTTGCTTTTCGATAAGCCTCTGTACTGGACTTCATTCGACCTTGTGAATAAAATAAGAAATATTCTAAAAGGCACTCTCGGATTAAAGAAAATTAAAGTTGGTCATGCAGGAACTCTCGACCCGCTTGCAAGCGGATTGATGATAATTTGCACAGGTCGGGCTACAAAAAAAATTGAAAACTACCTCCATCTTGACAAAGAGTACACAGCAACTTTCACGGTCGGAGCAACAACGCCCTCATTCGATCTCGAAACCGAAATTGACGGGCATTTCCCTACCGACCACATTACAGAAGAGTTGGTAAAAGAGAAACTTAACGGTTTTTTGGGCGAACAACAACAGACTCCGCCGGTGTATTCGGCAAAACTTATTGCCGGCAAACGCGCTTATGAATATGCAAGAAAAGGGATTCACGTGGAGATGGAGCCGACTACGATCTATTTCAGAGAACTTGAACTGCTTTCATTCAACTTGCCGGAGATAAAGATAAGAATGAAATGCAGCAAAGGTACTTACATAAGGTCGTTTGCGCGCGATTTCGGAAAATCCCTCAACAGCGGATGTTATCTTTCGGCTTTGGTAAGAAATTCGATAGGCGAATTTAAACTTTGCGATGCCTGTGACATTGAAAAATTTAGAGAGTCTTTGAGCAAACAATAATAGTGCTGCTATCAAGTCTATCAAACAAGTTTTCTCCGAAATATATCCTGTTGCCGTTAATAATGGAACTTTCCGATTACGCGAAACTTAACAAGCGCGGTTCCTGTCCAGGCTGTTCATTAGCCGAAGCCCTGCAAAAGCAGGATTTGTTCATAAACTCCACACTGGCTCTGTTGGATTGCGCTTTGCTATAACTTATGCATTATTTGTTCTGCATGACAAAGTTACAACCGGTTATGGAAATTTAAACTAAATCCCCACAACTTTTCCGACTGAGCCTTTTTTTCGTGCTTATCAGCACTTTATTTAAATTGAATATCCGCAATTATACATAATTCAAAAAACATTTATTTTTGCAAAAAAACGTTTATGAAAATCAAACGAAAATATCTTAAACTATATCTCAATGAATTTGTATATAAACTAAACTGCTTATGCACTTTAAGCAGTTAAACTAAATCGAACAGATACATGACAATGTCATTGGACCGTACATTGAAAACTTCTACTGTAAGACTGGCACATATGGAAATAACTAATCAGATTATTTAAAAAATTCTTAACTACAAAGCGTAATTTTGTTCCAAACGAAACCAGTAATTCAATTTTATCATAAAAATATTAGATGCCGGCAGTCCTGTCATCCTGTCAAGGTTTTCTCCCCAGCCCGACACATAATATGGATCGCGGTTCGACATGGTATGTTCCCAAACAAAATAGAGCGTGGAACCCGGCTTATATTCCCAACGGGCAACCAGATTTGAACGAAATTCATTAAAACTAAAATCTGGATTTCGGAATGAGTAATTCTGTCCTTCGCGGTTTACGGAATATGTGTCGCCGTAATAAATGATTTCATTGGGTGAGAAAGTATGGAATCGATTTCCGTATGCGCTCGACTTAGTATCTGTCGCCACCTTGAAAGCATCGAACGATCCTGTTGACGTAAACGGCGAACCATAGAACTGGATAGAAATATCGGGAGTAAGGTTTGCCTGCAATTTTAACATCAATTCGTAAGTTTTCTGATCTATCCGCCCCATAATATATTGAGGAATTGATGTATTCTGATTGTCTATGGCGCGGGCTACATACTGCAAATCGTTTTGGTTGTCTGTATATCCAAATTCACTAATTAAGTAAACATGATTACCCAAACGGAATGTTAAACCCGGCTTTATGGTATTTGAATAACTGTATCCGCCGACGCTGTGATTTCCATCGTATCTTACTTGCGCTATAACTCTTTTTCCTCTATCGGTATTGAATGAAACAGTCGTTTGGAAATAGGGATTCAACCTCATATCCGGTCCGCCCCTCAGCATTCGGTTATCTATTTTATTCCATGCGTATGTTTCTCTGATGCTGAATTGCAAACGGTTTAAAAATGTTGTAGACCAATTGACTGTCAAATAGTTATCGATAGCAGTGCCTTCAAAATCCCAACGGTTTTCCTGAGAAAATGTTAATGAATTGGAACGCATGTTTTTCCATATTCCTTTTTGACGATACGAAATCTCTGTCTTATTGGATAAAAAGTCCGTAGATCTCATATAGCCCATATCGTTTAAATCAAATCCGGGCGAAGACCATCCGAATGATTCAACAAAAAACCACTTTGCGGTTCCTGTGCGTCCTATTTCCATCCATCCGCCTGTGCCGCTGAGCGAAGTGCGGGTTGGATCTACTCCAAGGTAATCCTGTGCCGATTCGCGTTGATAGTAATGCGTAGGTCTGCGTTGCAGCAATGTAACAGCTTCCTTACTTCCGTGCAAAGAACTGAACATGCCTTTAAAATCAACATAGTACAGACGATCCAGAAAATATTGGGTAAAGTCTATACCTGTTGTAAAAGCATTATTTATCAGGTTGTCTTGCAGATAAGATTCGCTTAAATTGCGATTAACATAGGTTTGCATACCTCCCAGATAAGTATTTCCTTTCCAGTTTTTCTGTACTCGAATTGCCGAATAATTGGTTAAAGGTTCTACTACTTCCAGATTTTCCACCCCGTTACGCGTAACTTTTGAATATGTTTTTGCCGTTACGCTTTCAATGATTCCTATGCTTACACCTTTACGGTTAGTTCCGGTCAGCTTTAAAGCTCCAATTATAGGGATATTTTCCTTCGTTTCGGCAAAACTGTTGATGTTATCAATTCCTTGCGGACGGTAAGAGGGGCTTGCGCCTATTCGACGTGTATAAAACATCATGTCGGCACCGTTTTTAAAATCGAGAAGATGTCTTCCTTCCAGAAAAAACGGACGTTTTTCCTCATAAAAAGTTTCCAGCGCTGTCAGATTCATTACCGATGGGTCTAATTCAACCTGTCCATAGTCGGGGTTAATTGCAATATCCAACGTGTAATCGGATAGGGCTATTTTTGAATCAAATCCTGCATTACCGCTCCAATTGCGACCTGTCTGGTAGGGGCTGCCATCTATGCGAGGCTCGGAGCTGAATTTTCCCAAAGTATATGGTAAAAACTCAACGCCTCTAGGCTTCGGTAAATCCAACATGCCGTGTATCTCTCCAAAAGAAAATACGTGCCCCGGATTAGGACGCGGAATCAAACTCCATTTATGCAATTCGTTGTTGTGGCGGACATTGCGGCGTAAATTCACACCCCATATGCCTACGGTGTCTTTATAATTATATCGCATTTGACTGAAAGGAATACGAAACTCGGCTGTCCAACTCGAATCTGCCCAATTTATATGTGTTCGCGCTTCCCACACGGCATTCCAACTCAAATTGACATCCACATTATCCAATACCACCAAGTCTATTTTGTTTCCACCTAAAGATACAGCAAACTCTTGTGCGGCACGAAAATCATGATATGTGTCCAATGCAATGCCAACAACATCACCAACGCTTCTTTCGTCGCGCTCTGAGATAAACCTGTTCATTTTTTCAGGCTCCAGTTCTTTACAGTAAAATCCAACGTAAAAATATTTATCATCGAAAAACATTTTTGCTCTTGTTTTAGATTTAGGAACAAGACGCTCAACCGGAGATGACATCACAAAGTCTTCAGTCCATCCTTCCGGATTTGTCCATACTTCTTCATCTAATCTGCCATCAACCGTAATTTCTACATTACTGTATTTTTTGATATTATAAACTCTTTTATAAGCTTCCTCAAAAGGAATAAAAACATCTTCCTGAGCATGGCATATCAACCCGCAGAACACAATAAAACACAAAAAAACATACCTCATAATAATATCAAATTAATTCATAAAATAAAAACGGCGGAAAGATACGAATAATATTTATTCCAAAGGGGGACTTTCACTTTTTTATTTTATGCCGCGCCCTTCGCACTGTTTTAGTATAAATTTTTTGAGTACATGACAAGTATTTACAATTTATATGCGTTACCCATTGTAAAAAATCATCGGATTAACCAACTTATATTCAGGACATTATACACAAGGACAATGGTACTGACGATGGCGGAACTGTAGGCTTTTGTGAAAACTTCAGCCTTTCTTCTTTACTAAAAGCCGAAAAATATCTTCTCTCGATCCGGCGTCAAACCAAGTGATTTCGTTGTCTTTAGCCCACCATGTCATTTGTCTTTTAGCGTATCGCCTGCTGTTTCGTTTTATTAGCGATATTGCCTCATCTCTGCTTATCTGTCCGTCAAAATAATGGAAAAACTCACGGTATCCTACGCTGTTCATGGCGTTAAGATGTTTTAGGCTGTATAGACTTCTCGCCTCATCTTCAAGGCCTTCCGCAATCATTT
>Ga0099364_10005745_pt1 | contig 18325 bp, 17 predicted proteins | sample TergutTh196P3_FD_73070 | JGI IMG/M metagenome (GOLD analysis project Ga0099364, IMG submission 73070) | Microcerotermes parvus P3 segment gut microbial communities from Pointe-Noire, Republic of the Congo - Th196 P3 | ecosystem: Host-associated > Arthropoda: Insects > Digestive system > Gut ...
GAGCATTGTCTCGCGCCCGATGACGCTGAACTGGCTTTGCATTCCGTCGTTCTCGAAATAAGTGTCCATAAGGTGCATCAGGTTTTCCCTGCCCGTATCGCCGGCGACGGCCGTCGGCGCAAACTTCCAATTGAGAATGATGCCGTTGGCTATACGGCTGTGGTCGAGCTTCGCAACGGATTTTGCCACCGCCGTAGGTCCCCTGCGGTCGTGACTGGCCGCCTGCGTGTGTACCGGACCCATGCAGTCTGAGACCGGCTCGCCGGCTTTGCGTCCGTCCGGCGTCGCGGATACAAATGTGCCGTGCAGTACGTTGTTTGTCACTGAGAACACGCCGGGTTTGAAGGTACCGCCGCGCGCCGTCGGGCGGCGTTCTATATGACGGCAGAACTCGGCAATAACAAATCGTGCTATTTCGTCAGCTTCATCGTCGTCGTTTCCGTAGTGGTGCATCCGATCGCTGTTGACAAGTGCGTAGAGCGGTTCATATCCTTCCCAGTCGGCTCTCAGCGCCGCCAGGAGTTCGGCGCCCGTCGCAGTTTTTTCATCGAAAATGATCTGCTTTATGACCGAAAGGCTGTCGGCGACCGTACCTACGCCTACGCCCTGCGGACCGCTGTGATTGTATACGGCGCTGCCGAGGCTTATGTCCGCTCCCTTTTCAATCGGACCCTCGACAATGAGCGACATGAAAGGTAATGGCTTGATGCGCTGTTGCGCGTAGTCAATCTTGTGTACGACCGAAACGAGCGTATCGCACCAGAACTTCATCTGGGCGTCGAAAGAAGCCTTGACATCGTCGAAACTTTTGAAGGTTTCGAGGCTGCCGGTATCCGGACCGAGGCTTTTGCCCGCGCCCGCGCAGTCCTTGTAAAATCCGCACTCGGCTGAACAGTCTACACACCTTCCGGCGTTGATTGACAGTTGAAATATCTTTGCGAGATTCAAGGAACCAGAGTCGTGCCAACCGTAAGTCTTGCCGGGTACGGCCGGTTCCACGCAGCCTATGCCGACGTAATCTCTCGCGTCGTCGAGAGGCGCGCCGTAGTCCGTAAGCGATTTTATCATCGGAGCGTCGTTGAATATCTTTGGTTCGCCCGTGCCTATCCTGATTACGTTAAACGTCTTTGTTTTAAACTCATGTGGGCTGCCTTCGTGCAGTCTTACTCCCATCCAGGGGTTTGGGATGCGCGTATGAGCGTGCGCGTCAAGCACCATGTATGACAGATCGTTAGTGATGTCATTTCCGTCCCTGTCCACGCCGCCGACGTCAAGCGCCGTGCCGCCCATCATCGTGCCGCTGGCAAACCGTATCTGGTGAGTGTCCCTGATCTTTCTCAATTGATGTATCTTGAGAAAAGACAATTCTATAATTTCCTGCATGAATTCGCGCGAATGTCTGCCCGTTTCGATATCCTTTTTGTAGAAATCGATGAAGAGATCGTCAAAACGGCCGTACGTGACGGAGTGACCGTTTGATTCTATGATGATGAGAGTTGAGGCAAACTGCCAGAGCTGAACGGCCTGCCAAAAGTCCAGCGGTACGCCTTCGGCAATCTGCATACAGTTTTCGGCTATGCGTTCGAGTTCGACCCGGCGCGTCGCGTCGTTTTCACTTTTTGTCATACTAAGGGCGAGTCTGCCGTAGCGTTCGATAAATTCCCTTACGCCGTCGAGCATGATAAGTTCCGCTTTGTAGAAATTTTGCCTGTTCACGTCTGCCGGCTCCGTCGTATCCAGTCCGGCGTTGAGTTCCTCTATTTCTTTCCTGATTCCGCCGAAGCCGACGCGCAGCAGCTTTTTATAGTCCGCGCAGACATGCCCCACGCCGCCGAACAGAAAGAGTCCTTCAAGCATGACGCCCTTGCCGAGGAACGATCCCTGCCGCTCCTTTTCCGTGTACATTGCAATACCCGCTTCGGAGACTGTTTTACCTTTCCACCTGGGGGCGATATCGGCGACGTCTTTCTTTGCCTGCTCGCTGATGACATACCTGTCGTTCTTGCGGTTTTCCATTGGTCGGTTCTCGAACTCGTCCACCAGCCAGTCGATGGAAAATTCAGGATATACCGGTGCGCCATTCGGCGGCGCAACGAGTTCCCCGACGATCAGCTCATCAGGCCATATGGCGATTTCATATTTATAAAGCACGTCTCTGAGCGTAAGCGCCCATTTCACGTTTTGCGGATGCTCCGCGTATTTTTCGAAGCCTTCGGTGACAATCTTTGCGCGCTGCGTATCGCAGGTGCTGTCCGTTTCCTTGAGCCTTTTCAGAATTTTATTTACCCTGGGGAACGGCGACGGTTCTTCGGTAAGTCCGGAAATGCCGACGCCCCATTCCTTGTCCCAGGGTTCTATGGCGAGAGGAGGATTTTGTGGAGCTTTGAGTATATCTATGTTGGTTTCCATAGTTTTCACCTTTTTTAATAAAGCTTTTGTGACGAGCCTGCGACGACAGGCAATTCGTATTTCTCCTTAATAAGCGCGGCCAATCTTGTCAGTTTGCTTTCCCAGACGGCTCTTTCGGACGTTTCGAAGTTTTCCATCGGATAGCGCCTGCGCAAGGTTGCGTATTTTTCCGTTCCCATCTTCCTGAACGGCAGCAGTTGATACTGCACTATATCGCCGCCCAGTTCTTCCTTGATAAACCCGCCGATTGCAAGCATCGACTGTTCATCGTCATTGACTCCCGGTATGACCGGCGTTCGGATTACGGTCCGTACACCTTTTTCTATAACATACTTTATGTTTTTCAGGATAGTATTGTTGTCAATTCCGGTATATTTCCTGTGCCGGTCGCCGTCCATATCCTTGATATCCGTAATGAGCAGATCGGTATGCTTCAAAACGGCGTCCAGCCCGCTTCGATCGACCAGCAACGCCGTTTCGACGCAGGTGTTTATTTCGGCTTTATGACAGGCTTCGAGCAGCAATGACGCAAATTCCCACTGGAGCATTACTTCACCGCCGTTCAGTGTTACGCCGCCGCCGCTGCGCCTGTAAAAGTCGCGGTCTTCCTCAATAATCTTCATGCATTCCGGCACGGTCATGTAACTGCCCCATACCATGACCGCCCTGCCTGGACAGGCATCCGCGCATTTCAGACATGATGTGCAATAATCGTCCTGTCTGACCCGCTCAAGACATCCATTTTTATCGAAAATAATAAAATGTTCATCATTGCGGGGACACGCCTTGACGCAGCGTGAGCATTTGTCCCTGGTAATACATTTTGACGGATACACGCCGATTTCCGGTTCCGGATTCATGCCTTCGGGGTTGCTGCACCAGGCGCAGCTCATCGGACAGCCTTTGAAAAACAGCGTCGTCCGGATACCCGGTCCGTCGTGTATCGTATACTTCTGGATATTGTATATAAGCCCCGCAGGCTCGCCGTCCCTGTTCCTGTACATTTCCTTACCCGTAACTTCATATTTGTACGTATTGGAATTATAACGGAAAAATCCGGCGGGACGATTCAATTTATTATAAAATATCCGGGTTAAATATCGCCTGACAGCGTCAAACGTGTCACGACGCCAATCCTGGAGGACGGAGGAAAAGGCCCACTCCGGGTTGAAATCCGGAGTTTCAGACCATAAAGGAGCAGGATGAAAAACTTAATGATGATTAGCGTTTTGTGCCTGTGTTTTGCAAATATTTCAAACGCGCAGGAAAGATGTCAACATAAACATGATGACATTGGTAAGGATAATGTAAATTCAATAATGATTTTACGCTCTAACGGGCAGCCGGTCAGCGGCGTGGTATGTGAATATTATGAAAGCGGAAAATTAAGCGTCGAAACTCAATATAAAGACGGCAAAATGAACGGGATTTCCAAGTCGTACCATGAAAATGGAAATTTAAGCTGGGAAACTCCATATATGGATAACAGAAGAGACGGAGTTCAAAAATGGTACCATGAAAATGGAAATTTAAGACTGGAAACTCTCTATAAATACGACAAAATTGAAGGGAGCAGAAAAACTTACTCTGAAGATGGAAAGTTAAGCTGGGAAACTCCTTATATAAACGGTAAAGTTGAAGGAATTGAAAAATGGTACTTTGAAAACGGTGAATTATTTGAAGAAATTCCCTTCAGAAACGACAAAATGCAGGGAACGGGAAGAGTGTATTCTAAAAGTGGAAAACTTAGAATGGAAATTACCTACAGGAGCGGCAATAGAACCGGACCCGCCCGGATATATACCGAAACAGGGCTTTTATTTGGAGAAATAATCTATAAGAACGATATGCCTGTCAGCGGTTCCTGCAGGAACGGAAGACCACTTACAAACGAGGAGCTTATAACCCTGGGAACCGGATACGAAATTTTGTGTGAAGATTTTTAAAGATGCAAAGCAGTGCGTTTCCGGGAATGTTTTTCCGACGACAATTGTGACCCTGGCAATCATGCCCAGCGTCCGCCGGGTCGCCATTCATACCGTTTCGTACCAAGGGCGCGCAAGCGGGCGTAGATACAAGGCGCGCGCAGTGCGGGCAACGCAGGCATATTTGACAATATGTCGAGGCGCCCAAACAAGCGCAACGCATTGCAGATTACGCGAGAGAAAAAGAAAAGTGAATTGCCTGAAGGTCGGATACCGCAGATCCTCCCGATAGTGCTTTACAACGGCAAATCGTAATGGAGCGCGGCCACGGATGCGGTTGATTGTTTTATCAAGCCCTCCAGAGGGCTGGAGACGTTTCTGTCAAGGTTGAGGTATTTACTTTTGGATAAACACAGTCTGAAGCGAAACCGTAGGAAAGAGATTCAGAATTTTGCCGACGCGGTTTTTGCAATTTCCTCTGATGAGGTAATTGTATAACCTACGGAACCTTGTCGGTAATACGGGTTTTCGCCCGTATATTCAAGGATTTACGGGTATGATGTCAACGCCCGTCGGTTTGCGGTCACCTCTTATTATTTTGCAGGACGCCGTGCCCGTTTTTATAAACAACTTGCCGCTGTTTTTATTATGAAGTAGGATTCTTATGTGTGTGACGGCGGCGACTTCCGGCGGCACGAACATTTCAGAAGCTTGACGCAGTAGAAACCCTATGAAATATACGGGTCGGCTGTGAAATAAACGGGGCAGTCCCGTTAAGCCGAAAAACATGATAATCATAATAGCTTGGATATCGGAGGACAGTAAGGAAGATGATGAATAACAATGACAATCAGGACATTGTTTCCATGAACCAGGTGCGCGATCTGCTTTTCGGCACGCAGTTGAGAGATATCGAAACCCGTTTCCAGCGGCAGGACGCGCGCTTCCAGCGTGAAGTCAATGACTCGAAGGAAGCATTGAAAGCGCGCCTGGATTCGCTTGAGAATTTTATGCGGAGCGAAACGGCATCCCTGGTGCATCGCATCAATACGGAGGTGATGGAGCGCGACGCCGCATTGAAGGCCGAGCAAAGGGATCGCATTGAAACCTTTAATACGCTTGCCTGTAATATCGTCGCAGCCGAAAAAACGTTCGAACGCCGCATGGCCGCGCTTTCCAATACGCTTGACAATGCCGAGCAGGAAATTCGTAAGCTGATGCAGTCCGAGACAAACAATTTGAACAACAAAGTTGATGAAAAATACTCGTCCGCCTTGAATGTAATATCCGAGACGGCATCGCAGATACGCCACGATATGATTCACCGCTCTACGCTCTCAAACTTGTTTACCGAAATGGCAGTTAAAATGAGCAACCAGTGGTCTGCGGATCTGGTGGAAGTGACAATCGATGAAAACCAGTCGGATGTTTCCGAAAATCAGGCGGATGCTTCCGAAAATCAGGTGAATCAGGTGAATGATCAGGCGGATGCTTCCGAAAATCAGGTGAATCAGGTGAATGATCAGGCGGATGCTTCCGAAAATCAGGCGAACGATCAGCCGTATGCAGGGTGGAGATGATGCCGGAAAACATCTGTTCCATGTCGGCACGACCGGAGCGGAATCACATGAAACACGATACTGAAGAGACGTAAGATTATTATGCGTGAGACACTTTTGCCTGCGTCTGAAGATGGCGGAAGCGGCGGTGTTCCGCTTCCTTATGAAATACGGAAGCTGCGTTCGTTGTTGCTTCAAACGGAAATCGACAAAATCAGCGACCTGGAACACAGGCTTGACGACCAGACAACAAAGACGCAAGAAATCAGCGATGTCATTGCTGAAGCCGTCGTCATGCGTTCGAACCAGGATAATATGCTCAACAGAGCTTTTGAGCCGATTATAGAGAGCGCTTTTAAGACATCATTAAAGAAGCATCCGAACGAGTTTATAAACGTTTTCTTTCCACTGATCGGTTCCGCTATCCGGCGTTCAATTTCCGAGTCTTTAAATTCCATGCTGGGAAGCTTCAGCAAAAACATCGAGCAGTCATTTTCGCTGAAAGGGCTTAAATGGCGTTTGGAGGCGATCCGCTCAGGCAAATCGTTCAGTGAAATCGTCATGCTTCACACCATGGTCTACAAGGTGGATCAGATTTTTTTGATCCATAGCGAAACCGGGTTGGTTCTTTCACACGCGACAAATGACGGCGTGACAGGCAAGGACGCCGATCTGGTGTCCGGCATGCTGACGGCGGTACAGGATTTTGCGCGCGACTGTTTCAACAACGATGATGACTGCAGTTCGCTCAATTCACTGAAGATGGATGAGTATACGATTTATATCGTGCGGAGTCCACTTACCTATATCGCCTGCATGGTCAGAGGTACGCCGCCGGGTGATTTTGTGAATAGGCTTAATGAAAACCTGGAACTGATCCTGGCTGAATACCGCCACCTGTTTGAGGATTTCGACGGTGATTCCGCACCCTTTATGGTTGCCGACAAATATCTGCAGGATTGTCTTGTTCAGAAATATGAGGACAACGACAAGCCCGTGCCTGTCTGGTTTAAAGGGCTGGCTGTTGCGGCTGGAGTTTTTATCCTGCTTCTAATTTTCGGGCAACAGTATCATTCATATAGAATGGGTAAAGGAGTGGATATACTGCGCGGGGAACCGGGGCTGCTCGTGGTGGATGTCAAAAATTCATGGGGCTTTAAACCGTGGCGGGTGGTCTGTCTCCAGGATGAGCTGGCGCGTCCGCTTCCTTATGTGTTTAGAGAGAATGGATATGACGCGAACGCTCTGGAGATTCAAAGCATTCCTTTTATTTCCCATGAACCGGATATCGTCAGACAGAGAGTGATCAGGAAAATCCTGCCGCCTGAGGGCGTTGATGTAAGCTACAGGGACGGAGTTCTGTTTTTGTCAGGCTCGGCGGAAATGGACTGGATTCTCCAGGCTCGGCAGACGACAATGGCGATACCCGGCGTACTCGGCGTGGATTCTTCGGAGCTTATTGATCCGCGCGTGTCTGAATTGACCGACCTGATCCGCTCCATAGAATCAGCGGTTATACGTTTTCCGTTCGACAGTGATACTCCTGTTTCATCAGACCAACCGATTTTGGATAATGCGATCTCCGATCTGGTTTCCCTGGAACGTCTGGCTAATAAAATGGGGATGGCTGTCAATCTGACGATTTATGGACAGGCGGACGCGCCGGGTCCCGACAGGCGCAATTATGAAATCAGCCAGTCGCGGGCGAGGATGATAGCCTCAAGGCTTTTTGCCATGCGTACCAATATTCCAATAGCGATTTATGGCATCGGCGCCGATCTGACGCATGATGAAGACGGGAATAGGGAGACTGTGGAAAATCCGGACAGACGGAAAATCGACCTGAGGGTGCGCCTGATGAGGATTGCGGAAACCGACCTGTTGCCCGTGCTGAAATAAAGGACATATTTAACAAGAATGATAAGTAAAAAAATCTGCATGCTGGGTTTGCTTTCCGTAGGTAAAACATCGCTTACCGAGCGATATGTCAATTCAATTTTTTCCGACAGGTATCTTTCCACCGTCGGCCTCAAAATCAGCAAGAAAAACGTCGTTGTTGACGGAACGGAAATGTCCATAGTTCTCTGGGATATGGAAGGCAGAGATGAATACACGGACATCAATATGGCCAACCTTCGCGGCGCAATGGGATTTTTCGTTGTTGCCGATCTGACTCGGCTTGAAACGTTTGAAGCAGCGCTCAAGATTAGGCAGATCGTGTTGGATACCCTGGGTCGGGATGTACCCAACATACTGCTTCTTAATAAAAGCGACCTGACTGATTGGGAAGTGGATAATGAGCGCGTGGAGCAGGCTGTTGCTTCAGGCATAAAGATTATGCGTGTCAGCGCCAAAACGGGAACGGCTGTAGATGAAGCCTTTGATACCCTGGCGCGGAACATGTTGGAAAAGAAATAAAATGGAAGACGCTGAGCTTATTTATTCGATACTTTGCAATGTTGAAATAGCCGTGCTGAAAAGGCTTGGACCTGAAAAATATGCCCTGGTTGGCGAGGTTCCCGGTTTCTACCGCGAGTTATATCCGGATGATGAAAACGGTCCATGTTCCGAACCGTGGAAGCATTCTGAAATGCTGGCATTTTTCCTTGAGGATGCGGAGCATTTCTTTTTGGGGGACCAAAAAGGGCAGTATACATCTTCCGTCTGGCAGGAAGCGGGTATAAACGGCGACAGGGCGCTTCTTGCACAGGCGTTGATAACGCCAAGCGGCAAGGCGATCATTGTGCGCCGTTTCCGTGAGGAGTACGTCGAACGCGTAAGGATTATGCAAAGAGCGCGGGAAAACCTTCTGGAGAAAAGGGAACTGAAACGCGATCTTGAAATGTACAAGAATATCTCCCGTTTTGACGGACTGACGTCTCTTAATAATCATGCCTCTTTCATTGAAATCCTCGAAGCGGAAATCAAAAATGCCGTGGATACGGGCGAATATCTGTCGCTTCTGATGATGGATATTGATAATTTCAAGCGGGTCAACGACACATACGGGCATCTTGTAGGCGACGAGGTGCTGATTGCCGTCGGGCAGATACTACAGTCACATCTGCGCAACGGGGATATTGCCGCAAGATACGGCGGGGAGGAATTCGCCATACTGGCGACAAACACCTCGCGGGATCAGGCTTTCAGAATGGCGGAAAATGTGCGCAAGCGAATAGCCGGCTATAATTTTTCGGAAGTCGGACATATTACCGTAAGTATCGGCTGCACAACGTATCTGCCTTCGGAAGACATCAAGGAACTTATCCAACGGGCTGATTTTGCGTTGTATGACGCAAAGCGCGACAACAAAAACAATGCGAAAATCCGGTAACCCCAGCCCGGATATTTCATGCCGTTTCTACCAATGCCGCGTAAGCGGGCATATCTATTGCGTTGCGCTTGTTTGGGCGCCTCGACATATTGTCAAATAGCCTTGCGTTGCCCGCACGGCGCACGCCTTATACTCCCGCTTGAGCCCCACGAGCGGCAGAATAAGTATGAATATCCGGGCTAACATTACGTCCATGTCGAGACTTTGGAACGCGGGTTTCACCCGCTTTACCTTAACAATGCGGGCAGGATGCCCGCGTTCCATTTAGCCCGGATATTTCACCGGGATAAAAATATGGTTAAGGCGATCACTCCTGGATATAATTATTTGTTTATATCCATATTAATATCCGTGATGATTGACGTATTTTGAAATGGACGAGTAACCTTCATAAAGCAACCTCCGAAAACCCCTGGAAGCGCGGTGGTCCCGCCCGCATTTTTAAAGAAGATGCGGGCGAGACCGACCGCTCTTCCAGGGGTTTCGAAGGTTGCCATAAAGGAATAAGATGAATTTGAGCAGGGTGGAAAATGCTGCGCTGGATAGAGGCGTTTTCAATGTCAGTCCGTCGGGTGAAAAAGATGTACGGTTTAATCAGGGTGAAATTGTAAAAGCAGTCGTGTTGAGAATTAAATCCGACGGAGTAATCAGCCTGCTTGTTAAAGACAAAGTGGTAAACGCTGTAAGCGAAGCGAGCGTAAAGCCGGGACAGCAGTTGTATTTGCTGGTCGATGGCTGCAAGGACGGTCAGGCTCAGTTCAAAATGATAACGCCGCGCGAATCGGCTTTGCTGGACAACAACAGTCTGTCGGCTGATTTTCGCAGCTTTGGCGCGCCTTCCGGAGCGGATACCATATTGATGACTGACAAGCTCCTTGAGAACAATCTGCCGGCGACACGGCAAAATATTGCGCAAATCATCGACGCGATGAATATGGTCGGAGGCGTTAACGCGCGAAATCTTGAGGTCGCGGTCTTCGCCATGGCGCATGGCATCCCTTTGGATAAAAATATACTGCCTTTTATCCATCAATTTATAGCCTCCGACGGCGATTTATCCCGCCTGGTACGGGAACTGGTTCAACTTATGGTTCGCATGGAAGCCGTAGTACGTTCCGATTCATCTTCTCACGCCGCGCCGACGGCGGTAATTACCTCCGGTGCTTCCAGCCAGGCCAATGCAGTTGCGCCGAACCTGACTGAAACCGGCGGCGGGACGGCTCAGGTTGTAAATCTCGCTTCAGGCGTAATTGCCGCCGCCGGCAACCCGGCTGCGCCCGTCGGTACGGCAAATGTAAGTAACGAAGGCGTTAATCAACAAAGCAACGTTCAGGCTTCCCTTGCGGCGACGGTTGCGCAAACTGCGCCTGCCGCGGTTAATCCGGACGTTGTTGTTCAGTCCAATGCCGATGCGTCAGGAGCGGAACCAGCAGGAGGCGCCGCCGATTCATCAAACAATCCTCCGGTTGCCGCTAATCCGGCTCCGGCAATGACCGGTGGGACAGTATCCACTGCGTCAATCGTTTCCGGTACTACCGCAAACGACGCAGCTCTGACTGCCGCCGTAATTGCCGCCGATTCGGCGCCGCCGGGAAACATTGTCTATCGACCTCCGGTCAACCACGCTTCCGCTTCAGCCGGTATTGCTTCGGATTCGTCGGCAAAGCCGATTGATTTGACGGAACTGGTCAAAGTTTTCCGGGAAATATTGGAGTCGTCTGTGGGCAAAATTACGGAATCGGGCGCCGACGTCAACCCGATTCTGCAGAACATCGTTAAAAATCGGGCGTTATTGCTTGATAATATGCGTGTTTTGCTTGAGATGATCAAGGCTGACGAGGCGCTTGCTAAAACCGTTACGGGACAGGAATTGTTGGCTAAAATCAGCAATTTACAGCAGCAGATTACGGGGCAGGCGTTGTTTAACAGCGTGGCAAAATTCAGCCAGAATGTATTAATGAATGATTATTACTTTTCCTTTCCGGTGGAAATTGACGACCAATTGACCTATTGCCAATTGCGGCTTCAGAAAAACACAGGCAACCGCCTCGCCCGGCAGGATAATATAAAATTAGTCGTGTCTTTGGATACGCCGGCTTTAGGCGTTGTTTTGTTTCATATCGATTGGCACAGACAGGGGTACATTCAATTACAGGGAGTGGCTGAGACGTCCGAAGCCGGTAGTTTTATAGAAGAAAACATTGCCGGACTGATTTTTGGCTTGAATGAATTAGGCTACAGCGTCAACAACCTGGGAATAAAAACGGCTGGAGAACCTAACGAATTGATCTTAAAACCGCTTGTAGAAGAAACTGAACAGAATAAGATCGGACCGTACGGCGTCGATATCATAGCGTAGCCGCCTCACGGCGTTCCGATGTGAACCATCTATGAGGTAACTTCAGGAGTGAAGTTATTGGAAAGGGGTGGAAAAAACATGAGAGAGAAAGCCGTAGCTTTACGCTACGATCACTCAACCGACAAGGCGCCTGTGTTGACGGCAAAAGGGCAGGGAGCGCTTGCGGAAAAGATCAGGGAACTGGCGAAAGAATACGGCATTCCCATAGAAGAAAACAGTCATCTTGCAGAGTATTTGATGGCGCTGGATTTATACGAGGAAATTCCCCCCGCGCTGTATCCGGTAGTGGCGGAAATACTTGCTTTCATTTATCGCACGAATCAAAAATACGAAAACAGGATGCGATATGGAAAAGCTTAACCCGGATATTTCATTATGAAATATCCGGGTTAGGTTAATTCAAGGGAGCGTAATAGCCTTTGCGATGATTCAATTCAATGTTGCGTTCCCGAACCCTGATTTCGAGTTTGCGAAAACCCCCATCCCGCCTGGTATTGGTTGATACGTAGCCGATGCTGTACTGACTGCGAAGTTCCTGGTTGATCTCGCGGAACGCGTCCTCAAGTTCTTCCACCACAAACGGAAAGAAAACTTTGCCTCCGGTTTCGCGTGCCAGATTCATCAGTGTATTATCCCCTCTTCTTGTGTTGTCGCCCGTTCCGAAGAAACCTCCCTTGCTGACGCTGACTGAGAAAATCGTGCACTCGGCGCGCAATGCCATTTCAACGGCCCGTTTGTAATCAACCGTGCTGCCGCTGTCGTTGCCGTCGGATAAAATAATCATTGCCTTGCGCCCTGTTTCTCGAATCATCTTTTGATCGCAGACAACGTCAATGGCGTCAAAAAGCGACGAATTCCCGCCCGCTTGGAGCTTTCTCACCTGATTCGTCAATTTATTCGGATCGTCGGTAAAATCCTGAAGAAGATTGACGGATGAATTGAATTCCACAAGCATTGCTCGGTCGTTTTCTTTCAGTACATTGTGCAAAAAGCTTATGGCGGCGTCCTGCTCGAATTTGAGTTTCGGCGCAACCGAGCTGCTGGTATCCACCAGCATGGCAAGCGTCAACGGCAGGTTTGTTTCCCGCGTAAAATTTGTAATTTCCTGCCTTCGTCCGTCTTCAAAGATGCTGAAATCATTCTGGCTGAAGGCAGTGACAAACGATCTGGTTTTTCTGTCAAACACCGAACAAAGAACATTAACCAAATCAACATCTATGCGGTATGTCTGGTCTGAAATGTCGGGGGAAAGCTGCGCGTTTGATGAAACGCCCGCCAGCAACACTATAACGGCAAGCGCCGCCACCAGAAACCTTGAAAATTGCAGAGACATTGTGGTTTCCTTTTCAGAAAAGGACATAACATTGTTAAATTAAAAATATACGACAATACGGCGACAAACGCAACAAATGATACAAAAATTGCGCTCTTTCTATGGATTCTATATCAAAATCAAAATAACTATGGTATCCTGTAAGTTTGTCAAAATATTCTGGAATTATTCATGTCCGCAATTTTACCTGGTTCCGCTTCAACTGAAAAAAGTGAGAGACCTCTGCCCAAAGGGTTTTCAATAGCCGGGTTGACTTTTGTCCTCGCCGCGCTTTCCTGGGTAGGACCGTTCTCAATAGATACCTATCTGCCGTCCATTCCTTCCATCGCGGAAAACCTTGGCGCGGCAACCGCCGATGTACAGCAGACGATGACGGCTTTTTTGTTCTTTTTCGCCATCATGTCCCTGTGGCACGGTGCAATATCGGACGCCTATGGACGTCGAAAACCGGTTTTGATTTCATTGGGATTTTTTCTGGTCGCGTCCCTCGGTTGTGCTTTTTCAAACAACGTAACGATTCTGATGGTTTTCCGCGCCATTCAGGGCGCTACTGCCGGCGCGGGAATGATTATAGGTCGAGCGGTGGTGCGCGACCTGTTCGAGGGCGCTGCCGCTCAGCGTATTATGTCGCACGTCGCCACGATTTTTACCATCGCCCCCGTAATGGCGCCGGTAATAGGAGGGTGGTTTCAGGTCTGGTTCGGATGGAGATCGATCTTCTTTTTTATGGCGGTTATGGCGGCGTTCCTTCTGGTCTGTTGCCGGTTGCTGCTGCCTGAAACCATGCCGTACAAAGAACGTCAGCGCCTCAATATCGCTTTTCTGGGAAAATCCTACTGGAAGGTTATGAGCGCGCTGCCTTTTCTGACGGCATGTATGGCGCTGTCGCTTACAAGTATCGGCTTTTTTATCTACATCCTCAGCGCGCCGATGTTTCTTTCAAAGTATCTCGGTTTGAAAGAAACCCAATATATTGTTCTGTTTTTGCCAATGTCCATTGCCATGGTGATCGGCGCGTGGATATCCGGGCGATGCGCCGGAAGAATGTCCGGAATGAAAACCATTTGCATCGGATATATAATCATGTTCGCTGCGGCAGCGGGAAATGTCGTTTTAAACATGATTGTTCCACCGATGCTTCCCTGGACTCTTGCGCCGGTAATTGTCTATGTGCTGGGAATGTCAACCGCCGCGCCTAGTCTGACGCTCCTGGCTCTGGATTTGTTTCCTTCGCAACGCGGGCTGGCGTCATCCTGTCAGGGCTTTCTTTCCCTGGGCGCAAGTTCAGTGATGTCGGCTTTTATCGCCCGTTTCTGGGGAAGCACGCTTTCTCTGGCGTGGACAATGATGACGATTCTGCTCTGCGGAACAATCATGATACTGTTTTACAGTGTAACGGTAAAAAAATTCAAGAAATATCCGGGTTAACCCGGGGTTTCGTCACGAGGGAGCGCAAGCGGCCGGGAGCATAAGGCGCGCGCCGTGAGGGCGCCGCAGGCATTAGATAATATGTCGAAGCGGCCCTGAACAAGTGCAACGCAGTATATGTAACTGATTGCGCTCCCCGCAGTAGAAACCCTATGAATATCCCGGTTATGAAAAATACCGTTTAAGCAATCCCTGAAACGCCATTCCGTGCCGCGCCTCATCTTTGCACATTTCATGCACGGTATCATGTATGGCGTCAAGGTTAAGCTGTTTTGCCTTTGTTGCGATGTCCTTCTTTCCCTGAGTCGCGCCGTGTTCGGCCGCTACACGCATTTCAAGGTTTTTCTTCGTCGATACGTCGACAACCTCGCCCAGCAACTCGGCAAATCTTGAGGCATGTTCGGCTTCCTCGAACGCGATTCGTTTGTAGGCTTCCGCTACTTCCGGATAGCCTTCCCTGTCCGCCTGACGGCTCATAGCGAGGTACATTCCCACTTCAGTGCATTCTCCCATGAAGTTTTGCCTAAGCCCTTCAACGATTTCAGGATCAACGTCTTTTGCTACGCCGAGCCTGTGTTCGTCCGCAAAAACCAGTCCCGTTCCGGATTGTTCGTTGAACTTCGATTTTGGCGCCCTGCACTGAGGGCAAAATTCGGGAGCGTCCGATCCTTCATGTACATAACCGCAAACGGAACAAATAAACTTCTTCATATTTAAATCTCCTCTCCTGCAACAGTTGTAATTGATAGTCATATAGTAAATGAAATACTTCATCTTTCAAGAAAAACAAGAAAAACCGCAATGCGCTTTTTCCAGAAAACGGTTGCTTTTTTCGGAATTCCACACGAGAATCAACACATGTCCGGAAGATGGCATCCGGACAGTTTGTATATAACTTCAAAAAGCAGCTCCGGGACAAAGGAGATACTCATGACAGTGGAAGCATCGCAAAACGCGCCGGTCGGCAAAAGCCGCGCCGTCGTTCTCGGCATCACGACGGTTTTTTTGACGTACTTCACCTTCAGTTACTTTTTCCAAATTATGCTCGCTGCGTTGCCGCGTATTACCGCGGACCTGGATGGAATGAGTCTGTACGCCTGGGCGGTTTCCATTCCCAATCTGGGGCTGGCGTTTTCCATGCTGCTGGTCGGCAAGTTTTCCGATATGTTCGGCCGCCGCGCCCTATTGATGATTGCGCTTTCCATTTGCCTCGTCGGCGCAGTATGGAGCGCGCTCAGCGCTTCATATCTGATGCTCATCGTTGCGCGAACCTTTCTATCCATCGGGCAGGGGGCGCTCGCTCCTTTATGTTTCGCGGCTCTGGGCGACATGTTTGATTCGGGCGAGCGAAGCAAATGGATCGGAATGCTCAATATTCCTTCCGGAATTTTCGCCTTTGTAGGTCCATCGCTTGGCGGATGGCTTACCGACTCGCTCAGTTGGCGCTACATTTTCTGGTGCGGTATGCCGCTTCTTGTACTAAGCCTGTTAATGGCTATATTCGCCCTGCCTAAGCATAAACGCACCGCTTCTCCCACTATAGACAGCCGTGGAGTTCTATTGGCGGCGGTTGCGTCTTCTACGCTGATCCTTGCTTTTTCAATGGCCGGAACGATGTACCCATGGGGATCAACAATGATAATAGGGCTTTTCGTCGTTTCCGCGGTTTTCTGGTTCCTGTTCATAAAGGCAGAATCTACGGCGAAAGAACCCATTCTTGATCTTCGCGTGTTGAAAAACCGCATTTTTATCATCATCACCGTAGCGGGACTTCTGTCTTCCTTCGGACTGTCCGGACTGATGGTATATTACCCGTTGCTTGTTCAGGGAATACAGGGCGCCAGCGCCACGGACAACGGATGGCTTATGGGTCCCGGCAACTTTCTTATGTATTTTCTGGGGTTTCCCGCGGGTTTTATCCTGGCGCGCACACGCAAATATAAATGGATGTTTCTTGTCGGTTACGGTTTGACGGCGGCAGTCATGCTGTTTCTGCTCATGTTCAACGCTTCTACTCCGCTGTTCTGGGGTTTCTGCGCTTTTACTATGGCGGGAATAGGCATGGGATCAATCCCGACGCTTAATACGCTGGTTGCCCAATACGCCGTACCCAAGCGTTTTCTGGGCGTAGCTACAGGTATGCTTTATTTCAGCGTAATGCTCGGCCAGGCCATCGCGCCCGCGGTGCTTGGTTCGGCAATGAATATGAAATACAAGACGGTGCTCGCTTCACATCTGCCAACTGAAGTGAACGCCATGTCCAACCTACAACTGATGGATTCCATCAGTGATCCGCGCGTACTTTTATCCGAGTCGGCCATGACCTCGTTAAATGAAACGCTGGGTAATTCCGGGCCAAACGGGGCGGCGGTTCTGGAACGGACGATTGAGGCGATTCGGCTTGCAATGGAGGCGGGCTTAAGGGCTATCTTCGTCATAGGCGCCATAGCCATGATGTTGACATTCCTTACGATCTGTCTGTTGCCAAGTTTGTCTATCGATACGCCGCCAATAGATACCGAAGTGTAACGCCGCCTGACGGCGGCTTATGGCGGTATTTTACGTAAGGGCGCGAGTAATTCGCGCTCTTACGTATGTTGCGAGGATATAAAGTATGGCGCCGCGCATCCCCGGCAATTCGGATGGAACGGCGGTGAAGTCACGCCGGCCTCGTATTTCGACATAGGCAGGTGCGTACCGTCCATACGTGTGCCTTGCCTCTTAATGGCTCCCTTGTAAACTCCTGATTCTGGCCCCCTTAAAAAAGCCTGCCGACACCCGACCGGGTGTTTTTGGAAATACCCAGGATATTTATGATCTTAATGGCAACAAAACGCCAAAATACAAGCCGGGCGACTATGGAGACGATGGATAATTTATCCCCGCTCTTCTCGGCATGGTTAATATCAAACATATGATAATGCCGGCGCTTTCTTTACGAGCTAAAGTATACGCCGGAAGGAAATTCTACAGCCTCGCCCCGCAATGGTAGCAAAAATTCTGGTTGGTTATTATTTTCGTTCCGCACGACGGACAGGCATGACCGGCGTTGTTTTGCGTGATACGCAAATCGCCGTCGTAAATCACACCGCCGTGATTTTGCTCAAAAACTTTGCCTTTCTCTTTTGAAAGCTTGTTCCCACCCTTTCATCACCCGCCAGCCGTAAAAGCACTTCCGGTTCCGTTCCCTGAGCGATAACGCAGAGGGCGCCGCTCCGGCGCGCCAGGTCGACCGCCTGGAGTTTCGTTACCATGCCGCCCGTACCGAGTCCGGTTCCTGCGCTGCCGCCTGCCGCCTGCCAGATTTCAGGTTTAATTTTATTACCGTCGACTTCCGTTATCAGGCACGCGTCGGCGTTAAAACGCGGGTCTGCCGTGAAAAGGCCGGCCTGATCGGTCAGCAGGATAAGCCGGTCCGCGTCTGTAAGGTTCGCAACGAGCGCCGACAGGTTGTCATTGTCCCCGACGCGAATTTCTTCGGTTGCGACCGTGTCGTTTTCATTTACTATGGGAAGCACGCCGTTTTCAACAAGGGCGGTCAGCGTGTTGCGCGCATTCAGGTAACCGCGTCGGCTGGTCAGATCCATTCCGGTCAGGAGTACCTGCGCCACGGTAATGCCGTACATGCCGAAGATTTGTTCATAGAAAGCCATCAGGCGCGGCTGGCCGACTGCCGACAGCATCTGTTTTGCGGGAACCTCTTTGGGAAGATGAGGAAAATCCAGGAGTTCACGTCCGGCGGCGATGGCGCCGGAAGAAACAATGATCAGTTCATGTCCTTCGGATTTGAGCGCGGTGATCTGACGCGCGAGTTCTATTACCAGCGGCGGCGACAGCCGTTTTGTCCCGCGGGTCAACGTCTAGGTTCCCAGTTTTATGACAAAACGCATGGTATATCTCCGGTGAACGTTAAACTACAAACTTCCGATTATAACCCGGATATTTCATACCTATTCTACTGCGGCGGCGCAACCAGGA
>Ga0099364_10005746_pt1 | contig 18324 bp, 26 predicted proteins | sample TergutTh196P3_FD_73070 | JGI IMG/M metagenome (GOLD analysis project Ga0099364, IMG submission 73070) | Microcerotermes parvus P3 segment gut microbial communities from Pointe-Noire, Republic of the Congo - Th196 P3 | ecosystem: Host-associated > Arthropoda: Insects > Digestive system > Gut ...
CCGGATATTTATCGCTCATTCGATGATAGAGCGATCCCAGGATGGCCAGCTTGACCGCGCTCTCGTTTAATTGGGCTGCGGTTGCCGCAAGGCGCGTATACTCCAGATCGACAAGCGCCTGACATGTATCCACCTCGAGTTCCCTGTAGCGGGCATTGAGGTTCGCCGACAGCAGAAAGATCAGCAAAGCCATAAAACTGATCACGAAAACCGTGACCAGCGTCATTTTCGATTTGATCGTCCTCATGTTTTCGTCGCGTATGTTTTTTTGATCAGCAGCTATTCGATCAAGAGAATATCCGCGAAGCCGGTCATTTTAAAAATTTCCATAACTCCTTCGTTGACGTTCGTCATTTTCATGCTTCCCTGAGCGCTCATTCGCTTATGCGCGCTCAGAAGAGTACGCAGACCCGCGCTGGAGACATAATCTAATTTCGAGAAATCCAGGACGAGGGAATCAATTCCCTCCAGCGATTTTTTCAGGGTGTTTTCCAGTTCGGGCGATGTGAGAGCGTCCAGCCTTCCTTCCAAGGCCAGAGCGAGAACGGAGCCGTTGCGCGTAACGTTTATCTGCATATGATCACCTTCTTAAATTTATGGATATGGCGCCGAAAGGAATATAACATTTTTTGGCCTGAATTGGGTAAAGAGGACAAATGTTTCTCAAAAAATCAGGATTCATACCAATTCGCAATCAAACGGGTGTGAATCTGAATCTCAAATGTCGAGCAATGCTGCTTCTAGCTATTCTAACTTCAGGCCCTTGATTTCAAATTGGTATTACGCCTCCGTAGTGGCTCAAAGGCTCTGCGCCATAGGGAAAACTTCTCGATGCCACCGCATGAAAAATTGCGCGGACACGATCATTTCCGACGTCTGCGAAAAGTGCGAGGCCCGATACATCATTCGCACAAATTTTTGCCGTGACCGGCTCTGCCCTCTGTGCTCGTGGCGGCGGGCGCGCCGGCTCACTCAACGCCTCGGCGAGATCATAACGGCCAACGAGGCGGAAAAGCAATCTCGTTATATTGTCCTTACGCTGACGGTTCGCAATATTCCGTGGCCCGAACTGACCGAACAAATCGGCGTCATCATGGAAAGCTGGCGGCGCATGGACAAGCGCATCAAACGCGCCGCGGCCGTGACGGGTTGGGTTCGTACATTCGAGGTGAGGCGTTCGCGCAAACGCGGAGACGCGCACCCGCACCTGCATATCCTTTTGCAAGTCCCGCCGGAATATTTTAATAAAGACGCCGGTATTCACTATCACAAAAAAGACGAATTGATTCAACAATGGCAAGAATGCCTGCACGCTGAATACGCCCCCTCTATCTCGATCAACGCGGTCAAGGAAACGGACTATGCAATCGGCCAAGCTGTGGCGACGGCCGCGCAATGTATTTATATTGCCGGTGCCAATGGCAGAAATTCAGGCGTTGAGGGACTGTCGGACGAGGATTTCAGATATTATGTCGAGGCCGTTCATGGGGGGCGCTCGTGGGCGACGGGCGGCCGTATGCGAATAGGCGACGATCAGGAGATCGAGGCTTTTCTGCATGACTGCGACCCTGCCCACGCGGACGGCGCCTGTAGACTTTGCGGCGGCAAGCTGTATGAAATGCGTGAGGTCTGGTCGGCTGCTGATAAAGTGTATATAATAAAAAATGCGAAAAATGAAACGGATTATAATAATATGAAAGATGGGGCGCAATCCGGCAACGGGTGTATTGTTAATAACATAAATAATATAAACAATCTGAACATCAATTCAGAGGGGGGAGATATTTATGTCGGCGGCGTTTACTGCGAACATGCAGAATTTACAGAACTTGCAAAATTTACAAGGAATGCAGGGAAATGAGAAAGCGACGTTAGCGGAGATCGAGGCGGCCGTGTTGGAAAGCCGGCGCAAAAAACTTTTGACGCTGTACGGCGACGCGCTGGAAAAAGCTCTGGTTGTGGCCGATAATTTGCAGGCTACGGCCGAGGGCTTGCAGTCGGCTATTGACAGGCTGGCCGAGGTGGACGATTCTATGGTGGAGTATTTGAGGTATTGAGCGGTTAAATTCTGATTATCCCCTGTAAAACGTGCGCGGCTGCGGCCGCGTTTTTTTATTTTCCGAAGGCCCCATCTCAAGATGAACGCGGGAACTCGGCAGGACGGTGGCATGATCGTTCGCTCGATATCCCTGGGCAAGGTGAACCATAACGCGGATGCTGAGAAGATCATGTCTGTGGTCGACGCGTTGGCTCCTGTTCTTGATGCTCCGCTGTTCCGTGTCGAGCGTCGGGAAGTTACTTCTATTTCGAGCTAAGAAAGGAGTCGTGAAGAATGGAAACTACGTTGCGTTTGGTTTTTGAGGGGTCGAGCAATCGGAAGGTCAATTTTTCTTTTCCCTTGGCGGATTCCACCGCGCCGGCTGCGCAGGTTAAGACCTTGATGCAGATTATCGCCACCAATGGCGAAATTTTTGCCGTTCGACCAATGTCGCCGCTCGGGGCGGAGTTCGTGTCCCGCGAAGTTAAGCCGATCAACATCAGCTAGTGATGGAATTTCCGGCGGAGCTTATTCAAAGCGGTTTCTCTGTTGCCGTGGCGGCATTCCTGCTCATCAGGATTGAGAAGGAGCTGAAGCATCTTGCGAAGGCAATAGATCAGCTTCGGCTCTGCCAGGTTTGCCAGCGGCAGTCGGAAAGGAGTTCGGGGGATGAAGCATAGTGTCAGGCATTTTAGCGTCAAAGAATTTAACTGCCCGTGCTGCGGTCGCGTAAAAGTGGCCGTGGCGCTTGTGTTCTGGCTTGACGTTTTTCGGCGGGCGCTGGGTCATCCGTTGCGGGTGAACAGCGGGTTCCGCTGCGCGTCTCGGAACGCGGGCGTCGGAGGCTCGTCGACGAGCCGGCATCTGATCGGCTGCGCGGCTGACCTTTCGATACCCGAGGGAGTCGAGCGCGACGCGTTTTTCCAGATGGCGCGCCGGCTGTCGGGTGAGGGATGGGAGATCAAAGAGTATCCGACGTTCCTGCATATCGCCGTGCCGCGCGAAAAGCAGATCAAAGTTTGGGACGGCGGCGAGGTGGTGACGCTGTGAGGAGGTTGTTTTTGTGCGAAGAATACAGATTTTTGGCGATCCGGCTTGTATGGGATCGGATGCTGAAGTAGCGAAAGAGCTGGAGGATATGGACGCCGACGAGGCCATGGCGGAGGCGGAATGCGCGAAGCTCTCCAGGCGCGGAACGAAAAATTTAATGAAGTTTAACTGAAGGCCGGAATTATCCGGCTTTTTTGTTGCCCCAGAGGATACAATACCCTCAGAGGTGAAAAAAGAGACGAAACGCACCAGAAAGGAGGGCTAAGTAATGAGCAGTGATGTAGATAAGCTATGCAGAGCAATTTTCTACAACCTTCTGACTGCCAAGGACTTAAATCAAGCTATACAGGCAGTAGAAGCCATCATAGGCCCCGAGAATGCAGCAGCGGTCAGAGATTTAATAGCACAAAACAAGCAGGTTTAGGGGAGTAGGGAGTTGGAAGAGGCTTTTAAAACTTCCAACTCCTTTTGAGTTAGGATATGCCTTAATTTACTGCCTTCTTTTCTTTAGCAAGAGGGGTAACAGAGCCAGAGTGAGCATACCGATGCCGGCGTTGCATCCGTTGCTGGTATCACTGCTGCTCTCTTTCCTTATTGTCACAATTTGGTTTATGTCGTTCTCGCCGAACAATTCATCAAAATGCTCCACAAACTCGCCCAGAGTAGTTGTACCCAATGCATTAAATCTTTTCTCCCATTCCTCATCTATTATTCCATCACCATTAAAGCCAGCATCAATGAACAGATATTCGCCTTCCTCGAATCCTCGAGGGAAATTAAATATCGCACTCACGCTATCTCTGTTAATAGTGACAGGCAATATGGAGAGAGGGGTATTAACTATGGAGCCATTGCGCAAGATGTCGAGTGAAATAGGTAAACTACTCAGCAACTGGATCTGCTGGTTGGTTAAAATGTCAAAAATCGCATACCTTTGGCTACCATTCCAGTAAATCACAGTAACGCCCAGCCTCGTTCCGGTGCTGTCCAACGTAACTTCGACAGTTTGCCTGTAGTCAGCGGCCCATGCCGAGCTCGCCAACATCACCATCAATGCAGACAACACAATAACTAATTGCACACGCGTAGAAAACTTCATTCCAATTCCTCCTTAGAGAGTTTTAAGATACTAATTCACAGCCATCTATTTTAGCAGTCTGAAGACAACTACGGATCGGCGTTATGTTCGCGCGCCGTCAAGAGCCGTATTTCCTGACAATTTCTGAAAAATCTGGCGGTTGGTAGAGTGGGCCTTTCAGGACTTTCCCGTCCTCGCGCAAGATCGGGCGCGCGTCGACGGTCAGCTTGGAAAGGTTGGAACGGTGAACGATGTCGAGCGCGGCGTCCGGATCGAGCCCGAAGGCGTGGAAAAATCCATAAGTCACGTACAGGATGTCAGCCAAGGCGTCGATGATTTCGGCGAAGGCTTCACGCTGCGCGGCGTCGGCGCGGGCGTCGCGCCGGCCAAGCATCCCCCAGACGGCAAAAGCGTTGACGGCGTCGCGGAGTTCGGCAGCTTCTTCCTCGACCAGACGGAGACGGAGGGCGAGCAGCCTTGCAACGTCGGAGCTATTTTCAAAAATATCTATTCCGCAAGATTGTTTGAACAATTTCATGAATTGCAATATTTTTTCTGAGTTCGTCATACCTCTCGCCCTTTCAAGATAAATTGTCTATATTATAAATTAAGTGATAATTTATACGAATAGCAATATTACCTAGATACTAATGCGTGTTTTCTCAGATACCATTACGTGATTTTCACGTTAGTGATAATAGAGGCTTCATTTAAATTAGTGGCATTGAGTGAATATTTTGGTTGTAGTGCAATATTTCTGACTTATTTGATAAGTCCATTTAAGATGGCCAAGCTGTCCGGGGATTTGCTATAATCAAACCGCCGGAGAGGAACGGCGGCTTGATCTGGCTGTCGAGGCGGGGCTGTCATCCCCACATCGACGTTAAGCCTTAGCGTGAAGAATCCAAAGTATTTCTAGTGCGGCTAGGATTAGCTGGAGAATAGCTAAGACTAGCCTGATTTTTTATTCATTTGTTGGAAGCCTTCATCCTTTTGATAATTCTTGATACTACAGAGTTATTCCATTTTTCGCCGCCTTTTATAGTCGGTATCCCCTCGGCGGTTAAGCGTTCGGCGATCTTCCGCATGGTCAACCCTTCGGCCGCTAGTTCGAGGATTCGCTTTGTAGCGTCGGATTTTTCCGGCGGCGCGCTCGTTTTTTTGGTGTTACCCTTTGCCCGGGAGAGTGTTTTTTTCGGTGATTGATGCGCTTGTGTTTGGTCGGGCGCGGAGGCCTCGGCGCGATCTTCGAGGATTTTTATCCGTAGACTCAGCGCCTCGATCTCGGCGCGCAGCTCGCCGTTGTCGTCCGGGTCGAGTGCTCCTTTCCGCGATTCCTCCTCGGTTACCCATTTTTCCAGTAATTCGCCGTGCGACATCCGCAGCCGAAACCCAATGCGCTTTAACCGGTCGGACAGGTTGCTGTTGTGCGGAACGCGAATGCCGATCATCTTTGACATATTGTTCAACCTCCGTTGAATATGATAACACAAGAAATTTTACAGTAATTTAGCATAGGTTATTAAGTTTAACATAGTTAGTTTAACGGATGTTATCAACAGCGGTGGCGCTGCCCGGGGTCAAATCTTCCGTGATATAATAAAAGCCGCCTGGAGGGGCACAGGCGGCTCATATCTAGGCCCGAAGTGAGGGCTGCGACCCCCACCTCGGGAGGCTTAAGCCATCAGCGCGCAGAGAAGTAGGATTAGTTCAAGGACGGCTAGGATGAGCTGGACGCAAGCCAGCACTAGCCGTATTTTTTTCTCTTGGGTTAAAATAATTTATCTTGAAATATTGGAGGCGTTGCGAGATGAAAAATGCGTTGGCGTGTATCATGTATAATAAAACCGCCGTGAGAGGATACGGCGGTTTTTTTGCTGTCAGGGCGGGGCCGTGTACCCCACCTAGACATTAAGCGGGGTTAACCCACAAGCGCGTGAAGAAGTTGCAGTAATTGCAGTATGGCTAGAATTAGCTGGGTGATGGCTAAAACTAGCCTTATTTTTTCTTCCACGGCTTCCACCTCCTTTCGGAGGGCAGGCCCTGATATACGCGCGATTTCTCGCGGCCTCTCTGAGCGTTAGTTTAACAGAAACCCCTTACTCTTTGGTTGCGGTCGCGTCCCTCTAACATTTTCAAGCCAAATTGCATATATTGCGAATTAAATAATTAATTGTGCGTGATAACAATATCGTCTGATGCGCGGGGGCCTTCGCTTCGTGATATGTCAGTCGTTTTCCAGTTCTGCTCTTGCTTCGTCGTAAGGTTTAAGTATCACGCCCTCGACGTTCGCCATTTTGGCGATAATTCGATACATTTCTTTAGAATTCGTCCGCAGAGCGTGTTCTGCTAGACTGGTTAACAACACTTTTGTTTCGTAAGCCATTGGCTACCACTCTTTCACTATCCTACGTGCCTCACGCAAAGTATACCATCCTCAAAGAATCGAGTTTGTACAAGCCTCAGCAAGGCGAGCAAATATTTTCGGATTAATGGTGATTTTTTAAATTTTTGATTAAGTGTTCTATTTTAAGTTGTCGGTGATTATCCTTGTGTGGCATTGTTCTGTCGAGGCTTACGCGCCAAAGGTTAGTTATTCACGGAAAAACCGCCTCTACTACTACTATATATTATATCTTTAAATACTAAAAGATAGTACGCAGGATTTATGAACGGAGAACAGGGTTTAGCCCAAAAAAGCGCGACCAATAATGCGCAAGGGCGCGACCAATAATGCGCAATTTTTTAGGGGGGGCGCGACCAATAATGCGCAAGGGCGCGACCAATAATGCGTGGATAACTTTTTTGTCCGCGACTCAATGTGGATAACTTATTTCGGCAATTCCGCCACGTGTAAGCTAGAGGGCACCAGGAGTTCCAGGCTTTCCTCATCCGGGAAAGATATTTTTGCCTCGGGGTAAACCTTTAGAACACTGTTCAACTGCTCCAAGAAACTCTTTTTAAAGTCCCGCAATCGCTTATAATTCGCACCAAACTGCTTGTATAACCGCTTCCATGAAACCTTAGTAGATTTTCCGCTCTTGTAAACAGCGTATATGCTATAAACCAGCCAACTATAGATATCCAGAGCCATCGACGATCCTTTGAGGGCTATTAAAGCTCGCCAGTCAAGCGGTATGGGGTGTTGGACGATGAAGTTGAAAAAATCCTCGGTGAGAGTGATTGTCGACTCAAATAGACTGGCTTGATTAGGGTTCCGATCTTTCTTAATGTCCCACCAGAGCAGAGATTCCCCAACTGGCATTATATTTTTAATCGAACGCACAGACGAGGAATCACGCTTTTTACCGGGTTTGTAGCCTTTACAGGATATACGACATTCCGACATCCGAACCACTTGATCATGGACATGTCGGATATTACCAGTTTTACCGCCGCTGACTCCCTCAACGCCGAGTTTTCTAAGAAATTCACGGAGACTATATCCAAGGTTTATCACACGATTGCCGGTTCTCACAGCCTCGGTGATCAAAAAAATAAAGATCAGGCGCGGCCATATCCCGAACGGTACACCATGTTCGCCGCCTGCAACTACAAGTTCATAGTCATCGACGGTGCGCGTATAAATCATTAATTTTTCGCCGGTGTCCTTATTGAGGGGTTCCCGGTGCGGTAATGTGGCGAGAATAAAAAGTGGCGAAGTGAATGCCACAGCCTTTGCTTCAATAGCGCTTGTCTGCGCAATATCATCGGCGGCGTCGATAATTTTCCCCTGTTGTTTCGTGATTTCGGCTGGTACAATATTTTTAGCCATGATTCTCAACCTCCATAGTTGGGATTTTTTGGTCAGCTCGTCGGCGGTTCGTGAAAACCTCCGGCGAGTGTTAATTAATTCAACCATACCGAGCTTATCACCCATGAGTATTAACACAAGTAGTTTGACGCATGTTATTGTGTCAAATTAGTAGGGCATAAACGGTGGCGGGGCGGGGCATAAACGGTGGCGTTTTTTGTACTAAAGCCCTTCTCTCCGTTCATAAATTCTGCGTACTAGTCTAATGTATAAAACCCTTGCCAACGAAAGTATAATATCTCCGGAGGTGATCCCGTTATGGAAGAGAGGACGGAAATGACAAACGAGCAAATGTGGACATTAATCGAGATGGTGAGGTCGATACTACGTATGGCGAAAACCAAAGAAGAGGCTGAGGCGGAATTGGATAGAATAATAGAAACCACAAAGACTCAAAAGCCAAAAATATCAAATCAATAAAGGATTTAGTCGTTATCCAACTCTGCCTTCGCTTCGTCGTAAGGTTTAAGTATCATGCCTTCAGTGTTGGCGATTTTAGCTATCACTTTGTACATTTCTTTAGAATTTGTCCGTAAAGCCGTATCCGCAAGAAGACTTAACAACACTTTCGTTTCGTATGTCACGATTGACACTCCTCTCTGTCGATTAGTTTAGCAAATTCGATCAAGCCAAAAAGCCAAAAAACCAAAGACAAAAGACGGACTTTGAAGGAAAAAACAAAAAAGGAAAAAAACAAAAAAACAAAAAAAATTAGGCGTTTTGGGAAACGCGCGCGGTCGCGTCTTTATGAATTTCTTAAAATACGTGTTATCATCGTTTTACCCATATCATAAAAGGAGGAGAGATGTTGATGAAAGTCAAGTCAAGACTGGTTTTCTGTTTGTTTTTCGCGTTGGTTGTGATGCTGGGTCTGGCGCCGGCGGCCCCGGCGGCGGACGTGTCGACTGTCGAAGCGTGGGGCAATCACATCAAATCCATTTATGGCGGTCAGGAGCTTAACTTGCTGGTGGGCGCCCACCCGTCTATCGAGGCCATGCGCAGGTACTACCAGGAATTTGAGGAACTCACCGGCATAACGGTCAACTTTCGTATTATCACCGACGGCACCGTCAGAAGCGCCGCCCTGGTCGAGGCAACCGGAAGGACCGGAAATTTCGACATTTTTGGAATTGACGCCGCCAGCGTCATAGAGTTTCACGGCAGAGGACTGCTCCGCGACCTGGAACCTTTCTTGAACGACCCCGTCCAAACTCCGCCATGGTATGACTACGACGACATCATACCCGCTTACGCCCAGGGCATCGGCACGTCCAAAGGCACTATCGTCGGCATCCCCATCGCGGGAGAATCAAGGTTTGTCGGCTACCGCACCGACCTCTTCGAAGAACACGGCAAGACCCCCCCGAAAACCATGGATGAATTTCTTGAGCTTGCCCGCTTCTTCAACGGGCTGGAGCCGAATTTTTACGGCGTTTCGATGCGCGCCGCCTCCGGGCGTCAGGCTGGCTCCGGCTTCAACTCCATAGCCTACGCGTTCACCGATGCCCCGAATATTGACAACGAAACCGGAGAACCGAAATTTGACCATCCGGATACGGTGACGGCAATAAGGTTCTACGTCGATCTTCTCGAGAACGCGCCTCCGGACGTGACCACCTACAGCCACGAGGAGGCTTTGGCCGCCTTTATGCAGGGCAGAACAGCCATGTGGCTTGACGCTACCGCTCTCACCGGCAGAATTATGGACCCCGCCCACAGCGTTATTTACGACAAGGTCGACTTTGTGCCGACGCCGAACGGCCCCAAGGGCAGGAACGGCGCGCTGGCAGGCTGGAATTTCGTCATTCCCAACGACGCCCGTAATCCGGAATTGGCTTGGGTTTGGATTATGTATATGACCTCCCGCGCAACCGCTATGCAATACCATGAAAACGGCGGAGTCCCCTGCCGCACGTCCATTTTCGCCGATCCGGGGCTGCAGGCCGCGAACTGGACGTTCGCAAGACAGCTCGAGGCTCTGGACCAATCGCTTGGTCTGATGGAAGACAGGGGCCTTAAATACAATCCCGACTTTGCCTGGGCGTCCGACCTCAGCGGCATCGCGGGAACATATGTCTCCAGAGTCATGACGGGCGAAATTTCAGTCGAAGACGCCGCAAGGCTTGGTCAGCTCGAAATGATCGAGTTTATGGAAGACTTTGTGAATTAAGTACAGGCAAACCGATTTAATTGATTATGAGCAAGCCGTATCAGAGATACGGCTTGTTTGGTAAGGGGGAATAACCCTAATGACCACACAAGCCGCGGCGGTGAAAAAGAACGCGAAAAAGTATGGCCGGCTGGGGAGCAAGGCTCACTATCCTTATATTTTGCCGACGATGATTATTATGACTTTGTTGATCGGCATACCGATAATTTCCGTTTTTGTCGTAAGTTTAACAAATTATCAGTTGGCAATGAACATGGACAATTTTCGGTTTGTCGGGCTGCGAAATTACGAAAGGCTCTTCTTTGGCGCGAATCCCATAATATATTATTCGCTGACGATCAGCATCGGCATGGTTGTTGTATGCACGGCAATCCAGTTGGCGCTCGGCCTGGCGTGCGCCATGCTTCTAAATAACGACAACGTCAGGTTCAAAGGTTTGATAATCGCCTGCCTGATCGTTCCGATTGTGATGACGCCCAGCATTGCGTCCCTGATATGGAAGCTTATGTTAAACACCGAGTTTGGCGTTATAAACTATTTTCTGGATATGCTGTTTGGATTTACCGTTGTGTGGCTCGGGGCGGACCACGCGCTGTTGTCCATTCTTCTGGTGAGTGTATGGAACAATACGCCTTTTGTAACTTTAATCATGTACGCGGGCCTTAGAAGTTTGCCTTCGGACCCTTACGAAGCCGCTCTCATCGACGGCGCCAACCGTATTCAGGTTTTCTTCTACGTAACTTTGCCCATGCTGAAACAGCTTATATTGATCACGATAATGTTTCGCTGCATCGATATGCTCAGGATGTTCGACACCCCTTTCGTGCTCACGCAGGGCGGCCCGGGGAATCTTACCGAGTTTATCGGCCTGTTTATTTACCGCACCGGCTTCGGCGTCAACACCCAGGTGGCCCGGGCCGCGGCGATATCGGTTATATTGCTGCTGATTGTGAGCGTGATAAGCAGTTTGCTGATCTACGCGATGCGCAAAAAAGATTGAGGTTTTTATCGGTCCAATATTTTCTGGAGGTGATTCCAAGTGAGCGATGATGTTGATAAAATCTGTCGCGCGATGTTATACCAAGCAATGAAGGCTGTTACGCTCGAAGAGGCGCGGGAGGCGATTAAAGTAATTGCTGGATCGAAGAATATAGCCGAAGTTGACGGAATTCTCGCACAGGAAGCGGAAAGGAACAAGTCAGCCAAATGAGAACGGCTCACGAGACCGCGGCTGCCGTCAGTATGCGCAAAAAGCGCGTCGTCAGGAACAGGGTCAATATGGGGCTGGTGTATATCGGCCTTTTCATTATGGCTTTTTGGGCTGTGTTTCCTCTTTTGTGGATGGTACAAATCAGCCTGAAAGAGCCGGTTTTAGCCTACAACCCGTCGGTCTGGCTTTTCACGCCTGTTGTTGACAACTATAAAAACGTATTCATAGATAAAAACTTCGATAAATTCCTTGTCAATAGCGTGGTCGTCACCTTCTTCTCCACGATTTTGTCGCTGATTTTAGGCACTGCCGCGGCTTACGGGTTTTCACGGTTCAAGTTCAAATACGCCGACGCCTGTCTGTTTTTCCTGCTTGTCATTCGTATGATTCCATCGGTGGCCATAGTCATTCCGGTTTTTCTTATCGGCAGCTTCATGAATTTGATTGATACAAGAATTCTGCTTATTGTCACATATCTAATATTCAACGTCCCCTTTGTCGTGTGGATGATGAAGGGGTTCTTCGACGAAATCCCCAAGGAGCTCGATGAAGCGGCTATGGTGGACGGCTGCACAACCATTCAATCTTTGTATAAGGTCATACTTCCGGTTGCGTTGCCGGGGATCGTCGCCACCTCCATTTTTTGTGTCATCAGCTCATGGAATGAGTTCGTTTACGCGCTGTTCCTGACAAGCATCCATTCGGTGACGACGCCGACTATCGTGCAGTCGTTCCTCTCGATTGTGGGCGTCGTATGGGGTGAAATGTCGGCGGTGGGCACCATGGCGGTGTTCCCGGTGTTGATTTTCGCCATAATTGTGCAGAAGCATATGATTCGCGGATTGTCTTTCGGAGCGGTAAAAGGCTGAAAATTTTGTATCGATGGAAGGGCGGTTATAAATGAGCGTAACGGTATCTTCGGAGCTTTTTGGTAAATTGCCGGACGGCGATGAGGTTTTCAAGTACACGATCAAGGACGGGAAGGGCATGGCCGTCGAGGTTATCAGCTTTGGCGGCATCATACACAGGCTGTTTGTTCCCGACAAAAACGGAAACGAAGCCGATATTGTGTTGGGCCGGGATAATCTCGAGGAGTACATGGAAACGCCGAATTGCTGCGCCGACTTCATCGGGCGCGTGGCAAACCGCATATCGGGAGCGCGGTTCAGCGTTGGGGATAAGGTTTACAATACGGAGGTGAACTCCCGTGACTATACCCTCCACAGCGCCAGCGGCAATTACGGCAAAAAGAATTTCACCGGCAAAACATTCGAGCTTGGGGCCGGGGCCGGCGTAACCTTGTCTCTGCGCGACAATGGCGAGGGCGGATTCCCCGGAGGAATGGACGTGTCCTTGACATATTCGCTGGACACAAACGGGAATCTGCGGCTCTTCTACGAGGCTGTGCCGGAGGAGGACACGCCGATCAGCTTTACAAATCATGTCTATTTCAATCTGGCGGGGCATGACGCGGGCAGCGTGGCGAACCAAATCCTTCAGATAGACGCGGATTTTTATATGCCGAACCTTGTGGACAGCATGCCCACCGGCGAAATTTTGTCGGTGAAAGGCACGGCAATGGATTTCACCTCTCCAAAGGCGATGGGGGAAGGCTTCGCCAGCGACGACCCTCAAGTTAAACTGATAGGCGGCTACGACCATAATTTCTGTATACGCGGGAGAGGGATGCGCCGCGGAGGTTTTGCCAAAGACCCGGCAAGCGGCCGCTGCCTGGAGCTCTTTACGGACATGCCGGGCGTTCAGCTCTACACGGCGGTGCATATGAGGGACAATTTTAAAGGCAAGGGCGGCGCGGTATATCAGAAGCTGCACTCGTTCTGCCTTGAAACCCAAAATTACACCAACGCCGTAAACTGGTCACATTTCCCGTCTATGATTTATAAAGCGGGAGATAAGTTTGAATCGGAGACAATATATCGGTTTTATACGGAGGTATGAATTTGCTGTAAAATAAGCATCGGAGAGAAGGCCTCGGGGGATATTCCGGGTCAAGCATCTCGCAATACATGCCAAGGAGGTATTTGCAATGAAGAAAATGTTTGTTGGTTTTATCGCGGCTTTTATAATCCTGTTTTCCTCTATCGCGGCTCAGGCCAGTGTGATCGTGATCCAAAACTCCACAGGCTCCACGATCTTTTATCTTTACATGTCGAGCAGCGATACGAGCGATTGGGAAGAGGACATTTTGGGAACGGACGTTCTTAGTAACGGAGAAACGCTGCGGGTGAGCTTGACCGGATCGTACCGGGAGTTCGACCTGATGGCTCAATTCGAGGACGAAAGCACCATGTCCTGGTTCAATTTCCCCGGCACCGTTACACAGATCACCCTCCGAGGTAACGGAACGGCGGAGTACCAATAAATACATTCAAAAACGTGAGGGGCGACAGCCCCTCACTGAATTTTGTCGTATTATTTAAAATCGTTTTCAAATTCATTTACCGCGTCCAGCAATACAGTGGCGGAATACGCCATGCTGGGGCCGGCCCCGAAGCCGCCTGCCGCGACCATGCTTGCTTCCAAAATTTCTTCTCTTGTCGCGCCGGTTTCATATGCTTTGTATACATGGTACACAATACAGTATTGGCAACGGTTATAACATCCTATCGCAACGCTGATCAGCTCTTTGTACTTGTTGGGAATGGCGGAGTCGCCGAATGTGGCATCCTGCAAATTCATAAACGCCTGAATTACCCGTCCGTTGCTCTTTGATAAACTGCCGATGCCGTCTGTGAAGTCCTTCAATATTTTTCTGACGTCATGCGTCATGTCTTTCGCCCCCTAAAATAATTATTCTTCAAACATAAATTATAGTATAAAAAAATGAAAAACTTGCGATGAGCCTCACTCGCTCCGCATCAAAAATCGCTTTATTTATTTTCTTGAGTATGATAAAGTATTCTTTAAATCATAAATATGTTTTACAAAGAGGGGCTAGTGCATGAAACCAGTGGTTATTTCCATTTCAAATCAGAAAGGAGGAGTTGGAAAAACCGCAACCGCGTTGAACCTTGCAGTCGCTTTGGCCGTGAAAATGCGTCGCTTTCAATTTAAAGAAGGCTACAAAGAAAAAGTTCTCTTGATTGATTCAGACCATCAAGCCAGTGTGACGCGATATTTCAACACCAACATCTTGCCTCCGGAAAATTCCTTACCGGCAATTTATAAAGAAGACCCTGTGAAGCTATGCCCGCAAATTATCTATACTACAGAAATTCCAAGTTTATCCCTCGTACCTTCAACAATGTACTTGGCTGCCGAAGAACCGTTGGTATTGTCTCGGATAGGCCCCGGCGACCGTATGAAAATATTTTTAGATAACAATGCACAAGAGTTCGGTATCGTTATTATCGACAACCCCCCCGCCCTCAATGTCTTTGTCAATAATAACCTACGGGCTTCGGACTATGTTCTCGTTCCCCTTACTCCCACAGCCGAAGCCTTTGAGGGGGTAAATATTCTCCACTCATATATCTCAAGAATGAGGACAATCAACGAAGATTTGGATATATTGGGCTATGTGGTAACTCTCATGCAAGAGCGCCTCCCGATCCAAAAAGAGTACAAAAAAGCCATAGCCAAAAAATTTGGCGACAAATATTTGGGTGATATTCATCAAGCGGCATCAATGCTAAAAGCAGCTACCAATCGTCAACCAATATCAATATATGAAAAAAGCAGTCGTTCCGCACAAGAGCATTCGGGAATCGCAAAAAAAATTTTGCATATATTGCAAGAACGCTTAGGAATACTGGGTTTTCCCGGAGAGACAGAAAATTAAACGGAGAAAATCATGAGTAAGCGGGTTAAAATAAGCCGTAAAACAAAAAACGAAGAAATTGCGACTCTAGTGGAACAACAAGTTCAAAATGTTGTAGACCCTTTTGCTACAACTTTTAATGCTTTGTGGGGAGGGATGCCGGAGCCAGACGATTCACCAGCACAACCTGAAGTGTTGGCTGTAGATCAGCACCGCGTTGGCTCACAACCAACACATGCTCTCCGAGGTGTTGACGGAGAGACAACACGTGTTGACGGAGAAGCAACACCTACTCCCCAAAGTGTTGACTCACAGTCAACACGTGTTGACTCAGAGACAACACTTAACCCCCGAGGTGTTGACGGAGAGTCAACACTTGTGGATAAATCGTTGACTCAGAGTCAACACCTACCCCCCAAAGTGTTGACGGACAGTCAACACGTGTTGACTCAGAGACAACACCTACCCCCCAAAGTGTTGACGGACAGTCAACACGTGTTGACTCAGAGACAACACTTAACCCCCAAAGTGTTGACGGACAGTCAACACGTGTTGACTCAGAGACAACACTTAACCCCCCAGGTGTTGACGGAGAGTCAACACCGGACGCCTAAAAAGCCCCGAAGTGTTGACTCACAGTCAACACGTGTTGACTCAGAGACAACACGTGTTGACTCAGAGACAACACCTTTGCCGCCATTTTTGGGCCGGACGAGGGACTTGTATTTGATTGGTTTTTGGTATGTGATGCGCAGAATTTTCCCAGATGGGGGCGGGACAAAATCAATGCGACAATTAGCCGGTATGCTTGGCATAGACGTTAGTCACCTACACCGGATGATAAAGCAAGCAGGGGACGCCGGTTTACTTATCGCTGTTTCCGACAAACACGGCACACATTTTGAGGTAAAAAACCCCGAGGTGTTGACGGACAGTCAACACTTTCCCTCATTCACCATGCCTGTAGGTAGTAGTAGTCTTTTAAAAGATTTAAAAACAACAACTACTACTACAAGCACTAATCCTGGTGAATCCCCATTCACTGGTGAATCCCCATTCACCAATGGTGAATCCCCATTCACCACTATGAAACCTTGGGAGAAAAGCAAGCTCAAAAGTGACGCGGAGGAATTATTTCATACAGCTCTGATAACCAAGACTGACGTCGGGCTGTTCTCCATGCAGACGTTACGCCTTTACAAACATATTTACGACGAAAAAGGCAGAGATCACGCCTTGGCTTTATTTCTGCTTTTGTTGCCGAAGGCAAAAGACAACCCCACTGGATATATTTGGAGCTCCTACAAACAGGGAGCGGAACCTAACGCCGATTCTATCAAGAAGGTTAAAGAAATGCGGGAAGTTCTCGAATGCCTGGCTAAAACTCAATCACCGGAAGAAGCTAAACAACAAATGCAATCGGCGCTCGATCAAGGCGATACACAAACTTTGCTTTCTCTCACTCAGCAACAGGAAAAATATAAAAAAGCCTTGCATTTGCTGGCGTGGCGCGACACCCTTAAGGCGCTTGCTCAAAAGCGGGACGAATTTGTCGCGGCGTTGCTGAAGTAAAGCCGCAAGGTTTTCTTCGCATCGAAACCTCAAACCACCACGCCGTTTATCATTTTCATGCAGACATTGATGTTGTCGTCGAAAATTACTATATCCGCCAATTTGCCCGGCTCCAGGCTGCCGATTTCATTATCTGCTCCGACAATTCCGGCAGGCGTCAAAGTTGCCATTTTAATAACGTTGTGCAAAGAATGGCTCATTTTCAGCACATTTCTGACGCCCACGTTCAAAGGCGTTATACTGCCGGCCAAAGTATTGTCCTTGGAAGGGTCCGCTCCTTTTATTCTAGCGACGCCGTCTTTTATAACATACTCGCCGTAATCCCCGTCGCCCATTCCGCCAATGGTCATGTCGGATATCATGGCCAACCTGTCGAAACCCTTACAGCGTATGGCAACCTCTATGGCCGTTTTGTGCAGATGCAGGCCGTCGCAAATAAGCTCGGTCGTTATGGAGTCTTCCGTCAGCAATCCGTTTACGATCCCCGCCCGCCTGTGGTGAAAGCCCGTCATTACGTTATATAGATGCGTCGCGTGCTTGACGCCCAAGGCCGCCGATCTCAAAAACCCCGCGTAATCGGTCTTGCTGTGAGCTATGGAGGCGATAACGCCTTTTTTTGAAAGCTCTTCTATCAGCTCGTCCGCGCCGTCCATCTCAACGCCTATGTCCACAATTTTTACAAGCCCGGCGCCGGCGTCCAGGATTTTTTTCAATTCTTCGACTGAAGGGGGAAGAAGCCATTCATCAGCTTGCGGCGCGTTTTCTAATTTCTTGGGGCTCAGGAAAGGCCCTTCCATACGTATGCCCATTATTTTAGCGCCGGCAGGCTTTCCCGATTTTTGCTTTTTACAGGCTTCCACTATGTTTTTAACCCCGGCCACGGAATTGGTGGTGGGCAGGAAAGACGTGGTCCCGTCCGCGCATATATATTCGGATATGGCCTCCACGGCCCTTACGCTTTCGTCACAGCGCCCGTCTTTTGTGCCGTGAATGTGTATGTCGAAAAAGCCCGGCGACATTATCTTATTGCCAAAATCCATAATTTCCGCGTTTTGGGGAATATCGACATTTTTTAGCGCGTCCTGTGAGCCCGCGTATTTTACACGCTCTCCCTCCACGACGACAACGCCGTTTAAAACCGTGCTGTGAGGCGTTACCAGCCGAGACGCTTTTATTACCTTCATCGCCTTTGCCGCGCTCATCGACTCAACCCCCCGCTCATTTTAACCGCTTCGCCGGTTTTTATCGATTCGGTCAGATTCAGTATTGTCTCTATGGAAAGCATGGCGCTGTCCGGGGTGACCCTGAGTTCCCCGCCGTTTCTTATATAATCCGCGAAGTGAATTATTTCGGCCGCGTAGCCGTTCGCCGTTATTTTTTCAAGAACCTCGTCAATGGGCTTCGCCCCGTTTTCATCGATTCTCATGAACGAATGGGGGAGGCCTTCGGTGAAATTGAATTCAATCGCGCCCCTCTCGAGAACAAGCCTGAAATGCGAGCAAAATTTATAGCCCCGGGGCATCAGATGAGTCGCCTCTAGGCAGCTCGTCATGCCGTTTTCATAGGTCAATACCGACATTACATGACTCGGGCCTTCTCTCCCCTCGACCA
>Ga0099364_10005747_pt1 | contig 18320 bp, 10 predicted proteins | sample TergutTh196P3_FD_73070 | JGI IMG/M metagenome (GOLD analysis project Ga0099364, IMG submission 73070) | Microcerotermes parvus P3 segment gut microbial communities from Pointe-Noire, Republic of the Congo - Th196 P3 | ecosystem: Host-associated > Arthropoda: Insects > Digestive system > Gut ...
CGACATTTCAATTTGATGCTGAGGCTATAATTTCTCCTCCTAAATTAACGGCAGAACAACATGAAATTTATATAGCTTTAACGTCGTATGTAACTTTGCCTTTTCAACTCAGATACCCTAAAAACGGAAATTACCGTTCGGCGTTTGTTGTCGAAAGTTTGAACGGAAAGCAAGGCAAACAAGCGATGGTTTTTTATGAATTAAAAGGCGTTTCTCCCGATGGTAACAACGAATTGCGTATTAATATTTTGGACAAAATAAACAACGAATGGAAATCTGTAGCCGATATTGAAGCAGGCGGAACTGATATTGACAAAATATTGTTTATTGACACGATAAACGACGGCAGTGAGGAAAATTTTACCGGAGTAACAAATAATTACAACGAAAACCCCGACAACAAGCGGTTTGTTGTTATAGGTTTTTATGCGCATAATGTAACGGGAATAGACGACAGATTATTTAAAATTTACAGTTATGAACAGCAAAAATTAAACGAAGTGTATGAAGATACATATAACATATTGGAAAAATCCAGTTTTTACGGTCAGGGTGAAAATGAACTTTTATATTTATTTTCAAGCGATAACATACCCGATGAAATAGGCGAAATCGAAAAAACAACAACCGCTGTTTTGATGAAATTTGACGGTGATAATTTTTCTGTGGCAGATACTGTTATTATGAATGAAAAAGTAAGTACTTATTATAATGTCACAAACGGATTTATCGAAGATAAAAAACCCGCAGTTTATCTTGACGGAATGGTAGGGAAAAATTATATTACCGAAATTTTAACTATCAAAGACGGAAAATTGTATAATGTTATATACAACGAAAACATAAACCTCACAAGCGAAACAGAACGAAATCGAGTTCAATACTCTATGGACGTAGATTCTGACGGTATTATCGGAATCCCTGAATGTGTTGTATTCCCCGGATATGATGAAAACGATTCGGACGCACTTTTTTATACTTATTGGAAAGAATATAAAAACGAGCAAATCGTAAAACGGTTTTGGTCTTATGTTAACACAAAAGAAAGTTATATTTTCCGTTTCCCCGACGAATGGGAAGACGAAATTACCGCTGTATATAACACAGAAGAAGATGAAATATCTTTCCATGAGTTAAACGAAGATGATGTTATTGGTTATAAACTTCTTTCTATCAAAAAAATCAAAACCAACGAAATCAATGAATTGTCAAGCGAATATTTTCAATTAGACACAATCGGAGCAAACTGTTTTGTCGCAAAAATAGAAAAAGATGTGACAAACTTAACCCCGGATATAATTAAAGAAATGTTTGCAATATATTATGAATAATAAAGAAAGGCTGTTTAAAATTTGAAAAAGGTATTGTTGTGTGAAGACGAGGAAACTATACGGGATTTTGTTATAATAAACTTGGAACGTTCGGGCTATAATGTTTACAGTGCGAGCAGCGGCGAAGAAGCATTGGACAAATTCGAAGAACATTCCGGTGATTTTGACGTTGCACTTTTGGATATAATGTTACCAGGAATGGACGGATTTACTACTTGCAAAAAATTGCGTGAAAAAAGCAGTACAATGGGAATCATCATGCTAACTGCAAAAACACAGGAGATGGACAAAGTAAACGGACTTATGCTGGGTGCGGATGATTATGTGACAAAACCGTTCAGCCCCTCTGAATTAGTCGCAAGAATAGACGCGGTTTACAGACGCGTAAACATGACAGAAGCGGCAATATCTCAAGATAAAATTATTAATACAGGTATTTTTTCAATAAACATAAAAAGCCGAATTATCACAAAAAACAACATTCCGCTTGAATTGACACAAATGGAATATCAGATTATGGAATTATTTATGAAAAATCATAAAACACCGTTATCAAGAAATCAAATATTAAAATATATATGGGGCGAAGCATATTACGGTGATGATAAAATAGTTGATGTTAACATAAGACGTTTGAGAATGAAAATAGAAGAAACCCCCTCAATCCCCGCATTCATACTAACAATATGGGGGTTCGGATATAAATGGAATGCATAATACAATTGACCTAAGTCTTGCCACAACGAATTTTGTTGTTAAAATAATAAATAGCGTAATGGCAAGACTTATGACAATTGACAGTTAACAACTAACAGATAACAGATAACAACTAACAGATGACAGATGACAAATAATAATATGTAGGGGCGGCAATCTGCCGCCTGTTATATAACAATTAACAGTAGGGGACGCACACTGGGCGTCCCGTTGTGCAGAAATCTTTTGACAACTAACAAATAATAATATGTAGGGGCGGCAATCTGCCGCCCGGTGAATAAATATATTATACCGCGGGCGGCAGGTTGCCGCCCCTACATATTAGACAATTTTTGTTGACGGGAGCCCGAATTGCTTGAAAAAAAGGAGAAATACTTGAAAATAAAGAGTATAACTATACGTTGGATTATAAATAATCTTTTGTTGATAGTGTTAATTTTAGTTTTGTTGGTTGTGATTTTGTCGGCTTATATGAAAAATTATTATTATTCGTCGGTAAAAAATACAATGAGAGCGAGTAGTAATACTATTTCTATTTTAATACGAAATTATAATGAAGATGAAAAAAATATCAATACTGAAATACGAAGTATCGTTGAAAATTATTCTTTAAAAGACAAAATAGAATTAATGGCGATTGATTATAATTCAAAAGTGGCAATAACTTCATCGGGGTTTGATTTGGGCGGAATGGATATGCCCGATTATCAAGAAGCCGTATCTTCACAAGACGGTATGGGATTTTATGAAGGAACGCTTTTAGATGAAAAAATAATGGCGCTTTCTGTGGTTATACCGGTTGAAAGCAGTGAATTTGCGGCAATGAGATATATCGTGTCTTTAAGCGAAATTGACAAAACAATATTTGCATCTACCCTTATTTTTATTGCCGCTGTGACGGTTATATTTATTTTCACATTGCTGTCGGGGGTGTATTTTATAAAATCAATTGTTATTCCCGTTCGCAGAATAGGAACAGCGGCCCGTAAAATCGCAGCAGGAGATTTAGCGACAAGGCTTGATACAACGGCAAAAGATGAATTGGGAGAATTGTGCAAAACAATAAATTATATGGCGGATGAACTCGACGAATCTGAAAGAATAAAAAACGAGTTTATTTCCAGTGTTTCACATGAATTGCGAACACCTTTAACTGCAATTAAAGGCTGGGGGGAAACTATACTTTCATCCGGTGCGCGTGACACATCAACTCTCAACAAAGGCATGGGTGTAATCATATCCGAAACAGAGCGGCTTTCGCAAATGGTAGAAGAACTGCTCGATTTTTCTCGTATGCAAGGCGGAAAATTTACCATCATCAAAACAAAACTGGATATTCTTGCGGAATTAGGGGAAGCGGTGCTTATTTTCGGAGAGCGTGCAAAACGTGACGGCAAGATGATAAGTTATGAAGAACCCGAATTTTTACCTTATATTTTCGGCGATAAAAACCGTCTTAAACAAGTATTTGTCAACATTATTGACAACGCTTTAAAATATTCGGACGACGGCGATACGGTAACAATAACCGCAATAGAAGAAGATGATTTTATTGTGGTCACTATTGCCGATACAGGATGCGGAATAAGCAAAGAAGACCTGCCGCATATAACCAAAAAGTTTTATAAATCGACGGTAACATCACGTTACGGCTCCGGAATAGGGCTTGCTGTTGTGAATGAAATTATCAATATGCACGATGGCATATTAAACATTGAAAGTGAATTGGATATAGGAACTTTAGTTACGATAAAACTACCCATAGACACAAAAAACAATGAAACGTCAGATCCGCAAATCAGCACAACCGAAATTATAACAGAAATACACGATGATGTTTTCGATACAAAAGAATTACCGTAAAGGGTAGGGTTTGTATACATTCTCCTCGTACCCATGCCGCCCACGACATGGGTACGAGGAGAATGTGTACGCGAAAAAAGGTTATGTATCAAATAAGTTGACAGATGTAGGGGCGATTTCCAATCGCCCGCGGCAAAAAGGTTATTGTAATACTAATCGGCGGGCGATCGGAGATCGCCCCTACAAGTGCCATCAACAACTTTTACACATAACCGAAAAAAAAGGGGTGAAATTCCTTGAAACAAATACATATGACGAGTCCGCTTAGTGCGGATGATATTAAAAGTTTAGATGTTGGAGATTTTGTTTTATTATCCGGTGTTATATATACAGCAAGAGATTTAGCACACAAGCGGTTGATAGAAATGTTGAATCAAAATATATCACTGCCTTTTGACATAAAAGGACAGACAGTATATTATGCAGGGCCATGTCCTGCTCCCCCCGGAAAAATCATAGGATCGGCAGGCCCGACGACAAGTTCAAGAATGGATAAATATTCCCCACGCTTAATACAAGAAGGTCTGCGGGTTATGATAGGCAAAGGGTCAAGAAACCAAGAAGTTATCGACGCTATCCATAAATACAAAGGCATATATTTTTCCGCAATAGGCGGAACAGGAGCGCTAATGTCATTATGTGTAAAACAAGCAGAAGTTATAACATTCAAAGATTTAGGCACAGAAGCAATATATAAATTAACGGTGGAAGATATGCCGTTAATTGTAAGTAATAAAGGATGAGAAATAAAAAAAATGAATTTCATGTCAGAATCATTAAAAAAACACTTTGAATGGAACGGTAAAATCGAAGTTATCAGCAGAGTTCCTTTAAATACTTGTGACGACCTCTCTTTGGCGTATACCCCGGGGGTTGCCCAGCCTTGCCTTGCTATACAAAATGATGTTAAAAAAAGTTTTATCTTGACAAGACGTTCTAATATTGTTGCGATTGTTACCGATGGGACGGCTGTTCTCGGCTTGGGTGATATTGGAGCGGAAGCCGCAATGCCTGTTATGGAAGGGAAAGCTGTGCTTTTTAAAGAATTTGGCGGAGTGGACGCTATTCCTCTTTGTATTAATTCCCGTGATGTTGACGAAATTGTCAATACAGTTCGGTTGTTATCAGGAAGTTTCGGCGGAATTAATTTGGAAGATATTTCCGCTCCCCGATGTTTTGAAATCGAACGCAAATTAAAAAAATGCTGTAATATTCCCATTTTCCATGATGACCAGCACGGTACGGCGATTGTTGTACTCGCGGCAGTGATAAATGCCTTGCGTTTGACCAAAAGAAAAAAGGAAGATGTTTCAATCGTCATTAACGGAGCGGGTTCTGCGGGGATTGCATCGGCACGGCTTTTATATGATGCAGGGTTGAAAAACATTATTTTGTGTGACCGCGAAGGAGCTATATATAAAGAACAAGACGGCTTAAATTCGGAAAAAAAGCGAATTGCCGAAATTACCAATACAAAACAACGCAAAGGCAAGCTTGCGGATATTATGAAAAACACAGATATTTTTATAGGATTATCCGCACCAGGATGTGTCACACGAGAAATGGTCGAAAGCATGAATGATAATCCCATTGTTTTCCCGATGGCAAATCCAGTCCCGGAAATAATGCCTGATATTGCGAAATCTGCCGGAGCGGCAATAATAGGAACAGGAAGAAGTGATTTTCCGAATCAAATTAATAATGTCCTCGCTTTCCCCGGTGTTTTCAGAGGCGCATTAGACAGCCGCGCACCCGATATAAATGAAAAAATGAAAATAGCCGCCGCAAACGCGATTGCAAAACATATAAAAGACGATGAATTGACTCCCGATTATATAATCCCAAATCCACTGGATAAAACAGTAGCAGAAGCAGTTGCAAAAGCGGTAGCAAATCAGACAGTAAATTTTAGATGTTAGATTTTAGATGATGTAAACAACAATAATATGTAGGGGCGGCAATCTGCCGCCCATCCCGATAAATATATTATACCAGGGGCGGCAGATTGCCGCTCCTACAACATAAAAAATGCCACTTCGCGGCACAAGCGAAAAAACAAAAAAGGCACGGTTATTGAAGATGAAAGAAAAAAAGATTTATCGCTGTTATGTGGAAAAACGTAAAAACCATGATATATCCGCTAAAACTATACAATCTGAATTATGTGAAATTTTTAAATTACCCGACATTTCTGTGCGGCTTTTTAACCGTTATGATATACAAAATATATCACAGGAAAATTGGCATGATGTTATAAATATCGTGTTAAGTGAACCTGCGAGCGATTTGTATTATAAAGAAAATCTTCCGAATATGTCCGCAGAAACTCGATTGTTGTATGTTGAACCGTTGCCGGGGCAATTTGATATTCGAGGTGATTCATGCGAGCAATGTATTCAGATGCTTTTAGGGGGAGAACGTCCTGTTGTTCGCACAGCAAAAGTTTATGCGATTGATAATGTTGATAATATTTCTTTTGAAAAAATAAAAAATTATCTTATAAATCCTTTGGAATGTCGTATTGCATCAGCAGAAAAACCTGAAACTTTGTTTGATTCAATCACACAAGCACCAGAAAATATCCCGATAATAAAAGGATTTTCCGCAATGGACACAAACTCTCTTGAAAAATTGAGAGATAATTTGGAAATGGCAATGTCCGTTGATGATTTATTGATGATTTCAAAATATTTTGCTGCACAAAACCGCGAGCCTACCGAAACAGAACTTCGTGTGCTTGATACTTACTGGTCAGATCATTGCAGGCATACTACATTTAACACAATAATTGATTCTGTTGATATACAAGATGAACGCATACAAAAAGCTTATGATTTATTTTTATCGAAAAACGGCGATAAGCCCGTTACATTCATGAATATGGCCACTGCCGCTATGCGGTATTTACGCGGCAAGGGTGAGTTACCTATGTTAGATGTGTCCGATGAAAATAATGCTTGTACTTTGCGTATAAAAGCAGAATTTACAAATAAACAAAATGATATGCGAGAAGATGAGCAAGAAGATGGACAAAAAAATGGGCGAGAAGATTGGTTGTTATTTTTCAAAAATGAAACCCATAATCACCCAACAGAAATTGAACCTTTTGGCGGAGCATCTACTTGTATCGGCGGTGCAATCCGCGACCCATTGTCAGGGCGAGCTTATGTATATCAAGGAATGAGAATCACAGGCTCAGGCGACCCACGTAAACCTTTTGAAGATACACTTTCGGGTAAACTTCCTCAACGCAAACTTACAACAACCGCGGCGGAAGGTTTTAGTTCATACGGCAATCAAATAGGGCTTGCGACAGGATATGTAAAAGAGTTATATCATGAAAAATATATCGCAAAACGGTTGGAAGCAGGTGCTGTGGTGGGTGCGGCACCGACTTCATGGGTGCGGCGTGATTGTCCGTCAGATGGCGACATTGTCGTTTTATTGGGTGGTAAAACAGGACGCGACGGCATAGGGGGAGCGACAGGCTCATCCAAAACTCACGGAATAAAAACAGTATCGGAATGTGCATCTGAAGTCCAGAAAGGCAACGCGGCGGAAGAACGCAAACTCCAACGCTTATTTCGCAATCCGAATGTCACAAAATTAATAAAAAAATGCAATGATTTCGGAGCAGGAGGCGCGGCAGTCGCAATAGGCGAATTAGCAGACGGAGTAGAAATTAATCTTGATGCTATTCCTGTGAAATATCAAGGGTTGAACGGCACAGAACTTGCTATTTCAGAATCTCAAGAACGCATGGCGGTTGTAATTGACGAAAAAGATTTGCAAACATTGACAAAATATACCGACTTGGAAAATATAGAAGCATCTGTTGTTGCAAAAATAACGGCGGAAAAACGCCTTGTTATGACATGGAGAAATCAAAAAATCGTCGATATAGAAAGAGCATTTTTGGACACAAACGGTACAAAACGCTATGCGTCTGTTTATGTCCCCAAGGCGAATTCTGAAAATCTGTGTCGCTCTAAAAACGCAAATACCCAAACGCAAACAAACAAAATGTCTTTAAGGCAACATCAAAAAACCTCTGTCGCACCATCGCGGCACAGGTTTCTGGAGGTCACCTTAGAGAAAAAAATCTTACAACTTGTGAGTGATATAAATTTTTGCTCTCAAAAAGGATTGATCGAACGTTTTGACAGTTCTATCGGAGCGAAAAGTGTGTTAATGCCTTTCGGAGGGAAATATCAACTGACCGAAACACAGGTAATGGCGGCGATTTTGCCCAAAGAAGGTGCGAAAACCGCTTCTGTGATGGCATATGGATTTGACCCTCATTTCACCGAAGAAGACCCATTTTTAGGCTCAGTTTTTGCGGTACTAACATCGGCCGCAAAACTTATTGCGGCAGGTGTTTCAATGGATACAATCCATCTATCTTTACAAGAGTTTTTCCCAAGGTTGAATGACGATCCGCTCCGTTGGGGTAAGCCGTTTTCTGCTATGCTCGGTGCGTTTTCTGCACAAATGGGACTAAAACTTGCGGCAATAGGCGGTAAAGATTCGATGTCGGGTAGTTTTGGGAATTTAGATGTTCCGTCAACCTTAATATCTTTTGCAACGGGGGTTGCCAATGCCGATGTAATAATCAGTCCTGAATTTAAAGAAGCAGGTAATTTTGTATATCTCTTACAAACACCTCTAACAAGCGATGGTTTACCCGATTATTCCGCATTATTAACTTTGTGGGAAAAATACACAAAATTATGTGCAGACAAAAAAATATTATCCTCATGGGTATGCGAAAACGGCGGCGTTTACGGCGGAATTATAAAAATGTCGTTGGGGAATATGCTTGGGTTCAAGCAAACAACTGATGAAGCCCTCGAAAACACATGGGGTTCTATTATATTTGAATCTAAGGATAAATTAGACGGTTTTAAATTATTAGGACACACCCAAGATGATTTAAAACTTAAATTTGGAGAAGTTGCCATTACGTTAGAAAAAATTCGCACAGAATGGGAAAAACCGCTTGAAAATGTTTTTAATGTAAGAACGAAAAATAAAAACACATTAGCTGTAAATAGTGTTGACGGTTTTGTAGGGACAGTTGCCCTCGACCGTCCGCAGATACAAATTACTCGTCCTAAAGTTGTTATTCCTATTTTCCCGGGGACAAATTGCGAATACGACACTGCCGCCGCTATTGAAAAAGCGGGGGGTGAATATGAATTTGTGCATATTCGCAATTTAACTCCGAATTTATTGCAAGAATCCGTAAAAGAACTTGAAAAAGCAATAAAAACCGCACAAATTCTTGTTTTCCCCGGTGGATTTTCCGGCGGAGATGAACCGGACGGTTCGGGAAAATTTATTGTATCATTATTCCGCAATCCACGGCTTACCGATGCAATTCATGATTTATTGCAAAACAAAGACGGACTAATCCTCGGGATATGCAACGGATTTCAAGCACTCATAAAATTAGGACTACTCCCATTTGGTGTAATAAATTACACCTCGCTCGTGCATACGCACGTCGCTCATGGTATAACAAATTACACCTCGCTCGTGCATACGCACGTCGCTTACGGAAAAATACAAAACATGACCGAAAACTGCCCTACATTGACATTTAATACCATAGGACGACATCAAGCGAAATATATAACTACACGTATATCTTCAAATTTATCACCCTGGCTTGTTGAATGTAACCGCGATGAGTTATATACCCAACCTATTTCACATGGTGAGGGGCGGTTTATCGCATCTTTGGATGTATTGGAAAATTTAAAAGCCAACGGACAAATTGCTTTTCAATATGTTGATTTTGATGGTGTTCCTTCCATGGATATTACACATAACCCCAACGGCTCGTTGTGGGCAATAGAAGGAATATGCAGTCCGGACGGCAGAATCCTCGGGAAAATGGCTCACACTGAAAGATGCGGTGAATATACGGCAATAAATATAAAAGGTAATAAAAACTTACCACTTTTTAAAAGCGGTATTAATTATTTTAAAATATAATTGTTATTGACAAAATTTATATTTACAAATATAATTAAATAGCAATATTTATAAAAACAAGCTTACACTAAAACATAAATTGTGCATAATACTAATATATTTTGTGATCTGATCACTGACCACTGATCACTGCAATTGCAAGCAATTGCTAATAATATAAAATGGAGGAATTATAATGAATAATACGGCGTATGAAGTCTTGGAATTTGTCAAAGAAAATGATGTGAAATTTGTTTGGTTCAATTTTTGTGACTTATTCGGAACGCAAAAAAGCATATCTATTATAGCAGATGAATTAGAATCCGCTTTCGAAAACGGAATCTCATTTGATGCTCATGCTGTGCGAGGATTTAAAGATGTAACGCAATCGGATTTATTGCTGTTTCCCGACCCTGCAACTTTAATGGTTTTACCGTGGAGACCGGGCCCCGGAAGGGTTATTCGCTTTTATTGCGATATAAAAAATCCCGACGGTACTTTATATGAACATGACAGCCGAAACATATTAAAACAAGTTATCAAGAAATGTGATAAAATGGGTTATGTTTGTAAAATAGGGCCGGAATGTGAATTTTATCTTTTCAAAACAGATGAAAACGGCGATCCGACAGATATACCGTTAGATAAAGGCGGTTATTTGGACGTTTCACCTCTTGACCGCGGCGGTGATATTCGCCGTGAAATTTGTCTTACTATCGAAGAAATGGGAATAAAACCGGAAACTTCCCATCATGAACAAGGCCCCGGGCAAAACGAAATTGACTTTAGGTTCGGCGATGCGCTTGCAGGAGCTGATAATTTACAAACGTTTAAAACTGTCGTAAAAGCAATTGCCGCCCGTAACGGTCTTTTCGCATCATTTATGCCAAAACCTATATTAGAATCCGCAGGAAGCGGTATGCACGTTAATTTATCCCTTTCTAAAAACGGTGTAAATGTTTTCAAAAACATTAAAGACGGTCATTCTAATATTGCAGAAAGTTTTATTGCCGGAATACTTTCGAAAACCCCGGAAATTACAATTTTCTTGAATCCAATTGCAAATTCATATGAACGTTTTGGGGAATTTGAAGCTCCCGGATATGTTTCGTGGTCACATCAAAACCGTTCACAATTAATTCGAATACCTGCCGCGATTGGAGAAAAAGTCCGAATGGAATTGCGTTCACCCGACCCTTCTGCAAATCCGTATCTTGCGTTTGCGTTGATTATATCAGCAGGAATTGACGGTATAGAAAAAGACATGAAACTACCTGCTGCTGTTGACGCAGATTTATATACCGCGAGTGCTGATATTACAAAAAAATTAACAGCTTTGCCTTCAAATATGCTCGAGGCAATAAACATGGCGGAAAACAGCAGTTTTGTTAAAAATATAATAGGTGAAGAATTTCTTTCAAAATATATAGCAAGCAAAAAAATAGAAGCACAAGATTTTACAAACATAAGAAACAAATCAGAATTTTATAGAAAAAGATATTTTAATAGCATATAGCCTTTCCCAGACAAGCTGAAAATAATAAATAATAAATAAAAAATAAAAAATATTTTGGATTTTTTTATTAACATCTAATTTCGTAAAGTCTATTCACTAATTCCTAATTCCTAATTCCTAATTCCTATAACGGGGGGTTTATTATGGAAAACATTTTGCTTGTATCACATTCGGAAAAAGGCACAGAATTTTTTTCCGATATTTTAAAGTCGTCTTCTGTTTACCATATTACCACCGTGCAATCTTGCAATGAAGCAAGAAGAATGATTTTAGAGCGAGATTTTGATTTAGTTATTATAAACGCTCCCTTGCGTGATGAATCCGGTGAAAAATTGTCGAAACATATTGTTTCAAACGGTATATCGCAAGTTATTTTGGTAGTGAAAAATGAATTTTTTGAAGCTGTTACCGCTGTTTGTGAGGGCGAGGGTGTTCTTACTGTTTCCAAACCTATAATTAAAGAAGTCTTTTGGTCAGCATTGTCATTGGCAAAATCTGCACGTAACAGAATTTTAAAAGTACAAACCGAAAATGCAAAATTAAAGCAAAAAATTGAAGACATACGCATTGTGGACAGAGCAAAATGTATTTTAATATCTTTTATGCATATGAGTGAAAAAGACGCGCACCGATATATTGAAAAACAATCAATGGATATGCGGTGTACAAAAAGAGAAATTGCGGAAGGAATTTTAAAAACATATGAAAATTAAACTTTAAGAGGGTGTTGAAAAAGACGATTTAGATAAAAAAATAAGGTATAGGAGTTGATTCGTCATAAATATTAATCTTGAAAATTATATGCAACAAGGCGAACCGGAACAACAAGAACGTGGATATATCTGGCATACCGCAATCGGCTTACAAAAAGCAGACGGACTCACAACATCGGATTATTTAATTGAAACTGCCAATAAAAATATCAACGGTGACATCACACTAAAAGAAGCTCGAAAACTTATTGACGATTATTATACAGCGAAACCTCTTTCAAATAGCGATACAACACGTATAGATGAAGCGGACAAAGTTTCCGCTCGGGTTTCAGAAATATTGGCAGAACATACCTTTTCTTTTTCTCCTGTTGAATATATAACAATCCATCGGCGTTTATTTGAAGACGTTTACAAATTTGCGGGGAAAATCCGGAATTATAATATCAGCAAAAAAGAATGGGTACTAAACGGTGAAACGGTTTTTTACGCCAGTGCACAAAGTATAATAGATACTCTCGATTACGATTTTGCACAGGAGAAAAAGTTTAATTATAAAGGTCTTTCAATCCCTCAGACAGCGGAGCATATAGCGAAATTTGCATCTGGTTTATGGCAAATTCACGCTTTTGGCGAAGGTAATACACGCACTACGGCTATATTTATAATAAAAAATTTGCGAACTTTTGGTTTTGATGTGACCAACGATATTTTTGCAAAAAATGCATGGTATTTCCGAAATGCACTTGTTCGTGCGAATTATAATAATCTCAAACTGGGTATTTACGCAACACAAAAATATCTTGACCGTTTTTTTGCTAATCTTCTATTGAGTGAAAAAAATGAATTGAAAAATCGTGATCTTCTTGTTTAAGGGAGTATTTTTGTGAATCGACTTTTTCAACACCCCCCATATATATTTATTTCCGTGGAAATAAAAAAGAGGCCGTGAATATAAATTCATAGCCTCTTTGCTGATTACTTTTATATCATATACATATCAATAATTACTTGTCAAGACTTTTTTTGAATTTTCAACATGATTATCACGTTAGAGTAAATTCTCAAAGTAAATTCCACAGTGGACACGGAAGTGGAATTTACTTTGAGAATTTACCGATTATCACGTTTTTGTATATTCAAATTTACAAAATGAAGAAATTTAAATAATTTTATGGTTTTAATTGACATAATAATTCACATATGGTAAAATGTTTTATAATGAACATAAAAAAGTGAGAGGAATGATGATGTTATATGAAAAAAAGAGAAATTAAAAAAGTGCTTGCCGCTAATCGAGGAGAAATCGCAGTCCGCATATTCAGAGCTTGTCATGATATGAGCTTAAATACTGTCGCAATTTATTCGAAAGAGGACAAACACAATCTATTTCGTATAAAAGCCGATGAGGCTTATCTTGTCGGCGAAAACAACAGTCCTCTTGGGTCTTATTTAGACATCCAAAATATCATACATATAGCAATAAAAAAAGGCGTGGATGCAATTCACCCCGGTTATGGATTTTTGGCAGAAAATGCCGCTTTTGCAAAAGCTTGCGAAGATTCCGGGATTATATTTGTAGGGCCACCGTCAAGTGTTTTGCAGAAAATGGGCGACAAAATCAGTGCGAAAAGAGTTGCGAAAGCTTGTAATGTACCGACAATTCCGGGGACAGATCGTCCTTTGAACTCTGTTGAAGATGCCGTGAAATGCGCTGATGATTTCGGTTATCCTATTATATTAAAAGCGGCGGCAGGCGGCGGCGGACGCGGTATGCGTTTGATTAACAAACCCGATGAATTGAAAGCGGCTTTCCCTATGGTTCAAAGTGAGGCGGAAAAAGCGTTCGGTTCTGCTGATGTCTTTATGGAAAAATTTCTTGTGAATCCGAAACATATTGAAGTGCAAATTCTTGCGGACGAACATGGGAATGTTGTTCATCTTTTTGAACGTGATTGTTCTGTGCAACGCCGTTATCAAAAAGTTGTGGAATATGCTCCTGCACATACTCTTTCCGACGAAAAACGGGCTGCTATACATGAAGATGCTGTTAAAATCGCAAACGAAGTGGGATATGTTAACGCAGGCACGGTAGAATTTTTAGTTGACAAAAACGGAGACCATTATTTCATAGAAATGAATCCGCGTATTCAAGTTGAACATACAGTTACCGAAATGGTTACAGGATTTGATATTGTACAGGCACAAATTGCCATAGCGCAAGGTTATAAACTTTCAGATCCGATTATAGGAATTAATTCACAAGATGAAATTAAACTCAACGGTTGTTCTATACAATGCCGTGTTACTACCGAAGACCCTGCAAATAATTTTGCTCCCGACACAGGACAGATTACCGCTTGCCGTTTAAGCGGCGGGTTTGGAATAAGACAAGACGCAGGCAATGTTTTCCCCGGAGCGGTTATTACACCTTATTATGACAGTTTGCTCGTTAAAGTTACCACAGCAGACCGTGATTTTAAAAGTGCAATCCGCAAGATGTTAAGAGCGATGAAAGAAATTTCTATTCGCGGAGTGAAAACAAATATTCCTTTCCTTAACAATATTTTAACTCATGAAGTTTTTACAAGCGGAAATTGTTATACAAAATTCATTGATGAAGCTCCCGAATTATTTGAATTTGAGGAAACAAAAGACCGTGCCACAAAAGTATTAAAATTTATCGGAAAAACTACTTTAGACAACGCAAATGCAGCAGAAAAACCAAGTTTTTCTGCTATAAAAATTCCGCAATATTGTGATGAAAATGTTCCTGACGGCATTAAACAAATTCTTGATAAAGAAGGCCCGGAAAAACTTAGCAAGTGGATATTAGACCAGAAAAAGCTTTTATTCACCGACACAACAATGAGAGATGCCCAACAGTCATTATTAGCCACCCGTATGCGTACGAAAGACATGACAGAAATTGCAACCGCAACCGCACATATCTTAAAAGATTGTTTTTCACTCGAAATGTGGGGCGGCGCGACTTTTGACACATCATATCGCTTTTTGAAAGAATCCCCATGGGAAAGACTTGACGAGTTGCGGAAAAAAATTCCGAACATACCGTTCCAAATGCTTTTCCGCGGTTCAAATGCTGTAGGTTACAGTAGTTATCCCGATAATGTTATAAAAGAATTTATCAAAGAATCTGCCCAAAGCGGTATTGATATATTCCGCATATTCGATTCACTAAACTGGCTTCCCAACATGGAATTAGCCATAGAAGAAGTGGTTAAAAGCGGAAAAGTTGCCAACGCGACTATTTGTTATACAGGAAATATACTTGACACATCCCGCGATAAATATGATTTAAAATATTATGTTGATTTCGCAAAAGAATTGGAAAAACGCGGTGCACATATCCTCACAATCAAAGATATGTCCGGACTTTTACGTCCTTATGCCGCGAAAAAACTTGTCAATGCTTTAAAAGACAGTGTAAATCTTCCTATTCATTTACATACTCACGACACAAGCGGAAACCAAGTTGCGGCTTGTCTTATGGCTTGCGAATCCGGTGTGGATATTATCGACACAGCCATTTCTTCAATGAGTTCGTTGACAAGTCAACCTTCCATGAATTCGGTAGTTACCGCCCTTGAAGGCACAGAAAGAAACCCCGGATTTAACCTTGAAGGGTTGCAAAAACTCACGGAATACTGGGCGGAAGTGCGTCCTTACTACAGCGGATTTGAAGGCGATATTAAAACTCCTGAAGCAGAAATATATCAACTTGAAATCCCGGGAGGACAATATACTAACTTAAAATCACAAGTTATAAATCTTGGACTGGGTGAGCGTTTTGATGAAGTAAAACAAAAATATATTGAAGTCAACGAAATTTTGGGGGATATTGTAAAAGTTACGCCGTCATCCAAAATGGTCGGGGATATGGCAATATTTATGGTACAAAATGATTTAACCGCAGAAAACATTGTACAACGCGGTAAAAAAATAACATTCCCCGATTCAATTGTGAGTTATTTTAAAGGCTTGATGGGGCAACCGTCATTCGGATTCCCAAAAGATTTACAAGAAGTCGTTTTAAAAGGCGAAAAAGCATTTACAAACCGCCCCGGAAAAGAACTCGCACCTTTGGATATTGAAAAAATCAAGCAAGATTTAAAAGAGTTTATCGCAGAGCCTACTACCCGTGATGCCGTAAGTTGGTGCTTATATCCCAAAGTATTCGAAGATTACCTCGCATTTCTCGATGAATACGGCGATATGAGCGATATGAAATCTCATGTGTATTTTATGGGTATGGCGAAAAATGAAGAAACCGAAGTTTGTATCGGCGGAGGAAAAACCTTAATGGTAAAATATCTCGGAGCAGGCGATGAAAATGACGACGGAACACGGGTTATGCACTTTGAATTAAACGGAGCGAAACGCGATGTTATCGTTGAAGATAAAAACATACAAGTAGTAGCAGAACAAGTAGTATACGCCGATGAAAAAAACGACAAACACGTAAGTTCAAGTATCCCCGGCGCTGTTTCAAAAATATTCATCAAAAAAGGCGATGAAGTAAAAGAAAATCAACCTCTATTCGTAATAGAAGCAATGAAAATGGAAACAAGCGTAGTAGCACTAACAAACGGAACAGTAGAAGAAATTTACATAACCCAAGGACAACTCGTAAAAGCAAAAGAATTACTGGCAGAACTGAATTAGATTTATTTTGTGTGCTGTACATTTCTCGCCTTTGGCGAGAAATGTACAGCACACATTGAAAGGATTTCTTATGTCTTATATTAAAGAATTAGGAAAAAAATCGAAAAAAGCGGCGGAAGATTTGTTGAACCAAACTTCTGCGGTGAAAGATGCCGCTTTGCTTGCCATTGCTGATGCAATTTATGCAGAGCGTGACAGCATAAAAGAGGTAAATAAAATTGATTTAGATAATGCGGCGGAAAATAACATGACAAAAGCGTTAATAGACCGTTTAACTTTAACTGATGCACGGATTGACGGAATGTGTGACGGTATAAAAGAAATTGTCGGGATGCGTGACCCTGTCGGAATTATAAAAGAAGGCTCTGTTCGTCCTAACGGTATGCAAATCCAAAAAGTTACTGTTCCTATCGGTGTAATCGGGATTATTTTTGAATCACGTCCCAATGTTACAGTAGATGCGGCGGCATTATGCTTAAAAGCAGGGAGTGCTGTTATTTTAAGGGGCGGAAAAGAAGCCGTTAATTCCAACCGAAAACTAACTTCTATTATGCGAAACGCCGTTGCAAAAGCGGGATTATCCGAAGACGTAATTTCCTTTGTGGACGACACTTCTCGTGAAACAGCCGCAGAAATGATGAAATTAAATGATTATATTGACCTTTTGATTCCACGTGGCGGCGCGTCGTTGATAAACGCCGTTGTGCAAAACGCAACTGTTCCGGTAATCCAAACAGGGGTGGGGAATTGTCATATATATGTCGATTCCGATGCGGATTTGCAAATGGCGGTAAATATTATCGAAAACGCAAAAACCAAACGTCCGTCTGTTTGTAATGCGGTGGAAACAATAATTATACACGAAAAAGTCGCGGCAGAATTTTTGCCGTTGTTAAAAACACGTCTGGATAAATATCTCGTGCAATTTAGAGGATGTAAAAAAACTATTGATATTTTGGGCGGTAATATTCCTTTAGCGACCGAAGAAGATTATACTGTCGAATTTTTAGATTTAATCGTCGCAGTGGTAATTGTCGATGAATATAAAGATGCTGTTTCACATATCAGAAAATATTCAAGCGGACATTCAGAAGCCATAATAACAAATAATTATAACACTTCAAATATGTTTATAAAACAAGTCGATTCCGCGGCAGTTTATGTAAACGCATCCACATATTTCAGCGACGGTGCTCAATTTGGATATGGAGCAGAAATAGGAATATCCACACAAAAATTACACGCACGCGGTCCTATGGGATTAAACGACTTAACATCATATAAATACGTAATACAAGGAAAAGGACAAGTTAGGTAAATGATGAATAAATCATCATTTACAGGAGTTAGGAGTTAGGAATTAGGACAATTTTTGCTTTTGTGAAATTTTTGTGTAAATAAAAAGCTACATGAACGCAAAAATTAGGATAATGCGTTTTGTAGTGGTCGCCTTTAGTCGACCTTATGCAAGTAGGAATTAGGATATTAACGGTGTTTTTGTAGGGGCGGCAATCT
>Ga0099364_10005748_pt1 | contig 18313 bp, 12 predicted proteins | sample TergutTh196P3_FD_73070 | JGI IMG/M metagenome (GOLD analysis project Ga0099364, IMG submission 73070) | Microcerotermes parvus P3 segment gut microbial communities from Pointe-Noire, Republic of the Congo - Th196 P3 | ecosystem: Host-associated > Arthropoda: Insects > Digestive system > Gut ...
GTGCATGGTCTTTTTGTTTTTACAATTTAAAATACAAAGGTAATATAAATAATTGTATATTTTGCAATATTGAGAGAGTTTTTTTCAATTAATTATTCTTCAATTAATTCCCAGTTAATTTGAAAAATATCTGCCGGTTCGTCGTTGTTTTCGCCGAAGCGTTGGACAAACGTAAAAATGTTCGGATATTTTTCCTGGATGAACATTGCCGTCCTTTCTACTGTATTTATAGTGTTTCCGTCTTTAATGTAAGGATTCAGGCGAAGGTTTGCCGCAATTAAGTGTGTTACGTTTGCTCGGCGTAAGGGCGCCAGCAACGAATCGGCGTAGAACACAGATAATTGATTGTCGGCTTGTGCGGTTAACGTTTTGAACTCTTCAACGGATGTTATCGCTCTAATATTTGGCATGTGGTTCTCAATGTCTTCTTTTAGAGTTTCCGAATTTTCAAGAATCAGATAAAAGTCGGAGCCGAGTACTGCTCTGGCTCTGTAGTAGCGAATCAGATAAGGGTAGACTTCTTCTGTTATAGTTTTTGAATCTATGGCTATATAAGTTTCGTCTGTTGCCCATCTGTCTAAAAATCCCTGAAAATTGCTACTGTTCACTCTGCCTATTCTGTAAAATCTTTTTCCTTTTGCGTATATTGAAGAGATAGCGGGTTGTCGGCACGCTACTAATGCGCTATCGGGCAGGTTTTCGCCTGCCCATGCGCTTGCCGTCAAATAATGCCGCCAATCCGGGGTCAGTTCGCTGTATTCGTCCGTCAGTTTTTGGGCTTTCTTCACAGCATCCACTGTGTCGGAAAGCGAACAAAAGAACACTAAAAAGAACGGCACAAGCAGCACAATCTGAAACGATTTGAACGGTTTCATATCTAGAAAATAGTAGAGCGCGCCGAACAATACCATTATTAACATAGGAAAATTTGTAACTATCATCCGCGATTGGTTCCAAAAAGTGTGGACAATAAAAAACGTGGCTACTATTGATATTCCGGCAAACAGTCCGGTAAAGAACAGAGCCTTGTTATTGCGGTGTGAAAAATAAATTCCAACTAATCCTAATAAGTAGACTATTACAGTAATTGTCGGTTTTACGGGAGAGAATACTCCTTCGCTTGTAATGCTTTCGCGAAAACCAAGCATTGCCATGAAAAAGCGCGACAAGTACTGGTTTGAATTTACCCAGAAACGCTCCAAGAATCCAATAAGGGTTTCCCGCCCGTATTCGGGACGGTAGAGGTCTTTGTAGAGAAACGCCGCCACTTGCTCGCTTCCTTGCAATCCTGTGTTTTCCCAGAGCATCATCTTCAATAAATTGACGCCTGCCATGCAAATTACAAAATATAACACAGCCCGCCCTGCGTTCAGCCATTTGCGATAGCATATAAAAAACGCTATAACGGTCAGCAAGGCGGCATATCCGATGTTTCGCGCCATTACGATGCCAACAAGGGTAATGCCTAAGAGCAAAAAACGCAGTAAGTAATCGGGTATTTTTGATTTTTGATTGAAAATTGGCTTATCAATATCGCTGTCGTTGATGAAATATTTGAAAAAGAGCAACGGCAGCAGCGATTGCATTAGCATGTAAAACGCTTCGCTGTATGTTTGGCTTGCGTAATACAGTACGTGCGAATTGATTGAAGTTAGCAGCAGCGTAATAAACAGCAACAGCGGCGGTATAAGCCGTCGATATGCAAAAAACGTTAATGCTACGAACGCTAATATGCATCCGGCTGAAAATGCCTTAAACGCGGCGAGCGACATTCCGAAAAGCAAGTCAATCACGCTAAGCGCTATCGGGTACAGCGGCGCCTGAAATGCGGGAAACCGTTGCTGATGCAGAAAATCGTGGGCAGCAAGAATATATCCCGAATCGTCGCCTCCGGCGCTTACACGCGGGTCGTACAGCAAAAAACTGTTCAAAAGCGTAATGCCAAAGATTGCGGCAAACCATAAAAGGTCATGCCTGCCGAGCAGTTCGTTTATCCGGTCGAAAAACGATAAAGAAACCTGTTGCAGTTGCTTCTTTTGAACCTGAACAGGTTTCTTTTTCTTTGACGTTTTTTTATTTTTATGCATCTTTAAATTACCATCCGGGATTTTGCAACAATTTAGGATTCTGAGTTATCGCCGATGCCGGAATAGGCAACAATACCTTGTGGGATTGGAAATTATTCAATTTGTCGTACAACAAGTCGTTGCGCTTCAAATAAGCAAAACGCAATCCTTCTCTGAACATAAGCGTTTCCCAAATTTCATCACAACTTTCGCGCAATTGGTCCAAATTGTAATTACGCGGCTCATCCCAACCATACATAGCAAAAAGCAGGATATCGTTCCAAACATTTGCCTGCGCCGTGTTACCCGTTCTGATATAACATTCTATCATCAACAGAACTGTTTCGAGATATCGCATCGGATACGTGTACGTTTGAGTATCATGTTTTTTAATGCTTAGGTTGTTTCCAACCGGTATTCCTTCCCAGATGCTTTCTTCTGTTGTAGGCGTTGTCCATCCTTGTCCCCACAGCAGAAAAGAGCCTGTGGGAATTTGGTATTCGCCGCTATTTGCAATGGATAGTAATGCATCCAAAGCCTGTTGCAAGTTTGGCTGTTGCCAGTTCATCAATATTCTGGCTTTCAGCGTCAAAGCTTTGAATTTATCTGAATTTGGGCTGTTGGCTATCAACATATCGGCTTCGCTGACTATGTAATCTATGATTTCCTGTTCCTGCATTTGCGCCCCTGTGTACCTATTTAGAGGTATCTGGCGAAAATAATTGTACATTGTCGAAAAGGCATACAAGCGCATCATTGCAGCATCATTTTTCACATCGGCAGCGGCATTGCTTGCTGCCAATACGTCTGCGGCTTCAATCACTTCGTATCCGCGATTCCAGACTGCGGCAATATCAGCGTCGGAGGAAGTGAAGTTAAAATACCACAACTGTTGGCGAGATATGCTATCCCATTTTGCTTCTTGCGTGATAAAAGCGTCCACTAAATAATGCTGTTGAACGAAAGCATTAAAGGCGGTTTGCAGTTGCTCTTTTACTTTGTTTACATCAATAGGAGGCGCCGGAACATATGCTATAAATGTTGCAGTATGTCCGCCATCGATTGTTGTTGCTGTTATAAAAGCTGTTCCGGGCGCGTTCGCTTCAACAACGCCCGATGCGCTTACAGTAGCAATACTGTGAGCGCTCGTAGTCCATATTACTGCCTTATATGAAGCATCAACGGGATAAAAGTTTAGATATTGCACAACGTTCAAGCTGTCGCCCACGTAAATTGCCATCGAATCGGGGACAAACGAGATTGAGGTAACTGATACTTGGGGCTCCGGAACATATACGATACATGAAGCGGTAAATCCGCCGTCGTTGGTAGTTACCGTAATAATAGCTTTTCCCGGTCTAAATGCCTCAACTTCTCCCGTTGGGCTAACGGTAGCGATGCTGTCAGCGTTTGACGACCATGTTACCGACCTGTCGGCGGCAAAGCCGGGCATAACGGTAGCAATGAGCATTGTTTTGCTGCCTGCCTGAAGCGCTATCGAATCGCTGTCAAGCCCCACGCCTGTTACGGGACCTAACTGTGGCGAATTGGTCGGGAACGCCGCTCCTACCACGAAGGCGATGCTATTGCCAACAGAAATATCTCTGCCAAGCGCCACGCCATTAATGTATATTTGCCCGTCTAAAATGACAACTAAGAGCGTGGAGCCGTCGAGCGCCGACATTCTCAGACTGTCCGTCAATTCCGCCCTAAGGTACTTGCCTTCCACAACGTGACGTTGCAATACAAGCTCTTCGTTGCCCGTCGATTTTAGCGCCGATTTACCCAAACCGGCGTTACTTACCGCAAAAATAGTTAGCTCTTCGGCTTGAACATTTGAAAGGTTCAACCCTTGCAACGCATCTACAAACTCGCTCAACTCGCTCTCATTGTTCAAGCGCGTTACTATAGCGTCTCTTTCAACTTCGGCGGTAGTGGGTTCTGGCGGTTTATTATCCTTATCGCAGGATGTTACTACTGTCGCAATTAATGCGACCATCAAGATTAATGAAAAAAAACACTTATTCATAATTCATATTATTAATTAATTAAAATTTAAAAAAAATCGGCGGCAAAGGTAAAGCTATTTTTTAAACTGACAATAAATAAATTCACTTTTCAATTTTTTTTTCGTGATAATCATTTTCTGTATTTACTTCCCAAATTTTGTTTTTACTTGCTCCGTTGATTATGCTATTAACCGCCGCCATTGCGGTAAGCATTGAGTGGTCCATGTTGTTGTAGCGGTGCTGTCCGTTGCGCCCTATGCAGTACATATTTGAGATATTGTTTAGAAATGCGATTAATTGGTGCATTTGGCTATAAACGCCATAGTATGCCGGATATGCTTTTTTGACTTTTATTCTTACGGCGTCTATCACTGCTTGCTTGCGTATAACTTGCAGTTTAACCAATTCGTCTATCGCCATGCGAATGAACTCATCGTCGGGCATGTTCCACATTTCGTCGCCTTCGGTGCAAAAATATTCTAAACCTAACCACACGGTATTGCGATAATCCTTAACCATGTAGGGCGACCAGTTGTTGAACACCTGCAGTCGTCCTATCCTCACGTCGCGCTCCTGAATATATACCCATGTGTCGGGTATAAGCCCGTTAATCGTTCTTATTCTTGTTTGGTTGGTAATCTGCAAGTTTTCGACCAATAATCCTACGGTCATAAAATCTCTGTACGGAAGATTTTCGGCAATACTACTAATAGCGTCGGGAATGTCGATACCGCGCATCGCAGCTATTAGGTCTTTCACCGGCATTGACGACATAACGCAATCGCAGGCAATGGTTTCTATTGTGTCGCCTTTCGCTACGGTAACTGACGTTACGCGTCCGTTGTCTATGTTGATTTGCGTTAGGCGGCAACCGAGCCGTATTTCGCCGCCCAGCTCGCAGATACGTTCGGCAACGGTTTCCCATAATTGTCCCGGTCCGTATTTTGGGTATATAAACTGTTCTATTAGCGAAGTTTCCACATTTTTTTGATTTACGCCGCCTGCTTTTTGAAATATTTTGCGAACAAAATTAGCCGCGAAACTCATCATCGACAAACTTTTTATCCTTTGCGCCCCCCAGTCGGCGTCAAGTTGAGAAGGATGCATGCCCCACAATTTTTGGGTATAGTCTTCAAAAAACATTCTGTACAGCGGTTTTCCGAAACGATTAATATAGAAATCTTCAAGCGATTTTTCTTTTCTTTTGAAACAAGCAGAGAACAAGTACCCTGCAACTACTTTTGCAGTATTTATTATTCCCATGTTTTTAAGCGTTTGCCAACTGAATGATACCGGATAGTCGAAAAACTTGCGTAAGAAAAAAATCCTCGAAATCCGTTGCCTGACAAGCATCACCCTGTCGTTATTTTCAGGGTCGGGACCGTTTTCGGGCAAATCCTTTTCGCGTTTCAGCAAAATGTCGTCGCACGAAGGTTTTCCTTGCAACGGCAACACGTCCTGCCACCATTGCATCACTTGTTTACTTTTTGAAAAAAAACGATGCCCGCCAATGTCAATACGGTTGCCGTTATAATTCAAAGTTTTTGAAATGCCGCCTACCTGACTGCATTCTTCAACAACTACCGGAAGAACCCCGCCATGCCGCAGCAGTTCGTACGCAGCGGTCAGCCCCGCCGGACCTGCACCTATGATAATTACATTCATTCACAAAAAAAATGCAAATGTACAATAAATTTGCACCAAATAAAAAAAATACATTACCTTTGCGCTTTCATAAATTTTGTAAAAATATTTGTTAAAACATTATAAAACAGAATAGTGTCAGTATATAAAAACGTAAAAAGAGTAACCACTCATGTTTTGAGCGCCATGAAGTTAAAAGGCGAAAAAATCACTATGCTCACAGCATATGACTATTCCATGGCGCGTATTATCGACAATGCCGGCATCGAAGTAATTCTCGTTGGCGATTCAGCTTCCAATGTTATGGCAGGCTATGAGACCACTCTCCCTATCACTCTCAATGAGATGCTCAATTACGCTTCGTCGGTTGTGCGCGGCGTTAAGCGTGCATTAGTTGTTGTAGACCTGCCGTTCGGTTCGTATCAGGGCAATTCAAAAGAAGCGCTTGCTTCGGCTATACGAATTATGAAAGAAACGGGCGCCGGAGCCATCAAATTGGAAGGCGGCGCAGAAATAAGCGAATCTATAACACGCATCCTAAGCGCCGGAATACCCGTAATGGGACATCTCGGACTGACGCCTCAATCAATAAACAAGTTCGGAACATATGCCGTTCGCGCTCAAAACGAAGCAGAAGCAAAAAAATTGATGGAAGATGCCTGCCTGTTAGAAAAATTAGGCTGTTTCGCAATCGTACTCGAAAAAATTCCCGCTGCACTTGCCGCAGATGTGTCAAAAAAAATAAAAATACCAATCATAGGTATTGGCGCAGGTAAAAATACCGATGGACAAGTGTTGGTATTGCACGATATGCTGGGATTGAACAATGAATTTTCTCCCCGTTTTCTGCGCCGCTACCTAAACCTGTATGACGAAATAACCGACGCCGTGAAGCAGTATATACACGATGTGAGAACAAACGACTTCCCAAATGAAAAAGAGCAATACTGAAAATGATATGTCGAAATAATTTTGAAAAAAAATGAGCATTCTATACGAAGACAATCATCTGATAATAGTGAACAAAAGCTGCGGCGAACTCGTACATTCAGACATAACGGGCGACGTTTCGATGGAACAAATGGTAAAGGATTACCTGAAAAAGAAATATAACAAACCGGGCGACGTTTTTCTTGGCGTGGTGCATCGCGTGGACAGACCCGTTAGCGGAATAGTGATATTTGCGCGAACTTCAAAGGCGCTTGCGCGAATGAACCAACTATTCCAAGAAAAACAGATAAAAAAGAAATATTGGGCGATTGTAAAAAATTTGCCGCCTGACGAAACAGGCACGCTTATACATTATATTACACGCGACACAAAAAAGAATCGTTCATACGCCCATCTCAATGAACGTGGCGGCTCGAAAAAAGCAGTTCTTCATTATCGCTGCATAGCCTCTTCCGACCGTTATCACTTGCTTGAAATTGATTTGGAAACAGGGCGCCATCATCAGATTCGCAGCCAACTGGCAGCTATTGGTTGTCCCGTGCGCGGCGACCTGAAATATGGCTTTCCGCGCTCGAACCCTAACGGAGGCATTAGCCTGCACGCACGACAAATATTTTTCAAACATCCCGTTAGAGAACAAGAAATAAATCTGACAGCGCCATTGCCGGATGATGAAAAATTATGGGAGATACTTAACAACATTGTTTCGTACAAAAATCTATGATTTGTGCACAAAAATCCATGTATTTTATGAAATACGTCGACCCTACAAAGTTATTTTATTTTTTGTTTTTTTCAAAAAAAATGTGTTACTTTGCAGCGTTTTATTAATCGATTTTGTCGAATGAAGTTTTTATATCATGTTGGGCGATATTACTTGTTGGTAGGTAAGGTCTTTTCAAAACCGGAGAAGATTTCAATCTATTACAGAAGGATATTACGGGAGGTTGAGCTTTTGGGTATCAATTCGTTGGGTATTGTTGCTCTGGTATCTCTATTTATAGGCGCCGTTATAACCATGCAAACTGCCTATAATGTAGAGAATCCTTTCGTGCCGCGCTATTTGATAGGTCTTACGGCTCGCGACACTATGTTGCTTGAGTTTGCATCAACCATGATAGCGTTGATACTTGCGGGCAAAGTAGGTTCAAGTATCTCGTCTGAAATAGGAACAATGCGCGTTACCGAGCAAATTGACGCTCTCGAAATCATGGGGGTGAACTCGGCATGTTACCTTATACTGCCTAAAATTGTTGCAAATGTTTTCTTTTTCCCTATTCTGACCATTTTGAGCATGGTAATTGGCGTGTGGGGCGGCTGGCTGATATGTATCACGTTCAACGTTATAACCCCGGAAGAATACATACAGGGCATACGTTATGCGTTCATTCCCTATTACATAACCTACTCGTGCATTAAGATGGTTGCGTATGCGTTCATAATTTCAACTGTGCCTGCCTACCATGGATATTACGTTGAAGGCGGCTCGCTCGAAGTGGGCAGAGCAAGCACCAGAGCGGTCGTCTATTGCTGCGTTCTTATCCTTTCGTTCGACCTTATAATAACACAAATGCTGCTGTCATGATAAAAGTAAAAGATATAGGAGTGCGATTTGGAAAAAAAACCATATTACACGATGTTTCTACCACGTTCGAACGTGGAAAAACAAATCTGATAATCGGTAGAAGCGGTTCGGGAAAAACAGTGCTTTTGAAATCAATAATCGGATTAGTGACCGTTACCCAAGGCGATATAATTTTTGACAATGTTGTTTTCAACAATCTCAATTTCATGGCTCAAAAAGAAATACGCAAGGAAATAGGTATGATATTTCAGGGTAGCGCGCTGTTCGATTCTATGGACGTTGAAAAGAACGTCATGTTTCCGTTAGATATGTTCACCAGGATGACGCTCGAAGAGAAACGCCAACGGGTAAATTGTTGCCTGCGACGAGTAAATCTCGAAAAAGTGAACAAATTGCAACCTTCCGAATTAAGCGGGGGAATGAAAAAACGTGTTGCTATTGCCCGCGCCATAGCTCTGAATCCGAAATATCTGTTATGCGACGAGCCAAATTCAGGATTAGACCCACAAACGTCTATCGTAATAGATAACCTAATCAAAGAAATTACGATAGAATATAACATGACTACCATAATTAATACCCATGATATGAACTCGGTACTTGAAATAGGCGATAAAGTTACATTTATCTATGAAGGCGGCATTGAATGGGAAGGTACGAAAGATGACATCCTGTATTCGTGCAACAAGCATTTAGACGAGTTCGTATTTGCATCAAAATTAGGAAAAAAAATAAAGGTATCATCAGTAAGAGCCGAAGAGGGATAAACTTTATCAAAATATTCTCTCCATTTCTGCTTTTGTTTATAAAATCTTACCACGTAAACCGCGCCCTGTACTCTTCTGTATTTCCTTTTGCGTCAATTACTTTCAGTTCGAGTGTGTGTTGAGTATTTCTTGTCAGCCGTTCGGGGTCGAAATTGTAATACAGCAGGTTATTTTTTGCGTCGTATTCAAAAAGCGCCCATTCTCCGTTTATCCAGCCGTTGTATGAACTGATGCCCGAAAAATTGTCTGTTATTGTGAACCTCATGTTTTTTACGCCGCTCATGTTTGCGTTATTTCTGATATTTATCGGCGTTATGCGCGGCGGAACGGAGTCTACGCCTATTGCGAATGTTCCGAAAGTTCTTGATGTGGAGCTCACAACGCCGTTGCTGTAAGCTCCGCCTAAGTTCGTGCGTCTGCCGTTAGCGCCTATCTGTACAATCAGCGCTTTTTCGCGCAAGCGTTCAGGAAGATTGTCGGCTGATATGTCGATTTGCATAGCCGTGTGCAGAGGAGTGTTGGGGGTGTGAACCCTGTATGCCGCAGAGTACAAACCGGCAGAAGTAGCAGAAACAGTGCAGTTAAAGTCAATTTCATCATAAAGCGCATCGGCAGGAATAACAATGCGTATGCCTTGTTGTGAATGAACAAATTCCCTTTTATACATCGGCGTTGATAAGCCTGCAATAGCAAATGGCTGATAAGTAGCCGAAGAAGCAGGTGGCGTATATTCGAAATTAAATTCAAGCCGCGAAATGTTGCCGTGAAAATCGCTGACCTCAACTGTTGCCCGACGTGTAGCCGCATTTTCGAACGATACCACGCCGCGGTTGATGTGACCGTCGTAGATACTACTCAACAGGTTATTAGGCTCTATGAACAATCGGTTGAAGCGCACGCGATGATTGATATAATATTCGTAGTCTATCAGGCTGTTGAGGTATCGCGTTTCGTCGAACGAAAATCTGTCTTTGGTTTGCGAAAAAAACATGGAACTGTCAATCCATAGCATGATTCTGTATGGTCCGCAAGTAATATTTGAGCCGGTAGTAAGGTCGTTGCTGTTTATAGCGAATGCAACGTTTCCCACTACCGCCAGCCTTCTGCCGCCTGCTATGCGATAATTGTTTCCGGCTTTTTCGACATCGAAAATTTGCCTGTTAGGCGAACCGTTTACCGTGCTGCCTTCTCCAATCGGATAAACAGCGAGGCGTCGAATAACAGGGGCAATGTTATCTCTTACGCCGAAACCGAAATGTAAAGGATTAATGGGGTCTTGGGTTTCGGTGTCACGCAGTTCGAAATGCAGATGCGGACCGCTTGAACTTCCCGTGTTTCCGGAAAGCCCGATTAGCTCGCCGCGCTTCACCGGCAAAAGCGCAGAATCGGGAAACAGATTAACAGCAAATTGCTCTAACCTGTATTGTTCGCCCTTTACGTATGCCGCTATTTCCGGATTGAACGAGTCCAAATGTCCGTAAACAGTAGTATAGCCGTTGTAATGCGCTATGTACAGCGCATTCCCATAGCCAACAGGAGACACCAAGATACGAGCAACGTAACCATCTTCACAGGCAAAAACTCTGTGACCCGTTGTACTCTGAGTACGATAATCGATACCCGAATGAAAATGATTATCTCTCAACTCGCCAAATGTTCCCGAAAGAGATACAGGTATATCCAACGGACGCCGAAAAATTTCATTGTTTGTTTGCGCTTCGCAATAAATTGAATAATTGAATAATAAAATAACTGAATAACTGAATAACTGAGTAACTGAATAACTGAATAATTGGTTCATTTTTTTATTTTTCTACGTAAATTTAACAGTTCTCCAACTTGTGGCTGCGTACCTTCTTCCATTCGGTTAAGTAGATATAATCGCGGCGACTTAATTGCATATATCTGTGATATTGAGTGCATTGTTTCACCCGTTCTAACTATATGCGTATCTTTTCCCTTTTCGGCTCTTCTGCGTTTAGGCTGTATATATATGATTTGTCCTTCGTGCAGCTCGTCTGTTGCCTTAGCCTCATTGTATCTGGGCAGTTGCCAATGCATTATGTCTAATTCGTTGCTTAAAGAGGTAAATGAATCGCCTTCCTGAGCAACGATGTATTCTGTGCGGTTGTTTATCCTCACCGGATGCCTGTCAATGTGGAACGATGCAAAATCTTCCCATGCATTAGAACCTTGTTGAGGTCGGGCGCCCGACGGCGTTTGTCTCACAACAACCACCCCCTTGTCGTATTCTTGCAAATTGTAGCGTTCAATCAAGTTTATCAATTTTTGCGGATAATTAGGGTCGGTAGCGTAGCCGGCTCTTCTTAAACCGCGAGCCCAACTCCTGTAGTCGCTCGATGAATAGTCGAATAGGAAAGCATAACGCCTGTGGGTCATCAAAAAATCGCTGTGGTCAAGGAACGATTCTTTGGCTTCCGTGTATTTGCGAAAACATTCGTTCTTTTCATCGTCGTCGTGATAGATTGTTTCGCCGCTCCAGCCGTGACATTTGATACCAAAGTGATTATTTGCCGCAACAGCCAAACGGCTATTACCATTTGCCGATTCAAGAATACCCTGAGCCAACTTGATACTTGCAGGGATACCGCTCCGTTGCATCTCAGAAATAGCCAAACCGCTATATGTATTAATGTATTCTTCTACCGAAATCCTCTGCGAGAACACATTATGGCATATAAGCAGGCAAAATATGATATTTCTAATTCGTTCTATATTCATTTTGCGACAAAAATATATTATTTTTTTTAATAAAACATTTTTTTTTCAAAAAAATTGTATTTTTGCGAAATTTTTATAAATAATTATGATATTCAAAAGCAAAAAATCAATACAAATACGAATGACCGATTTAGACCCTGTGGGTCATGTAAATAACGGCATTATTTTTTCTTATTATGACACCGGCAGATTATTCTACCTGTCACAAATAGACGAAGATTTTGATTTGCAAACAATTGACAAAGTACTCGTTCGAACCGAATGTGATTTTATGGAAAGCATTCTGTTTACCGATGATATTAGCGTTGAAACAAAAGTATTAGAAATTGGCAACAAGAGCGTAAAGATGATGCAACGCATAGTGGACAACAAAAGCGGAAAAATAAAGAGTACATGCCTGTCAATATTATCAGGTTACGACAAGCAAAGCAAAACGTCTATGATAATTTCCGACGATTTCAGGAAAAAAGTTGCCGATTTTGAATCCTCCTAAGCAAGTGTTATGAAATAAACTGACCATTACTCAGGTAAAATTGAGTAATTCCATTCGTCATGAAATTCGTTTGGGCACAAATTAATTGTTGCAAATTTTTCATCAGAAATTTCTATACCTGTTTCATATTCAGTATTAAATCTGTTCCGTTTTCAATGAAATAAGCCACGTCCTGCACTATCCCATACGCCGCCGCTTTCCAAATTGTCTCGTAATTGGATACGTTACTGACCTTTACCGTTCCTTAAAACAAATTTTTCCAAAAAAAATCAAAAAATAAAACTGGATATCCAGTTTTATTCATTTACACACACAAAATTTCTATCGCCATAAGTTTCATCTACACGGCTACAGCCGGTCCAAAACTTGTTTTGGCGAATCCATGCCAGCGGATAAGCCGCTTTTTCGCGTTCGTATGGATACTTCCATTCGTTGGAAATAACGGTTTCTTCGGCATGTGGCGCATTTTTCAATATATTATTGGTTGTATCGGCAGCGCCCGATGCTATTTCTTGAATTTCGGCGCGTATGGTAGCCATCGATTCTACAAATCGTTCGAGCTCCTGCAATGATTCGCTTTCGGTAGGTTCCACCATAAGCGTATTGGCTACCGGAAACGACAGCGTAGGTGCATGGAAACCGTAATCCATCAATCGTTTGGCAATATCGGCTGCATTTATACCTGTATTTTTGAAATCTGCACACGACAAAATCAATTCATGCGCTACCATACCGTTGTGGTTTTTGAAAAGCGTTTCAAAATACGGACGCAGCCTTGCTGAAAGATAATTAGCATTTAAAATTGCCGCCCGGGTGGCTTTCGTTAGTCCGTCGCCGCCCATCATTGTTATGTAAGCATGCGATATAGTAAGCACGCTTGCGCTTCCCCACGGAGCAGCGCTAATCGCATTTATATAGGTTTCAGCTTTACTGTTTTCAGGATTTTCGCTATTGACAACCGATAACTGACAATTGACAACTTTATGATTGGGCAGGTAAGGTTTCAGATGTTTTGCCACGCATATAGGTCCCATGCCGGGTCCGCCGCCTCCATGCGGTATAGCGAACGTTTTGTGCAGGTTCAGGTGGCACACGTCCGCGCCCAGAAACGCGGGATTTGTAAGTCCTACCTGAGCGTTCATATTAGCGCCGTCCATGTAGACCTGTCCGCCGCAGCGATGAATAATAGCCGTTATTTTTTTCACGACTTCTTCAAACACGCCATGCGTGGAAGGATATGTAATCATCAGCGCGGCTAATTCCTCTTTATTGGCTTCCGCCAGTTCTTCAAGTTTTGCAATATTAATGTTTCCGCATTCGTCGCATGGAACTGTAACGATGTTCATACCTGCTATAGCCGCAGTTGCGGGATTAGTGCCGTGAGCCGAAGCAGGTATCAGCGCCGTGTTGCGACTCCCCTGTCCGTTATCGGCATGGTAAGCACGGATTACCATCAAGCCGGCATATTCGCCCGCAGCGCCCGAATTTGGCTGGAAAGATACAGCATCGAAACCAGTGATAACTGCCAATTGATGCGCTAACTCCTCTAACATTTCGTGGTAGCCTGCCGCCTGCTCTTTGGGTACGAATGGATGTATATTGCCAAACTCCGACCAACTGAGCGAAAACATCGTGGTTGCTGAGGTAAGTTTCATAGTACATGAACCGAGAGGAATCATAGAATGTGTCAGAGAAATATCTTTACGCTCAAGTTTTTTTATATAGCGCATCATCTCTGTTTCTGAATGATAGCGGTTGAAAACAGGTTGTTGTAAAAAGGCGTCGTTGCGTATAAAATCTGTAGGCGTCGAATGAACCGCCGACGTTGTGTTTACATCTTTTACAAAATGTTTGGAAAATATCTCTACAATATCCTGCACGTCGGCATCGGTAACGGTTTCGTCTAAACTTATTCCTATAAAATCGTTTCCGTAGCGGAAATTAATCATCTTATTTTCGGCTGTTTTTCTGATGGCTTTGGCGTGTTCATTGCAAATCCTGATAGTCAGCGTATCAAAAAACTGTTCATTGGCAATGCTTAGTCCCAATTCTGTCAAGCGTTTTGCCAATGTTTGCGTATGGCTGTTTATTTGCGATGCAATAGCGCGTATTCCTTCCTGTCCGTGATACACGGCATACATTCCTGCCATTGTAGCCAGCAGAGCCTGCGCGGTACATATATTTGAGGTTGCCCGTTCGCGTTTTATATGTTGTTCGCGGGTTTGCAATGCCATTCGCAGTGCTCGTTTTCCTTGTACGTCAACGCTTACGCCGATTATTCTGCCCGGCATGTTGCGTTTGAATTCGTTGCGGGTAGCAAAATATGCTGCATGTGGTCCGCCGTAGCCGATAGGAATACCGAACCGTTGCGACGAGCCAACTACCACGTCGGCGCCCCATTGTCCGGGAGGCTTCAGGACGGCGAGGCTCATCAGGTCGGCAGCCACGCCAAGTTTGGCGCCCACGTCATGTAGCGCCTCCGCGAAGGCGCTATAATCGCGTATATTGCCTTCTGCGTCGGGATATTGAACCATCGCGCCAAATAATGAAGCATCGGGTGTAAACGTTTGATATTGCCCAATAATAATATCTATACCAAGCGGCTCGGCTCGACACAGCATCACATCCAAAGTTTGCGGGAATATCTTCTCATCAATAAAAAATCTGTTTATGCCCGCCTTCACTGCTTCGCGCGAACGAACATTATACATCAGCATCATGGCTTCGGCGGCGGCAGTTGCCTCATCAAGCAATGAAGCGTTCGCAACCTCCATAGCGGTAAGTTCCACAATAACAGTCTGAAAATTGAGCAACGCCTCTAACCGACCTTGCGATATCTCCGCCTGATAGGGGGTATAAGATGTGTACCACGAAGGATTTTCGAGGATATTGCGCTTAATAACTGACGGTAAATGGGTTCCATAATAACCCATACCAATATAACTGCGGTAAAGCTTGTTTTTGGCTGCCATAGCCGAAAGTTTGTCAAGATACGCTGCCTCGCTGATACCCGCAGGCAAATTAAGCGGCTCGGCTATGCGAATATCACGCGGAAGAGCCTTATCAATTAGTTCGTCGATAGACGAAACGCCCGTTGCTGACAACATTTGTGCCAGTTCGTTCTCACGAGGACCAATGTGACGTGATGAAAAAGAAATATTCATTTTTGTTCTTTAATTTTTTTTGCAAAAGTAATAAAAAAATTTGAAATAATAAACTAAAACGAATATTCAGACGACGATATTGCGCTATTTCAATTTAGCGAATGCCTCTTTCATTTGCTTCAACGCTTTTTTCAGTTTTTCGTCTGATGTTGCGTATGACAGTCGTATACAATTTGGTTCGCCGAATGCGTCGCCCGGAACTGTTGCAACGTATGCCTTTGCCAACAGGTACAGGCTCACGTCGTTGCAGTTGTTTATAACTGTTTCGCCGTCGCTTTTTCCGAAATATGCGCTCACGTCGGGGAAGAGATAGAACGCGCCCTGCGGAACGTTGTATTTTAGTCCGGGTATTTCCGAAATTCCTTGTACAACGAGGTCGCGGCGCAGTTTGAACGCCTTGTTCATCTCTTCGTAGAATGAATTTCCGGAAGTCAAAGCTACTAATGCGGCTCGTTGTGCAACCGAACATGGACCTGACGTGAACTGACTTTGCAGTTTTGAACAAGCCTTAGCAATCCACAGCGGCGCTCCGATGTAGCCTATTCGATAACCAGTCATTGCAAAACATTTCGATACGCCGTTAATCACTACCGTTCGCTCGCGTACATTTTCGAACTGGGCAATGCTCTCATGCTTACCGTCGAAAATTATATGCTCGTATATTTCATCGGCAATGATGATAATTTTCGGATGTTTTGCGAGGACATCGGCAATAGCCTTCAATTCTTCCTTAGAATATACGCTACCTGTGGGGTTCGACGGCGAGCAAAGGGTGAACGCCTTCGTTTTATCCGTTATAACTGCTTCCAACTGAGCGGGCGTTATCTTGAAATCGTTTTCAACTGTGGTATCGATAATTACGTTTACGCCGCCGGCTAATTTCACCAATTCAGCGTAGGTAACCCAATACGGAGCCGGCACGATAACCTCGTCGCCATCATCAACTACCGACATAACAACGTTTGCCAACGAATGTTTCGCTCCGTTTGACACAATAATTTGCGCAGGGGTAAAGTCGAGATTGTTTTCGTTCTTGAACTTTGCAACTATTGCCTTGCGAAGGTCCATATAACCATCGCCGGGCGAATAGAACGAATAATTTTTATCTACAGCGTCCTTTGCTGCTGTTTTTACGTGGTCGGGCGTGAAAAAGTCGGGTTCGCCAACGCTGAGGTTAACTACATCGACGCCCTGAGCTTGCAATTCCTGGCTCTTCGCGTTCATTGCCATGGTCTGCGATTCCGAAAGACTGGCTAATCTTTTTGATAATAATTCCATACGATTATTGATATTAATAAAAATTTAAAATTCGGTTATAAAATTAACCCGACAAAAATAATGTTTTTTTTCAATATTTCAAAAAAAAATACAAATTGTTAAAAACTTTTTCAAAATGTAACATTTTCGTAACAAAAATATTTTACTTTTGCAGCAAATTTTAATAGTAAAAAAATTGGATAATATATACTTATTCATAGTTATAGTGTTGGTAATGCTTGCCGTTATCGACCTGATGGTAGGCGTTTCCAACGATGCCGTGAACTTTCTGAACTCTGCCGTAGGCTCAAAAGTAACCTCGCGACGGGTAATACTGATAGTTGCATCGCTTGGGATATTTATAGGTACGCTCACTTCCAACGGTATGATGGAAATAGCGCGACAGGGAATCTTCCATCCGGGGATGTTTACGTTCCACGATGTGATGATTATTTTCCTTGCGGTGATGATTTGCGATGTTGTGTTGTTAGACATGTTCAACACGTTCGGGCTTCCTACGTCTACTACCGTATCGCTGATTTTCGAGTTGCTTGGAGCGGCGATACTCGTGGCGTTGTTCAAAATTTGGACAGAACCCGGAGCAGTAGGCGATTTGAGCCTCTACATAAATTCTGCGCGGGCGCTGACAATGATTTCGGCAATACTCGCTTCGGTAGTGGTGGCGTTCATTTGTGGAAGCGTGGTAATGTTTGTTTCGAGAATCTTGTTCTCGTTTCGCTACAAAAGAGCCTTCAGGAGATTTGGTGCGATGTGGTGCGGGCTTTCATTGACGGCAATTGCCTATTTCGCAATCTTCAAAGGATTGAAAGACAGCACTATAATATCAATGGAAATGATGGCGTGGTTTTCAAACAATATACGAATTATATCTTTGTCGTTCTTTGTGGCATCGACGGTCATTATGGGCATATTGCAATTCATTTTCAAAGTCAATATTTTGAAAATCATCATTTTGGCAGGCACCGGCGCGCTGGCGTTGGCATTTGCCGGCAACGACCTTGTGAACTTCATAGGCGTAACCATGGCAGGTATCGATTCATACGGTATTGCATCCGCTTCCGGCAACGCAAATATGACTATGGAAGCGCTTATGGAACCCGTCAGAGCAAATCCGGGCTACCTGTTAATAGCGGGCGCCGTAATGGTCTTTGCGCTTTGGTTTTCGCGAAAAGCGCAAACAGTGACTGATACGGAAGTAAACCTTGCGCGTCAGGGCGACGGCGTGGAGCGTTTCGGCTCTTCTACCGCTTCCAGAACGTTAGTACGTAGCGCAATGTCCCTCAACAAGCAGTTTTCGGCGCTTTTGCCCGACAAAGTAAACCAATTTATCGACAGCCGTTTCAAACAGACCAATTACGACCGCAAACATCAGGCTGCATTCGACCAAATACGCGCTTCTGTGAACCTCACCGTTGCAGCGTTGCTCATCGCTTTTGCTACATCGCTGCGGCTGCCGCTTTCAACAACGTACGTAACGTTTATGGTGGCTATGGCAACATCGTTGAGCGACAGAGCCTGGGGACGCGAAAGCGCTGTATACCGCATAACAGGAGTTCTGACAGTTGTTTCGGGATGGTTCATTACAGCTATAGTAGCCTTCTCTTCCGGTGCAAT
>Ga0099364_10005749_pt1 | contig 18313 bp, 15 predicted proteins | sample TergutTh196P3_FD_73070 | JGI IMG/M metagenome (GOLD analysis project Ga0099364, IMG submission 73070) | Microcerotermes parvus P3 segment gut microbial communities from Pointe-Noire, Republic of the Congo - Th196 P3 | ecosystem: Host-associated > Arthropoda: Insects > Digestive system > Gut ...
CAGGCTGGATTCAGCTTCTCCAAACCAAGCAAAGGAATTTATTAAATGCTGTACGGCGCCGTTTTCCGGAAATTCCTTTAGATGGAATTTCTTTTCGCCTAAGCAAAGGCTAAAGAGGCGTTAATTAGTACCGTCCAGCGAAGCTGTACCGTCCAGCTCTGCTGGACTGGTTTTTTTCTTAGCTCCAAAGCTTTTCCGGATATATTCCGGCTGCAGTAAAGTCCGCTACCCTTTTTATAGCCATTTCACGGTCTTCTTTATAGGTAACGCCAAACCACGGAGCATCTGCATCCAGTGCCTGTATTTTTAACAGTTTGTTTTTAATAAGCCAATCTGCCGCCGAGGGAAGGTAACATTCTGCTTTTGGATCTCCTGCACTGGCGGTAAGAAACTCGTTAAAATAGCGTTGTATGTCTCCAATTACAGAGGGGGGAAAGCCCCAGAAATTCATCGATACAGGTGTTTCATCCGGCAGATAGCGTTTAGAACCATCCGGTCCAGTATTATAAATTTTTCCGTCTTCTTCACGTGCAATGGATGTAAGTTCTTCTACCGAATACAGATAGTGATCTTTTATTTCGCAAACACCGCGGGTTACCGTACCCTGGGGGCTTAATGTTTTATCTACACGGTAAGGGACAATAGCCCCTTCGCTAAGCGTAGCGCCGGCAAAAAAAGTTCCCATGGCGCCAAAGGCCTCGGCTCCATAAAAATCATCAGCATTTATTATGGTAAAAGGCGCATCAATATTATTTTGTGCACAAAGCAGTGCATGGGCTGTTCCCCAGGGTCTGGTACGCTTGGCTTCTTTTGACTTTGCAAGCGCATCTCGCGGAATTAGGCTGTCCATTTCCTGAAACGCCAGTTCGCAGGGAAAGCTCCCTTCGATCCGTGAAAGTACACATTCACGAAAATCTGCTTCAATGTCCTTGCGGATAATAAAAACAGCCTTTCCAAAGCCAGCCCGCTTTGCATCGAATACCGAATAGTCCAGCAGTACTTCGCCGCTCTTGCCGATTTTGTCCATTTGTTTTAGTCCGCCATAGCGGCTTCCCATTCCTGCCGCCAGTATTACAATAATAGGTTTGTTCATTGTTGTTTCCCGCTTGTTAATTTTTGTTCAAAACGTTCCAGCGCTTTGCCGCTTAATGAGGAAGATAGTGACTTAAGCCGGCGCTGCAGTTCTGCAAATTCATTTTTTGAAAACCTCACTCCGCCCAGTATATGTTCTTCGAAAGAGGCGCAGCAGCGCGGAGCAACTTTTTTTGCCATGATAAACAAAACTTCTGCATACAGCCGAATTTCTTTTTGTGCATGGGGATCGAGCCTTAATTCCAGAAAATGAAACAGGTTGTGCAGGTCTATTTGCCAGTACCATTCTGTATAAACCGAAAGGGGCAGGTTGATTCGGGCAAGTTCACGGGCCAGTCCTTTGTCTACCAGGCAGGAATAATCCTTGTAAGCCTGCTTTTGGGCTGCATCAAGACCGGCACGAATAGCCTCTGCTTCTGTACGCTCCACAGCGGTATCTAAACGTCCCTGTTTGTTGTCAGCGCTCTGCCAGGCCAGATCTTCCGGGGCCGGCATGTAAAAATCATCTTTTAGAACCGAATAACGGCCGGATATTTCGTTAAGACGGGCTGTCCGGTGACGTATCCACTGGCGGGCAACAAAAATGGGGAGCTTAACATGAAAGGTTAATACAAGCTGTTCAAAGGGGCTGGTATGACGGTTTCGTAAAAGATAGTCGATAAGGGCTGCATCTTCCCGGTATGTTTTGGTTCCTTCCCCATAGGAAACACGGGCAGACTGTACTACCCGCTCATCTCCCCCCATATAATCCACTAGCCGGACAAATCCCTTGTCCAGTACGGGATATTCCTTGTCCAGGATCGCTTCTGCTTCGTCTACTACACAATGAGCCATGGAAAAAGTATAATAAAAAAAATATAAAAGTGTAAGTTAAAGAAAGCTTATGGATACCGTTTTATTGCGCCAGTCAATTCGCAAAACCGCTGACATTAGCTTTTCCCGATCCGGCGGTCCCGGCGGACAGAATGTAAACAAAGTAAATACCAAGGTTACCCTGCGCTTAAAGCTTTCTTTATTGGAAGGTCTTTCCGAAGCGGAACAGCGGCGGCTTTGGGAAACATTACAATCCAGGCTAAGCCATTTAGATGAAGCCCCTCCAGCCGAGACTATACAAAGCGGGGAACTGGTGCTTAGTTCCAGCGAGGAACGATCCCAGCGTATCAATCTTGAACGGGCCTATGCAAAAGCAGAAGCGCTAATCACTGTTTCTGCACGATTACCCAAAAAACGTAAACCAACAAAACCATCCGCTGCTGCCAGGGAAAAAAGACTTAAGGCAAAGCGGCTGCAGGGCGAAAAAAAAGCCGGCAGGGCTTTACCTGTTCAAGCTGATTAATTCATGGTTTTAGCTTACTATCAAAAGTAATAGATAAGGAGAAATTGAAATGAAAATTAAGGAATTCGGCGTTGAGATGTACATGAATGCGTATGAAAATGACTGTACCTATAATTTGGCAGAAACCTGCGTTTCTTCCCTGACGGTAAACGAACTTTTGGAACTGACTGGGGAAAAAGACAAAATGTTAAGTGATATCCTTTCATCCCGGCTAAGCTATGGTCACATAGAAGGCAGTCCGGATTTTAGGGAAAGTATCTGCACCCTGTATAAAACCATGAAGCCGGAAAATATAACAACCACCCATGGCGGAATTGGAGCAAATTCACTGGTTATTAACGGTCTTGTAGAAAGCGGCGATGTGGTTATATCGGTACTTCCGACCTATCAGCAAAGCTATTCGATCCCCGAATCTATTGGCGCGGATGTTAAAATTCTTCCGCTTAGCATGGAAAATAATTTTCTTCCAAGCCTGGATTTGCTTGCACAGTATATGAGTAATAAGGTTAAACTTGTTTGTATTACAAACCCCAACAATCCCTCCGGTTCTGTAATGGACAGAGAGTATCTGGAAAAAATTATCAATATAGTAAAACCCTACGCTTGTTATATACTGTCGGACGAAGCGTATAGGGGACTTACCCATACAGGAAATAACCTGACAGAATCGATAGCCGACTTATATGAAAAAGGGATAAGCACCTCGACTATGTCCAAGGTTTTTTCCCTTGCCGGCCTGCGCATGGGCTGGATTGCTGCACCCAAACAAGTTATAGAATCGGCGACCATACACCGGGACTATACAACAATAAGCTGCGGTGTTATCGACGATTATCTTGCAGCGGCGGCTCTAAAGCACAAGGATAAAATATTTGCAAGGAACCTGGCAATAGTCAAGAAAAACCTTGCAATCCTGGACAACTGGGTAAATTCCGATCCTCATTTTTCGTATGTAAAACCAAAAGGCGGAACCACAGCGTTTATTAAATTTAACTTTGATATGCCGTCCCGGGATTTTTGCCAAAAACTGCTTAAGGAAACCGGTGTCTTTATCCTGCCTGGCAGCGTTATGGATATGGAAGGTTTTTTTAGGATAGGTTATGCTTATGAAGCAGAGCTGCTAAAGACTGGTTTGGATAAGATATCGGAGTTTGTTAAGGCTATGCAGCTCCCGGTAATAAAATAATTTATAAAGGAAAATAACGATGAGCTTAGAAGTTTTAGGTCCCAGGGACAAACCGCCTCTTGGCAAATGGATTCCCTTAAGCTTTCAGCATGTATTTGCCATGTTTGGCGCTACCATACTGGTTCCCCTGCTTACCGGGCTTAGCCCAGCCACTGCCCTGTTTACTGCCGGTACAGGTACATTGATCTTTATTGCGCTTACAGGCGCCCGGGTTCCCGCTTTTTTAGGTTCTTCCTTTGCTTTTATTCCGGCGTTAATGACCATCAATGCTGCCTATGGAATACCCTATGCAATGGGAGGCGCAATGGCGGCAGGGCTGTTTTACTGCCTGGTGGCACTGGTTGTTCGTTTTGCCGGGAAAAAGTGGATTGATAGGGCATTGCCGCCAGTAGTAATTGGTTCGGTAATTGTGGTAATAGGCTTAAACCTTGCGCCGACAGCAATGAACATGGCTATGAGGGTCGGGGGAAGTCCATCCGGTGAATATAGTCTTACGCTGCTTTCCATCTCTGCAGTAACACTTTGTGTTACTATATTTGCATCCGTTCTTCTTAAAAACTTTTTTTCTGTTATTCCCATTCTGCTTGGTCTTGTTTCGGGCTATCTGTTTACCTTAATCATGGGGTTCTTTTTTCCCGAATTCCGTTTAATTGATTTTCAGCTTGTAAGGGATGCTTCATGGTTTGGCCTTCCTGTTTTTTCGGCTCCCAGGTTTTCCCTTATTCCGGTGTTTACCTTTATAATTATTTCCCTGGCAACAATGTGTGAACACCTGGGAGATGTGCTGGTAACCAGCAAGATAGTAGGACAGAATTTTTATAAAAGTCCCGGTCTTCACCGGACCCTGGCGGGGGATGGAATTGCAACAGCCTGGGCTGCTCTTTGGGGCGGTCCTCCAAACACTACATACGGCGAAAATATAGGAGTAATGGCTATTACCCATGTTTATTCAGTGTGGGTTATTGGAGGAGCAGCAGTCATTGCAGTATTTCTTTCTTTTTTTCAAAAATTCGGCGCATTAATTCAGACCATTCCTACTCCGGTTATGGGCGGAATTTCCATACTCCTCTTTGGGGTTATTGCCGCATCGGGCTTACGAATTATAGTGGAAAGCGGAATCAATTATAAAAATAAACAAAATCTTACCATTACTTCGGTTATTCTTGTCATTGGTATTGGCGGCGGTATGCTTGCTTTTGGCATTACCCAGGATCTTACATTCCAGCTATCCGGCGTTGCACTAGCTACCGTGGTTGGAATTATCCTCAATCTACTGTTCCCTGCCAGCAAAGCAACAATAGAAGAAAAAATGTGGGAAGTGGAATTGGAGGAATAAAACGCAAACAATGTCGTTGAATAAATTATTCTGGAAATTTTTCTTCGTTTTTATTGCCGTTACCGGCGCTTTTGGTCAGGCCAGGGGCGCGATTCATGACGAAGAAGCATACGAAAACCTTCCCCGGATTGCCTCCTTTGCATCAAGTGCTTATGAGGGGCTTCCTAGTTCATTTTCCTTAAAACAATATGCTCCCCTGCCTGGCGATCAAGGCAATTTTGGCACTTGTGTAGGCTGGGCTGCAGCGTATGCGGCAAGGACTATTTCTGAATCCATAGTACTAAACCGTTTGAATCAGACAGAAACAACCCAAAATGCTTTTTCTCCGTATTTTACCTACAGGAGTATCAGACCGGAAGATCCTCATGGTTTAATGGGTGCATCTGTTCACAGCGCTTTGGATTTTATGAGGGATACCGGAGCTGTTAGGATGCTGGAAATTGAACGTTTATTAAGTATTCCAAATGTTGATCTTTCGCTGTATAAAGATTCCAGAAATTACCCCATAGGCGGCTATGTTACCCTTTTTTCCATAAGAGACAGACAAAAACCTGCCCTTGTTACCAGAATTGTAAAGAAAAGCCTGACAGAGGGAAAACCGGTTATTATTGCCATGAATACTCCCGATTCATTTATTGATGCAAGGAATGTATGGCGGCCAAGAGAAAATCCCGATTTGTATTACTATGGTCATGCTATGGTTGTGGTTAGTTATGATGATAACAGATACGGCGGCGCTTTTGAGCTTATGAACAGCTGGGGCAGGAAATGGGGGAACGGCGGTTTTATTTGGATTCCATATGATACTTTTACAGCATTTGTATTGGAAGCTTATGAAATGATCGAAAATATTGCCAATTACAGTGATACAATTAGATTTGATGGTTTTGTACAGATGGAACATTCCGGGGAAACTGCAGAGCTTAGCTTAACTCCGCAGGGGTTTTATAGAACAGTCGAAACTTTTTCTGCAGGAACCCAATACCGTTTTATTGTAGGTGCCAGAGAAAGCGCCTATGTATATACTTTTTCGGTAACTCAGCCTTCCAACAGCAACCGGATTAGTTCTCCTACTCTGTTGTTTCCGCAGTTAAGGGTTTCGCCGCTCTTAAATTACAGCGACAGCATGGTAATCCTGCCCGGCGAGGATATGACGCTAAGTCTGGACACAGGAGCCGGTACAAAGTATATAATAACGCTTTATTCAAAGCAGGCGCTGGATATACTATCTATTATGCATCGTTTTGAAACTGCCCAGGGTTCCATAAACAAAAGACTTGTTGAAGCCATTGACGATATTACAACAGATCTTTTATTTAATGAAAACGAAGCTGTTTTTTCTGTAACACTGGATAATCTGCGGACAGTGGCTGCTCTTATAGTAGCCATAGAACACAGATAATCCAGAATTATATTTACGGATTGCTTATGCTTATTGTATACGGCTGATCAGGTTCGTCGCTAAGGCACCATACTTTAATATAGTAAGTACCGGGGTTCAGGTTAGCAGAAAGACGGGAGCTTAACCCGTCTCCGCCGTCATCGTCTTCGGCAATAAAATTAAGGTTATTGTCATACAATTCTATGTAGGTATCCAGTCGATTATTATTTACCCCCCTGGCTTGAATGATATAGCGTCCGGTACGGGTTACCTGGAATGAAATCCAGTCTACATCATCGGCGGAATGGAAAGTACGCTGCTGAGGTGTTCCTATTTCAATGGGCTTTGCCAAAGAAGGTTCATCATCAGGTTCATATTCATCCGGAGCAAGCTGGCCCGAAGCCGGAAAAAATGCACGAAAACTATAGCTGCCGGTAGTTCTTCTGTCAAAACCGCGTACCTGGACAATGTAACGGTTTCCGGTCAGCACATTGTATACGATCCGGGCATTGTAATTGTTACCGCTGTCATCATCTTCGGCAAGTATATCCCTGTTAGCATCATATAATTCCATGTATGTATCAATTCTGCCGGTAGTTTCCATGGTAAGCCGTCCGTCTCTTTCGGGGACTATAAGGAAGAAATCCTCATCATCCTGTTGGAGAGTTCGCTGCATACTTACAGCATTATCTTCACCTTCTCCTGGTGTATATTCTATAGGATTTTCCCAGCTATTTGCCCCTTCCCGGACTACGATATAAGCCCTAAATCCGTATGCTCCGGTAACAGAACTGTTAAAACCCCGCACCAGGGCCAAATACCGTGTTCCGGCCTGTACGTTAAGCGTAATACGGGCGTTTAAGCTCTGACCGCCGTCATCATTTTCGGCAAGCTGTTCCTCTGTGTCGTAATTGTAAAAATGCATATAGGTATCAATGCTGCCTGTGGTTTCCGCTGTAAGCCGTCCATCCCTTTCGGGGATCAAGAGAAAAAAATCTTCATCATCTCCTTCACCGATAAACCGGTTCATTACAGGGGTGTTTTGGTTTGTGCCAATCGTAAAGCTTACAGGATTACTCCAACTGTCCGGCTCATAGGCATCCCCAATACCAGAAGAAGAAGAACCTGCACCGCCGCTGGAAGCAAGCATATTGTTGATAAGTTCGCTGCGCTGAAAACTGGAATTAAAACTGGCTACAATAGCCCTGTCCGATAAACGGATCAAGCGGGAATAAACTCTTATAATGTTGGCAGCTACAACAATTTCGCCTGTTATTGTCCACTGTGCATCGGCTGCGGCTCCGCTCAAGATGGTATAGTTCCTTCGGGGAATATTTACAATTTCGCCTGTCAGTTGATTAACCCAGTAAGAGCTGAACGGAGTCGTCCCATTTTGAAAAACAAACTGTCCTACAGAAATTCTTTCTGCATTTTCTTCTGTAAGTTTTGTATGAATATTCCTTGCCAGATCTCTAACCGCTTCGTCCATCTGAGGGACAGGACTTTCTGTATTTTGTGAAAATGCTGCGTTTGCAGCAAGAATAAAAATCGTAATAACGATAAGAGATTTCTTCATTACTCCTCCTATTAACACATCATGGCATTATTGCATAGAATGTTTATGCTGTATACTATACAAATGTATAGTATTATACAAGGATGCATTCATTGTGATTTTGAAGAGCTCTGTACCGGCGGCTGCCGATTGCTGTATAATGTTTCACATGAAACACTTTGAACTTTTAGCACATTACAATAAAAATGCAAATGATTTAATGAACAAGATTATAACTTCTCTAACAGAAGAACAGTGGAATAAACAATTTGGCGGATTTTTTACATCAATACACGAAAATTGTGCCCATATTTATATGTGGGATTATAACTGGTTTAAGAGGTATACAGCATTGCCAAAGTTTAATGGTTTTGCCGATGGGTTTTTTAGCAGACCCAGTTATACCGAAATGACTTTTTCAAATATCACTGAATATATAAACAAGAGGATAGAACTCGATAATATAATAATTGATTTTATTAACAACGTTACAGAGGCAGATTTAGAAACTACTTTACACTATATTAATTCCAAAGGAATTGAAACTGAAAAAAGGATGGATGGATTATTAATTCATATATTCAACCACCAGACACATCACCGGGGTATGATTTCGATATACCTGGAAATGCTGGGAATTAATAACGATTACAGCAATGTTTTGCCCTATGTGGCAAAAAGCTGAATCTATTATACTCTTATGTTTAGGAGCAAATATTCCGAAAAGATAGTACTATACTGACTTTTAGGGAGAAGTTATGAAAAAACTGGTTTTTTTAGCTGTTATTGGTATTATTGGATTGTCAATCTTTGCTCAGCCCGAGACTATTCCTTTTGCGGTAAATTCGTATCAGATTAGCAGAAGGCAGACAGCCAGCCTGTATACAAGAGCGGAATTAATAATTAATGATGCAGATCAGAGCTGGGAAATAACCCTGTTTCCAAGGACAGGTAATCCCGAACGTATTAAATTGGAAAACTATGATGACATAGGACGGGGCATCGGCGTATTCCGGACTGTGACCATTACAGAAGCCAGCGGAACTACTGGCAGCGATTTATTTGCCCATATGCCGCATTTTGAAGGCGCCAGAATTAGAGTGGATCTTTGTGATAAAAGAACCGAGGGCGTCAGACGGCGGCTGATTCTGGAATATCAATAGTTGAATCAGACATACATAATACCTGAATTATTCAGGCAGAGGGGCTACCCAATGCCTGACACATCCGGTAATTTGTATGTCAGATTCTAAGGCAGATAAGCGCGAAGGCTTTCTGTTTCACGTGAAACACTAAACCCCAATTTGCCAGACTGAGCATGGCACACACAATATCCGTATAAATACCGGCAAAGGGCAGGCACCCACGGGTGACAGCTACGCTGCTTCCGCTCCTGTAGAATTCGGCAAACCAGCCTCCCAACGCCAAGTTTTTATAAAAAAAATAATGAAAACTTGACGCTGGGCTTTATATCATAGCAGTCACAATTGCTTGCTGGTCTGATTTGCCGAGGAATTCCAGATAGCTTCATCACCGCAGCTGTCACCCGTGGGTGCCTGCCCTTTGTCGGTGTTCATCCTGTTACGTGTGCCATGGTCAGCCTGGCAAGTTAGGGTTTTTCATATGCGACCTATAGTCGCAAACTTGACAGAAAAGTTTGCCTATTTATGCTTTCCGCCACAGGCGGAATATCCCAAAATCCTAATTTGCCGGGCTTTGGAATGATTGATGATAACAGGAGGCGCATCGTACTAATGGTTGCCACGGAGGCGGGTATGCCCTCCCATTCGGGTATGACTATCTGCGATGAGCCGGAAAAGGGGGTAAGACCCCGACCTTTGTGTCGGCCAGGAATCTGTCGGACTTGTAGAATTTTGCAGCAATTCGCTACAAAATTCTTCGATTAGCGGATTCCTTTGGAAGTCTGTAAAGTAGAAAATACTCAAAACCAATATTTTTTCGTATTTTCTTTTTTAGGTTAGGACAAAGTCCGACAGACTCCTAGCCCAGCGTTAGAATAAAGAACGAATAGTTGCTGGGCAAACGCACAAAGGCGTTGAATAAACTTTGGAGCAGCAGGAATAACCGAGTGGGAGGGCATACACGTCTCTATGGTGAATTGGTACGGATGCGTCTCCTGTTATTATTGAGTAAATTCAAAGCCCGGTAAATTAGGCATTTACCGCCTTAATCAGCAAAAACCATAACAAGTTCCCTGCCGTTTGCTTCGGTGCTGAAAAGTTCTAGTCTATTCCGGTTTAGGTTCCATCTTGTTACTCTTGAAAGATATTGAAAGTATTCTTCTTCCCGAATACGCTGCGGTTCAAAAAATATTGTCGCCATTAAAGTAGATGCTATGGGTTGAAAAGTCAGAGCATTATTGGCTTCTGCCCGATATGAAGTAAAGTACCTGTTAGGCGCTCCTCTTCCGCTAACCCGGTTATTATCTATATTCATGGTTAAAATGTCTCTCATATCGGAGCTTAGTTCATTCCGGTTAAGAATAACAGTTCTTTCAGAAAAACGCAGTTCTACCAGTCTCCATTCTTTTCCTGTAATAGTTCTTAAATGATCAGCGCCGCTTGATCCGGTTTGTGCGGCTTCAGTGCCCTGGGGAGTTGCTCCGCTTATGCCCTGGGTTCCTGAAGGGGTAGCTCCGGCAACAGCAACTTGAGCAGGCTGGGCGGTCTGCGTTCCAGGCTGGGTGGTCTGCGTCCCAGGCTGGGCGGTCTGCGTTCCAGGCTGGGCGGTCTGCGTTCCAGGCTGGGCGGTTTGTGTTCCAGGCTGGGCGGTCTGCGTCCCTGGCTGGGCAGTCTGCGTTCCAGGCTGAGTGGTCTGTGTCCCCGGTTGGGCGGTTTGTGTTCCTGGCTGGGCAGTCTGCGTTCCGGGCTGAGTGGTCTGTGTCCCAGGCTGAGTGGTCTGTGTCCCAGGCTGAGTGGTCTGTGTCCCAGGCTGGGCAGTTGCAGGCTGCTGGTTTTGTGAACCTGATCTTGCCCTTTCCTGTTCAGATCTGGCAGCTTGTTGTTCTCTGTAATATCGTTCCTGTTCCGCCATAGAGTCGCTCTCACATTCATCAGTACTTACGAATAAAAAACTACAGATCAGGATAATACCCAAAATATATGCTTTTCCCGGCTTTGTATTATTTTTAAACTGTTTCATTGTTTTTCTCCCTTACTGTTATTATAGGTCAATAATATGGTTTTTACCATAGTTACCTGTCTGGATTAATCTTTGTTATACTGATTCCGATGAGTTAAATAATGATGATGAGAAAAATAATAATGAAAAAAATCATAATAGTATGTCTATTATTGCCTGTTTTTCTCTTTCTCTCCGCAGCAGAAAGCAATATACCCGAGCTTGATATAGAAACTGTACTTCGTAATCTTATTGTCGAAACTGCCCAGAACCAATTAGGGGTTCCCTACAGGGCTGCCGGCATTACTCCGGAAGGTTTTGACTGTTCCGGTTTTGTTTATTATGTTTACCGGGAAGCAGCCAGCATGACTGTTTCCCGTTCCAGTGTGGGATTATGGAACAGCGGCAGGAGTGTACCGCTTGCCCAGGTGCGCCCCGGAGATGTATTGGTATTTACCACAGTCCGTGCCGGTGCCAGTCATACAGGGATAGTAATAGAAAACGGTCCGCAGGGGATACGTTTTATTCATGCTGCATCTCAGGGAAGGCAGACAGGTGTGATCATCTCAAACATGAACGAACAGTATTACAGAACCCGCTTTATGGGCGCACGTAATTATTTTTAGAAATTAATAACATAATCATTTCTTATACAGAACGAAGGAAAGCAAGTATGTCTGCTCCGGTGGGAGGGCAGCCTGCACAGTAAGCAGTGAATGCCGAAGTACATTGGCCTATTCCGATTTTCCCTTTTTTTTCCTTAAACCCCTGGCCTATGCATATTTGGCCAAGAAGTTTTTTCTTGTTATTATCCAGCCGGGCTAGGGCATGGACAAGGCTTGCATAACAGGCGCTGCATGCACTTTCTTCTGTGATAAATCCCGAAAGCTGTTTTACCTTTCCTTGAGGTTTTGGCGGCAGCGGTACCTGTGAATTTTTATTGAGTTCCTTTACTTTGATTGGACCGCACTTGCCAACCCCCAATTTTTCTGCCAAACCAATGTATGGAATATCACTTAAACTATAGCCAATTAATTGTGCAGCCCAGGCATCGCAGAGTACCGGATCCCTTGCGGCAAAGATACGGCCTCCAAAGACAGGGTTTCCTCCTTCTTCAAAATCCAGGTCGCCGCAAATACCGTCTACTACAATAAAATCATTTCGTACAACTGTATTAAGATGAGCTATGGGTTTATGAAGACCCAGGCTGTGGAATCGCCGTTTTTCCCTGTCGCTTATTACTCCCTTGTTGTTTTTTAGTGCGCAGGTAAGCCGGGTCTGGCAGTGGCCTTTAAGTACCGGCAGATTAATCATAAAATCAATCGCCAGGGCGCTATTGCATATTTCTATTTTTTCACCCTTGCAGTCCATAAACCGGCAGTTGTCTTTCTGGGTATCGATTAATTCCACAGCGGTTTTTTTTGCCAGTGTGCTGTAGCCGCAGGCAGAAAATGCCCTGGTAGCAGAGTCTCCTGTCCAGGCCCCTTCCAAAATGACAATATTGTTAAAGCCGTTCTTTTTTAAATAAACAATAAGACCGGCGGCAATTTCCGGATGGGTTGTTGCACCTTCACTTGCAGGCCGGGAAACTACCAAATTAGGTTTTAGTCCAATACGCTTTTTTCGGTCTCCTATAAGATGATCCAGTCCTGCTGCTTCGGCAATTGCTGCAGCCATTTCCAGGGGATTATTTCCATACATTACCAGGATTTCATTTTTTTCCATGTTATATCTCTTTTCTATCATATACTATACATATGTATAGTATATTTGTTCGGGAACCGTTTTGGCTTGTACCAAAACCTTGCTTTCCTCTTCTCTTGTCAGTATATCAATTTTAATAGAATATTTATATTATGGAGATTCTTGACACAACATTGCGTGACGGAGCTCAGGGAGAAGGAATTTCCTTTTCTGTTCAGGATAAGCTGGCGATTGTCCATGCTTTGGATGATTTGGGTATAAGCTGGATAGAGGCAGGAAATCCGGGAAGCAATCCCAAAGATGCAGAATTTTTTTCCCTGGCAAAAACGATCAAACTGGAACGGGCAAAACTCTGCGCTTTTGGTTCTACCCGAAAACCGGGCATCAAGGCTAAAGACGATACTCAGCTTCGCTGCCTTTTAGATGCAGAAACAGATATCATTTCTATCTTTGGCAAAAGCTGGGACTTTCATGTTAAAGATATTCTTAGAGTAAGCAATGAAGAAAACCTTGCAATGATTTTTGAAACTATAGAATATTTAAAAAGCGAAGGACGGAATGTTTTTTTTGATGCAGAACATTTTTTTGACGGCTGGAAAACAAATCCTGCCTATGCACTTTCTACACTGGAAACAGCTTTGAAAGCAGGAGCAGACTGTATAGTTTTATGTGATACCAATGGCGGTACTTTCCCCGGCGATATCAGCTTGGGTGTGGCAGCAGCCAGATCGGTGCTGGAAAAAGGCGGAAACGAGTTTGTGCCGTTGTTGGGTATCCATGCACATAACGATACGGGTCTTGCAGTTGCTGTTTCCATTGCAGCGGTACAGGCTGGCTGTACTCATGTACAGGGTACTCTTGTTGGTTTTGGCGAACGCTGCGGCAATACCTGTCTTTCTACGCTTATACCCAATCTTCAAATAAAGCTGGGACTTCCCTGCTTGCCGGAAGGAAAGCTGGAAAAAATTTCCGAAATAAGCCGGCTGGTAGCCGAAGTAGCCAATATACCGCTGTCTTCTTCCATGCCCTATGTAGGATCTTCGGCTTTTTCCCACAAGGCAGGAATGCACAGTGATGGAGTACTTAAAATAAATCAATCCTTTGAACATATCATACCTTCTCTGGTAGGAAATGACCGGCATCTATTAATGAGCGAAGTAGGAGGCCGTTCTGCTATTGCCGAACGAATAAAGAAGATCGATCCTGCCATTACACGGGATCATCCAACAGTAAAAACTGTTGGAGAAAAACTTAAAACCCTGGAAGCTTCCGGCTGGGCTTTTGACGGCGCCGATGCCAGCTTTGAACTATTGGTACGCCGGGAACTGGGTTATTACAAACCGTTTTTTACCATTCTTGCTTACAGGGTAATAAGCGAACATCCTACAGGACAGTCTATTGCCTGTTCCAATGCCTGGGTAAAGGTTTGGGTTGATGGCCAGGATGAAATTGCTGCCGGTGAAGGAAACGGCCCTGTTCATGCATTGGACAGCGCTCTTAGACGTGCATTGCGCCGCTTTTTTCCCAGCCTGGACAAAGTACGGCTTACAGATTACAAAGTTAGGGTTATAGACGGACAAGCGGCTACTGCTGCCAAGGTTCGGGTTCTTATAGAATCCAGCGGCGGACATCATACCTGGACTACAGTAGGCGTTTCGGAAGACATTATTGATGCCAGCCGAATGGCCCTGGTGGATTCCATAGAATATAAATTAATTAATGATAAAGAGACTTGACGGTATCTACTTGACAGCATCTATGAGTAATTACATGATCTAGTTACATGGTAAGGAGATATGCATTTTGTCAAGTTTAAGCAAGTTTAGATTTTCAACAGAGGTTTCTGCAGTTTTAGAGAACTGCAAAAAAGTAATCGTTCCAAAAGACAGAAGTGAATTGGTTTCCCTGGCCTTTGGCGGGGCGGATGTTAGCAGTTTCGATGTTAGTTACGATGTTAATGGCAAGAATTATATAGAGGCAAATGTAGTGCGCTGCAAGAACGGCGCTTCGGTTAATTATACCGAGGACTATATGCGGCGCCGGGATCCGGACTGTCTTGTTGTTGCAGACGATAAACCTACAGATAAACCCAGATACAAAGATCTCTACAAAGAGGATTTTTCTGTACTTCGAAAAGATACATTTGACTGGCTAAGCAAGCAGGAACTTATTGTTATGCCGTTTATGGCAGGCGGTCATCAATACGGCTACGAAGCAATTTTGATCTCCCCTGCAAATGCTGCGTTTTTTGCCTGCGGTCTTGCCGGTTTGCAGCACTTTGTAAACATTGATGAATACAAAGGCGAAGTTTTTTCGCCAAAGGCTGCAATTTATTTGGCGCCTCCTTACCGGCATACTCATTTTAACGGAAAACAAATTGTAGTACATAACCGGACAGAAGATGTGTATGAAATGTTCTCGTACAATTTGTATCCCGGTCCAAGCGCAAAAAAAGGCGTATACGGATTCCTGTTGAGTATTGGTGAAAAGGAAAGCTGGGTTACTGTACATACTTCCGCTGTTAAGGTAATTACCCCATACGAAAACGAAATTGTTATCATGCATGAGGGAGCATCGGGCGGCGGTAAAAGTGAAATGGGCGAGCAGATTCACCGTGAACCGGACGGAAAAATCCTTATTGGCCAAAACCTTGGAACAAAAGAAAAATTTTTCCTTAACATTGCAGAGCCTTGCGAGCTTAGACCTGTTGCTGACGATATGGCCCTGTGTCATCCAAAAATGCAAAATGAAAGCAAAAAGCTGGTAATTCATGATGCAGAGGACGGCTGGTTTATTCGGGTAGATAATATTACCCAATATGGAACAGAACCGCTGTGGGAAAAAATTTGCACCCAGCCTTCCGAACCGCTGGTATTTATTAATGTAGACGGCACAGCAAATGCAACCTGCCTTATCTGGGAACATAAAATTGATTCGGATGGAAAACCCTGCCCCAATCCGCGGGTAATCTTACCAAGAAGGATGATTCCCGGTATTGTTAACGGCCCTGTCGAAGTAGATGTACGATCATTCGGTGTCCGTACACCGCCCTGTATGATAGACAGGCCAAGCTACGGGATTATAGGGATGATACAAATTCTTCCCCCCGCTCTTGCATGGCTTTGGCGTCTTGTTGCTCCAAGGGGACACAACAACCCCAGCATAGTTGAGACCGAGGGCATGACCAGCGAAGGCATCGGTTCTTATGGGCCCTTTTTAACGGGCAAAAGGATAGCCCATGCAGATCTTCTTTTGGACCAGATAGTAAATTCGCCCTTAACGCGTTATGTATTAATTCCCAACCAGCACATAGGCTGTTACAAAGTCGGGTTTATGCCCCAATGGCTTGCACGCGAATATATTGCACGCCGAGGCAGCGTGAACTTTAAGGCGGATCAATTAGTGCCTGCACGATCGAGCATATTAGGCTACTGTCTTGAAACATTAAAAATTGACGGACAATTTATACGCAAAGCATTTCTGCGCCCCGAAACACAGGCGGAAGTCGGTTTAGAAGGCTATGACAAAGGCGCTAAAATGCTGACAGATTTTTTTAAGAATGAAATTTCCAAGTTTAATTTTCCGGACCTTAGTTCGCTGGGAAAAGAAATAATCAATTGCTGCTTAAAAGACGGAAGTCTGGAAGATTATATTCAGTTCATTAAAACTGCCTGATTACCAGATCACTTATTAAGTTATCTGGTAGTCGACGTTACTATTCTTAAGCAATTTTGTTATAGTAGTAACATGAAAAGATTTTTAAATAAACAATTTGCTGTTTTGCCTCTTTTGGCAATTTTACTGGTTCTTTCTTCCTGTTCCGGAAACATTAACGCCCAGCTTACCGCAGACGCTTCGGGCAATGTACAGCTAAGTGCCAATCTGGAACCCAACATGATCAATTTGCTTCGTAGTTTTCGTGCTTTAGGCGGCAGCCAGACCGGCCCTTTGCTCGATGCTGTTGCATTTAATAATTCCTTACGCACTGCACCCGGAATAGCTTCTTCCAATCTACGAAATACCGGACAGGAAAGAATAGAAGGAACAATTGGAATAGGAGCTGTCGGAGATCTTCTTAATGCCGGCGCAGATCGTTTTGTTAGCTACCAGGCACCGTCCAGCACTTCGCCAGGCAGACTTGCTATACGTCTTGATCGCAGCATTGCTCCTCAGGTGCTAAGACAAATATCTCCGGAGGCAGTGGAATATCTTTCCGCTCTGGCGGCCCCGGCTGCTACCGGAGAAGCTCTTACCAGGGAACAATACCTGCAATTGGTACGATCTATTTATGGCGGCCCTCTTGCTGATGAAATAGCTGCTTCCAGAATAAATGCTGTTATTACTGTTCCAGGTACAATACGATCAGCCAGAGGAGCAGCGTCACATTCCGGCAGAGAAGCCCGTTATAGTATACCTTTGGTGGATCTGTTGGTATTGGAACAGCCTCAGGAATATGAGATTACCTGGTAAGGGAGTGATTGTTTTTCCCGCTCTTCTATGCCATACTTAACTTATGGGGTTTCTGGACAATATTGTAGGTCTTTTTGGCGCTAGTAATGATCCCGAGGCAGCCAAAAAGAAACGGCTTAAACAGCTTATTAAAGATGTAAGCCAGAATAAATACTCAAAATTTTACCGCGCAAAAACCGGGGAACTAACGCCGCTTTTAGGAAAGTTTTTCTTTGATGTTTATAAAGTAATTGGCGCTACTCAAGTCCTTTTACAGAATGCTGCCAGGTCCCAGCAGCTTAAAGAGATTATCGTAGATTCCTTTATGGACAAAGGTCTTCTTGAGCTTAAGGAAAAACTAAGTGCAGCGGCTATTCAGGAAAAAGCGCTAAATACGCCGGTAAAAGATCTTTCTGCAGCGGTTAAACGGGATCTTTCCAATTTCGAAGCTGCTTTTGACAATACCAGAATTAATGGAATCGACAACTGTTATAATACGATCATTTCTTTAATTAATTTTGTAAGTTTTGATTTTTTCTTTGTATTAAAAAAATTCGATTCCGGATTTATAGAACGGAATTTTAGCTACCAGCCAAATTTTAAGTATATTAAAGCTTCGGATCTAAAAGAAGAGATAAAGGATTTTCTTGAGTATTCTGCATCGGTAGAAATGGACTGGGACTGGAAAGCTGCCCTGAGTGTATTAAAAATCTACAAGGAAGGGATGGATGTTGTTGCAGCCGATCAATGGGCAAAAATTCTCCGCCTCTTAAAAGATGTCAGCCGTTCCCGGATATTTATCCAGATTATTCAGCATACTGTTTCCGATCCCTTGTGGCAGTTTATTCCAAAAATTCCTGACGAAAGAATGGCAGATACGGTTATTGATGCAAAAAAGGCAGAAATAGAAGGGGCTGTAGATAAAATTCAGAACGATAAGCGAAGCGCCCAGATCGATCAGATTGCTAAAAGTATTTTTGGCTCTGCCGAAGTGGAGAGGCTTAGCAATTATACCGGCAAGGGCAATGATGTTTTCTTTAAAAAAGGTTTTGATGGATTTACAAAAGTTGCCGGGGTAAATTATGTTAAAGCCTACTTGTTGGATTTTTTTAAAAAAGGAGTAAAAGAACTAT
>Ga0099364_10005750_pt1 | contig 18310 bp, 16 predicted proteins | sample TergutTh196P3_FD_73070 | JGI IMG/M metagenome (GOLD analysis project Ga0099364, IMG submission 73070) | Microcerotermes parvus P3 segment gut microbial communities from Pointe-Noire, Republic of the Congo - Th196 P3 | ecosystem: Host-associated > Arthropoda: Insects > Digestive system > Gut ...
TGTACCACATATTTTAAGTTTTAAAATTACGGTATTGATTCCATGCGGGTTTGAGCGCTTTTTTGACCCTAAATTACTGCACAAGTGTCAAACTCAGGACAATTTTTCGGGATAAATTTTCCTATGCGTTTATCCTGATTTTTCAGTGCCCTCCGCTCGGTCAAGGGGTGACGCTTCGCGCATGAACGGAGGGAGTCGTAAAACTGAATCTAACTTGCAAAAGCAGGATTTAACCGCCCATTCCCAACTCTTTTCTAACATAATTTGGAAGGACAAATGACGCGCGGTGCAGGTCGGTATTGTAGTATTTTGTTTCAAGCCCAAGCGCGTTCCATTTTGAGTCGTCAAAATCCAAAGGGTCTGATTTTGATTTACTTTTACCCGCAAAGCCAAAAAGCCAGTGACCGGACTGATATGTCGGAATAAAAGCCTGGTATACACGACAACTTTCCGTTATAAAATGCTCCTTTATCCTTTGATGCGCGCGCCTCATAGGTATGGCTGTTGTCTCATAATACGGGCTTTCATGCTGATTCACAAGTATGCCGTTTTCATTGAGCGCTTTATGGCAGCTTTTATAAAATTCGCTTGTGAATAATCCCTCCCCAACGCTTACCGGATCCGTAGAGTCAACTATAATGAGGTCATATTCGCTTTCTTTGCGGGCAACAAATTTGACTCCATCCTCAAAATAAAGAGTCACTCTCGGATCATCCAATTTGCAGGATGTAAACGGCAAAAACTCTTTGCAGACTTCAACCACGCGCCTGTCGATATCGACCATATCAATTTTCTCTATGGCCGAGTACCTTGCGAGCTCCCTTACAGTTCCGCCATCGCCGCCGCCGACCACAAGGACACGTTTTACATAGGGCGCGGCTGCCATCGGGACGTGAACTATCATCTCGTGATATATGAACTCATCTTTTTCCGTCGCCATAATAGCGCTGTCAAGAGTAAAAAAACGGCCAAATTCAGGAGAATCAAAGACATCGATCTGCTGAAACTCTGTTTTTTCCGAGAGGAGATGCCGGGAAACTCTTATTGAAAAATTAACATCAGGCGTATGAGCCTCGGTAAACCATAACATCTTTGCTATTCCCCCTGTTCTTCTTCGAGATCATCATCATTTGTTCCATAAACATTCATTCCGTAGAATATTTCTATCATTTCGCGCGAAATTTTATCGCGTATGTTGCGGCGCTGGTCGGGGCTCAGCTCATAAGCGTCCATGTTAAAAAGATAATCGTCCAGAACTATTTCATTCCTCATCATTTTAGTATGAAAATAGTTGGACTGATATACGTTGATGTCTATCGCGTCATACCTGCGCAATATCGAACAATCAATGAAATTCTGTATCGACGTTATGTCATGGTCCAAATAAAACTTATTCCCGTGCATATCACGGGTAAAACCTCTGACACGGTAGTCAATGGTTATTATGTCGGACTCAAAGCTTGAGATCATGTAATCAAGCGCTGTCAGCGGAGTTATTTTCCCGCACGTCCCTACGTCTATATCAACGCGAAATGTTGATACTTCATTCCCCGGATGGCTTTCAGGGTATGTATGGACCGTAACGTGGCTCTTATCCAAATGCCCCACCACGCTTTCACGGTGTATTAAAGGGAGTAAGGTAATTGAATTTCCGTTATTGCAGGAAGGGTCAATCTCCGTAATGGACTCTTCCGCAATGAGCAGCACCACGCTCGCGCCCTGCGGGGCATAATCCTGGCGCGCGATATTCAGCACATGCGCGCCTATCAGTTCAGCGACGTGACGAAGTATTCCCGTAAGGCGCTCGCTGTTATACTGGTCATTGATATAAGCCAAATAATCTTTTTTTTCGCGCTTCGTCCGAGCGTAACAAACATCATAGATATTAAAACTCAACGTTTTTGTGAGATTGTTGAAACCATAAAGCTTGAGCTTGTTTGTCAACCCTAACATCACTCCCAAACAGAAATTTATTTTTTGCGGGCGATCAATCCGGCGGGCGGCAAGGCGCCGCCCCTGCTTATTCTTTATTTTTTGCTCTGTTGATAAATGGAGTCAAAATATCCATCGGTATCGGGAAAAATGTGGTTGTGTTGCGCTCGCTTGCCATTTCGCGAACCGTTTGCAGATACCTCAGCTGCAAGGTTATGTTTGAAGTCTCCATCTGGCGCGCGGCTTCGGAGAGTTTTTCGGCAGCCTGTAGTTCTCCTTCCGCGGCTATGATTTTCGCGCGTCTTTCACGTTCGGCTTCAGCCTGGCGCGCCATAGCGCGTTTCATGCCATCGGGCAGTTCCAGCTCTTTCACCTCGACCGCGCTGACTTTTATTCCCCAGGCGTCCGTGCGGTCGTCTATTATTACCTGGAGCTCCTCATTTATTTTTTCGCGGGAGGATAATACCTCGTCAAGCTCCGCAGACCCTATGACGGAGCGCAATGTTGTCTGCGCCAGAAGGCTTGTCGCAAGTATGTAATTTTCAACTTCCGTTACGGAATTTGAAGGGTGAAGGACGCGAAAATACACTACGGCATTTACTTTTATCGGCACATTATCCTTGGTTATGACTTCCTGAACAGGAACATCAAGAGTAAGGGTGCGCAAATCAGTCGTGACCGCCCTGTCGATAAACGGAATAACAAATACAAGGCCGGGCCCCTTGCTTCCTATAAGACGGCCAAGTCTGAAAATTACAAGCCGTCTGTACTCCGGAACGACCCTGAATGTGTGAGAAATCAGGTAAATAACGAAAATAGCGGGAATAACCCAACCAAAAGCTGAAAAAATCATCTGTGTCGCGTCAAAATACAATCGAATCAACCCCTTTTAATCTTAAATTTTTATTCTTCTTCGTCTGTTTTCGCTGCTGATAAAAACAACATAAGCCCCTTAGAGTAAGATACCACAGAACGGTCCCCTTTCTTTAACGGAAAGTCCGATCTGCCATTCCATATCTCTCCCATGCAGAGAACCTGCCCTTCATATTTTTCATTTTTCATTGAAAAATCACTTAAAACCACGACTTTTTGATTGGCAAGCCCTTCGCGTCCGCCCTGAACTTTTATAAAAAAGCTCTTTACTATGAGGACAATAACTACAAGCAATAACGCCCCCCAAAAGAACAATTCTTTTGGAGTCAGATAAAAAGCGTAATCAAAAGGCAGTTCAAATGTAAAGATCCTGTTCATGAATTCCCCCTCTTTTCATTCCTCCTGTTTGGACAGCGCATTATTTACGGCGCCGGCTATTTATAATATCATTTAAACCTATTTAATTGGGACAAAAAAATTGAATTGGCTTTTTTAAAAAACTAAAAAACTATCAGCGTATGTTATTCTTATATTAATGCATTAAAATTATGTAACGAACAAAACAGAACATTTGATCTGTTTTTTTATTTATATTTTAAAACCGGAGGTTAAGACATGAGGCAGCGAAATATTATTATCATCGGCGCGGCAGGGCGGGATTTTCATAATTTTAATGTTTTTTACAGGGATAACCCCGCTTACAAAGTGGTGGCTTTTACCGCCGCGCAAATTCCGGACATCGCGAACCGCAAATACCCCGCCGCGCTTTCCGGTAAGCTGTATCCTGATGGTATCCCCATCTATGCGCAGGAGGAATTGGAACGGCTGATAAAAAAACTTGACGCTGACGAATGTGTCTTTTCATACAGCGACGTTCCGTATACGGCGGTAATGGGCGTGAGCGCCCAGGTAAACGCCGCCGGCGCGGATTTTACATTGCTTGGCTACAAAAGCGCAATGCTCAAAAGCGTTAAGCCCGTAATCGCGGTTGGAGCAACGCGCACAGGCAGCGGCAAAAGCCAGACCACGCGCCGCGTCACGGAGATATTGATGAATAGCGGTTTAAAAGTGATCGCCGTTCGTCATCCAATGCCGTACGGCGACCTTGAGGCGCAGAAGGTGCAGCGTTTCGCTGCCTTTGACGACCTTGCCAAACATAATTGCACCATCGAGGAGATGGAGGAGTATGAGCCTCATATAGCGCGCGGGTACATCATTTATGCGGGCGTGGATTATGAGGCTATCCTGCGCGCGGCGGAAAACGACCCAAGCGGCTGCGATGTTGTTTTGTGGGACGGAGGGAACAATGACTTTCCGTTCTATTACCCTGACCTGATGATTACGATAGCGGACCCTCACCGGGCGGGGCATGAACTTTCCTATTACCCGGGCGAGGTTTCTCTGCGTCTGGCGGACGTGGTGGTGATCAATAAAATTGACAGCGCCGACTTTGAAAATATACAATTGGTCAGAAATAATATTGAACGGGTGAATCCTAAAGCGGTAGTGGTGGACGCCGCCTCCGCGATAAGCGTGGAGAACCCCGAAGTTATACGCGGCAAACGGGTTCTTGTTATAGAGGACGGGCCGACTCTTACGCACGGCGAGATGAAAATAGGCGCCGGCATCGTTGCGGCGAGGCGTTTTGGCGCGGCTGAAATCATTGACCCAAGGCCTTACGCGGTGGGAAAATTAGCCGAGACTTACCGTATTTACCCAAATATCGGCACGCTGCTGCCCGCCATGGGCTATGGCAAGGAACAAATGAACGACCTGACCGCCACCATTGAACGTACCGATTGCGATTCCGTGATCGTCGCCACGCCGATTGATCTGAAGCGCGTCATACAGATAAACAAGCCTAATACGCGGGTAGAATACAGCTTGCAGGAAATCGGCCGTCCGGACATGGCCGACGTACTGACGGATTTTATTAAGAAAATAAAAGGATAGCTTCAAATGGGGTATAGATAAAAACAAAGCCCCTGACTATACCCCTGTTTTCCAATATCTATCCCCTGTTTTTCATGAGAAGGATCGATATATCATTAACGTTAGTTCCTGTCGGTCCGGTTTTGATTATATCTCCCGACGCGTTGAGCGCGTTGTAGGAGTCGTTATTATCAAGCGCAAACTGCGGGTTTATCCCTAAAGCGAGCAGTTTGCCCGCGGTATTGCCGTCAACGATTCCCCCCGCCGCGTCAGTCGGGCCATCGGTCCCGTCCGAGCCCACGGAGACAAATACCGTATCTTTCATCCCATCGATGCCTATCGCGGCCGCAAGCGCCATTTCCTGATTACGCCCGCCTTTTCCGTTTCCTTTTATGCGGACGACGGTTTCCCCCCCCATTATTACCGCGCATGGAGGAGAGATCGGGCGTGAAGTCTCGGCAATCTCTTTTGCTATGCACGCAAAAACATCCCCCGCGGCCCGCGCTTCGCATGAAAGCCTCGTTGTAAGCGTTACAACGCTGTATCCCATTTTTTTCAGGCTTTTTTCAGCCGCGCCGCAAAGATTAGAGCAATTTCCCGCTAAGACCGAAGTTACATTTTCCAGCCTGCCGATTCCGGGGCGCCCCAGCAATTCAAAAATTTCCGGGCGGGCGTTTAACGAATATTTACGGGCTACACGGAGCGCGGCATCCTGTCCGCTCTCATCGTGATAAGCGGGGCCGGAAGCTATGGAGTCAAGTTTGTCGCCTAAGACATCGGAAAGGATTATCGCAGTTACCTTCGCGGGAGAGCATAAAGCGGCGAATTTTCCGCCTTTGACGGAGGAAAGGCGCTTCCTTATTATATTCATTTCCAGTATGTCAGCCCCTGAAGCGAGAAGTTGCCCGGTTATATCGGATATATCGTCAAGAGAAACGCCTTCAGCAGGGCTTTCAAACAGCGCGGACCCTCCTCCGGAAACGAGGAACAACACGCAATCGTTGGATGAAAGTCCGCTTACGGCCTCGATCACACGCCTGGTCGCGTTTATGACCCTGCCGTCCGGAACGGGGTGCGCGCACTCATATATTTCGTAATTCCCGATACTCCCCATCGAATGTTCATCTTTGGTTATGACGACTCCGCGAGATACGCTCTCCCCAAGCGCCTGATGCGCCGCGTTGCTCATTCTCCACGCGGCTTTCCCTATTGCCGCTAAAATTATTTTTCCGCCCTCGCTCCGAAAATCCGAAAGGGCATTTTTTACCGCAGCTTCTGGAAGCACTGAATCTATTGCATTTTTTACAGCGTTAAGCGCGTCTTCTCTTAAGTTCATTATTTTATTTTCCTTTATCGTTTATTTTGTAATATAATTTAACGAAGTTTCCGAACACTATTTTAATGTAAAAACAGGAGATTGGCACATGACACAAGCAAATCAAAAAAAGATTTTTTTGGTAGACGACAACGCCACTAACCTAACCATAGGCAAAAATGCCCTCATTGGAAAATATAACGTTTTCACGATCCCGTCAGGCGAAAAATTGTTCAAGATGCTTGAAAGAATTACCCCGGATATGATATTGCTCGATATCGAAATGCCTGAGATGGACGGGTATGAAGCCATAAAAAAGCTAAAGAGCAATCCCGGCACGTCGGATATCCCCGTTATTTTCCTTACGGCCAAGACGGAAGTCGCGAACGAACTGGAAGGACTGTCTCTGGGGGCTATCGACTATATAACGAAGCCGTTTTCTCCTCCGCTTTTGCTAAAGCGGATAGAGGTACATTTATTGGTGGAGAAACAAAAAAATGAGCTGAAAAACTACAACGAAAACCTGATGGAAATGGTCAGGGAAAAGACCAAAACCGTTGTAAACCTGCAAAACGCAATTTTAAAGACGGTGGCGGAAATGGTTGAATGCCGTGATGATATAACCGGCGCTCACATAGAGCGGACTCAGAATTATCTTCAAACGCTGCTTGAAAAGATAATTGAAAAGGGGTTATATGAGGATCAGGTTTCATCATGGGACATCAATGTCTTTGTGCAATCGTCGCAGCTTCATGACGTGGGAAAGATCATGATAAAAGACAACATCCTTCAAAAACCCGGTAAGCTGACCCCGGAAGAGTTTGAAGAGATGAAGGCTCATACGATTTTCGGAGAAATGATAATAAATAAGATAAGTAAAAGCGCCGTTGAAGACGTGTTTCTTCGTCACGCCAAAGTTTTCGCCATATCTCATCACGAAAAATGGGACGGAACAGGTTACCCGATAGGGCTGGCGGGAGAAGATATCCCTCTTGAAGGAAGGCTGATGGCAATAGCCGACGTCTATGACGCATTGGTTTCATCAAGGCCGTACAAAAAAGCGTTTTCTCATGAAAAGGCTGTGGAGATAATATGCGAAGGAAAAGGCAATCATTTTGATCCCACGCTTATAGATATTTTCCTGAGCGTAGCGGATAAATTCAAGGAAATATCGGAAACTATAATATAAAAGATATGAACGAAAATACATTGCCGCGCGGGGCGGAAAATCCAGGCGCGCCCCCGGAACTGAAGATAGAGGGATTAAATACAGCATTCGGAATTGCAATGATGGGAAGATCCGTTAAAAATTATTTAAAAGTTCTTGCAATATTTTGTGAAGACGGAAACGATAAGATCGCAGAAATAAAAGAGTGCTGTCAAAAAGATTTAAAGCTTTACACGACGTATGTCCACGCGTTGAAAATCGCGCTTGCCGGCATAGGGGCAAAAGACCTGTCGGACGCCGCCAGGTCATTGGAATTTGCGGGGAAAAACAAAGACACGGCTTTCATAGAAAGCAATAACGACAAATTCCTGAATGGACTTGAAATATTGCTTGACAATATAAAAAATGCGATAAATTTTACCACGACAGAAAAAGACTGCGGGGGGGGAAAAAGCTTAAATTTGGAATCAATAAAAGAAAAGCTTTCAGGCATTAAAGAAGCTTTAAATGATATGGATATCACGGCAGCCAATGAAATAATGGCCGAACTCTCAAATGAACCTTTTGGCGGTAAAATAAAAGATGCGCTCTCGCAAATCGCGCGGCGTATTTTATTATGCGAATATGACGATGCTGTAAGCAAGATAAGTATTCTTATCGAAGAGGGGAATTTTGATTTATGAAGAAAAACATAGGTTCAGGTTTTTCTGATTTTAAACTTTTAGAGTTACTGGATATAGGGGCGTGGGACTGGAACTTAAAAACGAACGCTGTCGTCTACAGCGCTGAATGGGCTAAGATAGCCGGGTATGAGATTGAAGAGCTTGTGCCGGATGTTTATACATGGGAAAAATTAGTGGTCCCGGAAGACCTTGATCACGCAAACGAAAAAATCGCGGAGCATCTGGCCGGAAAAACGCCCGTATACGAAGCGGAATTTCGTATGGTATGCAAAGACGGGAGCATCGTCTGGTGTCAGGATAAGGGAAAAGTTGTTGAGTTTGACGAAAACGGAGACCCTGTGCATTTCCGAGGGGTGATCCAAAATGTGTCAAGGCTGAAAAATGCTGAAATTGAACTAAAAAACAACCTTCAACGTGAAGTCCAAAAACAGACGGAGGAACTCACAAAACAGGACAAAATGCTCTGGGGAGTCAATGACATAGCAAAAAAACTGTTGACGCATGAAGAAAGCAGGCCATTTGACGATCTTGTCCACGATTGCCTCAGAGCGATCGGAGAACTGACCGGGCAAAACAGAGTTTATATATGGAAAGATTTATATGACTCAAATAATATTCGCTGCTGCACACAAGTTTACGAATGGGTAAAAAATACTGACAGCGTATCGGCAGCCACCCTGGAATGTGAACACATCCCGTATGACGTGCTGCCGTCATTCAGAAAAGCTCTGTATGGGAGAAAATGTCTCAACAGCTTTGTCCGCGATCTTTCGGAAACAGAAAGGGAAGTATTGGGATCGCAGGGGATACAATCAATTCTTATAGCCCCTATCAGCATAGAGAATGAAAACTGGGGATTTATAGGCGTAGATAACTACAGGAGCGAAGAAATTTTTTCGGAACTGGAAGAAAACATGCTCTTGATGAGCGGATTCCTGATAGCTAACGCAATACAGAAAAGAATGGACCATGAAAAAAACCAGGCGGAGCTGGCATCCGCAAGAGACGAGGCCATAGCCAACTCAAAAGCAAAAAGCGAATTCCTTGCGAAAATGAGCCACGAAATACGCACGCCCATGAACGCCATCGTGGGAATGTCGGAACTTATCCTGAGAGCAAGCATCCAATCATCAGTCAAAGACAGGGTTTTATCCATAAAACATGCAAGCGCGAACCTTTTGTCCATAATAAACGATATACTGGATTTTTCCAAAATCGAATCGGGAAAACTTGAAATAGTAAAAGTAAAATATTCTTTGCCCTCTCTGATCAATGATGTCATAAATATCATCCGTATGAGGCTGGCGGATAAACCCGTTTTTTTCGCGGTCAATATAGACCCAAAGCTTCCATGTACCATGACGGGCGACGGGATAAGAATAAGGCAGATACTCTTAAACCTGTTGAGCAACGCGGTAAAGTACGTTAAAGAAGGGTATGTAAAACTTTCCATAACGGGAGAAATTAAAGACGTAAATTCCGTGCTTCTTAAAATGGAAATATCGGACACGGGAATAGGCATCAAAGAAGAGGATACGTTAAAACTTTTCGGAGAATTTGTGCAGGTTGACGTATTAAAAAACAAGGGAGTGGAAGGAACAGGGTTAGGGCTTGCCATAACGCAAAACCTTTGCAGGCTTATGAATGGAACTATTTCAGTTAAGAGCGTATATGGAGAAGGAAGCACGTTTACCGTGACCGTGCCCCAGGATTACTCCGAATATGAGTACAAAATGTTCGCATCCGTTTCAAAACCTGAAGAAAAAAGCGTTTTGATATACGAATCAAGGGAAGTGTACGCGGAGTCCCTCAGCCAAACTCTGGAAGACCTTAACGTAAAATGTAAAATCGCTTCAAGCCAGCCTGAGTTTTATGTGGCAGTAAAAAATGGCGGTTACCCTTTCATTTTCCTTCCGCTGATGCTGCTGGAAAACGCTAAAGATATTACCGAAAAACTGAATATTATCCCAAATTTCGTTTTGCTTACGGAATTTGATGAAACAATAAACACAAGCAGTATAAAATACCTTACAATGCCTGCGCATTCGCTTTCCATAGCGAATATTCTCAATGACGTCCACGAAGATATCCAAGCTGAGAATGGCAATAATAACAATCAGCAATTTATAGCCCCAAGCGCAAGGGTCCTCATCGTGGACGATATAATAACAAACCTTAAGGTGGCGGAAGGCTTGATGCAGCCATATCAAATACGTATAGATATGTGCGAAAGCGGAATGGAAGCAATTGAACTTGTAAAAAGCAATGATTATGACATCGTATTCATGGACCACATGATGCCTGTAATGGACGGAATTCAGGCAACTTTAGCCATAAGGGGCGACCCCGCGCGCTCATCTCTTCCCATTGTCGCATTGACTGCAAACGCGGTCTCAGGGGCGAAAGAAATGTTTTTATCAAACGGATTTGATGACTTCTTAGCAAAGCCGGTTGAAATAAAAAAATTGAACGAAGTGCTGGAAAAATGGATCCCTGAAGGTAAAAAGGAAAAAGCCGCTGAAATAAAAACTGCGTCGGAAAAGCCGGACTTTCAAATGGAAGGAGTGGACGTATCCATTGGAATGTCAATGGCGGGAGGAGCTATAGAGAACTATCTGGAAATACTTTCAGTTTTTTATAGAGATGGGAAAAGTAAAATCAAGGAATTAGAAGAATGTGTTGAAAACAATGACATTTCACTTTATGCAATATACGTCCACGCGCTGAAAAGCGCGCTTGCAAGCATAGGAGCGGTTGCTCTTTCAAAAACAGCGAAGGAGCTGGAATTTGCGGGGAAAGTGGAGGACATAGAATTTATAAAGGAAAACAATCCCCAATTTTTAAAGGAATTGGATTTGCTGCTGACAGGCATAGGCCATGCGATAAACAAAGAACTTGCGGCAGAGAACGATGTTTCGCAGAAAGAATTCATAACAGAACTCTCAGCCCTTAAAGAGGCGCTGGAGGAAATGGACTCTATTTCAACGGATAAAATCATAAACAAGCTGCACGATAAGTTAAAAAGCAGCAAAAGCGCGGATAAAATCGAACAAATTTCCACTCATGTATTGTTATGTGAATACGATGAAGCTATGAGCATTATTGACAGCCTCATTTATCAATTCGCCACCTGAAAGCGGAAAGCAAAAAAACGCGGGCGGATACCTTGAGGACGCCGCCCGCATTTGTTTTTTTTATTGCCGCGCTACAGTTTTTTCAAAACTTCTATAGCCGCTTCATAATCGGGTTCATTGGTCTGCTCGCCGACTATCTGGATGTAACGTATTACATTGTCCTTGTCTATGATAAAGATCGAACGCGCAAGCAAACGCAGTTCTCTCATAAGGACTCCGTAAGCTTTACCGAAAGAGGCGCCGCCATGATCCGATAAGGCTTGTGCTTTGTCTATCCCCGCAGCCGCGCAAAATCTCTTTATAGCAAACGGCAGATCCATGCTTATATTAAGCACGACCGTATCCTGATGATTCGCCGCGTCCTCGTTGAACCAGTGGATCTGAAGGTCGCAAACCGGAGTGTCCAGAGAAGGCGTTACAGATATGACCTTAAATTTTCCATCAAAATCTTTGAGGCTTACAGGCGCCATAGTTTCGCTTAAAATAGTGAAATCAGGAGCTTTATCGCCTACTTTAAGTTCGGGGCCGACAAGGGTCATTGGGTTGCCCTTCATTGTGACAACATTCTTGCGCGCGTGTTTTCCGTCGTCGTAATCAATACAGGCCCGCGTGTCTATCACGCTGCGGACGAAAGCGGCTACCTCTTCGTGAAGCGGATTACTTTGATAACCGGCAAGAGCGTCAGGAGATTCAAGTTTGCTTACAAGAGTTATATCGAAATCTTTGCAATTATCCGCCGTCTTAAATACTTTTGCCTTTAACAATCCCGGAATTTTTCCTACAAGTCCCTCAAGCTTTTCCTTAACTATACGGGCATTTGTTTCCTTGTCGTTTCCCTGAGCTTCATCCTTGAGTTTCCAAGCAACAATATGTTTTATCACATGAGAACACTCCTTTCGTTTGCCTCAACTATCGGATAATATGTTTTTTCAAAACAAAAACCAACGGAAGAGGTACTTTATTGTCATTATAACAAAAAATCCGCTAATTTCTAATTTTAAATTGTGAATTGCGCTACCCCCTGTTTTTCCGCCAAAGCAAGCGGTACCCGTCCATGAAGTGTTCCACGAGGCCTTTTTCAGAAAGCCAGGTCAAATGAGAGGCGACTGAAGACTGATTCAGTAAAAAATGGGACGCGTCCATTTCAATTCCATGCTCAAACGCCAATTTCACCAAAATTTCCTCCCTTGAACGCGGAACATCGCAAGCTGCCAAAACTTCTTCCGATAAATTACGAACCGCGTTCCGGTTTGCTTCCACAAGCGGTCTGACATCCTTTGCCGGTTCCGCGTGGCTCGGCACGAACCATTGCGCGCCGCTATTCTCTATTAAGTCAAACGTGCTGTGCGCGGAGGCTATGTCGAGCATGACCATGAAAAAATATTTTTTTATTACAACGGGGTCAAATAATGAATCCGCTACAAAAAACACGTTATCGGGAGTCAATATGCCTATCATGTCGAGGAAGTGCCCCGGCAGCGGGACGGCGGTCAAACCCGTATCCATTACAGCCCCTTCGTTTGGTATGATTTCAGCTTTTGAAGGCTTCGCTTCCATGAATTTATTCCTTATATCGGAAAACGGAAAGGCCCCCCACAGGAACATGGGCTCAATTTTAGGGGATTCTGTGATCAAGGCCTCAAACCTTGTGGCCCAGACTTTGCATCCGGTCCGCTTTTGAATGAATGAATTTCCGCCTATATGGTCGGCGTTTGAATGGGTATTTATTATCGCGGCGAGAGGAATTTTTCTGCTCTCTATCGTTCGGAGCAGCTTTCGCCCATATTCATCGTCCAATCCGGTATCTATAAGGTAACCTTTCCCCGATTCCTCATAATATCCCACATTCACCCTGCCGGGTATGTGCCAGCTATTCTCTCCAAGTTGAACCAATTCCATATTTACTCACTCCGGATATTTTTTGTAAGTTTTTTAAATTATTTTGATTTTAACAAAAAAAAGCGATACAACCTATGCGAAATAACACGTAATAACATTTAGGTATTTTGTGTTACTATTCTGTTTATTGCTTCTGCGAAGTTTGAGCTGCTTAACCGCAAGGGGCTATCCTGGCTGTGGCGCGGGAAAACCTGGCTTAATGGGAGATGTTAGGACATGCGTAATATCTATTTTTACCTTATGATCATTTTTTATGTCTCGGATTTTTTCTGGGGGCAGTTCTTATCGTACCTGAACCGTACGCGGATGAACCCTCTCATGCCGAAAGAGCTGGAGGGGATCTATGACTCCGCGGAGTACGCTAAACAGCAGGCTTACCAGAAAGAAAACAGCCGTTTTGATATGGTTTCCGGAGGATTTTCGTTTGCGGTCGGAGCGGCGTTTTTGTGGTGTGGAGGGGCCGGCTGGCTTGACGCGCTTCTGCGAAAGCATATTGATAACGCTATCTTGCTGTCAGCAGCGTTTTTTTGGTCACTGTCCGTTTGCGTCTGGTTAATCAATATTCCTTTCAACTGGTACGACACTTTTGTCATAGAGCAAAAATTTGGCTTTAATACGACAACTTCCCGGACGTTTGCCGCGGACGAGGTCAAAGGGATAGCGCTCACATTGGTTTTAGAAGCCATCGTGATACCAATACTCGCGGGCGCTTACAAATACGCCGGGAATTACTCATGGCTGTGGGCTTGGGCTGCTGTTTCAATCTTTACGCTCACGATTTCGTTTTTCTATTCCGAATGGATCGTCCCGATCTTCAACAAACAAACGCCGCTCGAAGAAGGGGAACTCCGTTCGGCAATCGAAGCTTACGCTCAAAAAACGTCGTTCCCCGTCCGCGATATTTACGTAATCGACGGTTCCAGGCGAAGCACGAAATCCAACGCCTATTTCACGGGGTTCGGAAGGAAAAAGCGCGTCGTTTTATACGACACGCTGATCAATGACTTGAACACGGAAGAAATCGTCGCTGTTCTCGCGCACGAAATAGGGCATTATAAAATGAGGCACGTGATTTACAAAATGGCGATCTCTATCTCGTCCATGGGGGTTTTGCTTTGGGCGCTGACGCTGTTTTTGGATAATCCGGAGGTAGCCCGCGCGCTGGGCGGGACAACGCCCTCTTTCCATTTGGCTCTGGTCGGGTTTTCTCTGCTGTACGCGCCGCTGTCCGAGATATTGGATTTTGCGGCGAATTACGTATCCCGCAAACACGAATACGCGGCCGATAATTTTACCGCCGCCGCGCATGGAATGGGGGAGGCGCTTGTCACGGCGCTCAAAAAAATTTCTTCAAAATCGCTCTCTAACCTGACGCCTCATCCCTTCGTCGTTTACTGGAGCCATTCCCATCCGACGCTGCTGCAAAGAATGAGTAATATCCGAAAGTAACGGTATTGAGCAGATTTCATTAACGCCCTTGACAAACCGGCTCTTCGAAAATATTACGGGGAGCAGCCCGAAATGGGAAACGCAAACCCGGAAAGCAAAAGCGCGGAATTTCCTGCTCGCGCTGGAATAGCCGCAAAATATGGTAACTAAAAGTTACTTTATTCCGCCTGTCGATCTGTTAGGATTTTTTTCACAATTTACCACCCGAAGGTGGTAAAATGCGGGAGATCCCGCCCGCGTTCCCAATTTTCAGAAAAGGCGTAAAAGAAAGATGATAAAAATCCTGCTTGTGGGCAACGATAAAAATCTGCTGAACATGGCGCGCATCCGGCTGAAACGGCGTTACGAGGTTATAACGGCATCCGGCGGTGAGGCCGCCCGGCATTGTCCTGCTGGATGTTGACATGCCTGTCTTGAACGGCGAGATTGAGAAAAACGGCTTTATCCCGGTTGACGGTGAGAATTTCGCAGGGCTCGTATCGCGGCTGAGCGAGCGGGAAAAAGAGGCCGCGCATCTCGCTCTGCGCGGTATGAGTAATTTCGAGATCAGCGAAAAACTGTCGCGCTCCGTCAATTATATAAAGAAGCTGATGTCCGGTTTATATGACAAGCTGGGAATAAACAGCCGCAAAGAGTTGAAGGAAAATTTCATGCTTGTCGAAAAAAAACTGACTTTGTAAGGGAAAAAGGATGTAACAAAATGGCGAAAAAATTCTTGCTTTTAACGATGCTCCTGTTATGCCCCGCGCCCTGTTACGGGCCTGTGGCCGCGGTGTGGGCGGCGGCCTGCGGCAATACAATAAACATGACTGACAATAACCCGCCGGTGAGCGGAGATGGCTGGAGTTATTCGGACGACGTCTACACCATCCTTGACGGCGCGAATGTAACCGTTACGGGCGGCAACCAATCGCTTTCCTCCAGCCGTCGCCGCATTGCGGTTGCCGCTGACGCAACCGCGGCCATCGTACTGGACGGCGTTTCAATCACCGATCTTGGCGGCTATCAAAGCCCGCTGACGCTGAACGATGGCGCGAACGTGACTCTCATTCTGGCAGGAACAAATACCCTCATGGCCGGCAGTTTTGCCGCAGGCATACAGACCACCGGCGCGACGCTCACGATCGACGGAACGGGTAAACTGGAGGCCGCGGGCGGCGGCTGGGGCGCGGGCATCGGCGGCGGCTATGGCGGAAACGGCGGCACTATCATCATCAACGGCGGCACTATCTCGGCTGAAGGCGGCAACGACAGCGCGGGTATCGGCGGCAGCGAGGGCGGCAGCGGCGGCGCTATCACGATCAGCGGCGGCACGGTCTCGGCTGTGGGCGGCGATTGGGCAGCGGGCATCGGCGGCGGCGACATGAGCAGCGGCGGTGAAATAACGATCAGCGGCGGCTATATCACAGCCGCAGGCGGTTTTCGGGGCGCGGGCATCGGCGGCGGCAACGGTGGCAGCGGCGGCATTATCACGATCAGCGGCGGCACGGTCTCGGCTGAAGGTTCTGCCGATGGCGCGGGCATCGGCGGCGGTAACGGCGGCAGCGGCGGCAATATCACGATCAGCGGCGGTACGATTTCGGCCGTAGGTATCAGCGGCGGCGCGGGCATCGGCGGCGGCGACTCGGTCAACGACAACTGTATCATCGCGATCAGCGGCGGTATGGTCTCGGCTAAAGGCGGCGTTGACGGAGCGGGCATTGGCGGCGGCGACGGAGGCGACGGCGGTGTTATCACGATCAGCGGCGGCACGGTCTCGTCCATGGGCGGCCAGTTCGGCGCGGGCATCGGCGGCGGTGACATGGGCGGCGGCGGCGCTATTACGATCAGCGGAGGCACGGTCATAGCCGTGGGCGGTCAATATGGAGCGGGCATCGGCGGCGGAGCGGGCGGCGGCGGCATTATCACAATCAGCGGCGGCGTATTCACGGTGATCAGCGAAGACAGCGACGGCTCCATCACGATCCGAGGCGGCGCGGTCACGGTAAGCGGCAAAGACGGCGCGGCTTTGACCGGGCTGGCAACAGGCATATCGTCCGTGATCACTCTCCCCGACGCCTATACTTATTGGGCGAGCATTGATCCAAATTTCATACCCGCTCCCGACGACGCGGGGACGACCGTGCCGGGCGGCATTCCGTTTGATAATTCCGGCAGCCCCAAACCCAAATACGTCAAAATAGAAACCAAAGACGCTAATAGTTTTCAGTTTCCAGTGGACAGTTTTCAGTAAAAGACCGCATTTGCCTTTGCTGACCACTGAATAAAACGGGCGGCAGGATGCCGCCCCTACTGTTTTTTGTCTTTTATCTGTTTTTTTCTTTGTTTTTGCTTTTGCCTTTTGCCTTATCTAACCACTAATCACTAATCACTTCTCACTACTAACTTCTCACTACTAACTACTCACTACTAACTAACCACTAACCACTAACCACTAATCACTTTCTTCTAAAAAGCGGAATCAACGCCGGAAGCACGAACATCGCCACAGCGCCCACAGTATTACACCCTCCGCCTCCGCAGCCGGATTCGTCGCTCTCATTCAGATCGATGCTCTCGCCGTGTCTTTTATCATGGCCTACATCGTTAGGTTCTTCGATCTCTACATTTATTTCCTCATCGTTTTTTATGACCTTCATGTCGGACCGGGCTTTATTATTGCTGAGAGGCGTGCCGTCAGAGGGCGTCGACCCTGCCACGCGGCCAACGTTGGCTGCGCCGGTGCCGCTGACAATGCTGGCGGCCACCCGCAAGCCCAGCGATACGCAGCTTTCCACACTGCCATTGCTGGTTCCCCAGATCTGTCCCACCACGCCGCCGGCATTGGCGTTGCCGCTGGCGCTCTCGGTTTTGCGGGATTGAACGTTGCCGGTGTTGTAGCAGTTTTTCACTACGCTGTTGTAGTCGGTGGAGAGATAGAGCTCTCCCACCACGCCGCCGGCATTGGCGTTGCCGGCGCCGACTCTGCTGGCGTCAACGTTGCCGGTGTTGTAGCAGTCTTCTATCGTGCTGGCGGCGACGTTGCCAGATATGATAATTCCCACCACGCCGCCGACACTGGTGCGGGCGTCGTTATTGTCGCCGCTGGTTGTGGCTGCGATGTTGCCGGTGTTGTAGCAGTTTCTCACCGTGCTGTTTGTGTTCCGTCCCACCACGCCGCCGATATAGATGCCGTTGTTGCCAGTGTTGGTGATATTAGCTGTAAGATTACCGATGTAGCCGCAGTTTTCCAACGTGCTGTCGCGATTAAGAAGACCTACCACCCCGCCGACTTGTTGGAAGACGTTGACGTTGGTGGTTATGTCTAAGGAAATTTTGCCGTTAACGACGAGTTTTTTCACTGTGCCATCGTGGACAACGCCGAACAATCCTACGTATCCGGTAGTAAAAGTAGATTGGTTGATATTCATTCCGGTGATCTTTTTGTTGTTACCGTCGAATGTGCCGAGGAACGAGCGGTCGTCAGCGGGGGTGGTGCTGTATGTGCTGCCGATGGGTGTCCAGTTTGTAATCTCGCTCAGGCTAATATCATTCATGAGAGTGATGGTTTTGCCGTTGAAGTTGTCTCGTGTCAGCTCTCCGGGAAGAGAATCCGCGCTGTTGACAAGATTTGCCAACCCTAACAGATCCCCCGCTGAACTGATTGTAAAATTTGTGCCGCTACCGTTGTTGTACCATGCGTATTCCGGCGTGGCCGCCGATGCCGGCGCGGACGGCGTAAATGTCAGCGCCGCCGCCAGCAGCAGGATAAAAATTTTACCGCACCATGTTCTCGTTTTGTTCATTCTTAGCATCTTCCCCTTCATATTTTGATTTATATTCCCGCGAACCCGGACGCCCGCTTGTTTTCAATGCCAATCGGCTTCTAAATAAAAAAATCCCCAATGCAACAATTTATTTAATTGTTGCATTAGAATAAAATCCC
>Ga0099364_10005751_pt1 | contig 18303 bp, 13 predicted proteins | sample TergutTh196P3_FD_73070 | JGI IMG/M metagenome (GOLD analysis project Ga0099364, IMG submission 73070) | Microcerotermes parvus P3 segment gut microbial communities from Pointe-Noire, Republic of the Congo - Th196 P3 | ecosystem: Host-associated > Arthropoda: Insects > Digestive system > Gut ...
ATATAAAACCGTGCAAAGCATCATTCATAAAGTACAAAAATCGTTCATTTTACGCAGAACTTGTAAACATGGAAGTAAATAGTTCTTTATCTGACTATTTTGACCAATGGCTTAAAAAATCATTACCAACCGTTAGAAAAAACGTTTTAGAATTTGTAGAACATCTACTAAATGGCGATATTGAAAACGTTAGTAGAATCCTAAACGAAGACCTTCTTAACAACCCAAGTTATCACGACTATTTAGATGAAAACAGCTATCATATGTATATTCTGGGAATTTTAATAGCCGTATCAAGAAACTATACGGTAGTTTCAAACAGAGAAACCGGGAAAGGTCGCTCTGATTGTTTGATAAAACCCTTTGATAAAAATAAATATGCTGTAATAATAGAGTTCAAACACCTTAAAAAAGAAGGTTTTGATTTAAAAGAAGAGGCGTTAAAAGGGTTGGCACAGATAGAAGAAAAATCTTATATTCATACTCTAAAAGAAGAAGGATATGAGCATGTATATAAATATAGTATAGCGTTTTATAAGAAAAATTGCGAGGTTGTAGGGAACGAATAAACAGTTGACAATTGACAGTTGACAATTGACAATTATTGGTGCTTCGCAGATTAGGAACGAATAAATGCGTTCCGTACATATTAATTTTATGGAGCTAACCAAATGAAAAATATAGAAGCCATATTTTGTGAAGGTGAAAGTTATACAGTAGAATTCAAGGAATCTGTGGATAAAACAATTGTTACTACCGTTTGTGCATTTGCCAACGCAGCTGGTGGTAGATTATTTATAGGTGTAAATGATAACGGAAAAATTGTCGGAACAGACACTAGCAACTCTGCTAGATCTAGATTACAAGATACAATAAATCAGATAGAACCGCGATTAATAGTAGACATTACTATACACGAGAACATCATTGAGGTTACAGTTCCAGAAGGTTCAAATAAACCATATTATTGTTCGCAAGGATTTTTCTTACGTTCTGGTCCAAATTCACAAAAATTAGAACGCAATACTATAATAGAGTTCTTTCAAAATGAAGGGCAGATTCGTTATGATGAAATTGTTCGTAAAGATTTACCCCTGCTTGAAAAGTTTAACGAAATAGCATACAAAAGATATATACGTTCCGCAAAAATAAGTGATGTACTCGACAGAGAAACCATTTTAGAAAATTTGAACTGTGCTGAAAGTATTGATGGTATATATTATTTTACTAATGCCGGGGCTTTGTTTTTCAGAATCAATGAAGATGACGTGAAGTTTCGCCACGCAGGTGTTGTCTGTGCTTTATATAAAGGAACAGAAAAAGCCAACATAATTGATGTTAAAGAACTAAACGGAGATACTGTCAGCAACATTGATAATGCTTTGATCTTCTTGAAACGGCATTTGAATATGAGCTATAAGATTAAATCTTTACAACGAGAGAATATACTCGAATTGCCCGAAGACGCATTACGAGAAGCAATAGTAAATGCAGTTTGCCACAGAAATTATTTTGAAAAAGGTGCTCGGGTAATGGTAGAAATATTCGATGACAGGGTTGAAATAACTAGTCCCGGTGGCGTATGCAAAGGGATAACACCTGAAAACTTTGGAAAAATCAGCATTACAAGAAATGCTGTAGTAGCTAGTTTGTTACATAGGATAGGATATATCGAACAAATGGGTACAGGAATAATGCGAATGAAAAATGCTACTAAAGAAGCTAATGTGCCCAGTCCTGAGTTTGAATTTGTCGAATTTTTCAAGGTAATTTTCAAAAGAAACGAAATTGATATTTCATCGATTTCATCGAATGAAAGTTGTTCAGATAGCGATAGAGTAGCGATAGAAAATGAAAAACCAGCGATAGACAGCGATAGAACAGCGATAGACAGCGATAGGATTTTTAAAATCTTAGAATATCTTACACAGAATGTGCGAGGTAAAAACTTGGACATTTCCACCTTACTTGGATTGAGTTCGCAACGGACTAGAGAGATTCTCCAAGAAATGACACAAAAAAAACTCATTGAAAAACATGGAGATAAACGTTATACATACTACGCTCTAAAAAGATAAGTAAGAGGTGTAGAGATACAAAATTATCTAATATCCAATTTTTCAAACTTCGTAACCGAAGCTATAATTAGCACAAAATTTAGAAGCAAAATCGGGATCAATCTTAATAGTATCTTCATAGATTTTACAATATTATCATCTGTTTCAATATCAGAAACGAATAAAAGGTTTGGGTGTTCAAATAATTGTTGTGAGAAGGCAACTTCGTTATAGCTTCCTTCAGTTGAAGCCCATGAATAAAAAAGATTCATTGAATTTTCATCTTTACTATCTTGTTCACGCATGAGATTAGAAATTTGATTTATAGAACGTTTAGCTTGCTCTTGTAAGAAATTTAGTAAATAAAACCCTTTATCAAAAACTAACTCTGATATTTTTTCAAATTGTATAAATGGTGAAATTGCTGCTATATTTTGTATCATTAACACTTGACGTCTGCTATCGTCTATTTCTAGTTGTTTCATTTGGCTTCTCTTTTCATCAGATGAATAAACAGCTGCTGCACGAAGTCCATCCCAAAGTGTCATATTTCCACGAACAGGGTCGCCATATTCTTCCGACCATGCCATCCATTCATTCGACCATGCATTATAAGACATAGATTGATAATCGAAAGTCGTTTTTAAAGGGGTCATTTGTTTAGCGATAATATTTGCTGATTGTGGCACAATAATAACAAAGAACAACCAAATAAAAACAACCATAACGATAGCATTTCTGTAGTTTTTTGCCATAGATATAAAGATTCCCAACCAGATAAAGAAGGAAGCAAAAGGTATAGAAATCAACAAGATCAATAAATATTTCATCATAAAACTTACCGACCATGTAGCTGTAAGAGAAAAGAACAGAATTAAGGAAATTAATGCAGGTGGAACTATGATTATTAGGTATAATAGCATATAACTTATGTATTTATGCCATAGAATTACTTGACGTTTGAAGCCATAGATTGACATAAGTCGTAATGTTCCCGCACGCTTTTCATGAGAAATAGCCTCAAAACTTAAAACCAGCATAATAAATCCAGAAAGAATACCAAGAATAAAATACCAGTTTAGACGAAAAACTTCACGTAATGATGCTCCATATTTTTGAAAATTAGGTGTATAAAACATAATTCCAACATTTATCTTATCTGGATAATTATCATAGCTACTAAATAGGATCGCTGGTGATGGTCTACTATTTACATGAAGTAATTGTGAAGTAAGCATTTGAGCCATCTGAGTACTTAATCCATCTGATATTCTATCATGATGTCTATTAAGGTCTGTTTGAAATGCTTTCAGATGTTCTTCGTAGGTAACAGCACTACTGATGGCAGATAGTATAAAAAGAACTACTAATATCAGAAAAAATATCTGAAATTTAAGGTCTTTAAGTAATAATTTAATATCTTTTATTAAAAGGGTTCGATTCATTGTTACCTCACATCATATTTCATAAATTTTATCCAAGTCATCACCCATAATACAAGGATACTTAAAACAAGCATTGATAACCCATTAAAGATACGTGGAATAATAAAAGCCAATGTGAAATGTGGTTGTTCATAGGGTTTTATATGAGGAAGCTCCATTTCATAAAATTCTGCTTTACTAGAAAATGCATTTACACGCGCCCAGATAGTATCCCATGCAGCCCAAAATTTATCATCATCTTCATCATATTCTTTGTACATTTCAATCCAATAATCTTGAAGATTATTATATTCTTCTGTAAACATGGTAAAAAAACGATAATCAAAAAGCCAGCCTTCGTTTACACCAAGATTAATAAGATCATCTCTTATTTCACGACTGTTTTGTAGAAATAAAAGATAGTCATCGTTGGAATTACCTGTTATTTTCATGGATAGGTTATTTAAAAGAACTATGGGATTGTAGAAGAATATCCTAGAACGCATGTTTTCCATACTAATTCGGGTTCTATAAATCTCATCTGCTATAAGCTCTATATCTCTTGAAACCGGAAAATAAACTTCATACATGTATCTTTGAAAACGATAGTGTTGTTCATATGTTCCTTGCAAACCCCAGACTGTGGCTTCATAAAAATCACCACTCCAATTCATGTGTCCAATTTTATTTAAATCAGCATCATCCGGAACATCAATATAATACAATCTATTGGCTAGGTTATGTTTTTCGATGAAGTTATGACTTAACTGTTCAAACTTTTCGTTGTAAATTCGAGGTGAAATAATGTAATCCCAGCTAATCGGCAGAATAATGCTAAATAAAACCCAAATAAGTAAAGAATAAACAAGGGAACGATTGGGGTTTGTACTACACGTGGAAATAAAAATACCTAATAAACTGAAAAATAGAATAAATAACAAAACTAAGAACCAATAAAAAAAAGCACTAAAAAAGAAATTTAGACTAAGTAGGTTAGCGTAGATTATAATTAAACTTATAAGACTTAGAAAGTAAGGTATCGAAAAAATAAAAGCAACAAATATAAAAACACCTAATAGTTTCTTTAGTATAAACGATTGTCTCTTAATGGGATACGTCATGATAACACGCAATGTGCCAATGCTCTTTTCACCATTTACACTATCGTAAGAAATTAGTAAAATAAATAAAGATAAAAAGAAAGTAATTAAAAAAGTTATATCAAGCTGCGTAATGTCTATATAAAGTAAGTTGTTTTCTTCATTTAGTGCTCCAGATTCATATATTGGCTCATAAAATTGTATCGTTACTACACGTGGAAATCTGAAGCCTTCGTTAAATATTGAAAATATAATTGGTTGTTGAATTGCACGCGGCTTGATAAAACTGTAATTTACAACGCTTTGTAATGATTCTTCATGTATTTGTACATCGGCAATATATTGATTGACCTGCTTTTGATAGTCTACTAAACGTACTATAAAGATTGATAGAAATAGAAGCAGAAACATGAATACTGTCCAGTAAACACGTTTACTTCGTAAAAGAATTTGAATCTCATGTTTGAGTAGTGTGAGTAGCATAGTTAGCCCTCCTCCCTTACATATGCCTGATGTGGAATTATATATAAATACAACCTCACACCGAAGGTGTTGATCGCTACGTAGAAAACGAAGCCCCACGAAACAATCACCACACCGAAGGTGTGGAACGAATTAATATGATAAGCAATATGTCGTTTAGGATCCATACCTTCGGCATGGAAATCAAGGTGGGGGCGTCGTTTTCTACGTAGCGATCGATCCCTTCGGGATGGTGTGGAATAAATAAATTCGTTCCGTACAGATGCTGTGCGTCTATCCCTTCGGGATGGTGTGGAGTTCCGAACATTTTTTACATTTTCAGCATAGATTGAATAGTTTTAATTGAGCCTAGTAATGATGTCGCTTCGTATGGTAACACAACAGTTTTATCACCTTTTTGAATTAGGTCTCCAAATGTAGCGATATATTTAAGGGCAATTTGATATTCAGCAGGGTCCATCTTTGTTTCTTTAACAGCTTCTGCTATTCTTCTAATAGCTTCAGCTTCTGCTTCAGCAACCAATAGTTTTGATTTAGCTTCCCCTTCCGCTCTTGTGATTTGAGCATTTTTAAAACCTTCAGCTTCTAAGATTTTAGCTTGTTTAGTACCTTCAGCTTCTAAAATGAGAGCACGTTTATCTCTTTCGGCTCTCATTTGTTTTTCCATAGCAGCTCTAATTTCTTTTGGTGGGTGAATATCTTGAAGTTCAACTCGGTTCACTTTAACACCCCACTTATCAGTAGCATCGTCTAAAATATCTCTAAGTCTCGAGTTAATCATGTCTCTTGAAGTAAGAGTTCTGTCAAGTTCCATTTCTCCGATCACGTTTCTCAAAGTTGTTTGAGTAAGTTTTTCAATAGCTTCAGGCAGGTTGTTAATTTCATAAATAGCTTTATAAGGTTCTGAAACTTGAAAATATAGTAAAGCGTTAATTTCGATAACAACATTGTCTGCTGTAATAACGTTTTGTCGTGCAAAGTCGTACACATTTTCACGAAGATCGAGCCTGCTTTCAGTTTTAAGTTGAATATATTTGTTTCCTTTGTAGTCTTCGCGTACAAAACGCCAGGTGAAATGTCTGAAATTGTCGACAAATGGAATTATCAGATGTAATCCACTTGCGAGGGTTTTATGGTAACGTCCAAATCTTTCAATGATGATAACTTCAGCTTGTTTTACAATTACGATACCTTTGGACACAAGTATCATAACAAAAACAACAAGCACAACTAGAAAAAGCATGATTCCTGTCATGTTTTTACTCTCCTTTTATTTTATTTGGTTACGATAACTTTATTCCCTTCAACTCGTAGTATTTTAACGGTTGTACCTTCGGGAATAATATCACCGGAATTTTCAGAAATAGCCGACCATTCTTCACCACCAATTTTCACGTAACCTTTTGTTTGTGGTTCAATAATTCGTGTAACTATTCCGGTTTTGTTAACTAAAGCGTCTACATTGCTTAACGGTTGTTCTTCGTTTTTTAACATGAAACTTTCAAATCTTTTCATCATAAGAAACGAAATAAGTGTAGTGATGGAAAAAATAACAAGTTGAGCGGGTAAGCCGGGAAAGATTCTTGATAATAAGCCAGTTAAAATTGCGCCTATTCCAAAGCTTAGGAAAAGAAATCCGGGCGTTACTATTTCAATTATAAGAAATAGCAATCCGGCAGCTAGCCATAAATGCCAATACATGAATACCTCCTATGTATGTTTATATTTTACATATATCTTTCAACAATTCATCAGCGTGTTTAAGTGCTGTTTCAGTAATATTGCCTGACAGCATTCTAGCAATTTCTTCTCTTCTTGCCTCTTTCTGAAGTTCAATTAACACAATTGCAGCTTTATCCGCGGCACTAATTTTTTCAATTTTAAGATGTTCTTGAGCCTTAGCAGCAATTTGAGGCAGGTGACTAATACACAAAATTTGGTGAGATTCGCTAAGTTTTTTAATATATTCAGCAAGAACAATAGCCGTTTTCCCTCCGATACCAGTATCAATTTCATCAAAAATAATGGTTCTTTGAGGAATTTTCTTAGCAATAATCGATTTAATAACTAACAAAAGCCTTGAAAGCTCACCTCCAGAAATGGTAGATTTTAGGTCTTGCAGTGGCATCCCTTTGTTCGCACTAAACAAAAACTTAACTTTATTAAGTCCATTTTGAGTATAGTTATCAGTATCCGGCAACTCATTTGGACAACAAAAATTATTAGCAGAATATTTGTCAACCATAATTTTAAAGTCGGCATCATTTATAGCTAAGCTACGTAGAGAATCTATAATGTTTTCTTGGAAATAAATCGCCGCTTCTTTTCTTTTATTTTCAAGATTGATAGCAATATTAAAGGTTTTTTGTTGGAGATTATTTATTTCTTTCAGATACATTTCTTCGGTTTCAACGTCTTGTTCATAAGTTGCGATAAACTCTTTCATTTCATGCAAGTACGCATTAATTTCGGCAACGTTTCTTTTGTATTTAGTTTTTAGATCATAGATAAGTTTTAATCTATTTTCAACTTCGTCAAGTCTCTTTTCATCAGTTGAAATCTCTTCATCTACGAATCTTAAGCATCCTGAAATGTCCTCAATAGCAGTAATAGCAGTGGATAAATGATCAACAGTATCTTTAATAATTTTAGAATCGTTAGAATAATTATTTAATTTGTTCTTATATAAAGCAATTATATCATAAACGGTTCTATCTGATTCAAAGAAATCAGCTTTCAGCTCATAAAACAGGTTTAGAATGTCTTTTGCGTTGGTGAGTAAATGCAGTTCTTTATCAAGTTCGTTTTCTTCATTTTCCTGAAGGTTTGCAGCTTCAATTTCATCAATTTGATACTGATAAAGCAAAATCTTTTCTTTGTTTTTATGAATATCGCTCTGATATTTTTTTAATTTTCTTTTGGTATCTATCCATATGTTGTATGTTTTTTGAAATTCATCTCTTAAGTCAATAACATCTGCATATGTGTCAAGATAGTTTAACTGTATATCTTCATCAAATAGTGAATGTTGATCTCTTTGGCTATGAAAATCAAGTAGAATAGCACTAAATTCTTTAACAATAGCATGTGTAGACTTTCTTCCGTTGATAGAAATAGCAGATTTTCCATCAGGTTTAATCTCTCTGAAGAAAAATATTTCATTGTCATTAATGTCAACATTATATTTTTCTATAAGATTAACAAATTCTTTGTTTTCTACAATTTCAGTAACATCGAAAATGGCTTCTAGTTCTACACTTGAAGAATTATCATAAAAAACATCATTTTTTAGTAGTTCGCCTAGTACAAGATGCAGTGCTCCGGCGATAACAGATTTACCGGCACCGGTTTCGCCTGTAAGAACTGTAAGTTTATCTGAGAAAGTAATATTCAAGTCTTTAACTAGAACGAAATTTTTAATTTTTAGGTCTTTTAGCATAGTAATTTCCTTATCTTATGATAAAAATTATTTTCAGATAGAACAACAAAATTAATTGTTTTATCAGACTTTTTAATAACTATTTTGTCGTTACAATGAATATCTGTAGTAACGTTACCGTCGCTTTGCAAATGCATTACATGATTTTCCACTGGAACAATTTCTATAACATCATATTTATCTAGAACTATTGACGATATATTTAATTTGCTAGAATTTAATGGTGTTACAAGTAAAACCTGCGTATTAGGCATAACAATTGGTCCCCTTGCAGATAGTGAATACGCAGTAGAACCAGTTGGTGTGCTAACAATCAAGCCATCAGCTCTAGCGTCATAAATAAATTTTTTATTTACAGTAAGTTTCAGCTTTATAAGTTTTGAATTGTGTGCTTTAATCACAACAGCTTCATTCAAGGCAACTCCTTGATACACATTTTGGTTCTCTCTTATCACCGAAATATCTAATAACATTCTAGATTGAGTATTGAATTTATTTGTTTTTAAAGCATTAACAGATTTTTCTAATTCTTTGTACTGTATCGAAGTTAAAAAACCAATTTTCCCAAAATTCACCCCTAATATAGGAACATTGTAGAAGAGAGCAAATTTTAAAGAGCGTAAAATTGTACCGTCACCACCAAAACAGAAAATGTAATCTAAATTTATATCTTCTTTTGTATCAAGCAGTATAGGTACAACTCCTAATGATTCCATTTCTTTAATTATTCTATCTTTATCATCAAAATAATTTTTAAACATGATGCCTATTTTTAACATAGATTCTCTCTTAAAAATAAATATGAAGCATATCTATCTGATGGAATTTTATCACCGATATTCTTCTTTATAGCACAGTTTTCTTCGTGAGTATGTGTGCAATTGTTAAATTCACAATAATTTGAGAAATTAGCAAAGCCGGGAAAGCAAGTAGGTATCAAATTAATATCGCTTGGTTTTAAGCCAAGTGTTTTAATACCGGGCGTGTCGATAATGTATCCACCAAAGCTAAAAGGTATCATTATTGCACTAGTTGTAGTATGTACTCCTTTGTTATGATAAAGACTTACATCCGCAGTTCTAAGATTCAAACCCGGTTCTATTTTATTGATTAAAGAGCTTTTTCCAGTGCCAGAATGTCCGGTTATAACAGTTACTTTATTTTTTAATAATTTTTTAAATTTATCAATACCGTAGTCGGTTTCTGCAGACGTATAAATTAGATTGTAACCGATTTTCCTATAATATGCTCCGCATTGTTTTGTTCCTTTTGTAGCAAGATCCATCTTATTAATACATAAAATGGCAGGAATATTTAAGACAGCAGCTGCTGTAATATATCGATCGATCAATCTTGGATTAAAATCAGGCTCTTTAACTGAAGCTAAAATAATAACTTGGTCAATATTTGCAGCTAATAATGTTGTGTTGGGATAAATATAACGTGATAGAATATTTTTTCTTTGCTCAATCTCCTCTATTCTTGGGTTCATAACATCAGAAACATCAATACTAACCTTATCTCCTACACATACTGGATTTCTGGTTTCATGGGTAATATATTTTAATCTTCCGCTAAGAACACAGTGGATAGGTTCGTGTAAAATAGAGCTTGAATCGTAACACCAGACTTTATATCTGTAATTTGTCATAACTTCAACAACAATTGCTTTTTTTAATATTAAATTTGTTTTAAAAGATTTTTTTCCCTTATCATTAATAGTTTTAGCAGATTTTGTTCTAGTTTGTTTTGTAGATTCAAAATGATAGATGTCTTCTACATCATCAAGTTTGATATTTTTTATGTTTACATCTTGCCCAATAGTTTTAAATTTCGCTCTTTTCTTATACATAATTTCAAGAAAAACAGATTTCTTTCCTCCATATTGTAACTTTGAATTGGTTTAATGCTCTATCATACCTTCGGGATGGTTACGGAACACCCCCCCCAATCGTCCTGTAGGGAACGCATTTATTCGTTCCTAGTTCGGTTGTGTTCCATACGGAAGCAGGAACGAATAAATGCGTTCCGTACAGGCATAAACCCGACCGAACTAGGAACGAATAAATGCGTTCCGTACAGGCATAAACCCCAACCGAACTAGGAACGAATAAATGCGTTCCGTACAGGCATAAACCCGACCGAACTAGGAACGAATAAATGCGTTCCGTACAGGCAAAATGGGATCCATATCGAACTAGGAACGAATAAATGCGTTCCCTACAGAATTTGGGCGTTCCGTACAGATCATCAAAAAATAATTATAGAATCTTGTCAAGAAAAAAATAAAAAATTGTTGACAAATATTGATGAATTTAAATAATTCGTTCCTATTATTAAAAGGCGAAGTATATTTATTGTGAAAATAGTAATATCCATATTATTTTTATTTCTATTAAACTTATTGGTTTGCGAAGCTAATCTCCATACCAATTATAGTACATACAATCATTTTTCAAATTTTGAAAACATTTTTTCATGGAGACATAATCTTCAAAATGATTTAACAATACATTTTAATACTAGAAATTCTTATTCAGATAACACTCATTTTGACAGAAGCTCAAAAAACAATAATTATAATTATTCATTAACATACACAAAATATGATATTCAGCCATTTTTACTTGCAAACTATGCAAGTTTTTATAACACAGGAACTCCAGATGACTCCATTTCTGTTAGTGATAAATATATAAGAGAAGGTGGATTAGGGTACATGGCGTCTTTCTTTAAAAATCGACTTACTTTACAACAATCTGGCAGCTATGTTAGCTTAGATAATTCTTTGAAAAGTTATTATGGTTTTAGCACGAATAGTGTAGTTTCTTACCAGGATTATATTTCTAGGTTTAATTTTAATTCAAATCTATATTATTCTGATAATGATACTTATTTAGAGACAAATAATGCATATGGTGCAACCCTTGCTCTAAATAGCCGTGAAATACTATTTAACAATAAAGACAATTTTTTGAGAGTAAGAATAAAATATGATCACTATGCTATGGATACATACTTGTTCAATGTCCGCGATGATAGAAGTGAACGTGATGAGTTTCTGTCTGTTCTTGATTTTTCCTATCATATTAGCCCACGCTTTAATTTTTCAGTAGAAAACATATCAAATTACAGAAGATTAAATTTTACAGAGAACACGTCTCGAAATAACTGGTATTTTGACAATAATTTTATCTATGAATTAAACTATAAATATATATTAGGTCAATATTACGCACGATTGAACATGCAGAATAGTACAAGATATTTTCGTTCAAACAACCAATCTCGTGATTCATTAGAAAAGCAGTTCACAATTGGCGGGCTTTGGAATTTTGCTGTGGTAGATAGTTTAAGGTTCGAGGTCAGTAATTCTCTTCAACAGAATTTTCATTCAGGAACATTTAATTCACTTGATAATGATAGATTGATGACAACTTATACATTACTAACGAATACAAGTTTTCATAGAAATATATTTAAGAATAGTTTTCAATATTTTCAAGGAAAGCAGATTTATATTGATAAAGCACTTTCTGCTAACAATCATGAAATATATAATTATCAATGGGTTCCAGAATCAGAATTTTACATAAATCATAATTTCAGATTCTATAATAAATATACTTTGCGTGCTTATTATGATAGATTTATCTGGAGTGAATTTCTAAATGATAGATTTTATAGATATTTAAGCGGAGAATGGGGGATAAGGTTTATTGATCAATATCAAAACCCTAATAATAGAAAAACAGGATTGTTATACGACAGATTTACTGTTTATACTGCTTTTATTATTGAACATACAGAAACTGCCGAAAATATTGATGATCAATGGTATAGAAATAATATAGACTATATAAGAAATTATTTGCTTTCTATTGAATACTACAAGAATAATTTCTTTATTAGAATGATGCCTTTATTCAAATATTATAATAAATCTATTGAATCAGAAATTCAAACAGATCTAAACCTTGTTCTCGGAGATTTGTTAATTAATGCTAGTGTTAATCCCATCGGACGACAGTTTAACACAATGATTTGGAGGTTTAATGTTAATTTACAATATAATTTTTAAAGATAAAAATAATTATTGACAAATTTTTGATTTTTTTTTTAATGGTTAAATATCTGAATTGCAGGAGTGGTGAAATTGGCAGACACGCTAGATTCAGGTTCTAGTGAGCATTAGCTCATAGGGGTTCAAGTCCCCTCTTCTGCACCATATTCTATATTCTGTACGGAATGCATTAAAGTCCTACCTTACACATACCTACGGCATGTGTAAGGTAGGACTTTAATGCGTTCCCTACAGAATTTGGGCGTTCCGTACAGATTTAATTTATACTAAACTGCAACATTACAAATCTACCTCCATCAACATCAACATATGGTAGTAATAGAATTCTATCAGTATATTTTACGTTTAATTGAAGAGTCAATTTTCCTATTGTGTAGCCAACTAATGAACCAATAATAACATCAGACATCCAGTGTGCATCTTCATAAACACGTGATAAAGAGACACAACCCGCAAATCCATATGCCAACCATTTTATTTCCGGATGTCTACCTGCTAAAACTGTTAGATACGACCATGCACCTGAAGAATGTCCAGAAAAAAAAGATTCTCCTTCATTAAAGAAATCAAAGGGATTATCAGGACTGCTTCTTGGTCTAGCTCTTTTGAAGGTTTTCTTAAAAGCTTCCGTTATGCCTTGAGTGATGATAAGTGACTGTGTAGATAAAATTAAAGTCTCATGAAAATAATTGTTTTGAATAATAACATCGGCACTATAAAGTGCAAGAGCTCCATAAAAAACACGTTCTCTATCTCCAACAGCATATAATAAGTCTGTGAAGAAGTTTTCTTTGTAAATTAATTCATTTTGTGTGAAATCTCTTATAGTCTGATCAAGGAAAAATGTTGCCAATCCTGCTGTAAGGACACCCAATGAGGCTTTTGCTTGTAAAGAGGTGGGGGGGACGGATAAGAAACTCCCCCCTGCCCCCCTCTGAGAGGGGGGTAAAACGGGAAGAAACTCCCCCCTGCCCCCCTCTGAGAGGGGGGTAAAACGGAAAGAAACTTCCTCTTGTCCCGCTCTGAGAGGGATGGTAAGGGGTATAAAAAGAATAAAAACCAGAATAAATCGGGTCAAAATATAACCCCTTCATTATTTACTAATATCAAGTTATTATTTGAAATACATTTTTTATCTCTAGATAATATTTCATTTGCGAACAGATCAATTTTCTGCAATTCTACGCTAGAAAAAATGTACTCAGAACAAAAATGATTTACATATTTCGTTATTCTTTCGTACCATTCGTTTGATAACAGCCCTTGCTCTCTGCTGTAATTTAGTTCTTTCTTCAATCCTTTCGCAACAGCTTCGCCGTGAGAAATATTAAAATCAGTAACAGATTCATACATATGCCCGTATGTATGACCTAAGTTCAGAACATGTCTTTTACCTTTATCTAGTATATCTTCTTGGCATATAATTGATTTATAATTAATAGATTTGCATATATAGTCATTCAAGTTTTCACGAATAAAATCAAAATCTTTAAAGAAGAAATCTCGTTCAAAAATTATCATCATTTTTATCAACTCTGCAAATCCATTTTCTATTTCTTTATTTGGCAGTGTATTAATAAAATCAAAATCTATAATAATCTCATTTGCAGGATAAAAACTTCCTATTTGGTTCTTTATATTGTTGTAGTTAACGCCAGTTTTTCCACCAATAGAGGCATCCAACATTCCAATAATTGTTGTTGGAATAAGAGTTAAATGACAACCACGATTATATATAGAAGCACAGAAAGAAGCTATATCAAGCGTTATTCCTCCTCCTATGCCAATAATTTTATCTTTTCTTCTTAAATTAGATTTAAAAATCTGCTCTAATATTCTATTTACAGTTTCTAAGTTTTTATTAGATTCCTTAGCTTGTAAATGGAAAACATTTGTACCTTCTGCAAAATCTTTGAAATAATCATCGATTACATAAAATGATTTAATATTTTCATCAGAATTAACATATTTTTCAATTACAGATGAATATATTTTATTTTGTGTTAGTGATTGTGTATTTTTAATAAATTTTATATTTGTGGTGTAACATATATTAAAATCAAATGCTTGATCAGTCATTATCACGTATAACTTTATCTATCAGCCAGCATTTATGAAGATCATTATTTGTTTGTATTAATTCATTGCGTCCAGATAATGTATTAATATTTGATTTTATATTATTTACTTTATGAAATCCATTAGGAGTGACAATATAGTTGGTGCCATCAGTTTCCGTATGATTACGCAGTGGTTCTGGATTTTGTTGTACAAGTTTAGAACTCCTAGGGTTGTCAGTGTGTAACAATAGTTCAATTAAACAGAACATTTCATCTGCATCCTCAGGTACCGCACAAAGTTGAACATCAAGATACGGTACCATAGTTTCCGAATAATCGTTACCGCACCAATAATCTCTTACAATTTTACTCATTTTGACCTCTTTTGTGGCATTGTTTTTTTTTCATTGCTTTATGTCAAGAAGAAAATTGATTAAAAAAAAATGAATGTTAATAAAATTTATTTGACAATTTTTTGAACTTAAATAGTATGGCACAAAACTAAGGACTTGTGAACACAAATCCGACAAACATATTAAGGAGTAAATTATGAAAAAAACCTTTATTACTTTTCTAATTTTTACAGTGTTAATCTTAAAATGCTTGTATTCAAGCTGGTATGACAACATACCAAACAGTCTCGAACAACCTGATGGAACAATTGTTGACGTCTTATATTCAGGTGACAACATCCATCAATTTCCCCACGACGAGAATGGATTTACGATAATTCAGGACCCTATTACTGGTTATTGGTGCTGGGCAATAGCTTCTGAGGGGCTTCTTGAATCTACGGGTTACCCTATTCATCTGCATTCGCCAGAAAGTCTTGGAATCAATCCTTACGAAAACATTTCAGAAGAACGATACCTGCACTTAAAAAAAGAACTAGAAAACTCTTCTCCTTCACGAAACAATATACGTTCTCCTTCTGTAGGAACTATAAACAGCATTACTGTGTTCATACGCTTTGCAACCGATACAGAGTTTAATCGCCAAGTAAGTTTTTTTGACAGCATGCTTAACTACGCCGGTGAAAATGTTAGCTCAATGTACCAATATTTTTGGGATGCTTCTTTTCAGCAACTTGAAGTTTTTTCACCAATGTTTCCAATTGCTACTGGAAATAATGTTGTGTCTTATCAATCACCTCATCCGCGCGGATATTTTCAACCCTATTCTACTACAAACACGATAGGTTATCTTGGAGGTTCTTACGGCTGGGAACGTATGGAACGTGAACATGCTCTTTTAAGAGATGCCATAGAATATATTCGTGGAGAAATACCAACATCACTTGTAATAGACAGCGATGGAGATGGATATGTAGATAATGTCAATTTTGTAATACGCGGCGGTACCGGCGCATGGGCTGATTTATTATGGCCCCATAGATGGTCTTTAACCACTTATGATGTTATGATACATGGGAAACAAGTAATGGCTTATAACGTAAATATTGAAAATCATTTAGATCAGTATAACGTAAGTGTTTTAGCTCACGAATTTGCTCATTCCTTTGGTTTACCAGATTTATATCGTTACCAAAACAGCAGCACTAATCGTCCTATTGGCTTTTGGTGTTTAATGGCTAGTAATTCCAATCCTCCACAATCAATTTCTGCATATATGAAAAATAAATACACAGATTGGATACTGCCCATACCTACTATAGTTTCAAATGGAACTTATACTTTATACCCGCTAACTAGTGGATTTGAAAATATTGCATATAGGATAAACTCACCCAATTCAACCTCAGAACATTTTGTTGTAGAATATCGTAACAATACGACAGGTTTAACAGATTCTACCTTACCCGGTTCTGGATTATTAGTATATCGTGCACGACCTTCCATTAATGGTAATGCAGATGGTCCTCCAGATGAATTATATGTATACCGACATAATGGAAGTCCCACTTCTGAGGGAACTGTAGGTACTGCTTTGTATTCTTCAGCATTTGGCCGCACTCATATAAATGATATCAGTAATCCTAGTTCTTTCTTATCCAATGGACAACCCGGTGGATTGTTTATTTATGATATAGGGAATGCCGAAGAAACGATATCATTTTCAATCAATGTAGAGGGTGCAAATCCTGATTTATTTAACGAATCATTTGAGGAACAAATATTAACTAATTATGATTGGATAAACGATCCTTTGTATCCTTGGGAAATAACCCCTAATTATGCATCTGATGGAGTTTTCAGTTTAGCATCCGGCAGTATAAGCCATGATCAATCTACTAGGTTAGAGTTAAATATCATATGCGATACAGGATTTTTCCAGTTTATGTACAGAAGTTCAACCGAAAATAATGGTGATTTTCTTCGTTTTTATATAAATAACCGCGAAATGCTTTCAATAAGTGGTAATGTTGAATGGAAACACTTTTCCACACCTGTAATGGCAGGGACTTATAAACTAACTTGGATTTATGAGAAGAATGGTTCCATTTCACATGGTGAAGATAAGGTTTGGATAGATCAAATTGGTTTCCCTGACATAACAGAAAATGTTCTTTATCCTGCTAGTAATTTAATTTATGACTTAGATGAGCGTACAATCGAAATGCAATGGGATATTCCTTTTAAAACACACATGCCGAACCCTCCAACTTTGTTAGGATATATCGTATACCAAAACAACGTTCCATTAAACAATGAAGCGATTAAGGAAACTGCATTCGTTTTTTCTAACCCTCATGGAGGCAGCATGATTTTCCATGTTACAGCAGAATACCAAGAAGGATTTTCCATAGATTCTAACTCTATTCAAATTTCTTTACCTATTTTACCGCCTTCCAATTTAACAGCAGAATTTGTTGAAAACGGTATTGAGTTAAATTGGGAATACCCCATTGAATCTGTGTTCCTGCTCGGGTTTAGAGTTGTTAGGAATGGTCAAAACATTACTATCCCTATTCTAGAACCTAACGTATTCACGTATGTTGATTCTAATGCTCAAGAAGGTGAAAATATTTACAGAATTTCTGCTATATTTTCAAATCCTTCAGGGATGTCACCGCCATCAAACGAGGTGTCTATTATCTATACTGATTTAATTGATACACCCATTAATGCATATATTACAGAGCTTATTGGTAATTATCCAAACCCATTTAACCCTGAAACCACTATTCATTTTACATTGAAAAATGATACTAATGTTAAAATTGATATTTTCAATATACGCGGTGCATGGATAGCTACAGTAAAAGACGAAATCATGATTCAAGGAAGACATAGCGTGGTTTGGGATGCTTCAAACATGGCTTCTGGAGTATATTTTTATCGATTGGATGTAGAAGGCTATCAAGCAATTCGTAGAATGGTGCTTGTGAAATAGGGGGGGGCGTTTTCTACGTAGCGATCGATCCCTTCGGGATGATGTGGATTTATATAAATACCACCTCACGCCGAAGGTGTGGATTTATATATAAATACCACCCCACACCGAAGGTGTCGATCGCTATGTAGAAAACGATGCCTCACGAACCCATCACCACCCCGAAGGGGTGGGACAATAGAATATGATAAGAAATATGTCGTTTAGGTTCCATACCTTCGGCATGGAAATCAAGGTGGGGGCATCGTTTTCTACGTAGCGATCGATCCCTTCGGGATGATGTGGATTTATATAAATACCAC
>Ga0099364_10005752_pt1 | contig 18297 bp, 10 predicted proteins | sample TergutTh196P3_FD_73070 | JGI IMG/M metagenome (GOLD analysis project Ga0099364, IMG submission 73070) | Microcerotermes parvus P3 segment gut microbial communities from Pointe-Noire, Republic of the Congo - Th196 P3 | ecosystem: Host-associated > Arthropoda: Insects > Digestive system > Gut ...
TAGTATTTTATTGGTAATATTTTCTCAATAGCATAACCATTGTCGGAGTTTTTTTCGTTGTCATATGCATGGTAGGGGATATTTTATACATTAAGCAGATATTAGTAGAAACCAATCTTAAGTCGGTTAGCCGATCCTAAACCCTTCGGCTAAAAGCCGAAGGTAGTTTAGTTAGCAATGCCTAAAAAAGAATCCCATCGCTCACACCATGTCTCAAATGCGCCGATAAAAATACTTTATCAGTAGTGTTGGCAATAGAATTTGCTATCGCCAGCAGTTCAATGGTTACAGGCAGTTCAGGTCTTGCGGCGCGACCTCGTTAATACCTCATAGGAATAATATCAAGATAATCTTCAAGTGTAGCGTTGTTTAAAAAGCCTTCTATTATCTTTTTACCAAGAGGGCTAAGCTCGGATATTTCATATTTTGATATTTCCTGCTTGAAAAAGTTGTTTAAAATTTGTGCGCCTTTATCGTAGCCGTCCAAACCTACCTCGGCTTGCGTTTCGGGACGCAGAAAAGCTTTTCGGATAAATTGCCCGTCAACTTTAAGGCTCTCCAAACAGTAACCCAAAAGCGGTGAACGTGCCGGCACAAGATGTTCGGGCTTAAACTTTGCGCTGCCGCGCCTTGCAATATATTCGCGAGCAATCCACTGCGGCATAAAACCTACTTTATAGCTACCTATATGCTGGTTGGGTATCAAAACGTATCTTGTCGAGGGCGAATTTATAATTTGTTCCAAAAGCAAATTTGCGTGGTTAATCATTTTTCCCGTAGCAAAGGGCCAGTATGAACCGACTCCTTCGCTTGTCATGCCTTCCGTATCAGTGATGCTGGGGTTGTTATGTCCTCTTGGGGCGACTAATCTCCACAGCCATGCAAGTGCGGGCGGCAGGATATGCAACATACCGATAATTCCGTAAGAAGGCAGCGTTGAAGTGCAGGGGGGGGTGCGCACGCCAAAGCTACGCACATCAACCTCAACGGGTTGGTTTACTACATTCGGCACCATTCTGCGCGGCAGTATGACGCGAGGATTTGGACAGGGTTTGCCGTCTGAATCTATTGAGTGCTCCCAGATAAGGCATGTGGCGTTGGGCATGGCTTGAAGGTTAAAAAAGACAAGCGGCTCCGAAGGTTGGGTGCAAATCTTTTCGTATAAAGGCTCAGTGCCGTATTCCGTTATGTTGTCCACTCTTAAAAACCAACCGTCTTCGGCGTCTGCTATTACCAATTTTTTAGAATCGTTTTGCATTTTGGGGTGGCACAACGCCATATCGTCTGCAATAGGCTGCAACTCGCACGGCTCGTCTATGTTGAGATAAAACTTTTCTTTTGTCTCAAGGTTTTGTCCGATTAATATTTTTCCGTTAGGCTCGCGGTGGATATTTTCGCCCATCTCGCTTTTCCCGCCGCCCGATGCGCCCTCGTGCATAATTACGATTTCGTTTTCGTAGGGCGTAATAACCTTAACTGCCGAAGCGTGAGCTGTAACCCACCCCTCCTGTTCGCCAATACCCAACAAGAATCCATACACGCCTTTTTTAGCGCTCGGTCCCGGGTAAAGGTTGTATGAAAACATTTCGTAAATATCGTTAAGACGGTTATGTACAACAATTTGTTTGCCGTTAAAATGCGTGTGTCTAAATGGTGGCGCCAGATAAATCACCGCTTTTGGAGTAAACTGCCTCTCAATATCGTCAATATTCACAAAGTATTGTAATCCTGCCAGTCCACAAGCGAAAAAAGCGGCGTTCTTAGGAGCGATTAATACCGCGTCATAACCATATTCCTTTCCTCCCGCCATAAATGGAGTTATTATAAGTTCCTGTTCTGCAAGCCATTTAAAGGTGTCGTTGCGCAAAGAGGAAAAGTCCTGTTTGTATATGTCTTTAAACCGCGGTTTATCCGAAGGTTGTTCGTCTGCGACTATAAGGCAATCGGGATCGCGGCGGCGCATATAATCTTCAACGTAGTTTACAGCCGCGCCGTTTTTGCAACGCACCACCGTAGCTACCAAAACTTTTTTTCCGGCGACTTCGTAATCAACCTCGAAACTGTCAGCTCCTTGGCTTCCGAGAGCCATTGATATAAGTTCCGCCCTGTTTTTAGGGACTGTAACGCTTTTACAATTATTTAAAATATCCAGGATATTTTTCGGAAAATTGAATTTACTTAGATCTGTCATTTTATTTCTTTCTTTGCAAAAAATACGTTCTTTTGCATGTATAATGCAAATTTAATAACGCTGCAAAAGTATGATAATAATTGATTGAAGTTTAACAGTTACTTAATTATTTTTGTAAAATATTGCTAAAAGGTTGTTTAAAGTTTAGCGCCTTGCTGCGAAGTTTGTGCCGTGGACGATGGGTTTGGCACGGTATTTGTAGTACTATTATTAGATGGTTGCGCCTGCTGTTGCTGTTGCGGCGGCGGGTTAGCGGGAGCATTGCCTTGTTGCTGATTGTTGTCGCCCGAGCTGTCGAGTGCGGAGTTAATCGCATTGTCAACGGCTTGTTCCGTTCTGCGTTCCACCTGACGGGTTACGGCGCGTTCGGCAGCGCGTTCGGCTGCATTGCCAACCCTTCTGGACACCTGCGCCTGCGCCGCTACTCATGAGAGCAGCAGCGCTAATGTTACTGATACTGTTTTTATCGTTTTCATTGTCATAATAAAAAAGTTTAGTTTAAAAAGTTTATTGTTATTAAAAAAAAATTTACTCAATCAAAAAAAGCATATAAACACTTTTTGATTGGTTTACACGCTTTTATTCGTATGGTCGAAATACCGCTAATCTATATCTTCATTTCCTTTTTCAGCATTTCGTAGATTTCCTGCCACGGTTTTTTGTAAAGTCCGGTGCTTTCATCGGCAAGTTTTGCAAAAGTATTTGATGAGAAAAATTTGTCGGTTGCAGTTTCTTCGTCAATATTGAAGTCAATTACAAGCTGTTCGAGCAGCGGCTCGCCAATTTCCGAAACTTCGTAACTGATATTTTTTGTGTTTTCCATATATTCGAGCATCAGCAAAGAATCTGCCGTACAAAAGCAGATTTGATGTGTCGGCTCTTCTCTTCGCAGCATATTGAGAAATTTTTCTTTTGAGATTTTCCCCAAAATATAATTATCAATTTCTCTCGAAATTCTATCATCAGCAACAGGTCCTTCTACAATATCATAATCGTGAGCAGGTATTGGCGAGTCTAATCTGCGATTTAATGTAACAAAATCAAGCCAATTTTCATTATATTTATCAAATTGTAAAACTTTATACATACCGTTAACAAAGGCTGATTCGTAAAAATTAAATTTTGTTACAACGCCTTTGTTTTGATATTTTCGTCCTATGCGAACAGCCCAAATTTCAGCCTGTTCTCTTATTTTTGTTACATAAAAACCCTTGCCAAAATCTTTATTTGGTTCGCATTTTGACAAATCAATTTCTGTTATTTCGGTATAACTTCCGTGATAAACTGTCATTTCAAATAACCTCCATTATTACGACAGACTTGTGCCATATCTCTGATTGCCCAATATGGATTATCAGTGTGTAATGCCCACCAACACTCATTCAAATAATCCATTCCGCCATATTTTTTAAGATAAAAATAAGCTTCCTGCATTCCCATTTTATAACCGGAAGCAAATTTTGGAATAATGAACGAAATAAAACTCAATTTGTTGCTTATTCCCTTATTTAGCGTTTGCGTTGCCATAACATTACTTTTTTATTACCCCACAAAGATACAAATCAATTACGAATTACGAATTATGAATTACGAATTTTCAACTCTCAATTCTCAATTAATTAACCATTAATCACTAATCACTAATCACTAATCACTAATCCATTAACCATTATTGGCATTAACCACTAACCACTAATCCATTAACCATTAATAAAAAAAGCCGCGCCGGAAAAAAATCCGAAACGGCTTATTATATCTGTATATAAAATTGCTAAAGCACTGTAACTCGCTGAAAAATAGGAATTTACCCCCCCCCGCAACATGCTGAATATCAGCGCATTACGAAGGGACATGGCGCTCCCGCTTTCTCCCATTTTCACAAATATCTTCATCATGTCCATTCAGCTTTCACCCCCCAAAATTACTAAAAAACTTTTTACAAAGAAACAACATAAAAAATAATTTCCACAGGTAGTTATCAGTTTTTTTTGTTTTTTTGACGACTGAAAACTGATAACTTAAAATAAATGAAAGAATTTATCCGCACATCGTTAGAAAGCATTGATTATCGCCGGCTTATGCAGCGGCGTATCGGTCGCATCTTGTTGATATGCAGTTCATACGATGCCTATATTCTCGAAGAGGACGGACGTTTGGAGGCATGTATCAGTCAGGAGTACCACGAACTGAACCTTACCCATACGCCCGCGTTTGTGCGCGTAAGCACTACTTCGGAAGCACTGGAAGTTCTTGCCGCACAGGAAGATATTGACCTTGTGATAAGCATGTACAACGTAGGCGCTCCCGATGTGTTCACCTTTGCAAAGAGGGTAAAAGAGATGCGCCCCGCGCTGCCTGTGGCTCTGCTTACGCACTTCACGCGCAACATCATACGGCACATACGGGGCGTTGACCGTTCGGGGATAGACCATATTTTTTGCTGGCACGGCAATACCGACCTTATCATGGCGATTATCAAACTGTTTGAAGACAGAATGAACGCCGATAACGACATCATGAACGGGGTGCAGTGCATTCTGCTGGTTGAGGACTCGATACGGTACTATTCTTCGTATCTGCCTGCCATCTACCGCCTTGTGATGGAGCAAAGCAACGAGTTTGTGCGCGAGGCGATGGGCGAGCAGCAACAGGTGGTGCGCAAGCGTTCGCGTCCCAAGATACTGCTGGCAACCAACTACACCGATGCCGTTGCCGATTATGAGAAATACAAAGCTAACCTGTTGGGAGTTATCTCTGACGTTGGTTTCGTGGTTAATCCCGATGACGACCCCGAAAATGAAAAGTTAGACGCCGGAATTGACCTCTGCCGCCTTATCAAAAAAGATAACCCGCTGATGCCCTTTTTGTTGCAATCGTCTCAGGAGTCGGTGCGAGCCATAGCGCAGGAATTAGGCGTCAGTTTTCTTGAAAAATATTCGGAAACCCTGTTGCAGGAACTTGGCGAGCATATCAGCGCCGAATTTCTGTTTGGTGATTTTATTTTCCGCGACCCTGCGACAAGAGCGCCGATAGGACAGGCGCACAATCTCAAAGGAATGCAGCAACTGCTTGAAACCATTCCCGATGCTGCGCTGCGTTATCATACCGAGTTGAACCATATTCCAAAATGGCTGTATGCGCGCGGAATTTTCGCACTTGCACACATTTTCGAGAATATTCCGTCTAATCTTTTCAACGACATCGCGGGTTTGCGCCGTTTTCTGGTCGAAAACATCAGCGATTACCGCATGTTGCTTTCACAGGGCGTTGTAGCTCCGTTTTCCGAACAGAACTACAGCGACAGCGTTTGGGTGGCGCGTATCGGCAACGGCTCTCTGGGCGGCAAAGGGCGCGGTTTGGCTTTTATGAACAACATGCTGATGAAGCATAATTTTTATGACAAGTATCAGGGCGTGAGGATAATGTTGCCGCGCACACTGGTTATCACTACCGACTGTTTCGACGAGTTTATGGAAGTCAACGGCTTGCGCTACATTATGAACGTTGAGATTTCGGACGAGGAAATTCTTGCCGAATTTGTATCCTCACACCTGCCGGAAAGCCTTATGCAGAAACTGCGCGTGTTCATACGCTATGCTTCGGGTCCGCTTGCCGTGCGATCAAGTTCAAAACTCGAAGATTCGCATTATCAGCCCTTTGCCGGAATTTATTCGACCTATATGCTTCCGCAGGCAGAAAACGAAGACCGCACCCTGCGCATGTTGGGAAAGGCAATAAAGAGCGTTTACGCTTCGGCTTTTTACGCTTCGGCGCGCCAGTATATCACTGCGAGCGGCAACAATCTCTCTGAAGAAAAGATGGCGGTTGTGATACAGGAAGTGTGCGGAACCGAAGAGCAAGGGTTGTTCTTTCCGACCATTTCGGGCGTGGCGCGCTCGCTCAATTTCTACCCTTTGGGCAACGAACGTCCCGAGGAGGGCGTGGCAGAAATTGCCGTGGGATTGGGCGCTATGGTGGTAAGCGGAGGACGAGTGTTGCGTTTTTCGCCGCATCACCCCAAACACACCTTGCAGCTTTCGACCGCCGACCTTGCTTTGCGCGACACGCAGCGCCAGTTGTATGTGCTCGACCTGCGTCCCGAAAAGTTCATGACCTCGATGAACGAAACTGTTAATCTGTTGAAATTAGACGTCAATAAAATCAGGAATTTTCGCAATATACAGCATGTAGCCTCCACGTGGGACATGGCTAATCAGATGATTACGGACAGTTGCTACGAGGAGGGACACGCTATTGTTACTTTTTCGAGGGTACTCAAATACGGCTCTTTTCCTTTGGCGGCAATACTTTCCGACCTGCTCGAAATGGGCAGGCGCGAGATGCGCAGCCACGTGGAAATTGAATTTGCCGTCAACCTTGATGTTCCTCGCGGAGCGCGGCAGATGTTCAACTTCCTGCAAATACGCCCCATTGTTGATAACGAAAACCGTACATCGCTCGACTGGTCAACGGTTGACCTGTCGGACGCGCTTCTTTGGGCGCAAAGCGCTGTTGGCATGGGGGTTGTTGAGGGCGTAAGCGACATTGTTTACCTGAAACCCGACACTTTCGACAATACGAAGACCGAACAGATGGCTGAAGAGGTTGGCATTATAAATCAAGAGCTTAAAGAGCAGAAACGCGGTTATGTACTCATTGGTCCCGGTCGTTGGGGTTCAAGCGACAAATTTTTGGGCGTACCGGTTAAGTGGGGACAGATATCGGAGGCTTCGGTGATTGTCGAGTGCGGACTTGAGAATTTCCGCGTTGATCCAAGCCAAGGCACGCATTTTTTCCAAAACCTCATCTCGTTTGAAGTGGGCTATCTGACTATCAATCCCTTCATAGGCGATGGCGGACTTGACATGAACCTCCTCGCCGCCGCCAAAACAGTGAGCGAAACCCAATATGTGCGCCATGTGCGCTTCCCCGAGCCGCTTTACATTTTTGTAGATGGGCGTAATAATATGGCGGTGATGAAGGTAACGCATTAAAATTTTACCATGCACGCACAGCGTTCACAGAACCGACAGCGTTGAGTTAAAGTTCTATACAAGCCTTTACAAAACCGACAAACAATGGGTGCGGGTTAAGCGCCGTGCTGCTGTATTCCGGATGAAATTGCGTTCCTACAAACCATTTATGTCCGGATAATTCAAATATTTCCACCAATCCCGACTCAGGGTTAACTCCCACAGGCGCCATGCCATGTTTGCGAAACTCGTCTAAATATTTGTTATTGAACTCATACTTATGGCGATGTCTTTCAACTATTTCCGTTTTGCCGTAAGCGTCATAAACTTTCGAGCCTTTTGCAATAACGCACTTATATCCTCCAATCCTCATTTCGCCCTTCTTATCAACCGTATTTTTTTGATCTTCAATAAAGTAAATTACAGGATACTCTGTTTTATTATCGATTTCGGTGGAGTGCGCCCCTTCAAGTCCGAGAACATTTCTTGCAAATTCTATAACCGCGCACTGCATACCAAGCGATATTCCAAAGAACGGTATATTATTTTCCCTTGCATATTGAGCGGTCAGTATTTTCCCGTCAATGCCGCGGGAGCCGAACCCGGGAGCAACAAGTATGCCGTTAAGTCCCTGAAGTTTAGAAGCCTTATTGTGTTCGTTAATCCCTTCAGAATGAATATATTTTATCTCCACTTCACATTCGTTGGCAGAGCCGGCATGGACAAACGACTCAATTATAGATTTATAGGCATCGGGCAACTCCACGTACTTGCCAACAACTCCAACCTTAATTGAATGTTTCGGATTTTTTAATTTGTTAAGAAATTCGCGCCATTCAGAGAGGTCGGGGTCTTTCTTAACAGGAAGCGCCAATTTTTTGACCGCTATTTTGTCAAGGTTTTGCTCAAGCATCTTAATCGGCACCTCATAAATAGTAGATACATCTACGGATTCAATTACCGCATCTTCATCAACGTTGCAAAACAACGCCACTTTTCGTTTTAATTCGTTATTCAGCGGGCGGTCTGTTCTCAAAACAAGAACATCGGGCTGAATTCCCGTTTCAAGCAAATCTTTAACCGAGTGTTGAGTAGGTTTTGTTTTCGATTCTCCGGTTGACGACAGGTACGGCACAAACGTAAGATGAATAACAAGACAATTTTGAGCTCCAAGTTCCCATCTGAGCTGCCTGACAGATTCGATGTAGGGAAGCGATTCAATATCTCCGACCGTTCCTCCTATTTCCGTTAAAACAATATCGAATTTATTTGCCTGACCAAGCAGTTTGATTCTTCTCTTTATCTCATCTGTAATGTGAGGTATGACCTGCACCGTTTTCCCCTGATAATCGCCTTTTCTCTCCTTATTGATTACGGTTTGATAAATCTTTCCGGTAGTAACGCTATTCTCCTGACTTGTAGGCACATTCAAAAATCTCTCATAGTGTCCGAGATCGAGGTCTGCTTCAGCTCCATCAAGCGTAACGTAGCATTCGCCATGCTCATAAGGGTCAAGAGTTCCGGGATCTACATTAATATAAGGGTCGAGTTTTTGAATTGTAACCGAATAGCCGCGAGCCTGCAAGAGTTTTGCAAGAGAAGCCGACACGATGCCCTTGCCTAATGACGAAGCAACGCCGCCTGTGACGAAAATATATTTAACCATTGACATTTCGTTTTAATTGATAGTTAATCATCAAGCCCTGACTGATCTATAACTCTAACTTTTCCTTCCAAGGTCTTTATCAGCCTCTTAGCATTTCTAATATTTTCTTCTACCGACTTAATCATCGAGTCGGCTTTTGCCGATTTTGCAAAGAAATTTATATTGTTTTCCCACACTACAATATCGCTTTCAAGTTGCTTGATTTGTGTTATAAACCTGTCTCTTTCCAATCTTATTTCATTTCTGATTCTCCGCGAAGCTTTAGTATTGTTTTTGAGATTGTCAAGTTTGCTTTCATATTTAAAAATATTCTTTGCTTCTTCGCCAAGTTTCAGTTTATTTAATTGATTATTAAGAGCATCTTTATAACGATTGGCAATTTCTTCTTTTTTATTAAAAGGAACAAATCCTATCTCATTCCATCTTTTTTGAAGTTCCTTTAACTTTTCAATTACCGCTTTAGAGTTGCTTTCAGAACCTAACATTTCAAGTTCATCAATAATTTCCTGCTTTAACGTCAGATTGCCTTCATAAGAATTATCGAGTTCGGTAACAAACGCCGTTTTTCTTTCGAAGAAATAGTCGCACGCCTTACGGAATCTTTTCCAACATTTGTCCGAGTGTTTTCTTGGCGCGGGTCCAATCTCTTTCCAGTCTTTCTGCAATTTTACCAAAACTTCCGAAGTTGTTTTCCAATCGGAACTTTCCTTAAGCGCTTCGGCTTTAACGCAAAGATCTATCTTCTGTTGAAGATTTTTTAACTGCGAATCCTTATTGTCGGTGTAGAAAAGCCGTCTTTTTTCAAAAAAGGCATTGCGGGCGTCTATAAAACGCTTATATATTTTATTATTATATTTTTTTGGTGCAAAACCTATTGTTCTCCATTTTTTTTGCAATTCAACTATTTTCTCGGCTTTGGCGTTAAATTCCTTAAATGATTTTATTTCAGAATTATTAATTTTTTCTAACTCTTCGCACAAGCCGGTTTTAAGTTCGAGGTTCTTTTTCTGATTTTCTTTCTGATTCTCAAAGTATTCGTGATGTCTTTTATTAACCTGAACGGTAGCTTCTTTAAATCGATCCCACAGCGCATCTTTCGATTCCTGAGGCGATGGTCCTATTTCCCTCCACTGATTATGAAACACTTGCAGAGTTCTAAACGCGCTTATGGCATTCGGCTCATTAAAAAGAGCTTCGGCTTTTTCGCATAGCTGAATCTTCTGTTCCTGGTTCTTTTTAAGGTCAAGATCTCTTAACTCCTTGTTAATCTTAATATAACTGTAAAAAAGTTCGACCGAATGATGATAGTTTTCCCACAAATCTTTTAATGCAGATTGCGGAACAACGCCTATGTTATACCATTCGTTTTGCAGCGACCTGAACTCTTGAAACGTTTTATTAATCGATTCTTCTCTGTTTACAAGGTCTTTTATCCTGTCGATTATATCATATTTTTTCTTCAGATTTTCATTTTTTTCAGCGTCTTGAACTTTGCTGTGGCTGCTTTTTTTCTCTCTGAATTTTTCAAGCATCAGCTTAACCCGCGCCTCCTCAGGATCTACCCAAACCCTGTAATCTTCAATTTTTCCGCCGCCTTCAAGAAATTTATTTTTCCTTTCCTCATCTTCCTGCTTTAACTTTTTATAGAAAAGCCCCTTTATCCTGTCGACATCGCCTTTTATTTCGGAAGGATACCTGTTTTCAACAAGCAGAGTAAGAGTTTCAACAAGGTCTTTTTTTGAATATCCGCTGTAATCAACTAACGGAAGTTCAACATCTTCTGCTTCAATGTCTGAAAAAACCTCTTCTTCCGATTGCTCCAAAAGTTCAGTTATAAAACTCTCTTCCTCATCAAAGCTATCCTCTAAGACTTCTTCGGTAAAATCGGCAACATCTTCGTCTGGAATAATTTCTTCTTCAACTTCCTCTATGAACTCATCGGGTAAATCTTCCTTTTCATCGGGACTGTCAATTACGCTCTCTTCAGTACAATTTTCGTCGACTGACGAAGGATTGCTTTCGGGTTCGTTGATTTCTTCCATTGGCTCCTCGGTTCTTACAACTTCTTCATTTTCTTCTGGTTGTTCATCGCGAACAGAGTTTTCCGGATCATTCTGTATCATAATAAATACTTTTAGTTCTACGCTTAAAAACGCGCTATTAGATTTCATTAAAATTTAAGGCTACGAAAGTATTGAAATATTTATTAAATCTCAACTAATTCGCTAAAAATTATATAAAAGTTGCATTTGTTAATTGGATTTACACAATAAACATGTAGAAATAATTGAAAAAACAACAATTTATTTTGAACTTAAATCATATTTACTACTTTTGCCAATCTTTGTTAGCTAAGTTAACAGGAGAGATGGGTGAGTGGCTTAAACCAACAGTTTGCTAAACTGTCGTATGGGAAACTGTACCGGGGGTTCGAATCCCCCTCTCTCCGCAGAGCAGGAAAGCAAAAACAGGCAAAACTCTGAATTTCAGACAAGTTCAGGGTTTTTTGTTTTCCGGTTGGGTGTAAAAATGGGCGTTTTAGAGCAGTTAAAACCTGCAAAATAGGTAACACTTTCAAAAAGAAAAAAATGTTACCGATTTAGAGATAACAGGTTTTTTTGCACTGCTTTGCCCTGTTTTACATGGTGCGGTTTTCATTTGCAGTTCATACTTTTACAACAAACATTAACGTTGGCTGTTACGGAGCAATTTGTAATGACATTACCCGAAAGATTAGTCATAACCAAGTAAGGGCAATTCGTATCATGCTTTGCCTACTGGTTTAATGAGCAATTAGGCGAGTTTCGTTACGACTTATTAACCTAAACATAACCTGTCCGTAACAGTTATGTAATATCAGGGCAGTTTCTTTACCGAATATTTAAATTAATAAATTATTAAAAAAATGAAGACCTTTAGACAATTAAAGTTACTCCTGTTGACTTTTTTCATAACAGCAGGAACGGTGTTTTCCCAAACAACAATAACCGGGATAGTAACCGATAAACAAAAAGAACCTTTGCCCGGCGTTGCAATTACGATCAAGGAAACCACCGTTGGGACCATAACTAATGTTGATGGTAGTTACTCTTTAAGCGTAAATAACATTTCGTCCGGTTCAACTATCGTTTTCAGTTATATCGGTTTCCGTACAGAAGAAGTCGTATATGGCGGCAACAATACGATTAATGTAGAACTTTCAGAGGATGCTCTGGTATTAAGCGAAGTTGTTGTTACGGCACTGGGAATTAGGCGTGAAGAAAAATCGTTAGGTTATTCCACCAGCAACATTGAAAACGAACAACTCATGCGTGTATCGCCTCCTCGTTGGACAGACGCGCTTACCGGAAAAGTAGCCGGATTAAGCATTATGCCTTCGGGAAGCGGTCCTAACGGTTCGTCCAGAATTTCGTTGCGCGGAGACAATTCCATGAATCTTGCAGGAAATGATGCGCTTATAGTTATCGATGGAGTGCCTGTTAACAATAAGTTGCGGGGTACAGGCTTTGGTGCTTATATGGGAGACGACAATTCCGTGGATTTTGGAAACCGCATGGGCGACCTGAATCCCGACGATATTGCTTCGGTTACAGTGCTTAAAGGAGCAAGCGCAAGCGCCCTCTATGGAAGCCGCGCAGCCAACGGAGTTTTGCTGATTACCACAAAAGCAGGATCCCAAAATAGGGGAATAGGCGTATCATTCAATACCTCGTATGCGTTCGAAGATGTGTTGCACTATCCTCACTATCAATATGAATACGGCGAAGGTTCCGAAAATGCGCAATATTACTCATACGGCAACACCGAAGACGGAAGAACCCAGATTGGAACCGCAACTTTCGGTCCCAAATTCGATCCCAATAAACTGTTTTACCAATATAACCCGAACGACCCTAATGGAGTGCCGGCAGAAAGAACGCCATGGGTAGCGTATAAAAATAATCGAAAGCAATTTTTCCGTACGGGACATGTTACCACCAACACCCTTTCCATCGATGGGGCTACCGACAATACCTCTGCGCGTATTTCGGTGGGTTATACAAATAAACAGTGGATTATGCCCAATACCGGATTTGATAACATAAATGTTTCGGCGGCAGTTGATCATCAGGTAAGTAGAAATTTGAAAATAAGCGCCAGAACAAATTATTCGCAAAGAGATAACAAGAATATTCCCAACTCCGGCTACAACAACCATACTATTGGATATATGATGCTTTTTTTGCAGCCCAACTACGATATGAATTGGTATAAACAAGGTTACTGGATAGAAGAAGATGTGTTCCCGAAACGTATAGGCGATTATAATGTTGAAAATCCATATTTCATCGCTAACGAAATTTTAAATACTTCTCTCCGCAGGAACTATACAACCTCAATGTCTGCCACATACTCCTTTTCTCCACAATTGGAGTTAATGATTCGCAGCGGTATTGACAACAGCAATGAGGGACGGAAACAGCGTCGTCCATGGAACATTGAACGCTATCCCGAAGGTATGTTTCGAGAGCAGTTGCTTACTGATTTCGAAATTAATACGGACGCATTGCTAACCTATCGCACTTCATTGGGCATGAGTACAATGTTGAATATGGCTGTCGGCGGCAATCTCATGCAATCGCGTTATCGCAGCCTTGTAGGCTATGCTTCAAAATTGGCAGTACCGGGTATCTACAATCTGGCAAACAGTAAAGATGCGCCTGTAGTAACGTCTGATAATATCCAAAGAAATATCAATAGCGTGTATGGATTGGTAACATTGTCGTATCAGGAAAAACTTTTTTTAGACCTTACGGCGCGCAACGACTGGTCGAGCACCCTGCCGCAAGACAACAAATCATATTTCTATCCTTCCGTTACGGTCAGCACTCTTGTCAACGAAGTCTTTTCCATGCCCGGCATAATTGATATGTTCAAACTTCGCGCTTCATGGGCGCAAGTTGGAAATGACGCCGCCCCATACAGAATATTGAAATATTACTCGCAAGGCGATTTTCCGGGCAGCGTGGTAAATCCCAATGTGTTATCTAATTCCGATCTAAAACCGGAAATTACATCAAGCTATGAGTTAGGTTTGGAAGTTCGTATGTATAGAAACCGTTTGGGATTGGACGTAACATATTACAACAGCGTATCTAAAAACCAAATTCTGGATATGGCTATGACGCCTGAAACAGGCTACGCCAGAAGAACCATGAATTCGGGCGAGATACGCAACAGGGGCGTAGAAGTGTTGCTCTCGGGTCGTCCTATAACAACTTACAATTTTACATGGGATATTTCGGTCAACGGATCAACAAATAAAAACAAAGTGCTCAGTTTGGCAGAGGGGATGGATTATCAACCCATAGGCGAAGCTGAAGGCGCCGCTTATATCCGCGCCAAGGTTGGCGGATCAACAGGAGATATATATGGTTATAAATTTTTACGCACCGACGACGGACAAATCATCTACAAAGCGGATGGAACGCCGGAGTTGACCACAGAACATGAATATGTTGGCAATGCTTATGCAAAATTCAAAGCAGGTCTCATAAATACTTTCAGATATAAAAACGTAACGTTCAACTTCCAATTTGATGGGCAATGGGGCGCTATGGTTTATTCTCAATCGCACCACAAAATGTCGCAACGAGGTCGTTTAGACAATACTCTTGCCGGTCGCGAAGAGGGTTTCGTTATTGGAGAAGGCGTTGTTATAAATTCTGATGGAATGTTTTTGCCAAATATGACTCAGGTGAACCCTCAAAGGTTCTATGACCAGTATTATCGTCGCGACAACGCCGAGTCTAATACGTTGGATGCTTCATTTGTCAAACTTCGCGAAATGAGCATACAATATATATTTCCTGGCAAGATTGTTTCTATGCTGAAATTGCAAGATTTAAGCATGTCTGTTTTTGGACAAAATCTGCTGCTTTTCAGCAAATTCCCAATTTTCGACCCCGAAACTGCACAATTAGGAGACGGGGCAATAACTCCGGGAGTGGAAATGGGACAACTTCCATCAACCCGTACTATCGGCATAAGTCTTAAAACACGTTTTTAACCAAATAATTATATATAATATGAAAATAAATTGCATACTAAATTTTAAACAGATGAAAAATAAACTTTTTTGCCTTATGTGCATCATTGGAGTTCTAATCTTAGGGCTTGCAGGATGCGACAAGTTCGAAGATTTAAATAAAGATCCGAACAAAATATACCAAATCAAACAATCTTCGAGTTTGCTCAATCCAATTTTGTACCGTCTTGGTTCAACCAACCTTTCGAATGCAAGGAGTATAGGTCATACGTTGATGCAATACGCCGTATCAGGACAGTATGAAAATGATTCAGAATTACATCGTTACGTGGTTCTCAACTCCACAGGCTCCGGTTATTGGGGAAATTCCTATAGTAACCTCACGAATATTGAGGATATGATAAATATAGCCCAAGATAACGATGAATCTAATTACTTAGCCATCGCTCTTACCCTGCGTGCATACACATATTCGATGCTAACGGATCTTTTCGGCGATGTTCCCTTTTCAGAAGCCAATAAAGGTGAAGAAGGAATATTGCAGCCCAAATTCGATTCGCAACAGGAAATCTACACGGCTATTTTGGCAGACCTGAAAACAGCAGCAGGTCTTTTCGACATGCAAAAAACAATGAATGCAGGCGGTGATGTTCTTTACAGAGGCGACGTACTCCGCTGGCAAAAGTTTTGCAATTCGCTTCGCATCAGGCTTCTGCTTCGAGTTTCGTCGAAAGTAAGCACGGCTAAAGCCGAATTAGTGAGCATACTTAACACAGAGCCTGTTTTTTCATCCGCCGATGACGATGCTATATTGCGCTATACTAATATTTCTCCTTTCGATAATCCGTATTTATCTGAACGTCTCCTCAATTTTAGCGACCAATGGGGTTTCTGCACATTTCTGGTTGACGGCTTCAAAGCAATCTCTGATCCTCGATTAGTTGCATGGGGTACGATTTACAAAGGCGAAGGCGGCGGTTATGTGGGTATTCCGAGCGGTTATCCTCAAAGTGTTAGATATCCGGTGGGAGAAATGACGTCATATCTCACATCGCTTCAAAGTTCAGACCTTGTATCTGCTTTTGTAACTTATTCAGAGATTTGTTTTATCAAAGCTGAATTGGCGCTTAACGGAGATATTAGCGGATCGGCGCAAGAGTTTTACGAAGATGGAATAAGAGCTTCTATGGAGCGTTGGAAGTTGAATATGCCGACTGAATATTTAAATATGCCGGGTGTAAAGTTTGAAGGCACGGATGAAGAAAAAATGGAGTTGATCATGCTTCAAAAGTACTACAATTTCTTCTTTAATGATTCTCAAGCATGGTTTGAGAAACGGCGTACCGGATTGCCAAAACTGCCTTTGGGCGAAGCCGTACAAAATGGCGGCGTTATGCCTGTTCGTTTGAAATATCCAACTTCGGTTATGTCGTACAACGAAGCAAGCTACAACAAAGCAATCGAAAAAATGGGTAATACGGACGATATCAATTATCGTGCGTGGTGGTAGTAATTTCATAAATTTATTAAATATTAACATTATGACACATAGAATGAAGAATATAGTTATTACGTTACTTTTGGGCGTTTCCTCTCTGACAGTTGCCGCTCAAACATACAGTGAAACGGCAGCCTATCGCAATCGCGGCGTTGAGACTCCCATGATGAAACGCTACCATATTGACGAGCAGCGTCGTTCGCTTGAATTTCCTGAGATACCGGGCTATAAGTTGCTTAAATGTGACTTTCATATACACACCATCTATTCAGACGGGCATGTTACGCCGGCAATTCGCGTTGAAGAGGCTTTTTATGAAGGACTTGACGCCATTTCAATTACAGACCATATAGAAGTCCCTGCACGTCCCGATGTTGTTACCAAAGATATGAACCGCGCTTACGAACTGGCAAAGGATTATGCAGAAACGCTTGACGTGATGCTTATACCCGGCACGGAAATTACACGCGAATATCCTACCGGGCATTATAACGCAATTTTTATCAAAGATGCTAACGCCTTTACCAAATTTGTCAACCCTGAACGTCCGCAGGACGGAAATAATGTGGATGGCGCTTTGCAAGAAGCAAAAAACCAAGGAGCGTTTGTTTTTTGGAACCACCCGTTTTTTCAGGATCCCGACAGACTTGCAAGATGGAAACCCGAACAGGAAGCGCTGTTTGAAAAAGGACTGCTAGACGGAATAGAGGTAATTAATCGCGACCGCTATTATCCCATAGTACATAAATGGGCTTTGGATAAAAACTTGACTGTTATTGGAACGACCGACATACACTCAACCATAAGAATAGACCCCGGAATGTACCGCCAAATGACGCTTGTATTGGCAAAAGAGCGTTCGCCGGAGGCGTTGCGAGAAGCGCTTGACAATCGTAGGACGGTGGCTTATTCACAAAATTATCTCTATGGATCGAGGCAAAATATACTGCCCATTCTCGAGGCTTGCATACAAACGAAAGTGGTAAATCATAATTCGAGAATGATCATATTCGAGGTTTTCAATCGCTCAGGAATGCCTTTTGAGTTTGAGATTATTGATTACGGAGAATTGGTGCAAAATGAATATGATCATTATTTAGTTAGCGCATACGGTCGCTATCCGATTATATTCAGTGGGAACAATATAGCTCCTGGACAAACATACAAAATAAAAGTTAAAATGCTCAACCTAATCGTGGGTTACTCAGAGCCAATGGAATACATATTTGAAATAAAATTATAATTTAAAAAATGACAAAAATGAAAATACAGTTTAGAATTACCATTTTAGTATTGGCTCTTTCCATGAACATAACCTCATCTTTCGCTAAAGAAAGCAATAACGACAGAGGGACTTTTTCATCCGATAGTAGTGAAATTGCCTTTGTATTTCAGATTCCTAATATTCCTCAAACCACGCAGACCGATTATTCAGGACACCTGCTCGGAAACGATGTCGCTGCCAAATGGAGCCTCTTTGAAGATTTATACATTAGACGCACAAAGACAACCGTTGGAATATCTTCAAGTACGCTCACGTTTGCAAAACCACAAATTTACAAAGCTATAAATAAAATGAATAATCATTTTAACAAATTGGCAAGAAATGACAATTTTTCTAAAGAAGATATCGCCCAAAAATTTGCTCATTATTTAGATTGCGCAAATGCTGTAATGTATTACAATCAAAATACAAATTTATTTGAGTCTGAACTGCTTAAAGCACGTAATATAGAACAAATTATTGCTATTTTTAATCGCGTTAAGATAGAATTAAGATAGAATTAATTTAGGATTTGGTAAATTAGAATAGGTATATTATTTTTGCATCAAAAAAAATAGTATGAAATGTCCAAATTGCAAATCGGAACATAGCGTAAAAAATGGTTTTATGAAAGGTCATCAACGTTATAAATGCAAAAAATGTGGTTGTAATTACAC
>Ga0099364_10005753_pt1 | contig 18291 bp, 20 predicted proteins | sample TergutTh196P3_FD_73070 | JGI IMG/M metagenome (GOLD analysis project Ga0099364, IMG submission 73070) | Microcerotermes parvus P3 segment gut microbial communities from Pointe-Noire, Republic of the Congo - Th196 P3 | ecosystem: Host-associated > Arthropoda: Insects > Digestive system > Gut ...
GCCGTATGCCCCATAAAGGGCAGCAATCGTATGTTACAGCCGGGCAGACCTGTGAAATTCGTTACGTACAGAGGCGGTAGAAAGCCTTGCGCTTCCTCGTATTGCACAATACCTTGTGCAAGTCCCGCCAGATTTGCTTTACATGCGTTAACATCGGCAGTCTCATGTCCGTTCTGTAACGCCTTCACGCCCAGTGCAAACAGCACTAAAACAGTGCCGGTCAATACAATCAATTCTGTTAATTTCATAGTGTTTCTGGCACAAAATGCCGTTAAGGTTAATGATCTACAAAGGGGTTACATAGCCGTCAAATGCTTCTATCACACGCCATCCGTTATTGAAAATCAAGTGGCTAATAGCAGCGTTGACGGTCTGTACATTGCCGTCACCCCTCGCCATATTGAAAATACCTGGATGTACCGAACCCCAAAGATAATCGCCGGTCTCAAAAGTTTCAGGAAACCGGATAATCCCGTTACCTGTTAGGAAATCGACCTCGCTCTCTACCTCGTCTCCTGTTACCGCAATAGGCGTATTAGACTCGCCTACGGCACGGAACGAAGAGTTCAAGGCAGGGATGCGGTTGTTGGGCTCAATATAGGTGCGGTGTACGCCGCCGTTCCACATATTTGCAATAGGAGTATCGCCTTCAACGGCAAATTGCGGAATATATTTTTCGCCGAACATCCATCTAAACGAAGAGTTCCCGGCATTATGCGATTTTGTTTTAATGAATTCACCGTCCTCCCCAGAAGCATACACCGAAAAGAACGTCTCTTGTACGAATGTCCCTTTGTACCAAATACCCGCAGCATAATCGCCGACTGCACCACGCATACAACTCTGCTCATACAGGTTATTGTTAAAACGTGCTGTGGTCAGCGAATTCGAGTATATCTTGTCTGCGGTGATTTTCTTAATGCGTTGACTGGGTTGCCTTGCAGGGCATCGGTATTCTGATACACCGGCAAGTGCGTTGTTAACGTCTTCCCACACTATACCATCACCGTCGTTTTGCGTAAAAGCGTCAATGATAGTACCGCTTGTAGCGGTAGTAAAACGATACCAACTCCGCAACGGGCCGGAAAATGTAGAAAGACTGCCTGGGATGTTCGTATTGCCTATATCGTAAGGGTCAACAGGTGCGTTTCCCCTTAACATAATTCCCTGATAATCCTTGTCGTACAGGCGGCTCTTAACCAATATGTCATGAACGGCTTGATGCTCAATATACGGCAAGATATGCAAGTTCCAGCCGGGATGGTTATTCACCGTTGCAAGCGGCGGTAGATACCCGACGGCATCGTTATAGGCGATTACACCAGCCGCTTGTTTTGCCATGTTCTGTACGCACTGTGCCTTTCTCGCCTCTTCTGTGCCGATTTGTAGGGCTTTTGCGGTCATACCAAGTAAAACGGCACATACGCAGCCCAGCGTAATCAATTCTCGCAATTTCATGTTTCAGTCTCCGTTAGTGTTGTGTTAGTGACTGGGATACCCAGTGCAATTTCGTCTATGGTAGGCGGACGGTCAAACACCTGCACGAACAAGCCTGTATTACTACGTCGGCGGTCTGGTGTCATCTCGTTCCATATATTCGTAAATTTCTCTACATCCCTGTACGGAGCAGAGGTTTCGTCAAAGTCTGTGTCGGTCATGGTTATCTGCGAAATCGTAAAAGGGGTCTGCGGGGTTGGGCGGCTTCTCTATATGCTACTCGTGTAGACGTGATAATCGCTTCGGGCAGTTCGGCGAGTCCGGCTTCTTTCCGATAAGCGTTAATGTCGTCCAACGCCCACTGTGCCTTCTGAAACGCTTCAGGGGCGGATTGTGTAGCAAACCACATTTCAAGGTTACGGTACGGTTGTGTAGGCGTTGACGGGGTTTGCGCAGCGGAATATGCGCTGAAAATAACCACAGCACATACGGCTAAAAAAAGTATTTTTTTTATCATGATTTCTCCTATAATCGAGGCGTTTCCTTCTAGTCTGATAGTGCCTCCGTCTATCAAACAGTATATTATAATTATAACATAACTTATCGCAACAGTGGTTTATCGTTATTTTACGAATTCGTAATAATATCAATGGTCGCTTGTGCCGATTCTTCATCCCAGTCGTCAGGAGCGAATGTTATAGGGTCACTCTGATACGTAACATGTATATGATATGCGCGCCCCCCTGTTAGCGAAACACCGGTAATTACATCATCTGGAGTACCGTCCGGCTTAACAAATTTAGCGGTTCTGGTTGAATTGCCCATGATATGTGTAAATACAGCACTGCTCTCGGTATGCCCCGCATATTGCCAATACGGGTAGCCAGGCGCTGGCATTTTCCATGACACAGATTGTGAAATACTTCTCCCCATTACGAGAAATTCAATTTGGGCTGTCATTGAAAACGAAGTGCTGCTCGTTCCTATATTTCCAATCGAAATAGTCTGCCCGGGAACACTTGAGATTATTCCTTGCTTTCCTGTGTATAACTGTAATATAAAATTCCCTGCGGCAATATCTGCTGCACTGGACGGATAACCTATGGGAAATAAAGCCCCGTCTCCCTCATAACCGTCTGAACCCACTCCATACTCAATGGGACATTCTGCGACCACTATATTCCCTTTACCTTCCTGCCAAACATTCAATACCAAAGCCGCTGCAAATCGCACAGAGTGGGCGGGGAAGGGGGACGGATTAGATGCCCAGACCGATACGGCAGCCTGCTGCAACGAGTTTCCAATATCAAATAGTAAAGGTGATGCCTCCCCAATGCCCAGTACAATAAAAGGAAAATCTGTCGGAAAAAAGGGTATGATATCAAGCACACCAGAAGGTTTCTGCTCAATAATCCCATCAACCCGTATGTATAATGTTTTCAAGCCGTCGGGATAGTCGAGGGCTGGGTTTAAAACTATCGGAGACGGATAAGAATTAGGATCAACTCCAATACGGTCGCTGTCAAATTGTATCCGTCGCGTACCTTCTATTAAGAATGCCTCGCAACCGTAGATGTCTCCATCGCCATCTCCATCGCCATCGCCGGTGCCGGTGCCGGTGCCATCATAAAGATTCGCTATATCGTTCTGTAAAGCAGTGATGTCGTTCTGTAAAGCAGTGATGATTGCTTGTAAATTCGCAATCTCGCCAATCAGATGATCGTACAAAACAGGGTCGCCTGGCTCTCCCTTATCTCCTGTCTCTCCCTTATCTCCTGTCTCTCCCTTATCTCCTGTCTCTCCCTTATCTCCTGTCTCTCCCTTGTCGCCGGGTTCGCCCTTGTCGCCGGGTTCACCCTTGTCTCCTGGCTCTCCCTTGTCTCCTTCCTCTCCCTTATCTCCTGTCTCGCCCTTATCTCCTGTCTCGCCCTTATCTCCTGTCTCGCCCTTATCGCCTGTCTCGCCCTTATCTCCTGTCTCGCCCTTGTCGCCGGGTTCGCCCTTGTCTCCTTCCTCACCCTTATCGCCAACCTCTCCCTTGTCTCCTGGCTCTCCCTTATCACCGACCTCACCTTTCTCTCCGGGCTCTCCCTTGTCTCCTGGCTCTCCCTTATCTCCGACTTCACCCTTGTCTCCTTCCTCTCCCTTGTCTCCTGGCTCACCCTTATCGCCGTCCTCTCCTTTATCTCCGACTTCGCCCTTATCACCTGGCTCACCTTTCTCGCCTGTGTTTCCTACCATCCCAGGAATACCAGGGTCTCCCTGTTCACCTTTAAGTCCCTTAAGCGTCAGTAGTACAAGATTTACGTCATCCCATCGATAGAGCTGATCGCCGACACAATAGAGAACGTCAGCATACTTTGCGGTGCTTTCAAGAACAGCAAGCGACGGAAGAACACGAAAAGACGTGTACACAGTATACGTATTGACACTATCAACGCGCATCCGACCGTCCGAGCCGACCACCAACTGCCCCTCATCACAAGGTGCTAATGAAAGGTCAGTCACTGAACCGTTTACAAAACGCGGTTTGAAAAGCATATTGTGCCTAACACTACAAATAGACAATCATCGCCATCATACACCAATTTTTTGCCTAAAACAGAAAATAACTGATGAGCAATGATAGAGCATCAAAAAATAATTTTAATTATTAAATATTGTATATTTAAATTTTGCAGACAATCAAAAACATTTGTAGCAGTACAAAGTTCAAATCCTGTGCAGTTTTATAGATAATTCAGAAACCAACTCCATATCGACTTTCGATGGCAATGAACACGTTTCTCGTGCCGCATCAAGTATCGCCAGCCGTCCCTCTGCTTCTGTCAAGATTTCCTCATAAAGAATTTTACCAGCACGAATATCTCTCAAGCGTTGTAACTTTTCGCCAGAAAAACGCACAATCGGCTCGCCATTTTCAAGAATGTTTTCGGCAGAATAGAGAAGCCGCAAGCAATGCATCATATTCTTCTGGTCATATTGCACTGTTTTATTTTCTTGATCGCGCCATCGGGCTTCATTTCGGTTCTTTCTCCAGCCCCAATAATTTGTCCAATCCCGTAACGCTTTTTCGTAAGCGTCCTTATTGTAAATGAGCAAACCCATAAAAGAAGCATATTCTTCTGATATCGAAATAGGCTCGCATACGATATCAGCACTTTCCACGTCTCCTCGGAATACACCTTTTGCCAGATCGCCAAAATAATAAAGACGATACACATTATTAGTGTGTTCCATTCTCGAAGCATTCGCTTTATGGAGCAGAATGGGAGTTCCCCATTGATTTGACGATGACTCTTTAAGCGGAACAGGCCTACAAGGAAATTGCCCTTCTGTTAATTTTTGACCAATTAATCCCTTTACTTCCATCCAGCTTTCACAGCCACCTGAATTATTATGAAACGGAATAACCCAACAAAAGTCCTCCTTTTTAGGTTTTTCTTCTGGGATAGGGTTATTAACCAACTTATTTTGCCCTTTCACCTTTTTGATCTGCGCTACAGCATAGCCACCGAACGAATTCAACACAGACTTCGTAACAAACGTGCTACGAATCGCCTTTATCCGCTCCCAAGACTCGCTGGTTTTTATAACGCAATCTTCCGGTGTCCAGAGCAACTCAAGGATATTCGGATTTCCAGCAGTCGCCAATTCCAGAAAACGGAGAACGGTGTAATACGTTGTGTCGTTCTTTTCGTCTGATACCTGTTCTGGCGGTTTATTCAACCGAAAATACTGGTCAGACGAAACAGTAAACACACCTCGAAAATCCGTATCCGATTCAAGGGTGTTGGTTCCGTACGCGTGTGAACCGGCAATACACTTGAATACCAAGCGTTGTTCAGCGTCTTGTAATTTCATGATTAGCGTAAGGTTTATTTCTTTGACATATCATTTTAACATAATCATAGAATAACAAAACAGTTAACGCAAAAAATGCACATTACCGTCCAGCTTGCTCCTTTATTCATTCATGATTACAGCATCGTTACCGATACATTAGAGGTGCCTCTATTGCAAAAACAGCATATTTACACAATTTTACAATTTTCGCGGGCGTATCCTTCATCCAATTTTGATGATTATAACGATTGCACAGCCTGAGGTCGTAAAATCGTCTTAAATTACCCACCCTACCCATTGTCATTTTATTTTTCTGGTGTACAATGAAGGATACCATTAAATCATTTCCCTAACCCTATTAACACAATGGCAAAGAAAACAAGCAGAAAAACGTTCACACGGGCGACGAAAGAAGAAGCCGTTGCAGCAATGGCCATAGGCAATCTCACCCAAAAAGAGATCGCAAAGAAATACGGTTGCTCCGTACCGGCATTGCAACTCTGGCGAAAAGAACTGCAAAATTCGCAAACAACAACAGATGACTGGGATGAACAAGAGGACAGCTGGGACGAACAAGAAGACGACAGCTACGACGAAGCGAAAGGCGGCTGCGACCAACAGGAAGCACCGAGTGTGTGCAAACACACCACAGACCCCAAGCAGGAAGATACAGCCCACGAAGTGATGCGAAAGTTCTGGAATAAGAACTACAGAGGAGTCGATATGCTACTCTCGCCAAAGAGCCTCGAATCCGACGAAGTTATCAAACTCGTGAACGACGCAATACAGTTCGCCATCGAATCGAAGTAATACAAAAATGATCGAAACACCGTACATACACGGTGTTTTGATCATTTTGTCTCTTCTTGTTCAATGGTTTTAATATTTCATTGATATTAAGCGCACAGACAGGACAAAAAAGAACCGTTGTCACAAACGCATTCCCTGCTCATATCCTGTACTTTTGTATCAATAAGCTTATCTACAAACTTTTTGAACGATGCGATACCATCACCGCCACCTTGCACCAAATCCAGATGCGACATGTTTTTAGTGAAGTGACTGACTAAATCCAGTTTTGACTCACTTACTTTGGAAACGGCATCATTTATGGCGTTAATCAACAGTTCTTCAAGCAACTCACCGTCAGATAACAATTCAGGTGCTATCATGACAGCATCACATTCATAATCAAACGCCAAAGAAACTTTGACAAGGCCACCGCCGCCAATACCTTCATATTTCACATTCTGTTTTTCTTGAAGAATGTGCATCGCATCTTCATCAATTGATATTTTCGCTACTTCCATTATCATTAAAAATGTGAATTTATCACATCGTAAAGTACAAAACGACAGCGGGATATGATCAAGTCATCAGGGCGGCCGCTGTCGCACCGCTATTCCGTTATTTTTCAAACATTGTACAACACAGAACGCGCTCGTGCAAGGGCAGTGTCGCACAACACGGAAAAGCTTTGGAGAAATTCCGCCCTTTGTTCGAATAAACTACCAGCCGTCAGAGCGAAAAACGACAAAGTTGCTCGTATCGCCGATGCGCTCTGCCAACTTTTGACGAGCGACTTCATACACTTGATCCACGTTACGATGTAAGCAATAATCTCCTTCGACTTCGACATCATAAAATTGCGTGAGTCCGCACTCGTCTGCTGTTTTGCCTTTGAAGTGAACCATGATTTTTCTGGTGTTTGCCATTGTTCCTGTGGTTAATGGTTGTATTTCACATGATTGTAAAAGAATGAATTTTACAAAACAAAGTTTTTAATTATAAAATGTTTTATAATTAAAATCACCAAAAACCAAAATACACACCACCGATCACAGTATCTTTTGTAACAATGCTGTAATAATATCAAACGACTCAGTGACTGCAATGCCGTATTCTTCATCGTCACTCAGCATAACGAGGCAGCCATTACTGAATTCTTCGATACAAACAATGTGGCGCACAGCAACAAGCACACGATGCGATGACGCATCATCATCGCCACGTTTGGTAAAAATAACAAATCTATCCATTATATTATCAGAATAAAAGCACAAAACTTCCTGTATTATAGGAATAAATCACCAAAACTAAACATTATTCTTTGACGAATCCCATGCGGTTTTGGAAAGACACGTCGTTGCCGTCACCGTCCAAATAAACACCAACATCGCCTATATCTTCCACGTATCGAGTACCAGCACAAATACAAACAAACGCCATTTTTTGACCTACGTATTCGTTATGCTTCTCAAAATGAACCTTAGCACGTTCGTAAGCCGTAGCGTCTTCTGTTTCAAATTCGCACCAATTAGAACCGTACCGAATCAATTTATCGATACCAATCCGTAATTCAGTAAAGTTATCACGGCATGACAACTTTTGACCGTTACATTCTGCTTCATACTCCTGCGTTCGCCAATGCGTAAACGCAATACCGCTAGTTGTGTACATTTTTTCATACGCAGTGATTATCTTGCCTTCTTCAGAATCAGGATGGCGGAATACACCATTTCCAATACCAATGAGCTCCGTAGAAACAGCATCGTCATGCCGCCATGAAATTTGCAAACACATTCGTTTCTTTTCTGTGGTCAACGCCGTTCGCATTCGAACGTACTCATCGACTAACTCTTTATCTACCACATCAGTTAGCGCGTTCAACATCTCATCGTCTACATGCGGCAAGCCTGCCATCAAATTATCTGACATAGCAATTGCCGCTGTACCTGCAACAATAGTCTCTTTCAAAAACTCTCGGCGTGAACAATTCTTTCGATTCATTTTCATTTATAAAAAGATTAATTAACTATTTCATTATAGTCGACTTCGAAAATATTCCAACGTCATACTATTCTTAGTATTTACAACCGACAAAGATGTGCCATACAAAACGACGATCAAATAACGTGTCAAAATACACATAATCCCATTCACATGGAATGTCAGCACCATGTGCCGTTGTATCATCTTCCAAAGGATGTCCAGTACCAACAATCCGAAATCGTCGCTCTTCCATTTCAGATTCGGTATCGACTATCGCCCAAACTACAATTTCTGGTTTAGAATCAATAACGCTTTGAATACCAAACTTCAAAATAGAAGCGTCTTTGGGCATCTGTACAGAAACTTCATCGCCAAACGGCAGCGCGTATTTGTAAATTGTTCTCATGCAGTGTTATAGAATTTGTCAGAGTTGCTGCCTACGGCATTCCACACTCAAATAAGGATATTTTTCGGCTATTTCATCCAAAACATTGTACTTCAAAAGTTCATAAGCGGCCTGTTTACCTACCATGCCAAACAAATCGTCAATGCACGATTCATAATCGGTGGCATTGTGTCTCAAAAAGTTCACCATCCAACGCTGTAAAGTCAAATCATCGGCTGTCGACGCATCAAAATCCCAATCTCCCCTGTACGAGTGCCATTCTTCTTTCGATCGAATTGTGATTGCTTTCAACGTGGCTTTATCAAAAAATCGCACAGTAAATTTAATACCAGCAACATAATCTAATAATTTTTGCTGACGTGTTTGACATGATCTTTTGGCAGCTGCCGACCTTCTTTCTTTTTGTGCCTTAGCCGCCTTAAAATCTTCTGTTTGTTCTTGAACAAGTACTTCTGTCTCCAACCATAACAACATAGGCGATGCCTTACGATAATGCGGGTTTTGCGTAGGTACTGGCGGAGATAATAAAGACTTTATGGTCTTTTCTGTCCAGCCGCGAGCCAGTAACGTTGTTTTTGCTAAATGCTTATTTTCTTTATTTTTACTCATTTGACTAATATCTAACCGTATGTGATAGAATCTATTACGAGCAGGAATTTCCTGACCGGTTAAATTCCACAAGATCCCTTTTTGTAATCTCAAAAGAAAGTTCAAAACTAGAATCCAACTTCGACAAAAATAACTCATCAATACAATCCATCCCGAGTACATATTCTGTGAAATTATTCAACGGCGCTTTTACTAACAGTGTCGTCAATCGACCTCTTTCACGTCTGGTATAAAAACCATAAACAAATCCATTATGTGCAGTAATAATGAAAACTTTGACATAATATTTTTGCAAATCAGAAAAATCCCACTCACACAAAAGTAAAGACATCAAATGAATTATTTGATTGATGCTCTCACATGAGTCATACCAAGACACCAAAAATTCATTGTAGTGCTGTTCTTTTTTATTTTTAGCAAAATCACTAAAAACAATATCATTTTCTTGTACTGGAAGATTTCCGTCCAACAGTCCAGTTTTAACTCCGGTAATCAATTTACCCAAAACAAACCGTAATGAATTATGAGTACCTAAAGCAAGAATCTGGAACGTCTTTTGGGAATTTCTTTTACGACCATATGACAATAAATTCCCAAATGCACACGGGTTTTGAACACGAAATAAATCTCTCATTATTAGAAACGCACAATTGCTAAAGTGTTATCAATAAATCATAGAAAGTGTACTATCAAAACAATCTAAGTGAATCCTACATTCCTCTGCGGTCAAAAGCATTAACCAAAACCAGCCGTTCATGCGGCGATGTCCATTCACAACTCGCCAAAGCACTAAAATCTGGCGACATTTCTGACGGTACATCAAATCGTTCAATACTAACAAGATCAACACTACAAGTGCGCATATCGGCAGCGAAATATTCTGTGGACAAATATTGACTAGCCGGAATATAGTCGCAATCCACAAATCGTTCATAATGATGCGGACACCTACTATCACGCAACCAACCACATTTACCGGCATACCCATTCATCCGGATTTTGTCAGTTTTGTCGCCATTTTCCAATAGCATGACGATAAATTCGTAACGACTAAGAAAACAAACTTTCCAAACACAAAAAGGATTGTGAGGAAATTTTGTCAAATCCGCCGGACTAAATCCATTATGTTTCCAGGTGTCTTTGTCAATGAATGTGTCCCAATTTCGCCAAGTGCCATCATCCTGTAAAAACGACCAATCGCTGACCGTCCAACTGTTCAAAAAACCACAAGACTCAATCCGAGAACAAACAGCGTAATCAATGGACTTTTCGCCGAATTGCGGCGAAAAGTAAAAGTCAGAATGATTACAACCATTTAAATACTGAAAATATTTGTGTGTGTTTCGAGCACCAGGTGCCGGAGTATAAACGGCATTCCGAACGTCAGGTGCCGGATAATAAATGCCAGGTCTCGCATGATAAAACCAGCGATCATAAATACCACCTTTTTGAATGCGACACAATAGTCGTGAAACAGAAACAATGTTCGGCGGTCGCTTATCTGTTTCATAAACGATAGGAAATGCGTCAAGAGAATGATCTCGAAAAACACTAAGCGGATTATCTGTCTCTGTGCCAGTATTTGCAATATCAGCATTTACCGCATTTGACCATTTCGGGAACAGTAATCCAGCAAGCGCACCTATAGCACCCAGAAAAGTTCGTCTTTTCATTTTCGTATCCTTTTATTAAATTTTGAACTCAATGAATCGACAACTGCTGTACGATTCAACAGTTTAATCACATAATTTATCGGTTTTGCCAATCAGCTAAAGTGATCAGGTATCATTGATTCATGTGATTCTGTTTTCATGATTCACATTATCAATGAATCATTGGATAGCTTTATGATTGCTTCATAAAGCTATCGGTGCTGCTGGCTTCGCACTTTCTAGCGATTAAACTAATCGCTCTCTGTGCTTCCCCTGCCAAATACTTTGGCTTGGCAGCACCGCCCCCCTTTCCCCCCATTTATAAACACAATAAATAGCGCATATAAACACGAAGATCAGCGAAGCAAAATACAGAATAAACTGATAATCACAAATATAATAAACACAAATTTAAGGTAACGTACTAGCCTGACTCCACTGAGTCAATGAGCTGTTTCACCTTAAATGTGTATTCAAAATACATGTGTCTGTATCTCACCTGATTTGGGCGATGTCCCCAAGGTTGGCCTATACACAGGGGGCTTACCTGTTCCAGAGCCTTAGTGCTTTCCGATCTTTAACCTCGCATACTGTTTACTCAGCAGAACCGTTTGACTGCAACGACGCGGCATGGCACGATTCAGCCACCCTTTTGTTTGGCATATTGCCAGTGTCCCATAAGTTTCATTTTGGCTTACCCGGCGTGAACAAAAACACGCCGCCTGACCTCTCACGATAATGCGCTTGCATACAGTTTACTCAACTGTGCTACGCTCACCCTCGGAGTGAGTTGACTTAATCAATGTACACTGGATAAAGGCGCATCCGCCTAAAGCCGCTCCGCTTTCCCCTTAAAGAGCCCACGGACAACAACCCAGAACACCCTCGAAAATCACGAGTCATAAAACTTGTATCTACGAGCACTTTTAATTATAAAATGTTTTATAATCAAACCTCTCAGCGTCCCACAAATAATTTTAATTATTAAATATTGTATAATTAAAATTACTTGTGTTTGAGTTAGCCAGAATCTCAAAAGTCCACAAATACCGGCATCCACATCAAAGTCGAAACTTAAGCGATCTTACGGATTCACGAAATTTATTTGTTCTAGCGTCTGGGTATTTTTCATTTTACATTGCTGGCAAAACTACCCGTTCCAATACTAAAACCAACAATAACAGCTACTTACGCTGCCTCCCATTGTCATGAGATAGTCGACAAAATTCAGGCCCATTTAAGGTAACGACTCAAAAGGCATTGCAATCTTTTTCGTAGCCTCATCATCGACTTCAGCATACTCATCACCCCTCAAGGAAACTTTTTGCCTGTGCTCGCTCTACCGAACAACTCCGTCTGAAAACGTCAAGACATTATAGAAAAACAAGATTTAAAAATAAGAAAAACATCGATATATCTAAAATTAAGAAAAATCACGAATATTTTTCCATTTTATAGTCGTACCCGTCATTATTTTGAATTTTTGTACAATACTTATGACGAATCCCGTCTATCAAACCCTGTTTTGTTTTTGATAGCAAAGTCACCTCTAGCACGACATGTAACACGCCCGGTGTGTTTGCCGACATTTTTTCCTCTGGAAACATTTGCTTTAACAATATCCCCAGTTTGAAAACCAAAATACATTTTGTTCCTAGAAAAATAACCGCGTGGAAAACCATACCTATCCACATTAATGATTTGTCGTTTCCCTCTACCTGTAGCTTCGATAATTTGCACTTGTTTTGTACAGAATATCAATTTATCAGGAGTAGAAGCACCTACACAACAAGCATCAAAATAATGTTCTTTTGGCAATCCTTGCTTAATACGGTTCATTTTAGTCCGTGCACCAGTACCACACTCTACGGGGAGTCCAGTCTTTTGTAGGGCTTCAAGTATAGCCAAACGTGTCGCATTGACTATCGCGGCATCCTTGAGTGTCTTTTTGACTTGTTTCTGAACATCAGGAAAACCAAACTCTTCAGCGGTCATTTTACCCTTCTTTCGATTACAATCTTTACAAGAAATCGCCAAATTATCAATTCGATCTGTGCCACCTCTGGTTTTAGGGATTATATGTTCTACTTCAAGAGGTACGTCCTTCTGTTTACAATAAACACAAGTCCAATTAAATTTCTCTAACAGATACTCCCTGATTTCATATCCTTGGAGAGTACCTTGCTGATATTCAATACCTGAAATTTCAGGATTTCGCATCAACTGCTGGTCAAACTTATTTTCCTCAAAAGAAATTGCTGTTACGCTATCGATTCAGTACGATCCAAGCCGCAAGACCAAAACCGTAAGCAATACAGGCTCGACTTGTCGTAAAATCCTTGGGAATCGGAACATTCTTGAATCCTGATTCCCGATTCAAGCGTAGGGCTTGTGCGATAACTCGCTTACGGTAGGCCTGGTCATCATACGCTGGATCATAAGAACCTTGTGTTTCCAATGCCTGCGATGCGACCGTTGCTGTTTCGATATAGTCAACGACAATATCCTGCACTTCTGCGTCTGTCAGTGTGATTTTGATAGCCATTTTTCTTTATTTTGTTATGTGGTTAATGGTTCTGCCTTACAAACGTTATAGGTTTTACAAAACAAAAAGTTTTAATTATTAAATGTTTTATATTTAGAATAAATGAACTCGCAAAAACGCCCGTAAAAGGGCGTTTTACATTAAGAGGTATAAAAATGTGAATCCATCAACAAGCCGCCGTAGAAGCCGGATTATGGCGGTTTTACGGGGCTATTTTGGCTGGATGTTATCGAACTGTACCCATTGGGGAGCCGCTCCCCAAGCCGACCATAACTCATCTCTTTGTTCTTGGAAATATCCTCGAATATATCCATCGCCATACATTTCAAAATCCAAGCAATCCAACCAAAACTGCTCACGCAAATCCGCACAATCTGGACAAGTCAACTCGTCCGAATCAGACAAAAAGCTCTGACACATTTCACAATAAATATCATCTGCACAAAGTTGTTCATGAGCGCCTTCAAACATGCACCGTTCACAATGCGAACACAAATGCTCAACATTTCCATTTTTGGAGTTGGAATAAGCTACAGAACGACCACACCAATCACAGTATTCACAGTATACAGCACCACAGTATCTGAACTGATCCAAATTCACTGCGTTGCGAACCAGCAGAATAGCCCGCCCTAAAATGCTGTCCAAATCATCAAACACTATGTATTCATTCTTGGTGTGTGCCTCATAATAACCAGACGATAAATTCACCGCAGCAATGTCCAAATGCGGAGCGATCCAACTAATATCGGAATACGTTCCCATTTCATGACAAAAACCATAACTTGTTACATATTTTACAAAATCCTCGTTACCGCACCCATAAAATACAGCATCGTCACGACCACGCCGGTCAAATTCTACAATAAATTTCACATCAGGTCTTATGTCCGATTTGCAAAAGTGTTCCGCACCATGGAGTTTATTTTTCCCTACGAATTCCTCGTCATGACAAAAAAGAATATGGCAATCTATTTGCTTGATTATTTCCATAATCAAATACACGCCACAACGGTCATCGCCACCAATACCCTCATCTGACCACAACCGAGTTCTGTTTTTATCTGTCCAGATTTTTTCAGGTGTAAATGAGTGAACAGTATCCAAATGACAAACGAGCAACACAGGATGGGAACCAGGCGAATAAAGATACCCTTGGTGGCTTATGATTTTTCGACCACTATCCATCAATTCTTTTGCTAACTGTACGTGTAATCCTTCTTGTGTAGGAATACAGTATGAAGCTAATTTATTGATTTGGGTTTTGTCCATGTGTTTAACAAACCACCATCCAAAATTGATAATGGATTATAGGTTATTTATTTTAATAGAATAGTTTTTGACAAAACAAGAATTGCTACTGTTCGATATCTTTCGTTTTTATCAAGATGCTGTCGGTTATTATGCGTCGACTGGAAGGGACAAACGTAATGCCCGAAAAACGACCTTTAGTCACAACTTGATAAAATTTTATGTTTTCCGTAAACTCGTAGTTTATGATTGAATTTATAGGCGTGGTACGTCCGTCATTACCAGTGACAACTTTCATAAAGTTACCATCCGGTAAAATAACATCACTCACAACAAGTTCTGTGATCGTAGCAATATTATCAAAATGCGGTTCTGTGGAATCGTCCCAAAGAACTCCAATTACAAATACAAGCAAAAGAGAAATACTTGTGATCAAACCAGAAAGAAATAGACGCTGCGCATTGTTCAAACCTACATCGAATGAAAACGCAATCATAATGCCACAAAACGCAAGTGTCCAAAAAGTAATGAAACAAAGCGATTCCATAAAAACTCCTAAATTAACTATAAATCTTATCCCTACTCCGACTGCACTAAAAGATGCACATTGTTGATAACTTTAAACGACACCATCGAATTTTGCACCGACTTGAAAACAATCCCTTCTCTGTCCTTTATTCCAGTAAAAGTCTTGCCTTCTGCTCGTAACAACAAATCTTGCACAACGTTATCAACGATTTTATCAAGGAAATAAAGCCAAATAGTACTATCGCCTAATACGCCTTGATATTCGGAATCTTTTGACTTTTCCAAAACGTGGGCATCAGTTGCCTTGTGTGCATCATCAATCATCATAAAATGTGGTGTGATAGTATCGTAACCAATTAGCGGAACATGTTGAATACTTGGATTATCTATTTGATAGCCGTTCATAGACGGATCATCAAAAGGTACATTCAGTTCTACTAAGATCTTATGACGCTCATCCGCGGTAACATAACGTTGCATATCTATATCGAAAATGTCGAACACGAAAAACTGAACATCGGGCAAATTTAATGGATTCTTCTGAATTCCAATACCGACTATCTCGCCTTGCAAAGCAATTTGTCTGCCGCTTGTTTTACAATAGCGTGTTAGCCGTTCTTCGATATGGTACTTTTTCGCCATATCCCAATAAACGCTATTGTTTTCAACCTCTTTCGTCCCTTTGACTTTAATGAAGTTGCCGCATGTACTTCGGACGGGACGCTCACCACCCTGTTCGTCATCTTCAATTACGGCAAACTCATTCGACTTAATAGGTTCAGTTCCTTCACCAATCCATCGAGTGTACTCAACTGTCTCTGTACCAGGCCGTTTTAATTCGAGGTTACGAGAACATACGCCAAACGTATAAACTGACTCTACTTCACCAGTGGGATCACCAGCAATATTAAGCATCTTACGTTGTTCGCATTGCACATACATTGTACAACTCGTTCCATCTAACTTCTCAGTAATCTCGAATGTATGACCGAATAAATCAAGTATTTGCCGTGCGCCCATTGATTGTATTCTGGGCTGGTCAGTTTTCTTGACAAAATGCGGGAAAGAACCTTTTGGCTTTCCAATATTAAAACCAAAACCGCCACTTGATATCGGTGCTTTGTAAAGTTTGACACCGAGTAATGCTGTTACGTCAACACCATCTTGAAATCCTTTTACATCGAACTGGTCAATTTTATCTTCAAACGCACGTAACGGCATCGCCAATCCCTGCGAAATAACACCCCTTAGCCGAATCGTCTTTAAACGATAGCCTACAACGCCATCCATCGTTTTGTCACATCGCCCTTCGAGAATAGCGTAGCGATCTTCTTTGGGCAGAAAACTATCTATTTCGAAAAACACACACTGATCTCCTACATTGAATTCACCTTTTCCAGCGACACACGTCCAGCCGTTACATGTAAACGTTACAGCCACAATCCGATCAGCTCCGGCTATCGGAGACACAGACTTGATAGTAGTTACTACAGCAAGTTTTCGTGTCGTTTCGTCAAGAGCATCCTCTGTTTCGGCATCGCGTAACTCTTGTTCGATTTTTTCAGATAGGCGAATATTTTCATCTGACATTACGTCCATTTGAATCGACATCTCACGTCCTTCTTTTATGCAGTCTGCTGTTACAATCGGCATCATGATTCAATTCCTTTCAAATGTGTTATGTTGTTACGTTATAGTTTTTAACAAAACGAATTATTCAAATATCTTTTGATAAACATCTTTGGCGACTACACCTTTTTCCACCATAGTTTTGGCGTAAATGCAGTTTTTGCATTTCAGTTTAACTATATTTTGGGTTATGGTAGGTATGGAATCATATACGGTTCCGACAGCAGGACAGCCCATCGCTTCACTCAAAATAATACTTCCGTCTGGTTTGACTGCCCATTGGCAGAATTTCATCCTACCTTCCATCTCCTGCACGGCTTGTTTGAAATCGAAGTTACTTATGTTTACAAGCGACCGCATATTGAAGCAATACGGTGCGATTCGAGTTTTTGACGTGGGGAGGTTATTTTGCAGAGCGTTGCCGTAGGCAAGTACGTGGGCTACATGCTGTTCAATAATGAATAATTTTGGGATTTGGCACAAATCGTAGTTTGTTAGCGAATTTTTATAAAAGCGGTCGTCGTGTGTGATTTGCACACTTATTCCAATGTGTTTGATTTTATCACGTAAATTTCGGTTGTCTTTGCAAAACGTCCCATTTGTAATGAGCGTCAACCTTGGTCTTATCCCTATATGCGGTATTTCGGTTAATTCTTTTTGCAGTCGCTCAATGATAGGTATGATGTTTTTGTGGAGCGTTGGCTCGCCGCCACTTATGCTCACCACAAACGGGTTTATTTCGTTTATGAACTTTATCGCTTGTATGAGCGTTTCGTCGGTCATGTCAATGCCTTCTGCGGTGCAGCATGACATACAATGCGAACATTCAGAATTACAGCGATTTGTGATGAACAGAATCATTACAGCGAAAATGTAAATCAATAGTCTTTTTGTTATTGTAGATTATTATATCAAAACAAATTTACTTTTTCAATAACGGGATAACAAATCCAAACGGCGATTTCAGTTCGGGCTTTTTACCTAATCGGTAATCTTCAGGGATGTATCCTTTTGCAAGCCTTTCCTGTATCAAAGTGAAATAATCCTGATGTAATTCACAGCTGATAAAGTTCCGTTTCAACTGTTTGCATAAAACCAACTCGTCGCCAGAACCGCCAAACAACACAAAAATATCATCGCATTCTATTGTACTCGCTTTTATCAAACGTTCAACGAGCGCAAGCGGTATCTGGCATGCGTGAAATGTTTTGTCTGCACTGACATTTTTAACAAGATCATGATACCACCACGACATAGGCATTTTGCCTGTCGCTCCATTTGCCATACGCAGGCGGATACGTTTGTCTTCGGGATTTAAGTACGGTTCTGCTACAGCATCTTTTGTAAAATTTATTTTCTTTGGATTTCGTCGCATGCAAAATACGTAACCGTTCACGACATTTCATCTGTTTTTTTTGCGGACTTGTATTTTCCCTGTCATTTTGTCAAGAGCGAGGGAAATGTTCGTTTCGCAAACAACGCAGCAACACTCTCACGCAGAAACAATAGAACATCACGACCTGTCTGCGCACACGTCGACAGCACGCTCCAAATGCGCTCATGCCAACGATCACCCCAATCGCTACGTGTGCCCTGTGTAATCTTACGATCTATCA
>Ga0099364_10005754_pt1 | contig 18287 bp, 25 predicted proteins | sample TergutTh196P3_FD_73070 | JGI IMG/M metagenome (GOLD analysis project Ga0099364, IMG submission 73070) | Microcerotermes parvus P3 segment gut microbial communities from Pointe-Noire, Republic of the Congo - Th196 P3 | ecosystem: Host-associated > Arthropoda: Insects > Digestive system > Gut ...
GCCAATAATCGCAACCGATGGGTGTGCAATGCGCATAGGATTTTGTCCTTTGCGGTCAATATACAAAGGTTGACCATTATGAATTGAAAGCCAATGCGGTAAATCTTTGCCGTTATTGTATCGTTGCATGTTTCCGAAAAAGGTTTCGAGTTCATCATTGTAAAGTAGCAAGCCGAAAGGATTTTCGTTCAAACGTTGGCCTACCGATTCTATGGTTATATCCGATACAATGACTCTTTTCGGCGGACTGGGCTCATTGGGATACTCTGGCCGTTCACCTTTTTTAATCGACTTCCAGTCTCTCAAGTCCCGTTCATAGTTTTGATTTTCTTGTTCCCATTCTTCATACCATTCGGACTGTTTTTTTTGTACAACGTCAAGCAGATATTCCTTTGTGCCGCTTTTGGCTTGACCGCTTTTGCCGATAATAACCGTGTATAGATGGGCAGACTGTAAGTAGCCGGACTTGATTCGGATTTTGCATGACGCACCGATTAACCCGGATACCGTTGCAAGCGAAGCGATAGCCGGCGTGCTGCTGTCTTTAAGTCCGATGGTGTTCTGCACCCCTATTGCGATGTCCCGCATTGTAGGCGGCAGGCGGTCGACAGGGAAGGGTTGCCATTGCGATGACGCTTCCGATGATTTAACTTTGATAAATTCCATGTGGTGCTCCTTATTGAAAAAATAAATCCGCAATCCCTACGCCATCCATTGCGAAAAAATCCCGCAAGTCTTTCACTTCGCAATCGAAGATAACCGGTGGTATCATGACAATGCGCACATCAGTAGCGAATGATGCAAGGTGCTCCGCCCAACATAACGCTCCAGATTTTCCCGCCTCGTCATTATCTTGAATCACTCCAACGGATAATCCTGACAACGCTGGACGTAGAAGGGATTCAAACTTATAGGGCAATTCATTTTCTCCCGCTCCGTTCGTGAAGCAGTAGTAATCAGATTCAAGCCCGAGTCGTTCAATCATTCCAGATAGGACAAGGTAATCACTGACGCCGGCAGTCTTGAAAACGATCTTTGCTTGTTTGACAATGCGTAGGTTGTAGACTGCATCGATACCAACGATGCCGCTCTTGCCTAATAATTTCGGCTTGCCTCCGTATTGAAAATATCGCCCCCATCCCGACAGAACACCGCCAGTATCGAACATGGGAATCGCAATTCCATCACGGAAAAGTTTAGCACCTGCTCGTTGATAATCGCCAAACAGAATATCCGAGCGGTGTTGTGCTGTTGCTTTGAAAACTGGCGAATCTTCATCAAGACAGAACGTAGGTAAAAACACTGTCGGCTTGTCGTCGCTTGATGCTTTCTGTTGCTGTGTATTTGGATAGATATAACCAGCGACATTCGCTATAGCATCAAAAGCCTCGGCTGGTGTAGAATTATTAACGGCTTGCAATAGGGAAAAAATATCTCCGCCGAATCCACATTTACGGCAATGGAATGAACCGGCCTCACGAATGTAGAATGGCGGCGTGCCATTTCCTATGTATCCCAGTGGCTCACATAGTGGACATTGCTGATGGCGTTCCCTACTATTGCCGTCCGTGAGGCCTATTAACGTTTTGGCAAGTTCCCTTTCACGTCCGCCGATAAAATCTTTCAGGGCTTGAAAATCCCGTTTCTTTGTCTTATAATTCATAGTGATTTGAAAGTAAAAGTGTTGGTTATTGTTCCGGTGATCATCGCATTGACCGCCGGGACATTTCTACTTATTGCTTACATCTTCTGCCAAAAGTTCACCGGTGTCCTTCTTGTAAATTCGAGTGATATTGCCGTCGGTTACAACGTCGGTATCAGGTGAGTCCAATAGGTTTTGAAAGATTTCATCCTGTGTAACTTCCATTCCAAAATGTCGGCACATATCAATGACAGTAGAAGCAGTGTATCCCTTCTCGCCTTGCGTTAACCCGTCTAACCATTCTTTGAAAATGATTGTTTCCGGTCGGTCTTTCATCTCTTCCAAGATTGCTAGAAAAGTCCCTGTTGCGTCCAGTGGAGAGTCAACTTCAGGCATTGTCTCCAACACCTCCGATGGGACTCCGAGTATCGACAGAAGGACTCTCGTTGCGTCCCAGTAGTCGGGAATAAAACGTCCGTCAGATAGCAATGCCCCTTTTAGACTATGTCGTCCGAATTTCTGATAAATCGTTTTCATTGTTCCCCCCGTGTCCGATACTTCGCCAGTGCCTTGTCTGCTACGTTTTGCCGGGTTTGAAAAGCCTTTGCGTTGTGTCGCTGTTTTCGGGCAGGAAACGGCGTTACCGTTGATAGCGAGTCGAGGTATCGCTCTACGTCGCTACGTAGCCAGCGGCGCTTGCCCCCTCTTGCCGATATGGGCAAAGGAAACGTGTTGAGCCCCTTTCTGCTCTCTTCGCACCAGCGGTTAATTGAAGATTGACTCACTTGTAACATTTCTGCTACGGTGCCTATTAGAATGACTTTGTTTTCCATGATGTTCTCCTTTACTGTTCGGCGGACAATCAAACGCTTGCGGCTTGTCTTGGTTTTGATATTGATTGCGGGTGCCGATGGTTAATAAAATACAAGGCGATACACTTTTGCCCTGCGAATGAGGGCTATTATTAACCGAAAGAATAAATGTTAAATACGCCGTCCGATTTTTGTCCGGTAGAAATATTCCTATTTTTCAAGGGTTACACCGTGTTTTGTCGAGTCAAAAGATGTAAGGTCAATCTAAAAAAATTCCGGTTTTTGTCCGGTTCGGCATCACATAAAAAACCGCCCGAAGGCGGTAAATTTATTTTTCCAAAAGCCTGATGATTGTATCCGTGATAATCCGCATTGTGTCGGACTTCAAGCGGCAAGCAGAATAAAGTATCAACTGCTCCGATGCAGTAAAAATCTTACTCGGTCGGACAAAACTCTTCACCGGCAACATGCCCGACTCAAAATCGGTCGTACCTAACGACACGGCATATTTATCATTTTTGGCTACGCTGGTGATCTGACACAGCACAATGTCGTCCCCTTCGATGTCGGCAAGGACAAGAGCAGGTCGCCGTTTGCTTCCCGACAAGTCCGAAAAGGGAAACGGAATAACTACAATGTCCCCTTTCATAAACTTGCCCATGCTTTGTCCTCCTCTTCAGTGTCCCATTCGGATAGTGCAGATTCCGAAAAGAGCATTGTATCTGGTATGCTTTGGTAGTCCCTTTTTTGGCTACGTCGTAGCCATTCGTCCGATGCCTGACTAATGGACTCGGCGATGATAGGGCTATCTAATAAACTGGTATTACTCATTATGTTTTCCTTTCATTTTTTGTCGATATTGCCGATTGTTTATCAAAACGTTCGACTTGTTTTCGTATTTTATCGGCTTCCGATGTCCATAGCCGTTGGGCTTCCTCTCGACCATACTCTGATTCCCATTCGGGATTTTCGGATTTCGCAATGTCAGTGTAGCCTACTCCCGATTTCCACTTTGCCCAATGTCGGTATTTTTCGTCAGGGTTCTTGGAATCTATGTTAGCCCGAAGTGTACCGGAATACACGGCTTGTTCAATGTCTGTCAATGCGGAGGTGTCTATCTCTTCAAGGACAAAGCTGTCCGGTTCGGGCAACGGCTTGCCTTCATTATACAATTCCACTGCCGATTTTTTCTTTTCGGTGTTTGCAGCAACGAATATAGGCGGGGAACCGCCGATGTCCGATTCAATCGGCTTGACGGTTATCGCCGGTTCCTTTTTGCGCAATGCCCTTATTTCTTGCGCAAGGATTATGAACTGTACCATGCGGTCTCGAATCGGCTATATGCCTCTCTGGACTCCGGTGAATTGCTTGCACCCGGCAGGCAGGATTTCGTGCCGTTGACTCTTACGAATGCCTTCTTTTTGCTCTTGTCGATGCAATACTTTGGCGGTTTAGATTTCGTCATGATTGTACCTTTCCCGTTAAAATAGTCCCTTTGGGGACTATTTCGGCAAGCACAATCTAAAAAACCAAAACCAAGACAAGCCGCAATCGCTTGTATTATAAGGGTTTCCACCCACTGGGCGGCACGGGATTCGAACCTGTGACCTCTGCCGTGTGAAAGCAGCGCTCTAACCAACTGAGCTAGCCGCCCTGATCTGTCCTAACTTGCATTACAGACCCCATATGCCTACGATGGAGGCTCAAACTTCGTGCCCAATGACTCAAAATGCTCCTCCGATTTGTCCTGCACTCCGCCCGCAGAACGACCCACTACAGAACTGCCAACGCCCGATGGACGATTTTGCAATTCCTTCCACTCATCCACGCCACGACGGAACTCAAGCATTGCCGAACCGATTTTGCGAACCACTCCCGGCAGGTTTTTGCCGAAAAACAAAACCCCTAATATCAGTATGACAACGATACTAAGCGGATTAATCGTCATGAATTTGCCTCCAATTCCTCCTTTTTGGCCTTCGTTTTATCGTCCGTCGTTCGCACCGCTTCATCAATGTCTTCTTCGATGCCCTGTACTCCTTTTTTGAACTCCACCACGCTGCGGCCCAGCGAACGCATCATGCCCGGCAGCCGGTTGCCGAAAAGCAAAAGAGCAACGAGACCGACTACGATATAGGCGATGGGCGAACCAAAGGGACCGACAAATGCAAACAATACTCCGTAAGTCATTGAAACCTCGCTTTTTGCTGGGAACTACACTGCTGATGTTTCGCTCATTTTACCATGATGGCAACCGCGAGTCGAGGGGGCGCGGCATCAGTGCAGGCCAACTGCAAGTTTCACAAAAGGTAGGTTGCCGACCGCCGGGCGGCAACTGCGGTACTCCGCATATTGTGGGCGTATATGCTTGTTGCCGTTTTCCTGCCTCCCAGTCGGCTACGCCGACGCACCCGCCCGGCGGTCGGCTGCCTACCTTTCCTGATGTGAAACTTGCAGTTGCCCTGGGCATCAGTGGGAGTCCCTTGAGCACATTTGCCATTCCGTCATTCCCTCATTCCGGCACGACGGAATGGCGGTTTTGAGCGTTTCCGAACAAGTCCAATGAATGCCGTCTGCTCTTTTTTGCTCTCTTTTGATACAATGGGCTTCAATGCGATCGCCGAATCACCTAAAACCGCTCGGAGGACGATTTAATCTGACGCCGATGATCGACGTTGTGTTCCTGCTCATCATATTTTTCATCGTTTCCAATAATATGATCCAGCAGGATACCGCTATCGAAGTGGAACTGCCGCAGGCACAGACGGGTATGCTTCCGCAAGAGGAGCAAACGAAAACATTGACGATCACGATTGCCAATTCCGGGATCATTTACGTCGGCACGCAAATCGTCGGCAGAGAAACTCTCCGTCGGATTTTGACAGAATGCCGAAACAGTTGGGGCGAGGAGGCGGAAGTCCTCATCCGCACGGACAGAACCGTTCTTTTCGGCGAAATCAGGCCGATTTTATTGATGGCGGCTGAAAGCGGAATTGTGCGAGTTTCCTTTGCAGTACAAAGAACCTGAGTGGTTTGCCGGAATGCCGATTTTGAGCCAAGCACTTTACAAGTTGTGTATTTAGTTTACATTTAGAGGCAGTTATCCTGCAATCATTCAGGAAAGCAGCCAGGCAAATGTCGTCATCAAGTACAAAACATCGTAAAATTCGGGAACATATCGAAAATCTCATCGGTTCTGGACGCTTGGCAGCAGGTGCGCAACTCCCCACGGATCACCAACTCGCCCGGCAGTTCGGCGTGTCCCGGCCAACCGTCGCCCGAGCAATGCATGATTTGGTCAATACGGGCGTCCTGGAACGACGAGCCGGTGCAGGTTCCTTTGTGCTCGGCAAAGCGTTTTTACGCCAACGCAATATGATCGGCCTCCTCATTCCCGGCCTGGGCGAAACGGAAATTTTCGAGCCAATCTGCGGCAAAATTGCTAAATCCTGTCCCGAACACAAACTGAACCTGTTATGGGGCGATATGCCGTCGGATCCAGCGACGACCTTGAGCGAAAAAACGATCGCTCTTTGCCAGCATTACATTGACGAAAAGGTTTTGGGGGTGTTTTGGGCCCCATTGGAACTCTCGGAGGCGATGGATGATACCAATTACCGCATCGCGGAAATGTTGGAAAGGGCAGGAACCGCTGTCATTCTGTTGGATAGGGATTATGAAAAATACCCTCGCCGTAGCCGATTCGACTTAATTGGCATTGACAATGTTCGGGCGGGATACACGCAAGCCGACCATTTGATTTCGCACGGAGTCCGGCGGATGGTCTATTTCGCGAGAAAGTGTTCCGCATCGACGGTTACACAGCGGATTATTGGTTTTCATGCTGCAAAACGCGAGCACGGGATTGTCCAGGATGATTGGGATGTCCTGTTGGGCGACCCGCAAAATCCTCAAACCGTACAGGAACTGCTGGCATTGAATCCCGAAGCAGTTGTTTGTGCGAATGACATAACGGCAGCACTTTTGATGCGTTCGCTATCGGATCAGGGCGTTGAAATACCGCATGACGTACGCATTGTGGGTATCGACGATGTTCGGTATGCTAATTTGTTTACGGTATCGCTGACGACACTGCGTCAACCGTGTTTGGAGGCTGGTTCGGCGGCGGTTGCCGCGATGGTTCGCCGTATTGAGCATCGTCAGGCACCGTCGCATGATGTCAATCAGGATTGTACCTTAATCGTGCGAGAATCTTGCGGAACACGCTTGAATCAGACACTACCGGCAAAATCCCACGCACAGACATGAATCATGAATACTGCCGACAAAACCTGATTACTCCTTGTAAAACCTTCGTACACGCAAGATCGCATCAAAACCGGGCTGTTTCACGCAATCGTCGAAACACTGCACCGCCGGGTGCTCCTCCGGCAAAATCTCATAGTTCCGCTTGACCGAACCGATGATGTAATCCAAGCCTAACGGCATCGTTCGCGTCAAAAACGCACTCTCCAATGGACTTTTGACCGGCGAACCGTCTTTCCGTTTTGGCGGAAGCATAACCGTAAAATTGCTCAATCCAACCGACGCGTGGCAGCCAGCAAAGGCCGAATCCGCGTGAAATCGTTGCATCGTTTCCATTAAACGTGCCAGATTTCCCTCGCTGTCGCTGCCGATGGGAGCAACGCCGGGATCAAATATCAAATCGCCGTTCGGAATGCCGAACGCTTGTGCTTTGGCAAGGAGCAACTTGGCCGAGGCGATTGTTTCGTCGGCGGTATGGCAGGCACCGGATTCATTTTCGGAAATCAGCAAAATCGGGCGGAATTTTTTGACTTTATAGAGTTCAAACATTTCCATCCGCAGGGGCGAAATGGAGTTGAGAATCGGCAATCCGGCGGAATTGTCGTATATTTTCAAGCCGGCTTCGATGAGTGTCGGGTCGGGCGAGTCGAGGGCGAGCGGTTTGTTCGTTGCGGATTGTACGGAGCGGATGACTTGAGCGAAGAAATCGGCGGAAAAACCGCCGACATTGACATCAATGTAGGCAGCACCTTGTGCATCTTGAAAGGCAGCAAGTTCCTGAATTCCTTGCATATTGTCGGATTCATAGAGAGCATGCGTTGTCGGCACGGAATCGTTGAGCGACTCGGCAATGATGTTGATGGGGGCCTTAGACATAGCGGATATTCTAGCATGCGATGCGATAAAAAACAGAGATGCAATCCTCGTGCTTGCGTTTCTAGGGCGTATTCAGCAATAGGTCTGGACGCGTTTTCGTCATCCCGGCGAAAGCCGGGACCCAGGAAAGCAGCATCACACGCAATGTCTAGATTCCGGCTTTCGCCGGAATGACGACCTATTACTCTTCCAATCCCGTTCGCGGAATGACGGCCCGCGCGCTTGCAACTCGCCCACTCCTGCGTTAAAATGATCCGCTATGTTCAAGCGAATTCTTGTTGCCAATCGAGGAGAAATTGCCCTGCGGATCATCCGAGCCTGCCGCGAAATGGGCATCGGAACCGTTGCCGTATTCAGCGAAGCCGATCGCGGTGCCGCTTACCTCGAACTCGCCGATGAAGCCGTCTGCATCGGGCCCGCAAAGTCCAGCGACTCCTACCTCAAAATCGACCGGATTATCAGCGCCTGCGAAATCGGCAACGTCGAAGCCGTGCATCCCGGTTACGGTTTTCTTGCCGAAAATGCCCATTTTGCCGATGTTTGCCGAAGTTGTGGATACGAATTCATCGGTCCAACCTCCGAAGCCATGTCCCTGCTCGGCGACAAAAATAATGCCCGAGAAATCGCTCAAAATGCGGGCGTTCCCCGCGTGCCCGGCTCCGATGGACTCATCGGCGGTGTCGATCAACAGGGAGATGCCGACGCCCTCAAATTCGCCCAGCAAGTTGGCTTTCCCGTCTTAATCAAAGCCTCCGCAGGCGGCGGTGGACGCGGGATGCGCGTCGCGAAAGATGCCGAACAACTGAAAACGGCCATCCAACAGGCCATCCAAGAGGCCCAAGCCGCATTCGGCAACGGAGCGGTCTATCTCGAAAAATTCATCGAAGGCCCCCGCCATGTCGAAGTCCAAATGATTGCCGACAAGCACGGAAATGCCGTACATCTTTGGGAACGCGACTGTTCGATGCAACGCCGACACCAAAAATTGATCGAAGAAGCACCAGGGCCAAACTTGAAACAATCGACTCGCGAAGCGATCTGCGAATCCGCCGTAAAACTTGTCAAATCGGCAAATTACTACAATGCCGGTACGGTCGAATTTTTGGTCGATAAAGACGAAAATTTTTACTTTATTGAGATGAATGCTCGGATTCAAGTGGAGCATCCGGCCACGGAATTGATTACGGGCATTGACTTGATAAAGACGCAGATTCGGGTCGCGGCGGGCGAGCCGTTGCCGTTCCAGCAATCGGATATTAAGGCGAATGGTTGGGCGATTGAGTGTCGGATCAATGCGGAAGACCCTGATTATAATTTCCGTCCGTCGCCGGGGAAGATCGAGAAATTGGTGATACCGGGCGGATTTGGCGTGCGTTTTGATTCGCATGTTCATGCGGGATATGTGGTGAGTCCGAATTACGATTCGATGGTGGGCAAGTTATTGGTGCATCAGGCAACGCGTCAGGAGGCGATTGATTGTATGCGTCGTTGTTTAAACGAGTTCAGGATAGAGGGCATCAAGACATCGGTGCCGTTGCAGTTGAAGATTATGGAGCATCCTGATTTTCAGGCTGGCCGGATTGATACGGGCTTCATCGAACGGAACTTTATGTGAGGAACAGTTGCTACGTATCCGCAGATGAAGCAACACGAGCCAAACGGAGAAACCGGATGAAAAGTGAACAGAAACTGCGTTTTTTTACTCAACAGTGCGGGTGGTTGCATTAAACGCTCCGGTATCATTTTGCGAGCAATCGAACACTGTTGGCTATCGGCAATTTGCCGATTTTGTGAATTGATTTCCTCCAATACTCCAAATGAACAAACGTCAACGCTCCTTGACACATCCCGCCGAGGAAAAACCTCTGATGCGATTGCGAACCGGCCGTTTCATGCTAAAATACCTTCCATGCGACGAACGAAAACCTGCGGCGAACTGCGAAAAGAACACATCGGACAATCCATCACCCTCGCCGGTTGGGTCGATTCCATCCGAGACCACAGCGGCGTTCTCTTCATCAACCTCCGCGACCGCTACGGACTGACGCAAATCGTCTTCCTCCAAGAAAATAACGAAACCCTCTCCGAAACCGTCCGCTCCCTCCATCCCGAAGACGTCATCCAAATCACCGGCACCGTCGGAATGCGGCCCGAAGGCATTGTCAATAAAAAAATCCCCACCGGCGAAATCGAAGTCAATGCCGAATCCCTCACCATCCTCAATCGCACCGAAGTCGTCCCGTTCCAACCCTCCGCTCCTGAAGTTCCCTCCGAGGAAATGCGGCTCAAATACCGCTATCTCGACCTGCGCCGGCCCGCTATGCAAAAAACATTTCTGCTCCGCCATCGCATTGCCAAAGTCATTCGGGACTACTTTGATGAACTTGATTTCGTCGAAATCGAAACCCCTATGCTCGGCAAAAGCACGCCCGAAGGCGCCAGGGATTATCTCGTTCCCAGCCGCGTCGCCCAAGGACATTTCTACGCGTTGCCCCAGTCGCCGCAAATCTACAAGCAGATTTTGATGGTTGCCGGATACGATCGCTATTTCCAAATCGCCCGATGCTTTCGCGATGAAGACCTTCGTGCCGACCGGCAACCGGAATTCACGCAGTTGGATGTCGAAATGTCCTTCGTGGAAGACGAAGATGTGATGAATACCATCGACAACCTGATGGAACGGCTTATGAAGGACGTCTTGGGCCGCGATGTGAAGTTGCCGATTCCCCGAATGGACTACGACGAAGCAATGGAGCGGTTTGGACACGACGCGCCCGACCTGCGGTTTGGAATGGAATTGATAGACCTGACCGACATCGCGAAAGAGGTCGAGTTTCGGGTATTTCGCGATGTTGCGACCAACACGAAATTACAGGGCGGCGGGCGTGTTCGGGCGATCAATGCCAAGGGGGCTGCCGAAAAGTATTCGCGAAAAGACATTGACGGCTTGAACTCTTGGGTGATCGAACAATTCGGAGCAAAGGGCGTCGCATGGCTCAAAGTCGATGCCGACGGGAAACTTGCGGGACCGATTGCCAAAAATTTTACGGAATCGCAACTTGATGCGATAGCAAACCGGCTCGGTGCGGAAGTTCATGATTTCATTTTGTTTTCGGCGGATGCGTTCCCGATGACGTGCCGGGTGCTTAATGGTTTGCGTCGTCGGCTTGCGTCGGAGTTGGGACTGATTGACCCGAATGAAATGAATTTTTGCTGGATTGTGAAGTTTCCGATGTTTGACCGCGATGAGGAGACGGGCCGTTGGATTGCGATGCACCATCCATTTACTGCGCCGTTGGATGCGGGCCGTTTTGCCAGCGAAACGCCGGAAAAAGCCCGAGCGCGGGCGTATGACTTGGTGCTAAATGGTTTCGAGATCGGCGGCGGAACGATCCGAATTCACGACTCGCAGACGCAGGCCAAGGTTTTTGATTTATTGGGCTTCACGGCGGAGTCGGCAAAGGAGCAATTTGGTTTTCTGTTGGAGGCGTTGCAGTACGGAGCCCCGCCGCACGGGGGGATTGCCTTGGGTTTGGATCGTTTGGTGATGTTATTTAGCGGATTGGACAACATTCGGGATTGCATAGCATTTCCGAAGACGATGAAGGCATCGGATTTGCTGACGGGTGCTCCGAGTCCCGTCGCGGAAAAGCAGTTGGAGGAGTTGCGGATTGTCGTGAAAAAACCGGAATGACGGTACGGACTCTGGATTTTTCGCGATCTTACGCTCGCGGCTGCCACGTAAATTGTACCAAAAACGGGAGCGCACAGATGCAGTTAGGCCATTTCTCGAATTGGAGTGGCTCGCTTTCGTCATTCCGGCGCATGCCGGAATCCAGTCGTATGGCTTGCAAGCGGCTTTCCCGAAAAAATCGCCTATGCGATATCAAAAAACATTGAAGGCCCCTGGGAGTATAAGGGGATATTGAATGAAATAGCAGGTAACAGCAATACAAACCATCAAGCCATCGTGGAATTTAAGGGCGATTGGTATTTCATCTACCACAATGGGGCGATACAACGGGATGGCGGCAGTTATAGCCGGTCGGTCTGTATTGATCGGCTATACTACAATCCCGACGGGACGCTGAAACCCGTCATGATGACGACCGAAGGGGTGAATGCTAAACCGTAAATGCTGAGCCGAGCGATTTGCGGAGTCCGTGAAGGTGTCCCGCCGGATTTGATACGTTCGGCAAGACCTTTCAGTTCAACGGACTGTTTGGCAGTGAGTTGTTTTCTGAAAGGATTGATGCTTCCCAATCCTTTCCTGCCTCTTGTCGCCAGAGCGATTGCCCCTATTCCTACGCCAGCAGGCACGACGTACTGTCCAATGACCTGCCCGACGAGCCCGCCGGTCAGTCCCCCTTCTTTGCCGACGAGTTCGTTCATGCTTCGCCGACGCAGATCATTCGCCGTTGCCTTTTGAAGGTCAACTTTTGATCGTGCGACATGCCGCTTCAATTACCGGGCATCATTCTGTTCCTTCATCATTTCACGGGCTTCGTGAATCATGTGTTTTTCGGTTTCAGACGAATACTCGGTAATCCTGCGGTTCGCTAAATCTTGCACCGAAAGCGACCGCAAAAACTCCATCCGTTTTTCTTCATCACGTACTGGCATAGGGGAGAGAAGTTAGAAGTTCAGGGATAATGGGTTCACGGTTGGGGTTATGGGAGCGATATGATAAAAGATAAAAGTTTGAAACAAAACATTCTAACTCCTCACTTCTAACTTCTAACTCCTTATTTTTTGGCTGCGTGTTTCCTCGTATCTGAAGCCTTGTCCTTGGCTTCCTTTGTCTTTTCTTTGACATTCGCCTTCGCTTGTTCACCGGCTTCTTTTGCCTTTGCTTTGGCTTTTGCAAGGGCAATGTCCGCACCAACGAGTCCGCCGACGGTGATCGCACCGCCGAGTGCGTTTTCCTTGATGCCCGTCGTGACGTTCTTGACCCGTTGTCGGAGCGGTATCCCCTTCGGTTTGGGACCGTCGCCGATCCCGCCCAGAATCTCTTTGCCGACATGTTTTGTTGTTTTCCAAGTCTTGTTCATGAGGCTATGGACTGCGCTAGCGTGACTTCAATCGTCGTTTCGGGGAACACATCGTAAATCAGGGTATTGCTCTGCAAATAGATTTTCATTCCCCGGCTAAAATCGTTCGGCTCCAACTTGGCGTAATACCTCAAGCCGACATCTGCCGGACGGAGTTCATTGAAGTCGCCGATCCCAAACTGTGTCATAAACTTTCCCGGAATGCCAATCGGAAAAACATAGGCTTTACCGGCGGGAAACGACAGATTTTTTCCGAACTTGTAGGCCGGATACTTGATGAACCGGATACCGCTCCAGATAATCTGCGGCACTTCGCCGACTTGTTCCCAATAGGCAGTGCGCTGTCCTTGTCCCATCTGCCAGTAATTCCGGCTTTGACGGAACTGTTCGTTCGTGAGCAGTTTTGCCCAAAAATTTGTACCGCATAACGCCACCGTCTCTTCATACGGCATACCGCCCGCCGCCGCTTGGATAATGTCCGTCCATTCGTTGATATTTTCTTCGTCGAACGTTCCCGCAATGGATGCTGTAGGACGCGGAATCCCCAGCAACTTATCCCAAATCGCAATCGTACCGTCGCCGTTGAGCGTCCTGCCGCCGAGTGCCGAAATGCGGGCGTATTCCAACGTCGGTTCGTGGGCAACATCAATCTGATTTTTACTCGTTTGCATGATGAGCGTTTGCAGGTCTTCGAGTGAGTACCCGCCGCCGTCAAACTTGCGCAGATTGACAATATCAGCATTGGAAACTTCCGCCACCGTATCGTACTGCGGTATTTCCACAGGGATGCCGCTCCGCCGATGCGGAGAGAGCAACTGAATGTCAACGAAACGCCGCTCGATAATCGAAAGCGAATTCGGAATACCCCGTTCCTGAAACCAGCCGAGCCGACCGATGAGTCCGGCACGAAATGGCAGAATGTCCAGCCCTTTCGACATCGAACGAACGGAGAATAGTTCCTTGTCATTGAGAAATCCTTGAATGCTAATGCCCATTGTTGTTGATCCTTTCTTGTTTGTTGTGAATGTCAGAGGAGTTAGAATACAGGAGTTAGAAATTAGAATACAAAGAAATGGGCGCAGCCCATGCTACTTCCTTCTAACTCCTAACTCCTTTACTACGATAGAAACTTGAATCCTTTGCCCTGCAATGCCGTTTTGATGGCGGCATTGACCGAGACGGGCAACATGGATTCATTGAGAATCACACCGTAGCCATAGTTGTAATCCAACACCATGACCTCGTCCGATTGACCAGTAGGGATAATTCGGTAGTCGGTGGCAAGACCGAGCAATCCTGCGGCTGTCGTGGCAATGCCGCAGGTATCAAACATGACCTTTGCGAGTTGGGAATCAAGGAAAGAGCCTTTGTTTTTGACCGAAACGGTCGGCTCATTTCCCTCGCCATTGCCTCCGGTATCGATTCCCTCGTCAGCCGTATCGACTGTGGTATCAAGGGCATCCTCTTGCCCATCATCATTTGAATCGAAAAGTTCGTTGTCCATGTTGTCTTGTTCTTGGTTAAAGGTGTCAATGGAAAGTGTTAAAAACGGAACACTGATTGAAGTGTCCCGTTGCCTCACAAACGGCTGCATGCCGTTCACGGCAGGATCAGGCGTGATCGCAACCCTTCGCACTGCAAAGGGATAAAGATTTCCCTTTGCATCATACAATTCCTGGGGAAGTTCGACCGATACATCATTGGAAATGAGTGTTTGTATGGTCTGTTTCGACAAGTGCGGCAGGAAAGCAATTTTTCCGAACAAGCCGACTCGTCCATCCTTGCATTTTTTCACATAGAGGTCGAGCACCTCCCCCCCGTTTCGTTTCCGGGCAATGGTTATGACCGGAGTGAACATTCACTTTCATCCCGTTCTTTTTCATTCGCCGGTATTGCACGACGCAGTTTTTGAGAAAGCCGGACGTAATCGAATACGTCCGGCCGTCTTTCACGATGACCGCTTCGTGCAATACCTCTTTTTCAAATGTCGGGGCGATTTCCATAGGAGTCAGGAACCAGAATACAGGAGTCAGGAATTAGAATGAAGCAGAACTATGTTTGTTCTTCGTAGCAAGTCAGAAACAATCATTCCGACTTCTAACTCCTAACTCCTTTCAATCTACCTCCACCATGATTTTTTGCCAAATCAGTTTTTCTTTCTGAGCGGCTTGCCGCCGACAACCACTGGAATATCAATGGAATGCTGCTCCGTACCAAGCCGAAAACGCCGAGCATGAATGTCCGCAAAAATTTGGTTGTCTTTTGCTGTGAGGTGGATGAATGGGTCAGTGGACGTGTCATCCTGCGAATGCCGGATACGGTACATGGCAATATACGCCAGTTCTGCACACAGCGTCCGAATCATCGGCGGCACGGGATCGAAAGGCACCTTGTAAGCACAACCCCGAAGCCGAGCCTCGATTTCATGAGATTGGATTTCGAGAAAATACTTGATGCGTTTGGTAACGGCTATCGACTTAGGGTTGACAGAATTCACATTCGCTGCATCCCGGACGTTCGTCTCTCCCCAACGCAAAAATATGTCGCGTAATGTTGCATATGCCATCAACGTTCCCATCCTTTCCGCTTCGCCGCAACCCGTTTCGCGGCTTTTAGCCATTGATCCTCTTCGCGGTCTGACACGCTATCACCCGGCGTAAACATAGACGCCGTTCCGGCGGCGTTCATCGTTTTTGAAGCCGTTGCTCCGCCCGTTTTTATAGCTCCGTCTGCCGCACCTTTGGCGGTTGTCCCGGCGGCGGCTCGCCCTATCAAAGGGGCAGTTGCAACTCCTCATATGAGCATCTGGGGAAAATACAGCAGAGGTCATGAAAATCGTAGTGAGTGATCATAGTTTTAGTGCAACGAATGGTGCTACCTATTAAAAACAGTGCAAAAAGCCCGGTGTTTTCGGGCATTGTCGTCGAATACTCTATTAGAAGGCAGTTGTCTGTACCTCCTGTGCCAGCGAGACTAATAGTGAATTCAAGGGCATCCCCACGTCGATATTCGACGGGGGATTTTGTACCGCCGTAACATCGGCGACGGAACTATCGGCAATGACATTCAAGTGGTCGAACAGGCTAGCGAACCGGTCAATGTCCGGGTCGAAGTCATGATTCCACTTCACGCTGTCATATTGCTCATTGTCCCGCTACTTCAAGTAACGGCAAAACGAACAATAAGGTCCATACCTGGAACATTTTGGCGGTAACTCGAAACAATAGCCCCGTGTTTGATAGCGCAAAATGTTCCGTGCCTTCTGACGATTCTCAAAATCGTCGGAATCGGTCAGTTCATAAGCAGCAAATTGATTAAGGGCGACTTCCTCGTGAAAAGCCTGCGTCGCAACCTTCGTCATCTTCTTCCTCGTCAATGTAAGGGGTATTTTCCGATGGTTTCGACGGAATCGTCTCCCGCAACATCACTAGCAATTCCTGGGCTCCCGTATCCGCCGAAACCTTCGCATGCACTTCACGCAGATGCTTGTTGGCAGCAATCAAATCACGGGGAGCCGTGTTCGGGGATTCAATCACACTGCAAAGCCTCGAAGCCACATTAAGCCGATGAAGCATTTGTCCATGTTTCAAATGCGTGGCTATTTCCTGGTCTGCCAGTTCCCCGGCAGCAGGCAATAGCGTCCGCACATCTTCAAGGTCAAGCTCCAGCGTTCCCGCAATCGACAGTATCTCGCTCATCTCATTATTCTGTCCGTCCATCAAACATTTCCTTTGCTTTTCAAGTGTGTCGCTGTTTGTGTGCCTGTAGCGTCGGGCTGCCTAATGCTGATTCCGTTTTGCTGATTTCCGTTTTATCATTTTGCTTTCGGATCAACGCATACAGTTTTTTGATATTCGTGTAACCCACTGCAAGCCGTTTGTTTTCGGCGGCGAGGTTGTGTTCATTGGTGAGGTACTCAATGACCTTCATTCTCACAGCCTCGTCCTTTCCGTTCTCAACAATATCAACGGCAGCATCACGCAAGCGATTGATGAATGTTATTTTCGCCGTCCAGTAGATTGTGTTGAACGGATGTTCATCATCCGTACTGACCTGGGCATACTGCGCAGGGGTCAGTCCAATCGCTGTACCGACATCGACGGGCGAGTGTCCCTTTGCAGCAAGTTCCTCGATTTTCTTTTTCTTTCGCCTTACAAGTGCTTCAAGCATGGTTCATCAGGTTGTCAAAAAGTTGTTCTATTGTTTCCTCGGAGTCGGCGCCAGTCAAATTGCCCTAAATGCCTTGTTATGCTGGTTTTCGTGCATCAAATATCTGCTTTTGCTCTATCGTTTCCTGGACTTCGGAGAAGCGGCTTTGATGCTCGGCATATGCTTGTTCAATGCGCTGGCAAGCAATATCAAAGTATCTTTTTTGGATTTCGATACCGATGAATTGCCGTCCGGTTTGAGCACAGGCCACGCCCGTCGTTCCGCTCCCCATCATTGGGTCGAGAATGGTCATTTCCGTCTGTGTGGAATCGATAATGAACTTTTCAATCAACTCGACGGGCTTCTGTGTCGGATGTAGTTTTTCGCCGTTCGTTTTCTTGGCACCGCCGTTGAACGATTTGATTCCGGTGATGACATTGGAGTAGGGAAGTTTTCGACTTGCTTCGCAGTGGAACAGGATGGATTCATACGCATTGATGTACCAGCGTCCTGTTCCGACATGTTTGATCCAGATGAGTGAGTTGCGCACGTCGAAATGTTCGCTCATTGTGTTCATGAAGAAATCATTGGTTCGCCAGTCGGTAAAAAGATAGACCGCTCTTTCACCCTTGCATACGCGGGCAAGTTCGGAAAAGAAGGAAGCAAAAAATGGCTTGCTGATACTCAAATCCCCGCGTCCGCTACGGATGCCATTATGATTAAACCCTTGAAAGAAGGAAGGGTCGGTGATAATGGCATCAATGCTTTCGTGTTGGACTTCTTGCAACACATCCAGACAGTCCCCGCAGTAAAGGGTAGCATTGCCGATAGTTGTTTTTTCGATAGTGGTCATCAATTTGTTTCCTTGTTGTCAAAAAGTTTTCTTTGTTCGATTAGTTCCCATACTTCCGGGAATTGGTTTTGATATTCGGCATAAGCCTGTTCGATTCGTTTGCAAGCAATGTCAAAGTATTTTTTCTTTTGTTCGATACCGATGAATGCTCTGCCCATCTGAATGGCGGCTACTCCGGTTGTCCCACTTCCCATATAGGGATCGCAAATGATATTACCAGTATGCCGCGGTAATTCCGAAATGCAAAATAGCATCAGTTTCACCGGCTTTTGTGTGGGATGGACTTTGCTGTTGGTTCCTGCCCGAAAGTCGGGGATGTATTTGAAAATCCTTGCGTTTCCCTCAAAGGAACACCAGCACAATTCCATTTCTGCGAATGACCGGCGGTAAAAGGGTTCACCTTTGTCCCACGCAATCCATTTTCTACTGGATGGCAATCCTGTAAAATAATTTCTGCCGAATATCATCGTTGGTACATTGCATTCGAGCAGAAATGTTATATCGGGCGTTTCGTCATCCCAATCGATCTCTTTGTAAATTTCCTTTGCAGCCCATGTTCCGCCACTGTGTAGGTTTCGGCGTCTTTGCCTTTTGTTTTTGATCTTACTGATTTGATAGTCCGTAAGGCAGGTCGGTGT
>Ga0099364_10005755_pt1 | contig 18281 bp, 13 predicted proteins | sample TergutTh196P3_FD_73070 | JGI IMG/M metagenome (GOLD analysis project Ga0099364, IMG submission 73070) | Microcerotermes parvus P3 segment gut microbial communities from Pointe-Noire, Republic of the Congo - Th196 P3 | ecosystem: Host-associated > Arthropoda: Insects > Digestive system > Gut ...
TACATCCACGCCTCGGGTCGGCTCGTAAAGGACAAGCACATCTGCGTCGGCAAAAATCCATTTGCTTAACATAACCTTCTGCTGGTTTCCGCCGGAAAGGTTGTTAACTTCCTGCAGAATATTAGAGCACCTGATATTAAGTTTTTTACGGTACTCTTCTGCAACCTTTCTGTCTTCATTGTTATTTATAATATTGTTCCTGCTGATTTTATTCAGCGCGACCAATGAAATATTATCTTTTATGGAAGCAATAAGAACGATCCCCGCATGCTTTCTGTCTTCGGTAGCGTATGCAATGCCGTTTTTAATTGCATCTCCAATTGTTCTTGTGGTAACTTCGCGGCCGTCTATTTTAACTTTTCCGGATATTTTTGCTCCGTATGATCTGCCAAAAACACTAAGGGCAAGCTCTGTGCGGCCAGCGCCCATTAGGCCGTAAATTCCTATAACTTCACCTTTTTTAGAATGTAAATTAACATTGGAAATTACCTTTCTAAAGTCATCGGTAGGATCATATACATTCCAATCATTAATCTCAAAGTGAACTTCTCCAATATGTTTTTCCCTTTTGGGATAACGGTCAATAATTTCCCTGCCAACCATCAATTTAATTAGTATATCCTCGGTAGCATCCTTAATATCCAGAGTTTGAACAGTTTTGCCGTCCCGCAGCACGGTAATTTCCTGTGCAACTTTTACAACTTCATTTAATTTATGCGAGATAAGAACGCAGGCTATTCCTTTATTTTTTAGATCTACAAGAAGGTTTAAAAGATAGGCAGAGTCTTCGTCGTTAAGCGCTGCAGTAGGCTCATCAAAAATTAATACCCGTACATCTTTGCTTAATGCCCTGGCTATTTCAATAAGCTGCTGCTTGCCCATACCAAGATGCTGTACCTGGGTATCTGCCGAAACATCAAGTCCTACAAGCTTCATTACTTCGGCTGCTCTTGTTCTTGTTTTATGCCAGTCTATAATACCATTTTTTTGCTGTTCGTTACCTATAAAGATATTTTCTGCCACAGTAAGCTGAGGCACAAGGGCCAATTCCTGATGGATAATGGCAATGCCCTTTTCTTCGGAATCCTTGATCCTTCTAAACTTACAGGAAGCGCCGTCCATTAAAACATCACCCTCGTATTCTCCATACGTCCAAACACCGCTGAGTATATTCATAAGGGTTGATTTTCCGGCGCCGTTTTCTCCGACTAGTGCGTGGATTTGGTTGGGTTTAAGGCGGAAATTAACATTGTCCAGGGCCAAAACGCCGGGAAAGTGCTTTGTAATCCCCTGCATTTCCAATATGTATTGTTCCATAGCTCAGCTCCCCTAATGTTTGCTCAATCGTACAATTGCCTGTAAAAGTACGATTGGCAGGAAAAAACCTGCCAATCGCAATAGTACGTTACGGGATTTCAGCTTCGGTAAGGTAGCCGGAATCGATAACGAGCCTTTGATAATTATCCCTGGTAACATCGTATGGTATTAACAGATACGAGGGAACGATCTTCACATTGTTATGATATGTGGAAGTATCGTTAATCTCCGGTGTTCTGCCTTCAAGAATGGCAATAACCATGTTGGCAGCAACAGCGGCCAGGTCACGGGTATCTTTCAGAACCGTGGAATATTGCTCGCCTGTTCTGATCAAGCTGATCGAAGCAGCTTCGGCATCCTGTCCTGTAACCACCGGCCAGTCACCGGTATTGGGCTGGAATCCATGGGAAACAAGGGCGGAGATAATACCGCGGGAAAGGCCGTCATAGGGTGAAAGTACACCATGGAGCGGCTGGCCTCCGGAATAGTGGGCTGCCAGAATTGCATCCATACGGGATTGGGCAACTGCGCCGTCCCAACGCAGGGTGCCGACTTCTGCCTGTGAGGTCTGACCGGAAGGTACAGTGACCTGTCCTGAGTCTATAAGGGGCTGGAGTACCTGCATTGCGCCGCTATAGAAGAAGAATGAGTTTGTATCGTCTGGAGAACCGGCAAACAGCTCGATCCGGTAGGGTCCTGAACCCCTGTTCGCCCTCATGCCTTCTACAAGAGAATTTGCCTGAAGCACGCCGACCTGAACATTATCAAATGTTGCATAGTAAGAAATTGCATCGGTATCGACCAGGAGACGGTCATATGCAACAACCGCTACACCGTCTGCTGCAGCTTCTGTCAATACACCGGAAAGTGTAGAAGCGTCGATTGCCGAGATTACAAGAACCCTGGCACCCCTGGTAAGCATTGCTTCGATCTGGAGCATCTGTGTGGGGATATTGTCTTCTGCATACTGCAATTCAACCCTAAAGCCCCTTTCCAGGAGTATATCCCTTAATGTTTGACCGTCTTTAATCCAGCGTTCACTGGATTGGGTCGGCATGGAGATCCCGATCAAGGGAGCGCCATCGTCATCGCTTCCGCCGCATGACATAAACAGACCCGCTACTAATACAAGCGGTATCAGCACTGCCAATAGTTTTTTGTTCATTCCTTTCTCTCCTTATAATATATTGCGTTAACGTACACGCTAATTGTATTAATATGCGTTAACGTACACGCATTTTAGCACGAATAACACCCATTGTCAAGAAGAATTTGCAATACAATTATTTTTTCTTGACAATCCGGAATTTCCATGCTAAAATGCGTGTACGTTAACGCAAAAATGTAGTATAAAGTAATTCTGGAGGTATCACAGATGGATCCAAAACAGGCTATTGGTAATGGTAAAACCAGTCTTGGAATAGAGCTGGGTTCCACCCGGATTAAGGCTGTATTGATAGGTGAAGATCATGCGCCCCTTGCTTCGGGAAGCCATGACTGGGAAAACCAGTTTGTGGATGGTGTCTGGACTTACAGCCTGGATGATGTATGGAAGGGGCTTCAAAACAGTTTTAGCGATTTGGCAGCAGATGTAAAAAAACGTTATGGAATTCCCCTCGATAAAACCGGAGCTATTGGTATTTCCGCCATGATGCATGGTTATCTGGTATTTGACAAGGATAATAAGCAGCTTGCTCCCTTCCGTACCTGGAGAAATACCATAACGGAAAAAGCAGCAGCAGAACTTACCGGAAAATTTAATTTTAATATTCCCCAGCGCTGGAGTATTGCTCATTTATACCAGGCAATGCTTAATAAAGAAAGTCACGTTAAAGATATTGTTTTTCTTACTACACTTTCAGGTTATGTCCACTGGAAACTAACCGGCAAAAAGGTGCTTGGCATAGGGGATGCTGCAGGAGTATTTCCTGTTGACAGTACGGTAAATCAATATCATGCAAAAATGCTCGAATGTTTTAACAATCTTGTAGGAACATCTTTTGGGCTGCCCAATGGCTGGAAACTAGAGGATATACTTCCAAAAATTTTATGTGCAGGGGAAAATGCAGGAACCCTTACTGCAGAAGGAGCAAAGCTTCTGGATACTTCGGGGACCTTACAGGCCGGTATTCCCTTATGCCCTCCGGAAGGAGATGCAGGAACAGGCATGATTGCCACCAACAGTGTAACAGAGCATGCCGGCAATGTTTCTGCAGGAACATCGATCTTTGCCATGATCGTTTTGGAAAAAGCATTGTCCAAGGTATATCCCGATATAGATATGCTTACTACACCGGCAGGCCGTCCTGTGGCTGTGGCCCACTGCAATAACTGTACCTCGGATTTGGATGCATGGACAAATATATTCGGCGAAGTAACAGATACAACAGGAGCAAAGATCGATAAGTCTGCCCTGTATGCCGCAGTGTATAACAAAGCTCTGGAAGGCGATGCAGACGGCGGGGGTCTTTTATCATACAACTATCTTTCCGGTGAACATGTAACAGGCTTTACAGAGGGCAGGCCTCTTTTTGTCCGTACGCCGGAAAGCCGTTTTAATCTTGCAAACTTTATGCGTACCTTGCTTTTTTCTTCCATGGCATCCCTTAAGATTGGAGTGGATATATTAACAAAACAAGAAAAGGTACAGCTTAACTGCCTTTTGGGACATGGCGGCCTCTTTAAAACCAAAGGAGTAGGCCAGCGCTTAATGGCAGCAGCTTTAAATGTACCTGTAGCAGTAATGGAAAGTGCAGGAGAAGGAGGTGCCTGGGGCATTGCCCTCTTGGCCGCCTATATGCAGCAAAAGCAAAACGGCGAAACCATGGAATCCTATCTGGATAAAAAAGTTTTTGCCGGAATTACTGCAGAGCGGATAGATCCTGATCCAAAAGATGTTCAGGGTTTCGAGGCTTTTATGAAGCGCTATACAGATGGACTGGCCATCGAAAGGGCTGCTGTAGATCACCTTAAATGAACTACTGTAAAGAAATAATTAATTTTTCGTAAAGGAGTTTTTATGATCGATCTTAAGAAGTTTGAATTTTGGTTTATTGTAGGAAGCCAGGATCTATACGGGGACGAGACCTTAAAACAGGTCAAGGCAAATGCACAAGCAATGGCAGCAGAACTGGGCGCAGATCCTGTACTGCCCGGCAAGCTGGTATTAAAACCAACAGCAGTTACCCCCGAACAGATACGCAAATTATTTGCCGAAGCAAATGCCGCAGAAAACTGTGCAGGAATAATTACCTGGATGCATACCTTCTCTCCGTCAAAAATGTGGATACAGGGTCTTTCGGTAAATAAAAAACCCCTATTGCACCTACATACTCAATTTAACCGGGACATACCCTGGGCATCCATAGATATGGATTTTATGAATCTAAACCAAAGCGCCCACGGAGACCGTGAACATGGCCACATCTTTGCAAGAATGCGGCTGCCCCGGAAAGTAGTAGCAGGATTCTGGAAGGAAGCAGATGTACGCCGCCGTATCGGTGTGTGGATGCGTTCTGCCATTGCCCGGCTTGACGGAATTGAATCCACCCTTATGCGCCTTGGCGATAATATGCGGGAAGTAGCTGTAACCGAAGGAGATAAAGTATCGGCGCAGATACAATTTGGCTGGCAGGTAAATACCTGGGGCATAGGCGACCTTGCTGCAAAGTTTAATGCAGTAAGCGATTCTGCTGCCGCAGCCCTTGCCGATGAATATGCAAAATCCTACGAACTGGCCAAAGAATTAACAAGTCCCGGCCCTGCAAGAAATGCAATGCTGGAACAGGCAAAAATAGAAATAGCCCTAAAGGAAATGCTTGCTTCAAACGGAGCCAAGGCATTTACCACAACCTTTCAGGACCTGCATGGTCTTCCCCAGCTTCCCGGCCTTGCTGCACAAAGGCTTATGGAACAGGGCTGCGGCTTTGGCGCCGAGGGAGACTGGAAGCAGTCAATGCTCGTCCGCTCTGCCAAGGTAATGGCGCAGGGACTACCCGGCGGCGTTTCATTTATGGAAGATTATACCTATCACTTTGAACCGGGAAAGGAAGCTGCTCTTGGCGCCCACATGATCGAAATATGTCCCTCTATTGCAAGCGGTAAGCCGCGCATCGAGGTACATCCCTTAAGCATAGGCGGCAAGGAAGATCCTGCACGATTGGTATTTGATGTTGCTCCGGGAGAAGCAGTATTGGCAACTCTAATTGACCTGGGAGACCGCTTTAGGCTTATCGTTAATGAAATACAAACGATCAAAATCGAAAATGATATGCCCCGCCTTCCTGTAGCAAGGGCGCTGTGGAAACCCTACCCTTCCCTTCCCAAAGCAGCAGAGGCATGGATACTTGCCGGAGGAACTCATCATGCTGTGTATGCATCAGCTTTAACAACAGAATACTTCCGCGACTGGGCAGAAATCATGGGTATTGAATTTGTTCTAATCGACAAAGATACAAAATCGGACAGACTGCGGGACGAGCTGCGCTGGGGCGAAGCATATTGGTCTGCACGCTAATTGAACGATATGTACGAAGCATTAAAAGAACAAGCCTGGGAAGCAAATATGGAAATTCCCAGGCAGAATCTGGCAATTTATACCTTTGGCAATGTTTCTGCTTTTGATCCGGATAAAGGGATCTTTGCCATAAAACCCTCCGGTGTACCTTACGATAAGCTGGATATTGCTTCCATGGTTATTGTTGATCTGGACGGTAAAATTGTAGAAGGCAAATTAAACCCTTCTTCGGATACAGAAACTCACCGGGTTTTATACCGCGAGTTTTCCGGCATACTGGGCATTACCCACACACATTCACCCCATGCAGTCGGCTGGGCACAGGCAGTAAAACCAGTTCCTGTATACGGCACAACCCATGCCGACCTATGCCCGGAGACTATACCCTGTACTTCGTTTATGAGTGCCGAGGCAGTAAAAAACAATTACGAACTGGAAACAGGAAATCTTATTGTACAAACTTTCCGTGAGCAAAAGAAAGATCACCTTACCATGCCCATGGTGCTGGTTGCAGGTCATGGTCCTTTTACCTGGGGAAAGGATGCGGCCAAATCCTTATACCATGCAGCAGTACTGGAAGAAGTATGTAAAATGGCTTTGTATACCGAAATGCTTAACCCCAATGCACAGTCCATTCCGGAACACTTAATCCGCAAGCATTGGGAACGCAAGCATGGGCCGGGTGCATACTACGGACAATGACAGGCTCAACTTTGTTGTACCGTTCAGCTCTGCTGAACCGTTCAACTTTGTTGTACTTGGATTAAAAGTTTCAAAAGCTCGGATCGTACTGCATCCAGTTCTGCATGCAGATCCTGCCATTCACAGGAAAGCTCTTTTTCCAGTTGTTTTCTGGCGCCGTCTATGGAAAGACGCTTATCGTAAAGCAGATACTTAAGGCGTAAAAGGAGGCGAATATCTCTGCCGGAAAAAACCAGGCGGCCGGACAGATCTTTTCTTGGCTGGATTAAAGGCATTTCGTCCACCCAGTAGCGCAGTACAGAATTTTTAACGCCAAGTATGCGTTCTGTTTCTGCACTGTTGTAGGAAGCCACTATTTATTCCTTTCCCGGCTGGAGGGCCGCATTTCTATTCCAACAGGGATAAGTGAATAACCCAGGTCCTTGCGTATTTTATTGCAAAGGTAAGATTGATACGCTTCGCTGACAACTTTGGGACGGCTGGTAAAAAATGCAAACTTTACCGGATTAACAGAAAGCTGTACAGCATACTTTATTTTAAAGCGGGCCTTTGGATTTTGCGGAGGCGGGTATTCTTCCTGCCATTTGGAAACAGCCTGATTTAATACAGCGGTATCGGTGCGGCGGCAAAGCTGAGCATGCATACGAATTGCCGTATTCAAAAGTTCATCCACACCTGTTCCATCCAAAGCACAGACAGGTATTATTGGAGCATAATTCATCTGTCCGAAAAAAAAGTGAATTTTGTCTTTAACGGCTGTTAAGGTATTTTTTATCTGGGGTATGGTGTCCCATTTATTTAATGCAAAAATTACTCCGCGGCCTTTGGCGCAGGCCTGGGCGGTGATTTTTTTATCCTGATCGCTTAATCCTTCCTGGGCATCCATCAACAAAAATACAATATCCGCTTTTTCCAGGGTTTTAAAGGCCCGGTTTACCGAATAGTATTCTATATTTTCCGTTACTTTGGATTTACGTCTTATACCGGCAGTATCCAGAACAATAAACTTTTTGTTTTTATAGGTAAATTCCCCTTCTACAACATCACGGGTAGTGCCCGGTACAGGACTTACAATAGAAGCTTCCGATACAGTTAAGCGGTTGGAAAGAGTTGATTTTCCCGTATTGGGTTTACCCAGCAATGCAAGGGCAATACGTTGATTGTTAGTATTTTCCTGTAAAAAATCAGATTCCGGAACGACAGCAGAAAAATCCAGCCGGGAAACAATGGCCGCTTCCAGTTCTGCAATTCGATCTCCATGTTCTGCAGAGATAAACAACAGCTCTTCAAATCCATAACTTAACAGGTTCCAGGCTTCGGCTTCCCGCCTGCCTCCTTCGGTTTTATTTACTGCAGCAATTACTCTTTTCCAAAAAGGACGAAGAACGGAAATAAACTCCTCGTCTTCTGCAGTAAACTCGTCTGCTGCAAACAGCAATACAATTAAATCAGCATTTTTAATAATATCCAAAGTCCTTTCTACTACAATTTTATCCAGACCTGCATCTTTCTCCCGGTCAAGCTTAAAACCTCCGGTATCGATAAGCCGCAGGGGCTTCCCCATAATTAAGGCCTGTTCTTCTATTGGGTCTCTGGTTACTCCTGGAGTCGGGTCGGTAATGGCTCTTCGACGGCGAAGCAGCCGGTTAAAAAGGGTTGACTTGCCCACATTGGGCCTTCCAACCAAAGCTACTTTGGGTATCATTTTATAATTTCCGAAACAAGGCAAAAGCCGGGAATATGTTCCTTGTGCCAGTCCCGTATCAGATTTTGAATTTGATAATGGGAATCGGATGTCAATACTGTATCTGCCAGGCTTTCACAGGACTTAAAGCTGATATTGCGGATAATGTGCTTAACCTGGGGTATGGATGCAGGAACCATGCTGAATTCATCCAGTCCCAGGCCAAGGAACAGGGCAGCAGCTACCGGATCGGCAGCTATTTCTCCGCACATAGCTGCGGTAATTCCATTTGCATGAGCAGCATCTATTGTTAGCTTTATAAGACGAAGCACTGCCGGATGCACCCCCTGAGCCAGGTGGCTTACCTTTTCGTTTTCCCTGTCTACAGCCAGGGTATATTGAATTAAGTCGTTGGTTCCGATGGAAAAAAAATCGGATTTTTCTGCAAGAATATCGGCGGTCATTGCTGCCGAGGGTATTTCTATCATTATTCCGGTTTTAATATCCTCTCTAAATTCCTGGCCTTTTTTTCTGCATTCTGTTTTGGCTTCTTCCAGAAGGACAAGGGCCTGCTCCAGTTCTTCAATTCCCGAAACCATGGGAAACATAATTTGTACATTTCCATGGACGCTAGCACGAAGCATTGCCCGCAATTGTGTTTTAAATTGATCCGGTAAAGCCAGCGAAGACCTGATAGCCCGCCAGCCAAGAAGGGGATTTTTTTCGTTATCCATTTTAATTATCTGCTGTATCTTATCCCCGCCCAAATCTACTGTACGAATTGTTACCGGTTTGTCATTCATAGCCTTAATTACCCGGCTGTACGCAGAGAACTGCTCATCTTCCGAATTCCGGCCGCTTTGCAGAAATAAAAATTCCGAACGGAACAGGCCTATTCCATCTGCTCCATAACGGTTTAGTTCTTCGGCTTCTTCAGGAATGCCTATATTGGCTTTAATCGTAACTAGACGGCCGTCGGTAGTTTCCGCAGGGAAATCCTTGATCGCAGAAAGAATTTCAAAAGCAGCTTCCGGTTCTATAAATTGTTCTGTATAGCGTTTTTCGGTTTCTTCGTCGGGATCCAGAATGATCTCTCCTGCTTCTCCGTCTACAATGATCCGGCTGTCATTGCTGATTTTCTGGGTTGCAGAAGAAAGACCCAATACAGCAGGAATGGCAAAGGACCTAAGGAGTATTGCTGTATGACTTGTCCTGGAACCGGTATCCATAACAAGGGCTTTAACCCTGTCCTTGTTCATTGCCAGAACTTCGGAAGGAAGAAGGTTCCGTGTTACCAGGATAATATCTTCCTGTAAATCCGCCAAAGAAAAACGCTTAAGCCCCAAAAGACTTTTAATTATACGCCGCGATACATCGGCCAGGTCGGCAGCCCGCTCCCTAAGGTATACGCTGGGAGATTCCAAAAGCTTATGGGAAAGTTCTCTTACTACTTCATAAACAATCCATTCAATATTTTCGAACTTCGACTCCAGCCGGACCTTTACCTTATAATGAAAGTCCGGATCTTCTACCATCAAAAGGTGGGCGGCAAAAATTGCAGCTTGTATGGTATTTTGGCAGTTTTCTTCCATAGAACGCATTTCTGCCGCTACTTGTTTAACTGCTTCTAAAAAGCGTTTCATTTCTTCCCAGCATTGTTCCTCGGGGATTGAATAGCGGGGAATGTCAATGTCTTCCTGGTAAAGAAAGGCCTTGCCTATTGCAATACCCGGCGCAGCAGAAATACCAAAAAGCGTTGTCACACTTAAAAATACCTTCAAAAAGGGGATTTATTCAATAGCGTTTTACCCGATTGAGAAAAGCTGGGCTATATGGTATACTGTATATCATTAAGGAAACAGTATTATGAAAAAAACTTGTTTCATTTTTGTCTTGTGTATTTTAATTCAGGTTTTTATATTCGCAGAAACCGGCGATCAGGAAGAGGTAGACTTCCTGTTATTTTTACCCAACAGCGCCAGTCAGTTTGTTAATAATGACAGAACAATGGTTCATCTTGATGATATTGCAGTCTATTTATTGGGCAGAAATCTTAACCCTGGTCAAATACATGTATATGGATATGCTGCATCTGCGGCAAATGATATTGACGGGGAAGAGTTATCCAGGGAGAGGGCCCTATATGTTATAAGTGAACTCCAAAGACGAGGTGTTCGGGCAGAGCTGTTTGCAGAACCCGGCGCCTTTGGATCTGTTGATCTTTGGGGCAGCAACGAGGATGAGCAGGGAAGGAGTCCCAATAGGCGTGCCAGGATCATGTTAGACGGTGTGGTATTGACCCCCCAAGAGCCTCCCCAGGAAGTTCCCCTTCTGGCTCCAATTCCAGCGCCTGTTCTGCAGGCCCCGGAAATTACCCGGGTCAATGAAAGCGGTTCCGGATTTCCCTGGATGCTGCTGCCGTTAATTCTTATCCTACTGGCAATAATTCTTTTCCTTGCCTTCAAAACCGGTAAAAAAGAAACCATAGAAGACAGTGTTGCCCCAACAACTTTTAAAGAAGCAGCTCCGGCACCTATTGTACCCCCAGCCGCTATTGTACAAACTCCGCCTGTCGAAGTACCGCCAGCTGCTCCTGCGGCTATCACCTATACAGTTGTAAATTTAGAAGATGAGATTCGCTTCCGAGCATTTGCACTTTACCTGGAGCGTGATGGCCATAATGGGGATGAATACGGAGACTGGTGCAAAGCTGTAGCCGAAACCTGCACCCGGTATAATGCTAATGGCTATGAAACCTATGCAGAAAACAATAGCTGGTGGGCGCGCCGGGAAAGTACCAATTAAAACAATGTCTGTAAAAATTGCAGCGCCATTTTATATCCCTCAAATCCCTTGCCCATAATGGTTTTACGGCAGGCCTCTGTGGTATAGGAAGTTTGCCTATAGGCTTCGCGTTTGGATAAATCGGACAGATGCACTTCAACAGCCGGTAAACCAACAGCTTTTAATGCATCTGGAATGGCAATGCTTGTGTGGGTATAGGCAGCAGGGTTAATGATGATCCCGTCGTATTGTCCGCAGGCATTTTGAATCTCGTCCACGATAGCACCTTCGTAATTTGACTGAAAACAACACACTGTAAGACCTGCTTCCAAAGCAGCCTTGTTTATAAACTCAAGCAGATCTACATAAGTTTCTGTGCCATAAATTTCCGGTTCACGTTTACCCAGCATATTAATATTGGGGCCGTTAATAACAAGTATTTTTTTCATTTGCTTTCTCCACACTGTTCATATATATCCAACACTGCTTGTTCGATTTGTTCGGTTTTAGTTTTACCGTGAACCCTTACCGTAAAATCGCTCCATTTTGAATAAAGAGGAAGCCGTTCCCTTGCCAGCGCTTCAACACCGTGCCGCTGGGAAAGCGGTCTGCCAGACACAGCTAGTTGATCAATATCCCTGTCCAAAAATACCATAATGCCATTCTGGCGTATAATACGCCTGTTGCCCGGCTGAGTAACCACTCCTCCGCCAGTGGCAATAACTATGCCGCTTTGTTTGCAAAGGGACGCAAGCGCCTGCGTTTCCAGTATGCGAAAACGATCCTCGCCGTCTTCTGTAATAATATCGGGTATGTTTTTACCGGCAGCCTTGGCTATCCATTCATCGGTATCGGCAAAAGTACGTCCCATCTTTTCTGCAAGGGCTTTGCCAATACTGGATTTACCGCAGCCGGGCATGCCAATTAAAACGATGTTATATGTCTGCTGTTTTATTTTATTTACGATCGATTCAATGACATTATCCGGAATTAATGTGCCTGTAAATATCTCTGATGCTTTTTTGGCCTGTGCCACAAGCATGGCAAGTCCATTAAAGGCGGGGATTCCCCGCTCCTCTGCCTGCAGCAAGAGCTCTGTCCGGGCAGGATTATAGATTAAGTCAATTACAGCCCTGCATTGCCGGAAAATCCCCAAGTCAGACAGAGGCGATATGCCGGTTTCCGGATACATGCCAACAGGAGTAGTGTTTACAAGGAGTATCGCATCGTCATGTTTATTTATGTCTTTATAACTGACATGCCCATTCTTATGTTCCGAGCAGCTTCTGGATACAACAACAATTTCCTTCGCACCCAAATCTTGCAACACAGCTTGTACGCTAAGGGACGAGCCGCCGCTGCCAAGTATGATAGTTTTTCCGGCAGCGGGATTAATGCCGGTTTTTTGCAATATATATGCAAATCCATAACAATCGGTATTATTACCGACCAATGAACCGTCTGGCTGTCTTGTAAGTGTATTAACACTTCCCGTAGTACGGGCGCTTTCGGAAAGGCTTCTACAAAAGGGAATTACCGACTTCTTATAGGGAATGGTAACATTTAATCCGTCAAAATCACCCTGCTGTAAAAAAGCTTCAAGTTCGTCCGGTTTTTTTTCGTATAAACGATATTGATAATCACCCAGTTCGGCATGGATCATCGGAGAAAAACTATGCGATAAGGTTTCTCCAAGCAGACCGAATCGCACTAAACTACCTCTGAATAGGTGCCAAGATAATAAAATTCATCGCATAGATCGTTTAATTCACGAAGAACCTGTACCAGAGCAGGAGAATAAACAGGCACTTCCAGATCAAAATAAAACATAAACTCAAAATCCCTGTTGGGAATGGGACGGCTTTCAAGTTTAATTAAGTTAATCCCATGAATATAAAAGCGGGATAGAATTTTATACAGAGAACCAGGTTTGTGCGCAGTGGTTAGCATAAGGCTTGTTTTATCTGCACCGGGATAAATGGCAAGGGATTTTGAAATACAGATAAAGCGGGTATAGTTGTTGCTTTGATCCTGTACAGATTCGGCAAGACGGCACAGGCCGTACAGGGCAGCACAGTTACGTGACGAAAGGGCAGCTACATCTTTGCGGTCGGACTTTGCAACCATCTCGGCAGCAACAGCGGTATTTTCGCATACCGTTACTTTGCAGCTAAGGGTTTTTAAGTAGTCTGCACTTTGTATTATAGCCTGCTCATGGGAATATACTTCCTTAACAGCCGATAGAGCGGTGCCTTCTTTTGCAAGCAGACAATGATCGATTTTTAAGCGAACGCTTCTGACAATGCTAAAGGGATAACGTATCATTAGGTCGTACACCTGATTAATGGAACCGGCAGTGCTGTTTTCCAGCGGAAGCACCCCATGCGAGCAAAGCCCTGAATCTATGGCAGAAAAAACACCATCAAAATTATTAAAATACATGATACTTGGCAATGGAAAAAGCTTTTCTGCAGCAAGCTGGGAATAAGCCCCTTCTGTACCCTGGCAGGCAATAATTGTACGCTGGGGGAAAAGCCATTCTGTATCACGGACAGCATTGTTTATCTTGTCTGTTAATTCCGATGCCGGTTTTAAAATCTTCTCCTGTTCTGCGCTGCTTAAATCAAAGAGCAGAGAGTACAGGGCAGTAAGATAAGCCTGACGATCTTCTTTAACAGTGCCGGACAGTTCATGAAGCTTTTGCCGTTCCCGTACCGGATCATGTACCGGCAGATTGTTTTCCTGCTTATATTGTGCGACGTCAATGGAAATATCCATGCGCTTTTGAAACAAATCAACCAGGCCCTTGTCAATCTCGTCAATTTTTTGCCGTAAATCCTGTAAGTCCATAAAAAACCTCTTTGGTATTGTAGTATTTTGATATTAAAAAAGCAATTGATTACATAGATTTTTTTAGAGATATTGAAGTAAAATAAAAAGGTATAGTGGGGATTCGGCATATAATTATGGGGTAAGGAAAAATGTCAGATGTAATCGACCAAATTACCCAAAATAACAATCAAGACAATCTTGAACTTGAGAGTGCCTACAACGATGAACTTGAGGCAGATGATACAGCTCTTGAAGATGAATTTAACAGTGCCAGATTAAAAGCACTTATAAAAAGCATTGATCCTACAAAAAGAAAGAGGCCGGGAATAAGACCGTTTCTGGCAGCAGTTGAACTTGACCTGGAACGCAGCAAACCCATAGGAGTAAAAGAGCTATTCCTAATCTGGCTAGAAAATGGCAACAAATACTGGCTTAACCCTATGGATAAACAATACGGTCTTGGGGTATTATACGAAATTCTTTTTAAGTTTATGGGCGATGTTCAGATATTGGCTCCATTTATAAAACTTTTAATCCGTATAACCCGTAACGGTATTTCTCCCAGGTCTTTTATTGAATATGTGATGTTGCCCCGCATGCGCCATGATAATGACTGGCGCAAGTGGCGCGAAAAGCACCATGAAGCACTGCGGGTAATATCGCATCTGATTGGCTATGCGAAAGATCATCCGCCGTTTAACCAGGAGCATTTGGGTGCCGGGCAGACCCGCCTTGTAAGGGATGTTGTGCTTGTCAGATACATTGGCAGACCCCTTGCGCGCTACCCCCTTGCACAATTATACGACGACGAAAAGCTTGACCGTTACCTTGAGGCATGGCAAAAAATTTCCCTGCATGAGTCCATGAGCCTTTATTTTATAAGGAGTAATGCCCTTAATTTTATCTATAGTATGTCAGGCCAAATTGATCTTGTACAGCTGGTTGCCATTATAGAACAACTGCCGGAAATTGAAAGGGCTTTTTCAGCAGCATTATCTGACGGCCAAATTGTAATAAAAAATGTCAATAAAATAAACCTATATGATTATGATATTGATGATGAAATAAAAATTCGAAAGGCCAAGGGTTTTCATAAACTTGACTTTACTACAGAAATTAAGGCTTATTTTAATATTGTTAAAGTTCTGCTTGAAAAATTGATAGGGGTATATCTGCTGGCCTGGTATGCAGGGCATTTGAAACGCTTTAAAAACCCTTTTGTAGCAGAAACAATTTATAATTTGGTACGTATTGTCGGCGATCATGGCGGCATGCATGTTTATAAATGGCATACCAGAAAACTGCTGTTACTGCCCAAAAATAAAATGCAGGAATACATAGACATGGTTGAGGGAAGCGGCGGCTGCGACCCTGATTATCCCAGGCTGGAGGATCTGTTCCGTGATGAAGAAACTTTTCAACAAGCTTCACATTCATCAAAAGCTGTTTTAGAACTTGCAAAAAAATTGGGCTTACATAATCATTTTGATACCGAGCATAAAATTAAAAACGCTTCTTATAGTGATTTGATTAAGGCTTACAAGGATAAATTTAAAGACAGAGCACATATAATCGAAGAATTTCAGCAGCAATTCCTTTCGGGGCAGGATCGCATGTGGACAGAGGAATATTTAAAACAACTTGACAACTTAAGCCCGGATCATAAATGTCTTTTTATGCCTTTATTAAATTCAGTTATCCGGGGCGTAGGCGGTTATTATTCTTCAATTAAAGCCTATAACTTTTTCGGTTTGTTTGGAACTTACGGCGCTGCCAATTCGCAGCCGGAAATTAATGCAAGAACCCAGTTTAATATGCAGATAAAGTATTTTTCAACTGTTCCTCCTGATTCTGATGCCCTTGCACGCAAACAGCTTAACCTGTCTCTGGTGGAAAGGGTATGGAATTCCATAAGAGAAAAAGAAGAAGTAAATGTAAACAATACACTTAGGTTTCTCAACAAATGGACAAAAGAACTAAATGAGGCGCTTGATAAAGCGTATGAGAATAAAATTTCCATGGAAAAAGAACAACAGGATACTTCAAAACAGGATAAAACCATTAAAGTTTTACAGGATAAAATGCAGCACTATGCAGAAGTAATGAAAGGTTTTGACACCATTGACGTTGAGGATAGATATAACGAACTTGAAAAGTTTATTGTTGCCCTAATGCTTGCGGGTGCTGCAGGAAAAGAAGATGCTGAATATTTGAGCTTTGTAACTATTTTATTGGTACAGCGATACAAATTACTGGACAGTATTTCATCCCGCCTTAAATTTCTAACAGATGATATCAATGTAAATGTTTTAAGCTATAATCAGCTTACATATTTATTAAATCTTATGGATACATTGTTTTTTGTTCTTCGTGAAGACAAGAAAATAAACATTACCATTGAAGAAGACAAGCTTTTATGTGAAGTTTTGCGTCCCTATATTATTACCAAAAAGAAGGAAATAACGATTGACGCAATTGATGCCGCCGCAAAAAAAACACTTTTTTATGCGGCCCTGCAATCTGAGCGTGCCAAGTGGCAGTCTATTATCGAAACTCATAGTGAAAAACTTGAAAAAGATGTTCAGCGCATGGAAATATACACATCAAAATCATTTATGGATTCGTATTACGGAGACATGGGAGGTCTCTGTCTTGCAAGGGCCCCAAAACAAATCCTGCGTCCTGGTTTTTATGTGCAGCGTTTGGTAAATTACCATGAGAAAAAGATCATTGGTGTATCCGTTCTTGCCTTGTCCAAGGGCGGCTTTAGTACCGGTCATGGCGAGAACACGGTAAAAGCCCAAAACTATTGGCATGCTTTTGCCTTTAGTCCGCTGGATTCGGTACTGAGGTATTATACAACACAACAGCAGTTGTATTTGTATTTACAGTTCAGGTTTAACATGGAAAAAGTGGCATGGAAAACCCAAATGCCTATTGTACTGTCCGGCATGCAGCTTGAATGGGGCTTAATTTCCAATAGCGCTGCTTTTACTAATTTGATCAAGGAGTTTGAGTTGTCCAAGCCTACAACAAGAAGGCTTAATAACGCATGGGGGTTTTCTGTGTATTATAGTCATAAAGACTTTGCTCAAGCCGCCTTGATTATTGACCCAAGGGGTTATGATGATCCCTTACAGGTGCCGAGTTTTTATGCGTATAAAATTTTGCAAAATAATTCTAAAGGAGTATGATCGTGGATTATATTAATGGTTCTGAGTTAAATATTCCCAATCAGGATTTTACACAGGAAGCCTTATTGCTTTTTGATATTATCAGGCAAAAACTAAACGAATTGCGTATAGAGGCAAATGAAGCCAGGGAATATTTTCGTCAGCTCATCGAAAAAGTAGAGGAAATAGGATTTATCCCGCCGTTAATAATAAATTTACTGCGCGATGTAGATAATAATTACCAGACTTTAATTGTCAGCAGAAACCTTAACGCAGAAGAAGAAGAAATAATCGCTGCCTGTATTAAGCCTATGATTACCGGAACCAATGAAGTAGTACCTCAAACAAAAAGCAAAGCGATAAGCAGGTCCAATAATAGCTTAACAAACCCATTTTCCGGTATTTCTGAAGAAATTTATAACGAGGTATTAAAGTGTACAAAAGGAAATAAAAAGCTAGCCCAGGAATTTAGCAAAAAAGCCATGGCGGCATTAAAAAAAATATCAATGGTCCCGCCTGTTTTGGCTGTAAACAGTATGCCGCAAATTTCCATGGCAATGCTAACACAGCCTCAGCTTCAAGTAAACACAGCGGGTATTTTAACATATTTGCAAAAACAGGCAATTGCCATAAAAAGTTCTACAAAATCTCTGACATAAAAAGAAAAAAAAGATATAATTTAAAAGCATAAAAAAGGAGATTTTCAAAATGACTACATTTTTAATTGGGATGGTAATACTAATCAGCGGTGGCTGGCTTTACGGAAAACTGTGCGAAAATGTTATGAAGCCGGATGATCGCACGACACCGGCTCTTGGCAAAACAGACGGTGTTGACTTTGTCCCCATGAAAAAATGGAAAAACAGCCTAATTAATCTTTTGAATATTGCAGGAACAGGCCCCATACTCGGCCCTATCCAGGGCATATTATTCGGCCCCATTGCGTTTATTTTAATTCCTGTTGGCTGTGTTTTGGGCGGAGCCATGCATGATTATTTTGCAGGGATGCTTACCATGCGCAATGACGGCGCACAGATGCCGTCCTTGGTTCGGAAATTTACAAATAAATATGTATACGGTGTCTATATGGTGTTTGTGTGCCTTTTATTGCTTTTGGTAGGAACAGTATTTGTCTATACCCCCGGCGACATTGCAGCAACGCAAGTTTTAGGCTTTTCAGGATCAGCTTCAGCACTTTCTACATGGATTATCTACGGTGTGATTTTTTTCTACTATATAATTGCAACACTGTTTCCCATAGACAAGATCATCG
>Ga0099364_10005756_pt1 | contig 18278 bp, 12 predicted proteins | sample TergutTh196P3_FD_73070 | JGI IMG/M metagenome (GOLD analysis project Ga0099364, IMG submission 73070) | Microcerotermes parvus P3 segment gut microbial communities from Pointe-Noire, Republic of the Congo - Th196 P3 | ecosystem: Host-associated > Arthropoda: Insects > Digestive system > Gut ...
TACAAAATTAGTGCTTAATTCTCATCTTTTTTTTCTTTTTTCGGTCAAAAACACAACTTTTATAGATGCTAAAACAACTATCTCTGCTATTAATAAAAATAGAAATTTTCTCATAAAATTATGTAATTATTTAAAAATTAACTTGTTAAAAGAATTATTTTCAAAAATCAAAATACAAAATTATAACATTATTTTGACAAACATCAAAATAATGATGGTAAATATTACCCGTTTTTCGGGTGAATTTTACCCGCTCTCTTTGCTTTTCGCTAATAGTTTGGAAAATGGCTCAAAAAAATCGTTGTCCGTAATTTCTGAAATCTTAAACAGCAGATCAGTAGGAAGGTATGGGTGTTTAAGCAACTTTCGGAGGTTGCTTGGGTCGTGGTTCAAACATCCTGCTAACCATGCTACTGAACGTTTTTGGTCATCTAAAAACTTGCAGATTTCGTCGCCGATATCGATTGAGGGTGTCATAAGAAAAAAGCGTGAAATGGTTTACTTATTGCCTATTTCCTAATAACAGGCTCTACCAAAACCCTCGAATATAAATAAGCACGAAACAATTCACACCTTGTGAGATGTGAACTTTTGCATCCTTATTCTCATATTCTTGAAATTTGGTAGATTCCGTTATTAGCGAGAATAAAATCTATAAGTTCAACTATTTATTATTTAATATTTTATGTATAAGATTTTAAATTGGTTTACTAATTATTAATAAAGTGCAAAGGTAAGAAAAAAATGGATGGAAATAAGAAAGTGAATAAAAAAACTCACTTTTTTCTGTTTTAAGATTGAGAATTAATATATTTTTGTACTTTTGTACATTAAAAATTAAAAAATATATATGAAATAAATAATAAAACTATTTATGAAAAGTAAAACTATACCAACAGTAACCCCTGAGAGCGTTTGGGCTTTGTTGCATGAAATAGCCGAGAGGCAGGCAGAATCCGAACGTATGTTAACCGAACGGTTTGTAGAATCCGAACGTATATTAACCGAACGGTTTAAAGAAACAAACAGGCAAATAGCCGAGAACGAACGTATCTATTCTGAACGGCAGGCAAAATTAGACAAACAGATGGCTGAAACCGACAAACAAATGTCAAAGACCGACAAACAAATTTCACGGTTAGAAAAACAAGTGGGCGGGATAACTAATAATAATGGCGCATTTGCCGAAGAATATTTTGTTAATTCGTTACGAAAAGGTAACTTAATTTTGTTTGGAGAAAAATTTGATAAATTGATTAAATCCGTCATAATGATAGACGACAAAAACCGAATAAGAGGCGAGATAGATACACTGTTACTCAACGGAAAAGCGGTTGCCATTTTTGAAACTAAATATCGGGCGCGCGAAAACAATATTGACCACGTTCTCAAAAAAGTCAAAATTTTCAGAGATAGATTCCCCGAATATGCAAATCATAAACTATACCTCGGAATTGCATCTATGGTTTTTGACAAAAATATCGAACAAAAATGTATCGAAAATGGAATCGCTATTATTAAACAAGTGGGTGATACCATTGTAGTTTACGACGAAAATTTAAAAACATTTTAAATATCTTTTTCTATTCATCAATTCACAATCTCACCCAAAGAACAAATATCCTATCAAAATAGATGCTATAATTGCCACTAAATCAGATATTAGTCCGCAGGAAATGGCATATCTTGTTTTACGAATACCAATCGATCCAAAATATACGGCAATAATATAAAAAGTAGTGTCTGTCGCTCCTTGCACGATAGAAACCAATCTACCAACAAAAGAATCAGCACCAAATGTTTGCATTGCTTCAATCATCATACCTCTTGCGCCGCTACCACTCAAAGGTTTCATAAAAGCGGTTGGCAACGCATCTACAAATTGAGTATCAACTCCGAAAATTGCAACAATAAACCTAATGCCATCTACCAAATAATCCATTGCGCCCGATGTTCTGAATACTCCGACGGCTACAAGAATTGCTACTAAATAGGGTATTATTTTTATTGCCGTATGAAATCCTTCTTTTGCACCTTCTATAAAAGATTCGTAAATGTTCACTTTTTTTAGGAGTGCCATCACAATAAATGTTATAATAAAAAGGAATAAAATAAGGTTTGCACTAAGTAGCGATACAATTTCAATTTGTTCTTTATTCAAAAACGACAATCCTATAAAAATTCCTCCAATCAACAATGCCGTTCCGCCGAGGTATGATAAAATAACAGGGTCTAACAGTCGTATTTTTTGTTTTAACGAAACGACAATTATTCCTGCCAGAGTAGAAAAGAATGTAGTTAACAGGATTGGCAAAAAAATATCAGCAGGGTTTGCTGAGCCCGCTTGAGCCCGATAAACCATTATTGAAATAGGAATTATAGTCAACCCCGAAGCGTTGAGTACTAAAAACATAATTTGCGAATTTGATGCAGTATCTTTTTTGTCGTTTACTTCCTGCATCTCTTTCATTGCTTTCAGTCCCATTGGAGTTGCGGCATTGTCCAATCCGAGCATATTTGCGGCAATGTTCATCATCATTGAACCGTAGGCGGGGTGATTTTTGGGTAAATCGGGAAAAAGACGATTAAATAGCGGTGATATTGCTTTTGACAAAATATTTATCATACCTCCATTTTCACCGATTTTCATAAAACCCATCCATAAAGTCAATACTCCCGTTAATCCTAACGAAAATTTGAAACCTACGGCAGCATTTTCAAAGGCGATATTCATCAATTGCGGGAAAATATCAAAATCCTGAAAAAATATTAACCTAACTAATGCCACAACAAAGGCTATCAGAAAAAATGCAATCCAAATGTAATTTAATACCATTCTTCAGAGATTTTTTATAATTATTTTATTCTTTTATATTAAATTTACTTTTTAACAAACTGATAGTTTCAGTATCAAGGACAGCGCTTTCGTTTTTTAATTGAAAACTTTTTTGCACTAAATTTGTTAACTCATTAATAGTTTCAATATCAAGTATCGGAATATCAAAATTTTCAATTCGTTTTCCTCTTAAATGTGGAATTGTAGCCGCAATCACCGTTGAACGCAATGCTTGAAAATAGCCGGCATATTTATTTGATAAAACTGCAAAAAGATACTCTGGCGTAATGCCGTATTTTTGTTGAGCCATTTTTGTTAATCTTATTCGCAAAATACCTGATGCAATTACCACTTTGTCATTATCTTTTACCATTGCAGTAATTCCTATTTTTCCATCTTTTGTAAACAAAATATCTTTGGATTGTAAATCCTGATTGAGTTTGAAATAAATCTCCTCATCAACAAAATTGTCGGGTAATTGATTGACCGAAAAATTAACCAAGTCTCCTGTACGAATAAAAGGTATATCGGTTTCGGAATGGTCAATGAAATCAATATAATTTGCACTACCGGGTTCATCTCCTTTCTTAAAATCTGCAATTTCTCCTAATTTTACAAGTTGATATTTTGATTTTACTTTGTCTATTGCTTGGGTATAATACGGGGAAAAATGTTTTGGCATCCAAAAATTTGTTTCTTTTAAAAGGCTTAAATATGTTACGAAATAATTTTTTGTTTGCTCTATTTTCTGTCCATTTTGCCACATCTTAAATTGTGATAAAATTGTTGGAATATCATCTTTGTCGATTTGGAAACCTCTGCGATTATGTCCACAAAAGTAAGCGACACCCATAAAAATTTCATAGTCAGGAATTTGCTGTGTGTTTAATTTTTCAAAAAACAACAAACTTGTTTTTGTTTGTGTATTTGGTTGAAACGTTTCTTTACAAACGTCAATAATAGCGATAATTTTTACTTGTGTTAAAAGCCACTGACGCATATACGATTCACTTTCATTGAAAAAACCATCAGGCAAAACGATTCCCATTCTGCCGGTTGGTTTTAGTAATTGCAAACAACGTTCTATAAATAATATTTCAGGTGCTTCGTTTGTTTTTAATTTATCTTTTTCAAAAAGTGAATTTTTATTCAGTTTCCACTTATATCCTAAATTGTATTGTTCCAATTTGTTTGTGCCTGTAACTGGAATGGATTTTCCAAATGGTGGATTCGTTAATACAACATCAAAACTTTCCAATTCAATTTTTGTTTTAGTATCAGAACTCCAATTTTTGGGATTTTCCAAACTATCTTCGCAAAAAATACCCGTAGTTCCGTCCCCAACTAAATTCATATAGGCTTTGGCAACTTTGCTCAAAAAGTAATCTTTGTCTATTCCTCTAAAATTTTTTGTAGCAACTTCTATTTGTTTTTTAACAATATCAACTTTATTCCAACCTAATTTTGTGTATTTGGTCTCAATTTTTTCCCAAACAGATTTTAATGACTCTATCAAAAAACCGCCACTACCACAAGCGGGGTCAATAATTTTATCATTTTCATTGGGTTGTAAAATCTCAACAATCATTTTGACAACATTTCTTGGCGTAAAAAATTGTCCTAAACCGCCTTTCAATGCGTGTCCTATAAATGTTTCAAAAGCATCAGCAACTACATCTCGCTCACTTTCCATTAAAGAGTAATTTTGTAACTCCCCAACAATAAATATTAAAGATTTTGTATCTAATGTAATTTTGTCCTCATAATCAATTACATCGGGTAGGTTTGTTTTAACTTCTTTGAATAATTCTAAAATTCGGTTTTCTACTTCTTGGGGACTTTCATCAACTCCTGCACGAAATCTCACCATTTCATTGGGGGCAGTATATTTTTCGTCGTATATTTTGCAAAAAATGATATTGATAAGTTGTTGTGCCAAAACTTCGTCACGTGTTGCGCCAATGGTATTAGCCGCTAAATGATTACGTAATGATTTAAAAATTGTTTTAAGGTTGTGAGTCGGTTTCAAATCAGAACGTGTAAATCGCCCTATATCTTCAATTCTTTGACCATACTTTGGTATATTGGGAATTTCTTCAAAAATAATTTTGCCGTTTGGTTTTATGAATTTACGAATAAAAAAACGTTCTTCGCCGTTAAACCATACTCCTAAATAGGCTGACGAGAGAGTTAGGTAATTTTCAAGTTGTGTTCTGCCATCTTTACGGTTTTTCTTTTTGCACTCTCCGATAATAGTTAGGGTTTCATCCATTTTTAAAGGACTCGAAAAAACGGAAATATCTACAGGATATTCTTTTTTTGTATCAGATGGTCGTACTTTTACACGATACTGCGGGTGCGTCTGAATATGTTCTTTTGGATAGCCATAATCTTCTACTAATTGCCTTGACAATGTTTGTACAGCATCAATTTCTTCATGTGTAACTCGCACCTGAATGCCTGATATATAGTCTGTTATAGTAGAATTTTCTTTGTTTGACATACCATCTAAAATTTTTTACAAAAGTATAAATTTTTTTTATTTCCTTGTTCAATTGAAAAAATTTTTTTACTAATGAAAAATAGTGTCATTTAATAACTAATGTTTCAATTTTTTTTAGTTTATTAAGAATTGTTTCGCTTTTGGACATTCTTATATAAAACTTGAGGTAGCAATTTAAATCAAGTTTTTGGTTAATTATTTTAGGATTTTCTTCTTTGATAATTCTCATTACATCGTTCAAAACTTTGTAATCAAAAGAAATTTCATAAAAAATATTTACAGTTTTTTCAATTATTTTTGCATTTGTCAATGCTTCTGCGGCTGCGGTTTTATATGCGTGTATTAGTCCGCTTGTTCCTAATTTAGTTCCGCCAAAATATCGAACTACAACAATCAGAATATTAGTTACTTCGTGTGATTTTATTTGTCCCAGAATAGGTTTCCCCGCAGTTCCTGATGGTTCGCCATCGTCATTTATTCTGTAATTATTTTCATCTAAACCGAGCATCCACGCAAAACATCGATGAGTTGCATCATAATATTTTTGTTTTAGGTTTTGAAGGTGTTCTTTAATTATCTCTTCATTCGAAACGGGAAATGCAAACGCAAGGAATCTACTTCCTTTTTCCTTATAGGCAGCGGTAGACATATTTTCAATTGTTTTATATATGTCATTTTGCATTTTAATGTCTTAAAAAATCTTGGTCTGAAATAGTAGATTTTCCGTCTTGCGGAAAAGCACCGAAATAGCCTACTATTGGTGTAGTGTTATTGTTGTCAATAGCAAAAATATTTGTTCTAACATCTGCGGGCGGACCGCCAAAAATCGGATTTGAGCCACCTACCTCGCTTCGGGCATGCGAAATAAACGTAGAAAAATCCTCTGAAAAACTTTTTACTGTAAATGATATAGTATCTCCTTTTTGGATGCCGTCCCTGATAAAACATGGAAATTCATAACCATTGATAATTCCGCTATCTCCACTTTCAAAATAGGAATCTGTGAGAATCAAAAAATAGTCGAAAATTGTTGATTCTTCTGAATTTTTTTGTAGATAAAGCGCAAGATAATTCTTTTGTATTTGAGGAACCATGCCATATAACAGCAAGTTTGGATGGTCTGGAAGAAATTGTGAGGGACTTAATATAACAGAATCTACTCTTGTTGCAAAAGGCATCAAGGCTGTTGCCCTATATTGTTCATTTGTACCGTCTCTATTGAAATCTAATGAAATATCTAATGTATAAGTTTTTCCTTCAATTGCAAAAAATAGTGAATCGGTATAATAAACTCCCGCTGTATCGGGATTTTCGGCAAGAATATAATGATTATCTCCATCAAAAATTGAAACAATTGCATTACTTATTCCAATAGGAGCCTCGGTGGTAAAATATCCTGCGGTGTACGTTATTTTTATGGTATGTACGCCGGGTTGATTGGTAAGATAGCCAAAAACCGACAGTCGAGGAGCAGCGTTTCGAGTGTTGATGTCAATGCGTTCTGTACACGAAATCAACAAAATGAATATTAAAAAGAAAAATTTTAATTGTCTGAACATTTTATTATTTTTTATTTAGTTTAGCCACTAATTACACTAATTTACACGAAAATTCTTTGTGTTCCTTTGTGGTTAAATTTTTTCTACCACGAAGGCACACAAAGGGTTTTTCACAAAGTCGCACAAAGGTCATTTTTTTACCAATATTGCATCCCAAACGGGATGCCCTCATTTACTCATTCACTACAAGGTGGACGACCGCAAGGGTGCGCCCCTACACTCATTTACTCATTTTCCATCAAGTATTTCTAAACAAATCCGCAACTTTAATATCTAACCCGGGCAAACATTTGGGTTGAATTATGTCCTCAACTGTATATACTGTTCCATCATCATATTCCTCTCCTTGATGAAGGAAAACTAAAATTTCTTCATCTTTTGGATATACTACCCAATATTCTAAAATTTTATATTTTTCATATAATTGATACTTATGTCGCATAATTTTTTTGGTATTCGAAGGTGAAATAACCTCAACTACCAAATCAGGCGACCCAAAACATACATTCTTTTCTATTTTTGATTCATCACAAACTATAAAAACATCGGGCTGAATAACATTTTTTTTATCATCTCCAAGAACTACATCAAAAGGAGAATGCAATACGAAACAGCCACACTTGTGGAAAAGTGCATATTGATTTAGGTATGTTGCAATATTTGTGCTGATGCGTGAATGTTTCCATGAAGGACCTGCCATTAAGTTTACAAATCCATTTATTAATTCACACTTCACGTCTTTAAACAAATCTGATAAATAATCAAAATATGTGTATTGTCTTGTTAAATCTAAAGTTATTTCCATATATGTTAGTTTTTAGTTTTCAGTTTGGTTAGTGAGTTTTATCGAACTATCAGTTATCAGTTTTCAGTGAATGAGCAAATGAGTGAATGAGTAAATAAGGAATAACCCTTATTTTTTATAAGCTCCCTTAGTAGAAATAAGTGAATGAGTATTTTCAATTCGTAATTCATTTGTTTTTATTTTTATAATTTTTATTTTTAACCTGTATATTCCGAATCTAATATCTACACTCTAATATAAATACTCTAATATCAATACTCTAATATCAATACTCTATACTCAATACTCAATACTCTATACTCTATACTCTATACTCAATACTCAATACTCTATACTCTAAACTCTACACTCTAAACTCTACACTCTAAACTCTATACTCTATACTCTATACTCTACATTTGGTTTTATTTTCTCAATAATTTTGTTCGCTAAGTCAAAACCATCTTTTATTACGCTGGCAACTAAAATGCCATCGTAATAACCATATAAATGCAAAATTTTGTAGGCACCGATTAAATGATCCAACATTTTTTTATCAATTTTAGATATATTTTCTTGGTAAAACTCAATTGATTTGCGGACTTTTTTCTTTGGATAATTTATTCCTTTTAACATAAGATATCCATCTAATGCCACTAATAATCCACTATAAGCAGTTCCGCAGGCAGTTTTTACATACTTTGCATCTTGATAAAATTTACCTTCTTTTTTGGCAAGTTGCAAACTTCCCTTTGCATTGTCCATATAACGAACAGCCTCGGTGTAATATTTTTCTTTTACAAATTGTTGCTCTTGAATCGACATGATAGTTTTCAGTTATCAGTTTTCAGTTGTCAGTTTTCAGTGAATGAGTGAATGAGTAAATGAGTAAATAAGTATTTAGAAGTTGTTAGTTTTATAGTTTCATAGTTTTATAGTTCAAATCTACACTCTATTATCTACACTCTACACTCTAATATCTAAACTCTATACTCTAAACTCTAATACCTCATTTAGCTTCGCCAGTTAATTTAATGTTATCAAGTCTGAAACCAACCGTATTATTTTCTGGCGTTGCATGAAATTCTATTGTGATTACTCCTGCAGATGTAATGGGTTCGGCAATATTTATTGTTTGAAAATTATTCTGGGTAATTGAAACAACAGGGACGGTCAATGGTACATCATTAACTTTGACAATCAATTTATCAGAGGTATTTGCACCTGCACTGAAAAAATAGGAGAGTTTCACATTTGAATATCCAGAAACATCAATATTCGAAATTATTAATTTAGATTCGCCTGTAGGAAACCACACATGGGCAGTTGTATTATTTCCACTTGCAAGAGATCTGATATCTGCTCTGTCAAAGGGGTCATGAAAAACAACACCTGTTTCATCAAAATCGGTAAAAACATTGACTTTTGGTCTTGGCTCAGATGAAAGATAGCTCCCAGTTCCAAATGTTTCAAGGAAAATAACTTCAGCATTGCCCTCATCTGTTGCAAAACTAATTTGATTTCCATAAGCAGTTCCTTCAGAATTTATTGCATAAGCCCTAACGTAATAGGTAGTATTATCGGACAATCCGCTTGCAGATGCACTAAAATCCCCAGCACCGCTACCAGGAACAATAATTTTGAAATCAGATGTTGTCGGGTTTTGTGATGTGGAATAACATACTCCTCTTTCTGTATATTCGGGATTTCCTACAAAAGAAATGTTTCCGCCCAAAGTAGCCGAGCTGTTCGTTACATTTGTTGCTGCCAATGTTGTCAGTACAGGAAAATTTTCATTGGTTTCGCCATCTGCTGGACCTGATTTTAGAATAAAATCTCTGATTTCCCAAGTACCTGCAGATGTATTTGTGGATAGATATTTAAATGCAATGCGAATATTGTTTTTTCCCGTAAAATCATCAGGAATGTTCAAATTTCCTGCATCAACAAAATCATAACTTGTACCTGCCGAATAATTGATAATATTAATCTGTGTCCAATTTACGGAATTTGGATTACCAGAAGAATAATTAGATGAAATCCATAATGTAAAATCATTAGTTGGATTGCCAAAGCGGTGGGCATGATGGAAATTGATATGTGCCTTTTCATTATTTGTTAAATTGATAGATGGCGAAATTAACCAATCTTCATTTGCATTATTATTAGAACTTACGTATCCTGACATATACGCACATTGGTAAAGAGAACTATAATACCACGTTTGCGTTCCTGTTACGGTATATTGAGTGAAGGGGCTAAGTGTAGTTCTGAATGGTGCTTCTAAAATAACAGGTGAATTAGGATTATCAAAAATATATTCCTCTTTTGTTCCTCTACTAACTTCTATCCCTGCTGCTCCCAAAGTCATTTTTAAATCTCCCAATATTGTTACTTCACAACCAATAATGTCGGGATTTTCTCGCAAATTTAGTTCCGTTTGCATATCAGATAGGTCGGGAAGATTTACTACAATACATTTTTGCCAATCTCTAATATTTGCATTTTCGGCAATGACAATATTAAACCTTGAAAATGGATAAGCTGTGTTATCAAATAAAATATCTGCATTGGTTGTTACGGGATTATTTTCATTTATACCTGGTGCGGTTGTACCAACTATTACTCCTTTAACCCATCCTTGTTTATTCTTGTCCATATTTTTCAGCGCATACTCAACTGTCCATGGACTACCTTTTGTACCCCAACCATCTGGATTATGTTCAAAATTAATATCTGTAGAATCGCGGACTAATAATTGGGGGGTGTTGTTAAATCTTGTCAAAACTCCTGTAACTTTTCCAATGCCATGAGGAATTATTTGAGCAGCAAAGTCGGCGGCACTACTCATTCGTGTAGTAACAGTGGGCTTATTCGGTTCGTTTGCAGATTCAGAGTGGAAAATGTCACGATTTAGAGTCTGGATTCTTCCATCCTCAGACGGAAAGGAGTATAAATGACCAGCGTCTTCAAATGATACGCTTTCAAATGTAACTAAACAACTTAAAAATTCATCACGTAAGTCGCTGAAAGTAATAACTATCGGATTAACTAATGAAGTGTCTGGGAAACCATGTGTAAATATTTTATCTCTGAAAATCGTCCAAGGCGCTTGCCCAATTCGTTCCACGTCTGAATCAATTGGAATGTAAGTGTAACCCAGCTGAGGAAGTCCGCCATATTTTCCCATATAAAGACCTTCGGTTTCGATAAAAACTTTTTGTCCAACACGAAAATCGTTGTAGAGGTTGTTTTTGTCGATTGCAATGCACAATCCGCCAGTACTATCCTGAATAAAAATTTGTTTGTAAATGTTACCTGATTTATCATTTGCAACCACAATACCTCCGATAACGAATGTGCTATCAACTCTTTTCAAATTAGAGTCGAACTTTTGTTTGAAATCTTTTATTGAAATATTTGCTTTACCTTCGTAAATAGGAGCGTCATAAGGAGGTAAATCAAATTCTTTGTCATAGCAGCTGGCTACGCCGATAATGATTAAGAGCGTCAATAGGGCTTGACAAATTAGCTGGCTTTCTTTAAATAACCGACCAATGAATGCAAAATATTTTCTACTTGCAATTGTTTTGTTTTTTTGAGTCATAATTTCTATTTATTTAAAAATTAAAAATATCATTTGTTTCTATTAAGTGCCCGTCAAAAATATGTACGGGTATTTTTTCGTTTTTTTGGTAAACTTCGCCATCATTATACTCTCCGTTTTCAAGCATAATATATGTCGTTATACTATTCACTTTGGGGTCGACTATCCAATATTCTCGCACTCCCGCCTCCTGATATAGTTGAAATTTTTTTATTGTATCTTTTTTTCTTGATGAAGGCGACACAATCTCAACAACCATATCGGGTACGCCCCTATAAGCATTATTGTCGCCTTTCCACTCACCGCAAACAACAAATATATCGGGTTGTACAACATTATAAATTTTATCGTTTTCTGTTTCGTTGTTCTTTGGTAAAAGCACGTCAATTGGTGCATAAAATAGTTCACAGTTGCCTTTAAACTTTCTGATAGCAGATTCTAAATACCATGTAATATTTTTGCTGATTTTTCCATGTAGAATGCTTGTACCCGCCATCATGTTGATAAAACCGTCAATCAATTCGCGTCTTATGTCGTCTATCCAAGTCAGATAGTCGGCATAACTATAACGTTTATTTAAATCTAATGCTAGTTCCATTTTTTATAATCAACAAACATCACTTTTATTGTTTTTTTATTGTTTCCATTGCCACCAAGTTAAATCTTCATCTTTAAAAAATCAGGAAAGAAAGTTTCTTCGTTACCCGATCCTACAAACTCTTTTGCATCTTTTGACCAAACTTTACCTAACGACCGTTCATTAAAATCTTTAACTATAAAACTTGTTGTCATAAAACAAAAATTAAAATTTTCTTAAAATCTAAATGCGACATTAATGAAGAAAGTTCTTCCGTAACCATAATAATATTTAGATGGAAATTTTTCTAATATCGAGCGGTCAAAATCAAAGCGTCCTTGTTCAAATCCACCTGTACGTAAACTTTGGTCTAAAATATTATCCACGCTGAAATTGAGATTTAAAAAATATCCGTTTTTAAAACGGTGAGATTTTCCAATTGAGGCATCTAATGTTCCGACGGGGTCAAATTTTTCTTGTTCTGTTCTTTCTTTGTTCCTTTCTTTCTGTTTGTCTCTATCTTTGGCATCAGCGGGATTTGCTTCTACGGTACGTCTGATTGGCATCAAATCGACATAAATTCTGTCAAAATAGTTATAGTTCACATTTAGATACCAATAATTTGGAAATGCGTAGTTAAGTCCTGCACTTGCGGCTATTTGTGGCGTTCCTCCGACAAAAAAATTCTCAAGATAAATGGTTTCGGTAATCGGTGGGTTGCTACCATTTTCGTAGGTCGCATGTCCTATCGGACGACTACTATAGCAATATTCTGCAATGGTTCCGAGGGTTTCTAATTTCAATCTACTTGTAATAGAAAATTCAAAACCCATTTCGACACCACGATGATATTTATTAATTCCTGTCATCACATAATTTACAAACGTTCGAAAGTATTCGCTATCGTAATAAAAGTTGTAAATTTCGTTTTGGTCGAAAAAATTTGTCTGAAAAACAGTAATACGTCCTTTTACAACGGGTAATGCAATCAAATAACTAATATCAGCGGATGCCACTCGTTCACTGCTAAGTTCCGGGACTGCCTCATCTTTAATTCTTGATGATAAATAGGCGTTCCATGGTAGTGGTGCTCTTGTTTCATACAGTATATTTCCATCAATAAAATGTTGTCCCGTTATTTTAAAGGTAAAACCCCCTTTTATTGCCTGATTGAAAAAATGATGCGACTTGCCTTTGCCGAAAGACTGGTTACCTGTATATTTTCCATTTTCATAATGACCTTCGCGATGGAATTCTGTATAAGAAAATTTTGCAGCATAATAGAGTTCAATTTTCGGAAAAAAATATCTGTTCTGAATCCAAAAATTTGCATGATGTACATTTATATCGTAATTATAACCAAATTTATCGCCTACTTTGACTTCACGGTTGGGGTTTTTTAAATCGTTTTGAATAATATCTTTATCTCCTGCAAAATCGCGCTCGGCAAAATGGTCAATATCTCGCCAATATTCTGCTCCCAATAAATCATTGATGGTTTTAAAATACATCCCTTTCGATTTTTTGGCTTCAATTCCAATCTCAAGGATTTGCCAATCGCTTAAATTAGATTGAAAGGTTGTGTTAAACGCAAATTCTAACAAATTACTATGCCTTTCTTCAAGAATATATCGTGCGCTTTCTCCTAAATTTTTGCTACTGTAATTTTCCCTATACAATTTGTCCCAATCTATTTGGCTAACTGTTTGGTCGTTTCGCCAATCTTGTTGACTTTTTTCTACCAATTCTTCCCTAAGATTAGTTGGAATAAATTTATCTTCTTCATCATCAAATTTATAATGAATGTAATAACTTGGCAAATATTTATAATAATCAGGTCTTGGATCTGCCGAATTGTACCAGTTTAGTGCCGTAATTCCATATTGGTTATACCTTACTCCAAATCCTGTTTGCAATTGGCTATTTGGGCTAATTATCCATTTATGCGATAAAACTGCCATTGGGTCATAAGCGGTTACAACTCTTTGATTTCTTTTTACGCCGTTTTGATAGCCCCAATTTGGATTATAACGCGTTCCAAGCAAATCATAAATTTCTTGATATGATGCTGCATGCTGCCCTCTTTGTGTTGGCGAACCAATTGTTGTCAATGAAAGGCTATGATGTTTTCTTTCACCAAAAACTTTTTCAACAGCAAGCAAATAACTAAAACTATTATAAAAAGTACCTTCAAAATATCCTTCGTCTGCCCATCTGTAGCCAACTGACGTTGTAACTGCGATTCCATTCTCCATCAATCCGGTTGAGTACGTACCTATTCCGCGCAATTTATAATTTCTGTTAGTCGCTGATGCGGTAATTCTGCCACCTTGTCCGTAACTTGCTGCTCTTGTGTCGATATTTGTAATTCCGCCAACATCACCAAATCCGTAGGAAGAGGGTGTAGTATTAATATCAATATCTTTATTTCTCGTTGCGTCATTTAATCCGCCGAGCATCGAATAATTAAAGCGTCCGCGAATTTGGTCATTGAAATTTACTCCGTTAATATAAGTAATATTATATTCACTATCTAACCCTCGCACATTGAAACGAACGGCTCCAAAATTATGCGCCGATTTCGACTGATAAACATCTTGCCCTCCTGCCATCAATGAAATAATATTTTGAGATGCAAAATCGGAATCATCTTCACTATCTAAAAATAAAATTGTGGGAATATCCTGAAAATTATCCAACAATAGTTCAAGGCTAACAGTTCCGATGTTTGTAATTTCATTTTCAACAGCGTTTGTTTTGATGAAAAAATTATCATATCCCTCTTTAGAAAAAATTAATGTATAATCTTTTCCGGCAGGAAGTTCTAACCTAAACGTGCCATCAAATTGGGATATAGTTTCAACGTTTGTTGCCTCGCTAACCTTTATGATAACATCGGGCACTTCTTCTTTCGTAGAGTTATCAACAACTTTTCCCGTAACAATACCGTTTTGTGCAAAAATAGCACAAAAGGCAAAATTAAAAAACAACAAAAAAAAGAGAAATTTTTTCATTTTTATTTCTTTATTAATTCAGTTGCCAACTCTTTTTTATTGGCAATGATTTTAGTTTTGATTTTATCTTCTTCTTTATCATAATCTACCTCAATAGTATCTCCTTCCATCAGTGATGCCTGAATAATGACTTCTGCCATCTCATCTTCAAAATAATTTTGAATTGCTCTTTTCAGTGGTCGTGCACCGTACTGTACGTCATACCCTTTTTCTGCAATATAATCTTTTGCGGCATCCGAAATGTTAAGTTTATATCCTAAAATTTCAACTCTTTGATAAAGACCTGCCAATTCGATGTCGATAATTTTATGGATGTCTTCTTTGTCTAATCTACTAAAAATAATGGTTTCGTCAACTCTGTTTAAAAATTCGGGTGAAAAAGTTTTTTTCATTGCTTTTTCGATAATTGATTTAGCGTGTTCGTTGTCGCTTTTTTTAGTAGATTCGGGCGCAAAACCAATTCCGCGACCAAAATCTTTTAATTCACGACTTCCTGTATTAGAGGTCATTATTATGATTGTGTTTTTGAAATCTACCCTTCTACCTAAGCTATCAGTCAAACGCCCTTCGTCTAAAACTTGCAATAAAATGTTAAAAACATCATGGTGCGCTTTTTCGATTTCATCTAAAAGAACAACAGAATAGGGTCTTCGTCGAACTTTTTCTGTTAGTTGTCCACCTTCTTCGTATCCGACGTATCCGGGAGGTGCACCAACAAGTCTTGATACACTAAATTTTTCCATATATTCGCTCATATCAATACGAATAAGTGCATCGGTGGTATCAAAAAGATATTGTGCAAGTACCTTAGCTAGATGTGTTTTTCCTACTCCTGTTGGTCCGAGGAAAATAAATGAGCCAATGGGTCGTGCAGGGTCTTTAAGTCCCGCCCTGTTTCTTTGGATTGATTTAACAATTTTTTTGATTGCCTCTTCTTGACCAATTACTTTTCCTTTGAGTTGGTCTCCCATTTGCAGCAGTCTGTTTCCTTCTGCTTGTGCAACGCGCTGTACAGGAATTCCTGTCATCATTGCAACTACTTCGGCAACTTTTTCTGCATCAACCTCTTCGCGGTGCTGCTGTTGTTCTTTTTCCCAATTCTTTTTAATAGCATCAATTTCGTCCATCAACGTCTTTTCTTTATCACGAAAACTTGCTGCTAACTCAAAATTTTGCGCTTTTACGGCTTTTATTTTGTTTTCTTTAACATCTTCAATTTTGGTTTCCAAAGATAAAATAGTTTCGGGGACAACAATATTTGAAATATGTACTCTTGAGCCTGATTCATCTAATGCATCTATTGCTTTATCGGGCAAATTCCTATCGCTTATGTATCGTTCGGTCAACTTGACGCATGCTTCTAAGGCTTCTGTGGTATAAACAACGTTGTGGTGGTCTTCATATTTTTCTTTTATGTTGGTAAGAATTTCAATAGTTTCGTCAACAGTTGTTGGTTCGACCATAATTTTTTGAAATCTGCGTTCTAATGCGCCATCTTTTTCGATTTGTTGCCTGTATTCGTCGAGGGTAGTTGCTCCAATGCATTGTATTTCACCTCTTGCGAGTGCGGGTTTAAGCATATTTGCAGCATCAAGCGACCCAGAAGCGCCTCCCGCACCAACAATTGTATGTATTTCGTCTATAAACAAAATAATTCCTGGGTTTCGTTGCAGTTCATTAAGAATTGCTTTCATACGTTCTTCAAATTGCCCTCGATATTTAGTTCCTGCTACTATTGATGCCAAATCGAGTGCAATTACTCTTTTATTATACAAAACTCTTGAAACCTTTTTTTCGATGATTCGAAGCGCTAATCCTTCAGCAATTGCTGATTTTCCTACGCCGGGCTCGCCTATTAGAATAGGATTGTTCTTTTTTCTTCGACTTAAAATTTGAGCAAGTCTTTCAATTTCTCGTGCCCGACCCACAATAGGATCCAAACGACCTTCTTCTGCCGCTTTTGTGATATCCATACCAAAGTTATCTAATACGGGAGTATCGCTGGTTGGTTTTCCTGTCTTTTCTTTTTGTGTATCGGTGCTACTACCCGAAGATCCAAAAGGATTGTCGCCATCATCTTCCTCAGTTACACCCAACATCGAAGTGGTTGGCTGCTGAGTAACGACCTGTTTGATTTTGTCGTAATTTATATTGTATTCTTTCATAATGTTTGAAATTGTTCCATTACTATCTCTCAACAATGCTAATAAAAGATGCAGAGTTGATACTTTGTCGCTTTTTAATGAGCGGGATTCCAAGTTTACTAATTTTAATACCTGCTCAGTAGAAGTTAATAGCGACAAACGCTCTATTGTAACATTTCTATCGGACATCTGTAATTTTGATTCAATTTTCTCTCTAACCTTATCTATATCAACATCTAAACTATATAGTAAATCAGTTATTTTACTTTCCTGATTAATAAGCCCCAGAAATAAATGTTCTGGCGCAAGAAAATGATTACCAAGACGAAACGCCTCTTCTCTACCCAAAGAAATTACATCTTTTACATTTGTGGAAAAATTATAATCCATAAATTATTAAACTACTTTTAAATGTTTGTTCCTGTTAAAAAAATAAGAAACGAAATTTGCGGCAAAAATAGTATATTATTTTTGATATTTTTTTAAATTTTTGATTTTTTAATAAAATTTTAACAAAATATTTTTACGAAAATGGGTTTATGACTTTGTGGTTAGTTTTTTACCACGGAGTTGCACAAAGTTTTTTTAGCCACGAATTACACGAAGGTTTATTTTAATTGGGTACACTTCTTTGTTTTTTATATATTTTTTTGAATAACGTACAATTTTCTTTGTTTCCAAGGTATTAAATTTTCTGTTAAAAAAAATTTTTTGGGGTTTACATTTGTATTTATCAAAAATTTAATATAATTTTGCGGTCGAATTTAACTAATAGAATTGAATATTTTTAAGAATTCAAGCGAATAGTAAATTGAAAAACTTGTGTACAATTAACGGTTTAAATCAATGCGAATAAAAAATAGATAGAACAATGAAATCAAAAATAAAAAAAATGAAAAGTACTAATAATAAGTCTACAAAAAACATTGATTTATCGAATGTTCGTTATTTAGACCCCAAAGTAGATTTAACTTTCAGACGAATATTTGGCGAACATCCAGATTTGCTAATAGACTTTCTCAATGCAGTTATGCCATTGCCACCCGACAGATTAATTGTATCGGTAGAATACTTACCTTCGGAACTAATGCCCGAAACTCCAACAAAAAAATATTCTATTGTGGATGTTAGATGTAAAGACAATAATAAGCGACAGTTTATAATAGAAATGCAAGTTTTTTGGAATTCTGATTTTTATAACAGAATAATTTTTAATGCAGGTAAAGCATACGTTAAGCAAATTGATAAGGGAGA
>Ga0099364_10005757_pt1 | contig 18278 bp, 16 predicted proteins | sample TergutTh196P3_FD_73070 | JGI IMG/M metagenome (GOLD analysis project Ga0099364, IMG submission 73070) | Microcerotermes parvus P3 segment gut microbial communities from Pointe-Noire, Republic of the Congo - Th196 P3 | ecosystem: Host-associated > Arthropoda: Insects > Digestive system > Gut ...
GCAAGGTGGTGAAGAACTACCGCCGAAAGACGACCCCAAGTATTACTTTACAGTCCACAGCGCGTGGTGTCCGCCTATGCGCAGCGGACTGTTGGAAGTGGAGCTTTTAAGGCCGGAGCTGACTGAAGCAAAATGGCTTGACGGTGAAGAAAGTGAAACGGATAAAAATGTGCTTGGAGAAGAGGTAAAACTATTTGCAGAGACAAAAGATATAGACGATGGAAAAACAGTAACGTTTAAGATATTCCCTGATGGAGCGGATACGGAGAGGGACGAACCAGTAAAAACCCTTGACGCTGCTGTAGAATCGAACAAGGCGGAAATTGCGTTTAATTTTGCGGAATTGCAGCCAAAACCTGCTATAGACGAAGCAATGTATCGTTATTACAAGAATCAAGGGTATGAAATACCCCGCAGCGAGTTTGAGTTCTTTCTTGATGACTATGACAAGGATATTGAAAGCGATGTTAAGGAAAAGCCCAAGTATATATATACCGCCAGTGCAAAAAGATGCGCTGATATTACCAGCGGTACAATAGAGGTGTCAAGATCAATGGATGTAGTCTATCTTGATGTATTTAATTCTCCTGTTAAAGACATAGAGATAAAAGTAAAAGAAGTTAATAAAGCGGAACATAACCGCACGACTGATGAAGAAGGAATAGCAGAGTTTACCGGATTAATACCAACTGATAATCATATCAACATCAAACCCAAGAAAAACGACAAAAAAGGTGATTAACGATGGAAGAAGACAAAGGGGTAATATTAGTAAAAAGTACTCCTCATTACAGGAAGTGGATTGTAAGAGAAGCTATTAACCTGCCACTGGTAGATTCTCATATGCATATACAGAGCAATGATATAGCCCCGATACCGATTATGAAAGGGGTGATTCATTTTGCCGGTGAACAGAGTAAATCCAAAGGCGAATTAAAAATAGAAAAGGCAGAAAACGGAAAAAAATATTACGAAAATAGAATGGCTCGCCATGAGTTAAGTTTCAGAACATTAGATAATCCCGAAGAAAATGACAATTTTCCTTCAAATGACAATATATCGCCGTTAAATAGGAGTTCGGCTGCATTTAGAACGTGGTTTTTGGAATTGGTTTCCGGCTCCACAAGAAGATCAATGGCAAATACGGCTGCAAGATGGCCTGCTACAATAAAGGTAAACAACTACGGCAAGGTTGCTCGTCATACATCATTCAATATAGCCGGTATATACATGAACGACTTGCTCAAAAATACCATGGGTTATGCTTCCCGAAGAGAAATTAATAGGGAAGCAGAAGAAAGTTCATCAAATTATAATGAAAGTGGAAAAAATGTTAACAGAAGCGAGAATGAAAGAAACAGGTTGATTAAAGCAAGAAGAAGTATGCTTTCAGGTTTTAGAAGGCTGGTTTCTGGATATTATAATAGTGAGCAAGCAAACATAAATGGTATATTTGAATTCAGTATCTTATTGGGAATGGAATTGATGTATGCCCACTATTGGGGCGCATACGGGATACCCATATACATTTACCACGGTGGCACGTTATATTTTGTCTGGAACGACTTAAGATACATTTTAACAAGAGGCAGGTCAACAACAGCCGGAATTTGTCATAACGCCTATGATATTAAACGGGAATCACTCGAGAGAAATTTTATGATTGGAGATGTAAGTCCGAATGATTATAAACACCACGAAATCACATCTTTTTATGGCGGCGACAGAGCCGTGATTGGTAATGGTGAAGGTTATAAGCACTTTTTAGTTCCGGTTGACAATGAAGAAGTAGTGCAATTCGAAGACCTTGAACAGCATGTTGAGCATACAAAAATGGCGGTAATAAGATATCCCTTTAAACTGCTTCCGTTTTACCATTTTGATCCCCGGCGATTTTTTAGCCCGGATATAGACGAAACCCTTCATGAATTTTATCTTACAGAGAAGGGGAGCAATAGAAACCGGCTTACACGGGTAAATATGATAAACGATGTCTTAAAAAGGCAGCAACCCTTTGTCTATAAAATGGAAATTGACGATTTAAAAGATGAATTACTACAGGGCAGCAGTTCCGGCTTATTCTGGGGGATAAAGATGTATGCCGCATTGGGCTGCCCCCCCTATGTGTACAAAAAGGAAGAAAGAGAGAAGATTTTTCCTAAACTAGATCTAACCGGTCAATATGACGGTTTGTTGGGTTTTTACAGATACTGCGCAGATAATGATATACCTGTAACCTGTCATGGTTCGCCACAGGGTATGACCATAGCAGATCCCGGAGTATATCTAAAGGAATATCTAAAGCAGCAGCATAAAAGCAGTTATTCCAAGAGTCAAAATGTAAATTTTCCGGAAGGTTGGGAGCAATATATCCAGGGGATAGGTTTGATAGATGATTTTTCATCTCCAAAAAGCTGGAAGATTGTGCTTGATGAATTGGGTAGTAAAAAGAGCAAATTTCGCTTGTGCCTTGCCCATTACGGAGGAAGAGATTTTATGACCGGAGAATATGAAGACGATCCAGTAACAAGTCCCTATTGCTGGCATAAAGATATAAACGAGTTGTTAATAAACAGAGAATATAACCAGGTGTATGCGGACTTGTCATGTTATGTAATTGAGTCGGTACACGAACTGTTTTTTGCATTTCCCACTATGCTGTCTGGTGATATGTTAACTGATGAGGAACAAAGGCATATACTTGCTTTACGGTTAAAGGCAATAAAGGACGACAGGCAAGAAAAGGGGAGAAATTCACCGTACTTTGCATTATGCACAATGGCTGAAAAACTGGTAAACGATCTTAAGAGTAACGGACGCCTGCGGTACCGGTTGATGTTTGGGACAGATTGGCCTATGTCAGAAATAACTGTAAAAGGGGTGCCTGACTATGCTTCTACAATGTTTGTTGTATTACAGCTTGTAACAGAACAGATGGGGTGGGACGCCTGGCACCAGTTTACGGTAATAAACCCGCTTAGGTTTCTGGGGCTTATAGAGGAAGTTGATAATGAGGACAGGGAGGAACCCCTGGCCTTTAATTTTCAAAAACTGAAACTGTTTGAAGAACATCTTAAAAGCTGTCTTGAAGATATATATGAGGAAGATGAAACAAAATTTAAAGAGAAATATGGCATGAAAAAAAATGATACTGAAATTGAAATTGAAAAAAATTATAACGATTTGATGCAGAAGTATGTATTGTCCGGGGTGCCGACAGCATCTTCAAAGATGATGCGGAAGGACAACCTGGAGAACGGCCGTCTTAGGATACTCGGAGAAGATAAATGAGCGGGAAACATGATGCGGGCATACCAATGGAAACAGCCGGGTTACAGCCGGTTGACATAAGAGCGCCAAGGTTTTTTTGGCTGTTACAGCCGTGGAGAGAAGGGAAACTGGTAACCATAGACGGCTGGGGTCGCTTTGCGGAAATTTCCTTTAGAGGCGCGAACAGGATAGAGATAAAGCAGCTGGTTGATTTTCCCCGAGCCAAGATGGACAGGCAGTTGATAACCTGGCCGGAGGCGGGGCTAATAACGAGCAGCACCGCAGAAAGGATGCACCACCTTGCCGCAATTGATGATAAAAAGACTAAAAGCCATATTCCACTATTAACCTGGAGGCATATAATTTCAGCGCCGGTTTTGCTTGATCCTGTGGAAGGGCTTGTTGGTTACTGTTATTCAATGAGAGGAAATAATATAAGTACAACCCTTCTTGTTTATAATTACAAAGAAGACAAAATAGTTTATGAGAGCCCGGAGGATTTTACAATCTCGTTTAGAATAGCAATGAACGAAAGATATTCATTATGCGGCAAGAGAATTTTAAATGGGAGAAATATAGAAGCAATAAGAATATTATATGACTGGCGAACCAACGAGATTATCGAAAACGATCTTACCGAAGCTATAAACAGAAATGGAATTTCCCTGATTATTAGGCCGGACAGGAATATACATCTGGGAAAGCGGATTTTGTTTGGATATAGTAATATTCTGAAAAAAGAAGTGAAAATTACATGGAATGAAGAATATTCCGATATTAATGTAACCCCACTGGACTATCTTGTTCCTAGAGAAAATAGGTTCGATGATTTTATACTTTCAGCTGACGGGACATGGGGAGCGACATTTATTTCGGGGTACAGAGGAATATATGACGAACGGCTGTACAAGCGTGCTTTTTTTCATTTGGACGATAGGTATCCCAATGGGATAAGCATGCCGGTTATTACAGAGGACTTTGAGGACTATCAGTGGGATTACAGCGCGTTTGTGAAGCACCCTGTGCACGGTATGTGCTTCGCACAGGAGTGGCATAAGGATAGACACCAGTACCTGCGCTTGTACAAAATGGATGCTGTACTTGAAGAGATAAACCGGCAGTTGCTGGAAGCTGCAAGCGAAATAGCGCGATAGGAGAAAAATATGCAGGAAGACAGAGACAGCGGCAACAAGATTGAAATACTCATACGCGCGAGGTATCCGCTGATATACGTGGTATCTTTTGAGGAGGGCAGGGTAGACCGCCGACTGCGGGTTATCACTGATGCCAGGAAGAAACAGCTCTTTAACTGGACAATAACCAACGGCCTGGAGCTGCCGGACGGTTCCTGGATAACAGAGCTTAAAGATCCAATTAAAGTGCTGGAGTTTATTCTGCAAAGTGATGCCAACGCTCTTTTTGTTTTGCATGACTATCATCATTACCTTAATGATCCTGTAGTAGTAAGGAAACTGCGCGATGCAGCCAGAGCCCTTAAATTATCCATGAAAAACATAGTTTTTCTTTCCCCTATACTCAAGGTTCCAACAGAACTGGAGAAAGAAATAGCTGTAATAGATTATCAGCTGCCCGATAAAAAGGAAATAACAGAGATTATTACCCGTATAACCAAGAGCCTGGACACTCCAAAGGCACCGGAAATTATGCAATCGCCGGAAAAACTGGATAAGATAGTTGAAGCCGCTCTGGGGCTTACTGCGGAGGAAGCGGAAAATGTATTTGCCAAAAGCCTGGTACAAAAGGGGCAGTTTGACATACCGATTGTATTATCCGAGAAGGAACAGATAATAAGGAAATCCGGCGTTCTGGAATACTACCACGCAAGTGAAGATATGAAAGAAGTGGGAGGCCTTGATGAACTCAAAAACTGGCTTACCAAGCGTGGGAAAGCCTTTACTCCCCGCGCCAGGGAATTCGGGCTGCCTGAACCCCGCGGCATCCTTTTGCTTGGGATACCTGGCTGCGGTAAAAGCCTTACCGCCAAGGCCATTGCAGGAATGTGGCAGCTTCCCCTATTGAAACTTGATGTTGGAAAAGTATTTTCAAGTTATGTGGGCAGCAGCGAGGAAAATGTGCGCCGGGCTATCCATACTGCAGAATCAATCGCTCCGTCAATCCTTTGGCTCGACGAGATGGAAAAGGGGTTTTCCGGTTTGGGCTCCTCGGGGATGACCGACGGTGGAACCACAGCTCGTGTGTTCGGGACATTCCTTACATGGCTTCAGGAAAAGACAACGCCTGTATTTGTTGTAGCTACAAGTAACAATGTTAGCCAACTTCCTCCGGAATTGTTACGCAAAGGCCGGTTCGATGAGATATTCTATGTTGACCTTCCCTCAAAAGAAGAACGCTCGGAGATTATGAAAATTCATCTTGAAAAACGCAGAAGGCAACCGGACGGCTATGATGTAGAAAAACTTGCTGCGATGACACATGGATTTTCAGGCTCTGAGCTTGAAGAGGTTATTGTATCGGGGCTGTATGATGCATTTAACCGTGACGAGGAGTTGAAGCAGGATCACCTGGAAGGCGTTGTAAAAACGCTAATTCCGCTTTCACAGACCATGGAAGAGCAGATAAAGGGAATACGTGACTGGGCCAAACTACGTGCAAGAAGGGCGAGTAACATCCAGTGGGAAGATGAAGGCGGAGCGGTTAGAAAGCTGGAATTTTGATTATCTATATATGAAAATACATAGGATTCTTCCGGAAACACATGCCAACGGCCCAGGCTGCCGGTTTGCGGTATGGGTTCAGGGTTGCAGTCGCCGGTGTCCAGGATGCTTCAACCCGGAGACACATGATTTTTCCGGAGGATGTGAGCTTAAGGTTACGGAGATAATCAGCCAAATACCTGCTGAAACCTGCGGGATCACTGTTTCAGGCGGAGAGCCCTTTGAACAGACAGATGAATTATTTAAATTACTTAAAGAGACTGGCAGAATGGGACTAAACCGTTTGGTGTACACTGGGTATACTTATGAAGAATTATCAGCACAGAAAGACGGCATGGCGGCGAAGTGTCTATGTGTAATAGATACACTGATAGACGGAGCTTATAAAAAGGAAATTTCGCCATATATACCCTGGACAGGATCCGGAAACCAGCGATTATTACATTTAACCAGAGGAAAAATCCAGAAAATATATAAAATAAGTGATATTGAACCTGCCCTGCATATTGAAGGCGAGATATTGATAGACCAAAGCGGGAACATATTAGCGACAGGGATAATTGACAGTAAAGGATTTTGGGTCACATAGCGGCAGCGTTTTTAATATTCACTTACAGCATTCATGTACTGATATAGTTTTACAGAAGCCTTAACAAATAGTTGTATTCACATATAACCAACAGTTGGTTGACAAGATGCTGTCTATATGTCTACAATGACCCAGGTTATAGTATAACTACATTTTTTTTACACCAGCCATAATATTTCATTCACATATTCAAGGGAGAAAACAATGAAAAGTTTTAAAGTTTTGTTTGTGTTGGCAGCATTTACGCTGTTGACAATTCCGGGTTGTGAAATGCCTAATGACAACTCCTCATCAAGCCCGGCTACCGGTTCTGTAAGCGGTAAGGCATATTTACTCAGCAGGAGCGACCATGCAGGAATCGTTGTAACGCTGGAAAAAACCGATGGTCTGCACTCTGTTGCCGCAATTACACAGGCGCGCAGTATTGCAGCCGGCGGACGCAGCGCTGACACAAGTTCTTCGCTTGCCAGCGCTCAAACAGACAGCGACGGATCATATACTTTTGACAAAGTAGTCCCGGGCGTTTATACCATATACGCCTGGCACCCCGATTCCGGTGGGAAGGCGGTTGCGATAAATGACGTAGTTGTTGAAGCCGGTAAATCAAGTATTGCCGCCGCTCTCAGCCTTACCCTGACCGGCAGCATTGAAGGCAGAATCAGGCTGGACAATAACACGACCGGTAATTCCGGCTTCTTGGTCTGTGTCGCAGGAACATCGTACATGGCGGTAACAGCCGATGACGGAAGTTTTTCGATAAGCGGTATTCCCGAAGGAGACGGTTATGTAATTATCATAATGAAGGGGAGTTACACCTCTTTATGGGCAGGCGTAACCGCGTCGGCAAGCGTAAAAGGCGGCGAGAATACCAGCCTGACTCCAAATCCCAGAGCTATAGCCAGCACGGATATTAGCGGAGCCGACGGAGAAGGCGGCGGTTTGATATGGCAGGGAGAATATTCAAACCTGGAAGCTCTTATAGCGGCGAAAGGCCAGCCGCAGAGGAACTGGGCATATTTCAATTCAACAACAAGAACATCGTACATTTGGACCGGAACAAGATGGGATACCCTTGGCGGTGATTTTAATGTCAGAAACATTTTCATGTATACAATAATATTCGAGAACAACGGCGGCGTTCCTGCTCCGGAAAGCCCTGTATCTCTGGCACGAGACAGTACACTTTCTTTGCCGACAGGAGGAATGTTAAAGAGGGGTTACGATTTTGCCGGCTGGTATACCGATCCTGATTTTGCAGTCTTGGCTGCCTTTCCCATAACTGTAATCAGGAATATCAGCCTCTACGCAAGATGGGTTGAAAGAGCCGACTTTAATTTTTATGCTGTCCGTTTTGAAAGTAACGGCGGCAGCCAGGTAGCAGACCAGCGGGTAGCGGAAGGCTCGACGGTGGTGCGCCCTGCAAACCCGGCCAAAAGCGGGTACACTTTCAACGGCTGGTACGCTGATGCGGGGCTGAACACAATTTATGATTTCAGCACCCCTGTTACAGGACACATTGCCTTATATGCAAAATGGAATTATTCTTCCGGAATCATTCTTAATGAGGAAGAGATAGGTCCTTATCTTGACGGTCAGACGGGAGGCGCCTCCCTGAATGATCCGATAACCTTGTCACTTTATATGCAGCTAACGGAAACCAGGTGGCTGGCCATCTTGTCGGCAGTTTCATCAAGAGGTAAATATGTAACGCTTGACCTTTCCGCCTGCACACGCTCGGGCGACAATACAGGCGGCGGCTTGCGTTCTGACGGTACATTTGATCCGCTTTCTACTACAAATAATCCTTATGTTGTATCGCTTATACTGCCCGATGCGGCTACTGGTACAGGGAGCGGATGGGGTGTTTCAGCCTTTTCCGGTTTGGTAAATATTAGAACAATAAGCGGCAATAACATAATGGATATTGGTTATTATACCTTCTACGGTTGCTCCAGCCTGACCAGTGTGATTTTCCCCGAGGTAACCTACATTGACGAGCAAGCCTTCGCTGACTGTACCAGCCTGGAAAGTATCATCTTTCCTAAAGTGGAGTTCATAGCCTACGATGCCTTTAGTTCATGCGATATCGGTCAGGTCACCATTGGGCCAGATTGTGACCTACGAACATATCGTGGGAACTATGCTGTCAGCGAGCCTTTCTATTTATACTACTACGATGAAGGTCAGCAAGCGGGGACATATATACGGAACGGTGATGATTGGAGTGGACCTTTTTAAGGAGCAAGAGGGAGAGATTTTGTTTGATGATGCCGCCGCTGCTCTCTCCTTGCTGTCTTGATTCGCGGCAATGGTTTCGTACTTCGTTGCTCTGCGGCGAGGTATGTTTCTCGCTATCCGGGTTTATTTTTGGAATACTTGAACCGAAGAGGTAAAAAACCTTGTATTACTCAACTTTTGGTGATATGATTGCTTTCAATGCTTCTTGTGATGAAAAGGGGGATATATGTTTTCTCATTTCTACTGGGCAAGGGTGACTGATAATGTTGACCCGGACGGCCTCCAGCGGGTAAAAGTTGCAAAAAATGGGGAAGACGATGGTATTTCCGGCTGGGTTCCTGTTTTGACTCCGTATGGGGGCAATGATGTTGGTTTAAGTTTCCTGCCGGATGTAGATGATCAGGTTTTAGTAGTCTCTCTGGGTGAAGGGAGTATCAGGAATGCGGTTATCGGAAGCGCCTGGACGAATGAAGTGTCTCCCCCGAAAACCGGGGAAAATTCATCTGCGGATCTTAACAGCGACGGGGAAAATTCCCTTAAATTCTTCAAAAGTAAGTCAGGGAACCAGATTATATTTGATGATACTGAGGGCGCCGAAAAAATCCAGTTCATTTCTACGGGTGGAAAATCCCGGTTTGAATTCAATGTTGCAGAAGAATTGCTCTCCATCAGCACTGAACATGATCTTTCTATTGGGGCCAAGGGCGCAATTTCTATTCAGGCAGAAGAAATCTCCATAAACAGCAAAAAGCAGACAGACATCAGCACCGATGAATATCAGGTTGATGCTAAAAAGGGTTTAAATATAAATACTGATAAGGATTTGACTATTAAGGGATCCGGAGTATCTCTGAATTAAGGCTTTTCCTAAGCTGCTGTTATGGATAAAGTGCGATTAGGAGGTGTTTGTGTCGAAAAAGCAGGAAATGGACATACATATAGCCCATGACGGGTCCGTTACAATCAATGTACTGGGAGCTAAAGGTAAATCCTGTTTGGATATAACCCGGGATCTGGAAGAAAGCCTGGGGGTTGTTCTTAATCGTGAAACAAAATCTTCTTTTTACGAACAGGATGAGCCGCAAACCGTGAAAGTGCAGGGAGAGACCGGATGAATGATGACATGCCGGTTTTTTTTCTTCCATTGGGGCTTATCTGGGAAGGTAAAACTTACCGAAAAGGGCATATTCGCCTGGCTACAACTCTTGATGAGCTGGAAATTCAGGGATCTGATGATGTTGGCATGAATGCCCGCTACCGTGACATTATGCTGCTTGCACGGGTGATTGAGGATTTTGATACTCTGAAACCGGTAACTGTGGCAATGATAGAAAGTCTCTTTGAAGCTGATTTTCTGTATCTCCAACTACTATACAAGGATTTGAGCGGCGACACCGATGCCCGCATTTCTTCTGCTTGTCCTCAATGCGGTGTTCGTTCTGTAATAGATCTTCCCAGGCTCTATGAAGATGTGAGCCTTTACAGACAAAAGGATGGAGGGCAGGAATAATCCTTCCGGAATTAAATGAAAAATGTTTTGTCTAAAAGAACTGTTAAATCCCGTTATACCGGATACAATATTTACCGCGCAAAAAAAAGGATTATGCAGGATTTTCCGCAACTGGAAGAAAATAAAATAGATATTCATTATGTTGAATCGCCTCATCCGCGGTTTACTGTCCTTAATAGTGTCTACAATGAAACAAAGGGAGTAATAGAACTGGAAGCGTCTTCCGGTAATCCAATACGGCATTTACCATCGAACTATCAGGGGAATGGTTTTTTACGGGGATTTCTGATGATTTTTCAGCATATCATGAACGACACAACCATAACGCTGGATAATATGAATGAGTATTTTAGGCCAATGGAAAGCCCTGCCAGTTTTCTTCCGGTTCTTGCGGATTGGCTTGGTATTCATCTGGACACTCTGGGCGGGGAAGATGAGATTCGGCGTTTTTTACAATATGCAATTCCGCTGTACCGTTACCGGGGGACTATTCCGGGTTTACAGGCGCATTTAGCTATAGTGTCCGGAATTGTTCCGGAAATATATGAAGAATATAAACCATATTCTTCAATGTTGATTGGTTCGGAAGCGGATACCGAGTCGAACGTGATGGATTCAGATGACTACAGGAATTCTATTACCATTCATTTTCCGGTATCAAGGAGTAAATTTTCCGATACTTTGGTACGGCGTTTGTCGCTTATAGTGCAGCGTGAAAAACCTGTGCATATAATGGCATATATCAGTTTTGAAGCTGTTAAGAAGAAGCAGCGTAAAATTACTGTAATTAACACAGATACGATAATGGGCGTGGACGAGGGCATAACCGTCTGATTTTTACAGGGGCAAAGGTGATTAAGGATTACGGTACTATGGAAGAAAAACTGGAAATCTTCAAGCGGGCTAATTTTTTCCCGGGGTTGCAGGTCGGCCCGGTTTACTGGAACGCTGTAGAGGATTATCACTTTAATAAAGAACTTCTCTATAACAAGTTGTTTCATGGATTCGGAATTGTTGATGGTTTTCTGGATTCACTGCAGGTTCAGGCTGAAAAAACCAAGGGGGGGCTTATAACTCTGTTAATTGCCCGCGGGGTTGCGATGGACGGCTACGGACGGCCTCTTTTTCTGTATGAACCGCAGGTACTGGTTCTTGACCCAAAGAAGTTCAAACTTCCTGCAACCGTGTATGTTACAATCAAATATGAAGAGCGCATGGATGACTATTTTCAAAATAAGGATAACCCTGATTTGCAGGGTTACCAGAAGAGGCTCGAAACAGTAAAACTGGATGTCGTGGCCGAAATCCATGAACCTGATATCGAAATAGAGCTTGCCCGTATTCAGCTTGTTGAAGAAGATGGCGGCGGTATTCAGGAAATAAAAAATAATGAAAATTTTACTGATCCCGGTGTTAATACCCTTGACTATCGTTTTGTTCCATATGCGTCCAGGATGAAAAAAAGCGTTTCCTCGTATCTTCTTAAATTTCTTGTCGAGCTGCTTAATTACACCCTGACTGTTGCCGCTTCTGGGCACGAAGTATTGCCCCTGTCTTCGTTGCGAAATCTTCAGACTTCCGCGCTGACCGCCAAAATGATTGTTCAATGCGCAGGTGTTTCTTTTGAAGATGTAATATACCTTGTTACCCCATTGTTCGATTTTGACCATCAAATCCTTTTTGAAATTGCCGAGTATGAGCGCGAAAATGAAGACAAAGGGCGGTTGTATACTTCCAAAAACGCCTATGAAATTGCAAGAACCGCAATGTATGAATTGGGCGATCGTATAAAAAGTTATAATAACAGTTATGAAGAGATAGATCTGATTTTAAAGTCTCATCGGGCGGTTATGGAAAACCTTAAACAGATTCTGATTACCAATGAAGTAAGCGATGATGATATTAAATATATAAGTTATACCATGCCCCATGTCCTGCTCTTTGGAGAGGAAAGGTTTACTCTGGTTGATACAATTAATCTCGGTTCCAGAGAATCTATCGAAAGCCATCAGTTTGAACTTTTGGATTGTTCGCATCCGTCCACTTCAAATGAAGCGTTTTATTATCCCGATGGGGTGCTTGTCCATGATACGGTGAAACGCTGGATTGGCGGTTCAATGCAGTTTCATCTCCGTAATATTATTAAAGGAAGAAAAACCCTAATCATCAGAAGGACAGATATATTTCAGGGGAATTATTCCGTTGATGTCAGTATGGAAGAGACGGAGGCAAAAACACTTGATGTTGACGGAGTTGATACAAGGCAGCGATGGAGGAATTTGTTTGTGATTTATGAAGAAGGTGAAATAAAAGATAATACTGGTATAATAAAATTCAGCATTGGTGAAAAAGGCCGGGATAATTCCGGAAGTATCTGGATTTACCAGATGTTGTAAAAGGCAGGCAGGTGAGGTACAAGTATGGGTTTTAAATATTGCATTGAAGGTCACTTGATGGATCCCTCATGGAGACGTTGCCCGGTCTGCCTTGCGCCTCTGTCCGGCTGGCTGGTTCTTCTTAATGAGGATAAAGCCAAAAAGGTATATACCATACACGAAGGAAAGTCTTTTATTGGCAGCGGCGCGGACTGCGAAATCAGAATACTCAATGCCAATTTAAGCCGGCAGCAGGCATATCTGGTTATTGCAGACGGCATGTGCTCCATAGTAGATATGGGGAACAGCGGTACGCCTTTAAGAGTTAACAATGTAGACAGCGTAAAGGCGGCTCTTATCGACGGTGACATTATTCAGTTAGGCGACAGTACCTTTAAAATTAAGCTGTTATAGAGGAATGGAATGAAAGAATTTATGAATAAACAGGTTAGCCTGTTCTTGCTGCTATTGTGGTTAATTGCTGCCGTACATAATACCCCCGCCCAGGATACCAAAACCGCCTTAACAATAAAGATCGATCAAATTATATCGAAAAATTTTCCCGGCATGACCATTTACACAATAGTTGAAAACGAAAGGGGAGAATCGGTAACCGGACTTTCTCCGGGTTTGTTCAAATTTCGCATTGATTCACAGGCGGAAACAGGAAAGGCGGTAGTGGTTCCCTTTTCGATGAGGGAATCGCCGATTGATTACAGTATATTGTTTTCCAATAACGGGATAATGGAAGGCGAGCCGCTTGATTTCCAGAAAAATGCCATCTTGCAATTTGTAGAGTCCATGAAGGATACGGATCGTTTGTCTTTGTATACTATCGGGGAAGATGCATCTGTTGTATTTGAAGAGCTTAGAAAATCCGCAATTGATTCTTCGGTAATAAATGCGGTAAGCATCACTTCCGACCAGCCAAGGGTATATGATTCTATTATCAATGTTATGCGTAGAGTACAGCGGAGGACTACTGAACGAAGAATCGTGATTATTATATCCGACGGACGTGACCAAAACAGCCGTTTTACAAAGGAACAGGTAAATACGGTTCTTACAGAGGTGGAAGTACCGGTTTACGCTTTGGGGATCAGGGTGCTTAATACCCAGAGTCTAAGCAATATTAATGAAATGGCAGACCTAACCGGCGGTACCTATCATTATGCCCCACGGCTTTCCGAAATTCCCACTGGGCTTAGAGCTCTAACCGCTAAAATTACCAGTGCATACATAATCAATATAAAAGTAAAAAGCCTGAAAGCGGATGATCTACCGCATATATTTGAAGTTTCCATCGATGAACGGGATTCATCGGGAAGTGGACAGAAGACTTTTATTGCTGTGAAGGTTCCCGTCCCCAGGTGGGTGAAGTGGGTTATATTAATCTCTACGGCGGTAATGATTGCAGCCCTGGTTGTTCTTTATATAATACGAAGAATTATTAAGCGAAAGCGCATGGGGATAACACGCCGGCGGTGCCCTGACTGTCATAATCGTATGAAGGATACGTGGGATTCATGTCCGTTTTGCCGTTATATTCATAATATAAAAAAGAAAAAAAAGAAAAAGGGGAAAAATGCCTAATCTGCAAATACCCGGAGTTTATGTAAATCCTCAGGAGTACAGGCTTAATCCGTTACAGATTGATAACAGGTGTGTAACGGGTTTTGTCGGTATTGCCGAGCAGGGGCCCCTGCATACGCCGGTAGTTATTTCAGGTTTTGATGAATATTTAAGAATATTCGGTTCTTTTGATACAGCCGGAAATCTGCCGTTTTCGGTATATAGTTTCTTTAAGTGCGGCGGAGCGGAATGTGTTATAGTACGGATTGCAAATGAAAAATATGCGAAAAAAGCCGTATTAAAACTAAAATGTACCGGCGGCGGAAAAGTACTTTTGGAAGCATTGACCGAAGGCATTTGGGGGAATTTTATTACTGCCCATATCTGGCATGAAGGCGATGAAGTTATTAATGCAGGTGAGGCGGATGTTGAAAAAGGATTATGGATAGCCAGCTCTGATGAAGATATTATAGTAAATGATGTTCTGCAGATTTCTCTGATGGGTCATAAGGTTTTCAGAAATGTAATTAAAATAGAAGAAGACAGGCTGTTCCTTGATAAACCTCTAAAATTGCTTACCATGCTTAAAGATTCAGGGCAAAATATAAAAGTGGAAAAAGCCTATGTGTCGATATCGCTTTCCTGCAAAGATCGGCACGAGAATTTTTTGCATCTTTCAATGAATCCATCTTCCGAACGGTATTTTGTTCACTACATTAACGAACGATCCCGGCTTTGTAAAGTGTCGTCGGATATGGCGCACGGCATTTTAAAACCTGTGTTTTCCAAGTATGCTTCTGGCGGTATTGACGGCATTGCCGAAATGACCGCCGGGGATTTTATTGGCCACTATAAGGGGCCGGATTATTACCGCGGGCTTGGCGCCCTGGAAAGCAGAGATGATATTTCCCTGATTTGCATTCCGGATGTATCGTGGCTTGATTCCCTGGCAGGGGTAAACGATTCTGAGCGTGAACAGGCAATGCTGGCAGTTCATGCTGCAATGGTAAATCAGGCGGAACGTTTCCCAGGCAGGTTTGCAATACTGGATACGCCAAATAATCTTGAGGGGGCAAAGATTATTTCCTGGGCAAAACGGTTCAACAGCGCATGCACAGCGGCTTATTTCCCGAATATTGATATAGTGGATCCCCTTGATCGGAGCGGAGCAAAGACGGTTAGAATTCCCCCTTCCGGGGCAATTTGCGGTTCTATCGCGGTAGTAGACAGCCAGAAGGGAATTTTTCATGCCCCTGCAAATACCATGTTGCATGGCGCTGTTGGACTGGCTAACCGGATTGAGGATTCCGAGTATGAAATGCTGTATCCGGCCGGCATAAACTTATTGAAGTATTTCCCCGGCAAGGGGATAAAGATATGGGGGGCGAGGACCTTATCATCCGATCCGAATTGGCGTTACATTAATGTACGGCGAACATTTTCTTCTATTTGCCGAAGTCTGAAGACAGGTACCCGGTGGGCGGTGTTTGAGCCGAATGATCAAAAGTTACGAAAGCGGGTAGTACGGCAGGTGTCAGGATTTCTTCTTGACCTGTGGATGAAGGGTTATTTGGCAGGAAGTACCGCAGAACAGGGGTTTTATGTACGTTGTGACGAGGAGCTTAACCCGCCTGAAAATATAGATCAGGGAATTCTGACATTTTCTGTGGGGCTTGCGATAACAAAGCCTACAGAATTTTTTCAAATTGCAATCACCGCGGAAAAAGATGGCGCGAGTGTATACATTGAAGAATGAATTAAAGGAGGCAGGCAATGTCTGATGAAAACAGGTTATCATCGTATTTATTTACGGTTGAGATCGACGGGATAGAGACCGCTCGGTTTCAAAAATGCGAAGGGCTGGAAGCGGAGACGTATGTGTATGAGATAGAAGAGGGGGGCTACAACACATCGACTCATAAATTTTACGGACGTACCCGTTACCCCAACCTAATACTGGAAAAGGGGATAAGCGGAAATAATGCGTTGTTTACCTGGTATAAGGAAACAGTGTTGGAAGGGCGTAAGATAGAACGGAAAAACGGATCAATAATTCTAAAGGATTCGGAAAATAACGAAGTAAAGCGCTGGAATTTTTTTCGCGCTTTTCCATGCCGGTGGATCGGTCCACGGCTGGAGACAAACCTTGGGAGCGATTATGCTCTGGAGCGGATAGAAATAAGCCACGAAGGGCTCGTGTTAGACAGTAATTAGACAAGGAGGTGCAGAAATGGCATTGGAAAAAGCTGTAATAAGCAATGTTGACACCGGGGAGGACATCACAGTTCTATTTAATCCAAAAGAATATGTGATCGAAAAGAAAACTCCCTGGACTGAAATGCAGGTATTCGGAATGGATTCTCCTCCGGTACAGTTCACAATGGGAGAACGGAAACGGCTTAGTATGGAGCTGTTTTTTGACACATCGGAAGAGAAGACTGATGTAAGGGAGTACACGGCAAAGCTGGAAGGGCTAATGATGGTAAACGCACAGGAGCACCGGCCGCCCGTGCTGAGGTTTTCATGGGGGAACCTTAGTTTTGACTGTGTGCTGGAAGATCTTGTACAGCGGTTCACATTGTTTCGCGATGATGGTACGCCGATGCGTGCGATACTAAAAGTAGTATTTAAGGAATATGCAACGGCGGCGAAGCAGCTTTCGGAGACGCGGCGTGAATCTGCGGATCACACAAAACGGCTTGCGATAAGGGAAGGAGAGACCATAACATCAATATCGGCTCGCGAATACAACGATCCTGGAAAATGGCGTGTGATAGCGCATGCGAACAGGATAGAGGACCCCGAGAATATAAAGCCCGGTACAATAGTTGAACTTCCGCCATTATACTAAAAGGCAGGTGTTATGAACGAAAAAAAACATTTAACGCCTGTATGGATTATATATGCAGACGGGCGGAGGCTTGACACGGTACACGAGGGTGCGCTGCGAAGCATAACTGTAAAAGACTGTCTTAACGGCCTATCTTCGTTCTCCCTTATATTTGATACTGCGGAAGCGAAAATACGGGAAGAAGGTCTATTATCAATGGAAAGTGAAGTAACAATACACCTGGGATATAAGGACGATGTGGAAGCCGTGTTCAGCGGGGAAGTGGTCGGCTTCCGCGGCATATATTCCGACAGCGGAAGTGAACAGCTTGAAGTAACTGGCAGCAGTGCACTGCACAAACTGGATCACGGAAGCCGGCACAGGGGATACGAGGGAAAAAAACCAAGCGATGTGATAAAGCTGATGCTTGAAGGATATTCTCTTAAAGGAGAGGTAGAAGATTTCGGAGCGGCGCGCGAGTACCATACGGAAGAAACCATTACGGATTTTGACTATTTAATGGAAATGGCGGGCGCCTACGGAAAAGAGGTATATGCGGACGGCTCCACGGTATATGTCAAAGACGAAATTACCATAAAACCCGATGAAGTCATATATGAATGGGGCAAGAGTCTTTTTAATTTAGATGCGTCGCAAAATATACTTGGAGTGGTGAGCGAAGTTGAATGTATAGGCCAGGAGCGTTTGAAAGAAGAGTGTTTCACCGGGAAAGCGTCGATGAAGGATATTCCGGTGAAGCTGGGCGGGGAAAAAGACTGGAGCGGTATATCAAAGGGCGGCAGTGGTGTATTTGTTGATACTTACGTAGACATGAGTTGTAAAGATACCGAAGAAGCAAAACAAATCGCCATAGGGCGTCTGCAGAAAAATTCATATAAATTCATTTGTGCCAGCGGTAAGGGTGAAGGAAACCATAAGCTGCGTCCCGGTATGCGTGTAACAATAAAGATGGTTGGCGGAGCGTTTGAGGGAGAATACATGGCCGAATCGGTTACCCACAATTTTGACCGTCTTGGCGGATACAGAACGGATTTTACGCTTAAAAGAAATATGAGCCCATAAGAAGCGGTAAAAGGGGAAGGGAACCTTGCAGGAACACCGAAGGAAAAAGGAAATAAGAAGGCGCCACAGCCCGCGTGGAGCGCAGAGGGAGCAGTATAAAGACCGCCCGAAAAAA